>WNFJ01745220.1_pt1 | contig 19095 bp, 16 predicted proteins | sample 5400461 | NCBI WGS metagenome assembly WNFJ01 (sample SAMN13153349, study PRJNA577476) | soil metagenome | isolation source: 115 cm saprolite on Douglas fir-dominated hillslope | place: USA:California | collected 2013-09-17
AGACCGTCGAGATAGGCGCTGAGCTGCACCACGCCACGGCTGAGGACGACCGGCACGAAATTCTTGACGATCTGGCGAACTGGCTCGAGCATCGTGTCGATTGCAAACTTCACGTGCTTCGCATACTTGAAGACAAACGGAATCTGAATTCCGAGCTGTGCCGCGGCTCCGCCGACCGTCCCCCATGCCGCCCACACCGCGAGCGCACGATCGCTGACGCCGCGTCGCCCAAAAAACACGAGCGTCGCGATCATGACAATGTTCATCAGCACCGGCGCGACGTAGGAGAGAAAGAATTTTCTGTGGCTGTTCAGGATTCCGAGGCACCACGCCGACATCACCAGCAGACCGATTCCCGGAAAGAGAATGCGCACGACAACGATCGTCAATTCGCGGACATCGCCTTTGAATCCGGGCGCGATGATCACCAGCAGCCACGGTGTCAGGAGAACGCCAAGCAGCACGAGGATCGCGACGGTCAGCGCGAGCAGCGATGCCACGATTCCCGCCACGCGCCCGGCGGTTTCTTCATCGCCCTCCGCGAGCAGACGCGCGTAAACCGGGATGAAGGACGCCGACAGTACGCCCTCCCCGAAAAGATTCTGTAGAAAATTGGGAATGCGATAGGCGGCCGAGAAAACCCCGGCGGCGTCCGAGGTGCCGAGGTAGTAGGAAAAGACTTTCTGGCGGATGAATCCCGACAGGCGGCTGAGCAGGATTCCCGCCGCGACGACTGCCGCAAACCCTGCCCTTGGACGTTTTGCTGCGGAATTCACGCTGGTATCAGAACGATAAGATGACTTAGATGCAACCCATCCGTATTGCAGGCGCGGGGCCATCCGGTCTCGCCGCAGCGATTGCGCTCGCCAGGGGCGGGCGGGCGGTGGAGGTCCACGAAGCGAAATCGGATGTCGGAACGCGCTTCATCGGCGACCTGCAGATCATCGAGTCGGCCTCCGAGCGCGAGCCGGTTCCCAACTTTCTCGATCGCATCGGAATCGCACCCAATTTCTATTTTCGTCCGGCCGACTGGGCGACTTTCTACGATCACACGTCCAGAGCGCGGGTCATCCGCAGCGGAGAGCCGTACGGATGGTTCATCCGGCGTGGCGCCGAAGAGGGAACGCTCGATCGCGGACTGCTGGCGCAGGCGCGCGACGCAGGCGCGAAAGTGATTTTCAACAGCCGCCTGACATTCGAAGAAGCGGACATCGTCGCGACCGGTCCTGCCGCGCCGGACGGACTCGCGCGCGAGATGACGTGGGCCAGCAGCGAGCCGGATCGGATCGACGTCTACTTCAATCACAAGCTTTCCCCAGGCGGCTACTCCTATCTTTTCATTCTCGACGGATTGGCAACGTTTGGCTGCGCGATCGTCGCAGACTTCAAGCGCATCGATGATTACTTCGAGCACTCACTCGCCGCGGCGCAGAAACTTCATGCCTTCGCGATTCCCGATGCGACGCGCACGGGCTACTCGTACATGAACTTCCATCTGAAACAGCGCGCGACCAACAACGGCGCGCGATTCGTCGGGGAGGCCGCCGGCTTTCAGGACTATCTCTTCGGACTCGGCATCCGCTACGCGCTCACCAGCGGAAATCTCGCCGCTCGCAGCATCCTCGAGAACCGCGACTTCGATGATCTATGGCGCAGCGGCTTGGGCGTGAAACAGGAGACGAGCCTCGTCAATCGTTTTCTCTACGAGACCGGCGGCAATTTAGGTCTGACGATGTTCGTCCGCAGCGCCGCCCGCGCCCCCGACTTCCGCCGCTACCTCGGCAAATGGCACGGCCATCCGTGGTGGAAATCGCTGCTGGCGCCGATGGTCCGCCGTTTCTGGCGCCATCGCGGGCGTTGCCTTCACAAACCGGGTGCACACTGGTGCCGCTCGCGCGATACTGAGATGAGAGTGCCGCCGCTGGGGCCGGTCGTATGAACGCGATTGACGACGCCTACGCTTACTGCCGGAAAATCGCACATAAATATGGTGCGAACTTTTCCGTTGGATTTCGGTTCCTGCCGCGACAGAAACGCCGCGCCGTCTACGCCGCTTACGCATTCTGCCGGTGGGCGGACGACATCGTCGACGAGCCGAATCAATCGGCAACGCTGGACGAATGGCAGTCGGAGCTAGATCGCTGCTACGCCGGCCACCCCATCCACCCCATTACGATCGCGCTTGCCGACGCTCTGCGTTTTTTCCAGATCCCGAAATCGGCGTTCGTCGCGCTGATCGACGGCTGCCGTCAGGATCTGACCAAGACGCGCTATGAGAATTTCGAGGAGCTTCTCCATTACTGCGAGCTCGTGGCGTGGTCCATCTCCGACATCTCGCTCGCGATTTTCGGATATCGCACGCCGAAGGCCATCGAGCACGGAAGAAACCTCGCGACCGCGCTGCAACTCACGAATGTCACGCGCGACATCGGAGACGATCTGCAGCGCGATCGCGTCTACATTCCGCAGGATGAGCTTCGGCGCTTCGGCGTCAAGACCTTCGAGGCCGGCGACGGCATGCGGCGGCTCATCGAGTTTCAGATCGCGCGCGCTGAATCCTACTTCCGCGCGGCCGAACCTCTCTTGTGCGAGTTGGCATTTGATGCGCGATTTCCCGTTGTGCTGATGGGTGGCGTTTACGCGACCGTCCTCGGGCGTTTGGGCCGGGACCCTCTGATCGTTTTGCGCAAACGCCTGTCGCTCACGCCTCTCGAAAAGGCCGCCGTCGTGCTGGCGCGTCTTCTACGGCCTCGATTCGTCTAAACCATATGTTGCGGCCGCTCATCGTCCTGGTTCTCTTTGCTGTGTCTGCTGTCGCGCAGACGCCGCAAAGCGTGAGCGTCCTCGTTCCGATCGTCGGCAGCGTCGTCGGCCCGGGCGCAATCCGTTGGAAAACGGACGTTGAGCTGCACAACGACAGCCGTGAAGAAATGTTCGTTGCGCTGAAGCTTCCAACCGCGCCGGATCAGCCCACCATTGCGTTCACACTCCCGCCGGGTGGCGTGCAGCGATTCGAGGACGTAGTCGCCGAAGGCTTCGGAATGGACGTTGCCCTCTCGCCTCTGGTTGTCGAGACCCTCGGAAAAAGATCCGCACGCGTTGTCGCGACTGCGTATGCGATTCGCGACACCGGCGTCACGCGCGGCGAGCCGATCCCGGTCGTTTTCAGCAACGCTGCCTATCCTCTGCGCACGCTGAACAACCTCTCCTTCAGCGATGTCTTCCGGACCAACATTGGCCTCGTCAACCTCGGCGAAAAAGACGCGACGTTCACACTCGGCCTACAGCGACTGGCCGGACGCAACATCGCCGTTGCGCGCATCACGATCGGACCGAATTCACTCGCGCACAGTTCGATTCAGAGCCTCTTTCCATTGATCGCCGCAGGCGACGACTTCAACGTCGTGATCGAGACCACCGGCCCCAACACCTACGTCTACGCCTCGGTCATCGAGAACGCCACGAGCGAGGCGCGCTTCATCGCACCTTCGATCGGCGCGATCGAGCCGCACGTACTGGTCCAGGCCGCGCAGTAGGGTATTCTTGTGGCCGATGAGCGACCCGGAGTACTTCATCTGCCTGCAGTGTGAAACGCCGACCTACCAGTTCGAATACGACCTCGACAAAGGCAAGCTCATCACGGTCATCTGTCAGACCTGCGGCGCCGACGACCCGGTCGACTTCATGACCGAATCCGAGCTCGAAGACCAGCAGACATAGCCGCCTTTGCATGCAAGCGCCCGTCATCATCGGCATCGCCGGCGGGACCGGGTCGGGGAAGACGACGGTGGCGCAGGCGATCTACGACCGCGTCGGTTCCGACCGCATCGAGTGGATCTCCCACGATTCGTATTACCGCAACTTCGACGGACTCTCGACCGAGGAGCGGCACAAAATCAACTTCGATCATCCCGATTCGCTGGAGACCGAGCTCCTCACCCGGCATCTCGACGTGCTCGCAAAGGGCTCGTCGGTCGATGTTCCGAAGTACGACTTCGCGACGCACGCGCGACGTCACGAGACGCAGCGTGTCGAGCCGCGCCGCGTGATCATCGTGGAAGGAATTCTCGTGCTGGCGGAGCCCGAGTTGCGGCGGCGCATCGACATCAAGTTGTTCGTCGATACGCCCCCCGACATCCGATTCATGCGACGCCTGCTGCGCGATATCCAATCACGCGGACGCACGCTCGACTCGGTCGTCAAGCAATACCTCACGACCGTCCGCCCGATGCATGAGGAGTTCGTCGAGCCGTCCAAGCGCTATGCCGATCTGATCATCCCGGAAGGCGGCGAGAATCAGGTGGCCCTCGACGCCATCATCGCGCGCGTCGAGCATCTGCTGAGCGCATAAGTGCGCTTCGCGCGTTGTCGGTTGTCAGTTCTCGGTTGTCGGTTGCTTCTCGCTCGCGAGGCCGACCGTCTCGAACCCCGCTTTCCGGCACGCGTCGAGGATGCTCATGACCTCTCCGTACGCCAGCGTCTTGTCCGCGCGGACCACGACCGGTCGCTGAATCTGGTCATGCTTGCGCTGGAGCTCGTACGCGAGTTGATCGAGCCGAATGACGACGGAATCGACATACAGGGTCTTGTCGCTGTTCAGCGTGATCTGCATCGGCTGTTTCGATAGCGCGTCACCTGACGCCGCGTGAGGAAGCCGCACTGGAATGCCATTCACCATAGTCGGCAAGACCACCATGAAGATGATGAGCAGGACGAGGCATACGTCGACGAGGGGTGTGACGTTGATGTCCGATTGCAGGGAAGCCGCCGGTGTCATGCGCATGAGAGACCTCCTCAACGTTAGACACCGTCAGTCGCGCCCCGAGAACCGACAACCGACAACGCGCGAAGCGCACTTCAGCGCAGTTGCCACATGAGGAAAGCGAGACTCTCGGCCTGATTGTTCACCTGTTCCTTGAGCGGCTCGCCTCCCGAGTGGCCGCTGGAGACGTGATAACGCAGCAGCACCGGATTGTCCGAGCCGGTGCTCGCCTGCATCATCGCGGTCATCTTGCGCGCGTGCAGCGGCGCGACGCGCGTATCGGAATCGCCGCTGATGAACAGCACCGCCGGATAGTTCTTTCCCTTGACCACGTGCTGGTACGGCGAGTAGGCGTAGATCCATTTGAACTGCTCGCGATCCTCGCTCGAGCCGTATTCCGGAACCCAGAATCTCGCGACGAGAAAACGGTGATACCGAATCATGTCGATGAGAGGGTAGCTGCACACCACCGCCTTCACGAGATCGGGTCTCTGCGTGAGTAAGGCCGTCACGAGCAGCCCGCCGTTGCTCCCGCCGCTGATGCCGAGGTGTTGGGGCGAAGTGTATTTCTGATCGATGAGGTACTTCGCCGCGCCGACGAAATCATCGAAAACGTTCTGTTTGTTCTCGCGCATGCCGGCGCGATGCCACGCTTCACCGAACTCGCCGCCGCCGCGCAGGTTCGCCAGCGCATAAACGCCACCGTTTTCCGCCCACGTCACTGCGCTCGGGGAGAACGCTGGCAGCGAGCTGAGGACGAATCCGCCGTAGCCGGTGAGCAGCGTCGGATTGTTTCCGTTACGCTGCAATCCTTTCTTGTACATCACGAACATCGGTACGCGCGTGCCGTCCTTCGACGTGTACCACACCTGCTCGACGTTGAAGTCGCCGGAGCTGACCGGCGCGCTCTGCCGGAAAAATTGTGTCGCGGCGCGCGTGGGAACGTCGTACGCGTAAATGGTGGGCGGGACGGCGAGCGACGAGAAGCCGTAAAAGGCGATTGGCGACGTCCACGTGCCGAACACACTGCTCACGGTGCCGAGGGTGTCGAACTTGATTTCTTCCTGCGGTTGGCCGGTGAGCGTGTACCCGACGACGCGCGGCCTTACATTCTCGAGGTAGCGCAAGAACATCTTTCCGCCGGCCAGTGAGACCGATTGCAGCGCAGCGTTCTTGTTTTCCGGAACGAGCTCATGCCAGTTCGCGCGATCGGGATGCGCGACCTCGGTGATCATCACGCGCTCGTTCGGCGCATTCCAGTTGGTTCGAAGAAGGAGCTTGCCGTCCGCTTCGTCGACGGAGAATCGCGCGTCCAGATCGTTCACGATCGTCTGAATCGGACCATCCGTCGTGAGGTCCTTCAGGTACTCTTCTGTTTTTCGAGCGGCGGAACCGTAGGAAACCTGAATCAGGAGATAGCGGCCGTCATCGGAGATGCCCGAGCCGACGATCTTGTCGGGACCGTAGCCTTCGCCGAAGAGCGCGGCTTCATCCCCGCCGGAAACGGCGCGTCGGAAGACATGCTGATCCTTCGACGTGTAGCGCGTGTAGTAGGCCGTGCGGCCGTCGGGCGTCAACGAGACGCCGAAGTAGCGCGCGACGCTAAGGGGCGTTCCGATGTCGCGCCGAGTGTCGACGTCGAAAAAGTGCACTTCGACCTCGTCCGCGCCTCCCTGCCGCACGAAGTCCGATAGTGTTTTGCCGTCGTCGCTGACCGCTTCGATTCCGACATTGGTCGTGTGCTTGGGACTCATCGGCGCCGGATCGATGAGCAGAATGTCGGGTCCGGTCGCGCTCTCCCGCATGTAGATGGCAAACAGATCCTGACCGGCAGGCCGCTTCGTAAAGAAATACCGCCCGCCGCGCACGATCGGCATGCTCATCTGATCGGTCTTGAGGAGCGATTCGATGCGCTGCGCGAACCGGCCCTTATCGGGGAGTTGCGCCAGCATCGCGTCGGTGTAGGCGTTTTGCCGAGTGATCCAGTCGCGCGTCGCGGGGCTGTCCTGATCCTCCAGCCAGCGGTAGGGGTCGGTGATCTCCACCCCCTGTATCGTCTCCGTCACCGGCTTCGCCGCGGTCACCGGAACCGGGGCCGTGGCGGCCGACGGGGGCGTGGTGGGGGTCGGGGTGGTCGTCGTGCAGGCCGCTAAAGCAAGCAGCAGCAGAGCGATAGCGCTTCTTTTCATCGGTGGCCTCCCAACACCGCGGCATTCTACTCGACGTTGCCGGAATGGATTCGACCAGGCGTCCAGTTGAAACGAGCGTTGACCGGTTTGTTAGCGGTCCCTAGAATGATTTGACCCACCGCGGGTCCGAATCACCAGAAGAAGGGGGGGAAGAAAAGGATGCCTCTCGTTCACGTCAAGGAAGATGAGACGTTCGAGAACGCGCTCCGCCGGTTCAAGCGGAAATGCGAGAAGTCGGGGATCCTTTCCGAGCTGAAGAAACGGCAGCATTACGAAAAGCCGAGCACAAAGCGGAAGAGAAAAGCGATTGCCGCACGGAAGAAAGTGCTGCGCAAACTCGCTGAAGAACGCCGCGCCGGTTACTGATCCAGTTGCCCACGCGTTAAGACTGAAGGACTCGGGACCAATCTCGAGTCCTTTTTCTTTGCCGTTACGAGAACACCGCCGCGCGCATCGACTACCAGGAGAACGAGGAATGTTGAATGTTGAATGCTCTGAAATTCAACATTCAACATTCAACATTTAACATTGGGCAGTGGCTCTCGCCAAATCCGATCTCAGCGCACTCGAATTCGATCGCATCCTCGACCTCATCGCCATGGAGGCCAAGAGCACTCTGGGCAAGGATGCGGTTGCCGGACGCCACCCTCTGCCGACCGTCACCGATTGCGAGAATGCACAGGGCGATCTCGCCGACATGCGCCGGTTCGTGCAGACGGAAGGCTTGCTGCCGCTCGCCGGACTCACCGACGTCGCTCCCCTGCTCGCCCGCGAATCCGTCCTCGAGCTCGAAGAATCGTGGCAGGTCGTACGCGCGGTGCGCGCGACGCAAGCGTTGCGCGAAAGCTGTACACGCGCGGTCGGCTACATGCGTCTCGCGGCAATCGCGGCCGCGATTCCAGAGCTCGATGAGCTCGTCGGCAAGCTCAACAAGTTCTTCACCCGCGACGGCAAACTCCGCGAAGACGCCTCAGCCGAGCTTCGCGCGATCCGCAAAAAGGTTCAAGAAAAGCGCAACGCCGTGCAGCGCGTGCTCAACGACGTGATGAATCGCCATCACGACGCGATGCAGGAGCAGCTCATCGTGCTGCGCGGAGATCGCTACTGCATTCCGGTGCGCGCCGATCATCGCAACGCGATTCCCGGGATTCTTCACGAGCGCAGCGGCTCCGGCGCCTCGGTCTTCATCGAGCCGATGCAGGCGATCGAGTTGAACAACGACCTCGCCGATCTGCTGCTGCAGGAACGCGAGGAGATCGCGCGCATCCTCCGCTTCATCTCGCAGTTGATTGCCGATGCCGCCGGCGAGATTCGCGTGGCCATCGGAATCGCCGGCGAGATCGATGCGCTGCAGGCCTGCGCGATTTTTGCGGATGTCATCGGTGCGCACCGCCCCTCGTTCAACAACGACCGGCGGCTGCATCTGATCGACGCGCGCCATCCGCTGCTCGATGAGCGCGTCCAGGAAACCGATCAACCTGTCGTTCCTGTCACCGTCGAACTGAACAGCACAACGCCCGCGCTCATCATCAGTGGCCCCAACGCCGGCGGAAAAACGATCGCTCTGAAGACCACCGGACTGCTCGTCTCGATGGCGATGAGCGGATTGCCGCTGCCGGCGGCTGACGGCTCATTGATTCCAGTCGTCGACGGGATCCACGTCCTGGTCGGCGATGACCAGAGCGTCCTCGAGCATCTCTCCACCTTCTCCGCGTATCTCACGCGACTCAAGCGCGTGATCTCGAGCGCGACGAATCGCTCGCTCGTTCTGCTCGACGAGCTGGGAGCGGGAACCGATCCGGAAGAAGGAGCGGCGCTGGCGGCCGCGGTCATCGAGTATTTCCTCGATCGCGGCGCGCTTCTCATCGTCACCACGCACCTCACCTCGGTGAAGAGCTTCGCAATGAACGATCCGCACGTCATCAACGCATCGATGGAGTTCGACGCCGCAACAGGCCACTCGACGTACCGCCTGATCGTCGGCATCCCCGGACGCAGCCGCGCGATCGAAGTCGCGCAGATGATCGGTCTCCCCTCCCCCATCATCGACCGCGCGCGCGAGCGCCTCGGCTCGAAATATGTCGAGGTCGATCAGCTCGTCGGTATGTTGCAGAACAAAATGTCGAATGTTCTAGGACAAAGCGCCGAACTGGAAAAGCGGCAGTCGGCGGTCGAGGAAGAGCGCAGCGCGCTGGAGGCCAGTCGCAAGAAATTCGAGAGCGAACGCGCGAAGCTCGGCTCGTCGTATCGCGAAGAGCTCGAGCGCCTGCGCGACGACGTCTCGCGGCAGGTCTCGAACGAGATCAAGAATCTTCGGGCGAACGCAAATGCACGTCAGGTCGTGACCACGCTGACGCAGCCGATCGAGAAGGCCATCGAATTCATCCCGACCGAGGAGCGCGAAGTGCACGTCGGCGATCGGGCGGAGCATCGTAAGTTCAAGGTGCGCGGGGTGGTGGAGTCGATCTCTCGTTCGAAAGCCGTGTTGAACGTTTCGGGTAAGCGGATGACTGTGGATCTCAAGGACCTCATAGGGATGAGGGATGAGGGCGGAGGGATGAAGGCACGACCCGGAAAAACAAGAACAATCATCCCTCAGCCCTCATCCCTCATCCCTGAGACGGCCGAGCTCAATCTCATCGGCCAACGCGTCGATGACGCGTTAGATGCCTCGGATAAGTTCCTCGACCGCGCGCTGCTCGAAGGCAAGCAAGCGGTGCGCATCATCCACGGCTTCGGCACTGGCGCGCTGCGCAAGGCGGTTCGCGATCACTTGCGAAAGCATCCGGCGGTGAAGTCGTGGCGTCCAGGTAACGAGAATGAAGGAGGCGACGGAGCGACCGTCGCGGTGCTCGAAGAGTAATGGCGCTGATCGATCTCAACGACTCCGTGATCGCGCAGGTGCGATCGGCCGCCGACATCGTCGACTTCGTCTCGCAGGTCACGCCGCTCAAGCTGGCCGGCAAAAGCTACAAAGGCCTTTGCCCTTTTCATCGCGAGAAGACGCCGTCCTTTCATGTCGATCGTGCCAAGGGACTCTTCTACTGCTTCGGGTGCGGCACAGGCGGCGATGTCTTCAAGTTCCTGGCGCTGACCGAGCGATTCACTTTTCCGGAGGCGGTCGAGCACGTCGCGTCGCGCGTCGGGATCGAGCTGCCGCGGCGGCGCAAGACGACCCGCGAAAACGATAAAGACGATCTGCTCGAAGTCGTCGACGAAGCCTCCCAAGCCTTCCATCAAGCCCTCGGATTTCCCGACAACGCGGCGCGGAAATATCTCGACAATCGCGGCGTGGCCGAAGAGATCACCAAGAAATATGGGTTCGGGTATGCGCCCGATTCGTGGGACTACATCATCACGCGGCTCGCGCGGAAGTACACCGAGAAGACTCTGGAGCTGGCCGGTCTGGTCATGCCGCGCAAAAGCGGCACCGGCTACTACGACCGATTTCGCAATCGGCTGATCATCCCGATTCACAGCGAGACGGGAGCGCTGGTCGGATTCGGCGGACGCTCGCTCGACGGCACCGATCCGAAGTATCTGAACTCGCCGGAGTCGGAGCTGTTCAACAAATCGCGTCTTCTCTACAACCTGCATCGATCGAAAGACGCGATGCGCCGCATCGATCGCGCGATTCTTGCCGAGGGGTATTTCGATGTCATCGCGCTCGATCATGCGGGTGTTCCCGGAGTCGTCGCCTCGATGGGCACTTCGCTGACGATCGGGCAGGCTTCGCTCCTCCGCCGCTATACGACGAAGGTTGTCATCGCGTACGACGGCGATGACGCCGGACGCACCGCCACGCTTCGTGCCGCGCAAGTCCTGCTGTCGGCGGGGCTCACCGTGTCCGCCCTCGATCTGCAAGGCGAGAAAGATCCCGATTCGCTGGTCCAGAAGCATGGCGTCGACCGATTCCTCGAGATCCTGAGCCAGGCCGTGGACATCTTCGACTTCGCGCTCAAGGAGTGGGCCGGCGACGTCAAGGCCCTCAGCGGACGCGAGAAAGCCGATCGCGTCGAGGCCTTCATGCCTCTTCTGGGCGCCGTGATCGATCCCGTCGTGCGAAACGATGCCGCGCAAAGGATCGCGGACGGCTTCCATCTCGAGTTCGAGACGGTCTGGTCAAAGGTGCGGGGGAAAGTGGCGGGCCCGCCTGAGCGTCAGATTGTCAGGGCCGTGCCGAGCGGAGAGAAATTCGTCCTCATGGCAGTAGTTCAGGGTCGGATATCTCGCGAAGGGGTCGATGCGATTCAGGAGGGTTTTTTCAGCGATTCCGCGTGCAAAACCCTATTTTCTATCATAAAAAGTGCGATTTCCGCTGGTCAACCTATTGATTATTCTGAAATCGCGACCCATCTTAAGGGCGAGGCCGAGCTAACCCTGCTCTCGGAAGTAACGCTCACGGAGGACCTCGAGGACGCGGCGGTTGCGCGTCTGGACGAGGTTCTCATCCCGATGCAGAAGGCATACATCGAGCGGCGGAAACGGGAAATTCAACAAGACATTGAAGAAGCGGTGCGCAACGGCGACCAGGAGCTTGTAATGCGACTGCATAACGAGAAGATCCAACTGTCGCGTATGTCAAGCACACTGAAATAATTATCGTCCCTTTTCGATTACGCGAGTGTCCTTGCAACGAGGCAAAACGCGAGGCAAAACGCGATTGAGCTGTGAGGAGCGACTGAAACGATGACGACACGCCCGCGTGGTGCAAGTCTCGAGCAGGAATCGGCGAATTTCGAGGAAGGGGTCGGCGAGTTGAGTGTCGAAGAAAAATATGTCGAGGTCAAGCAGCTCATTGCTCTAGGGAAGGAAAAGGGATTCCTTCTCTACGACGAAATCTACGAAGTCCTGCCTGAGGAAGTCACCAGTCTTCCGGAAGAGCTCGACGAGATCTACATCCGCTTCAACGACCTCGGCATCGACGTGGTCGAAGACGCCGAGAAGCAGCTCGCCCCGCCCACCGGCAAGGGGACGATGACGATCGATGGCACGATCGAAGAGAAAGAGGTCGACCAGCGCGAAGAAGTGCAGGCCGACATCATCGCTGCCAACAGCGGCATCGTCGACAAGACCAACGATCCCGTTCGCATGTATCTGCGCGAAATGGGAACGGTCAAGCTGCTCGATCGCCAGGGTGAAGTCGACATCGCCAAGCGCATCGAAAAGGGCGAGCGCAAAGTCTACAAGGCCCTCTCGCAGAACCGCATCATTCTCGAAGAGATCCTGAAGATCCACGAGAGCGCCAAGAAAGATACCCGCGTCATCAAAGAGATGATCGATCTCGCGATGCCCGAGGATGAAGACGAGATCGATATGGCCGCGCTGTCGGCGGGCGCACTCACGAAGATCAACGACATCATGGTGATCTTCGACAAGGTCGCGCGTCTCGACAAGCGCATGAAGGACACCAAGGCCAAGCTCAACGAAAAGAAGCTGAGCCAGCGCGCGCTCGCGAACATTCACAAGAACATCGACCGTCTCGCGGTGGATATGGCGACCGAGCTGCGGCAGATCGACTTCACGCCGCAGACGCGCAATCGCATGATCAACAAGCTCAAAGACATCGACAGCGAGCTGTCGCAGAGCGCGTCGATGATCCGCAAGGATGAAGCGGCGCTGAAGCGCGAGAAGGACAAGACCCGCCGCGACTTCTATCGCCGCCGTCTGCAGAAGTATCAGGAAAAACTGCGCGAGCTGGAGTCGTTCTACGGCACGACCCACATCGAGCTGCGCACCACCATCAAGGACATCCGCGCCGGCGAAGAGGAAGCCGATCAGGCGAAGCAGGAACTGATCGTCGCCAACCTTCGCCTGGTTGTTTCGATCGCCAAGAAGTACACCAACCGAGGACTGCAGTTCCTCGATTTGATCCAGGAAGGCAACATCGGACTGATGAAGGCGGTCGAGAAATTCGAATACCGTCGCGGCTACAAGTTCTCCACCTACGCCACGTGGTGGATTCGTCAGGCCATCACTCGCGCGATCGCCGATCAGGCCCGCACCATCCGCATCCCCGTGCACATGATCGAGACGATCAACAAGCTGACGCGCACCTCGCGCGCGCTGGTTCAGGAACTGGGACGCGAGCCGCAGGCCGAGGAGATTGCCGACCGGATGGACATGCCGGTGGCGAAGGTCCGCAAGATCATGAAGATCGCGCAGGAGCCGATCTCGCTCGAGACTCCGATCGGCGAAGAGGAAGATTCGCATCTTGGCGATTTCATCGAAGATCGCGGCGTGATCTCCCCGATCGACCACGTGATCGTCGCGAATCTGAAAGAGCAGACCAACAAAGTCCTCCGCACGCTCACGCCGCGTGAAGAGCAGGTGCTCAAGATGCGCTTCGGCGTCGGCGACGGATCCGAGCACACGCTCGAGGAAGTCGGCCGCTCGTTCAACGTGACGCGCGAGCGCATCCGCCAGATCGAATCGAAGGCGCTGCGCAAGCTGCGGCATCCGTCGCGGTCGAAGAAGCTGCGCCCATTCCTGGATTCGACGTTCTAAACACGATCAATCGATCTCGAAAAGGCGGCGATCCTGCCGCCTTTTTTCATTGAAGCCCGAAGTTCGAAGTTCGAATTGAGAACGAAGAAAGGGTGAGAACTTCTAAATTCTTCATTCGAACTTCAGTCTAAAATCGCGGTTCATGTCCAAATCCCTGATCCTCGCGCTTCTCTTCCTTAGCACAACGGCCATCGCGGCTCCGCCCAGGCCATACCACATCGAGCTGGAAGCGAACACCGCGGCGCCGTTCCCGTTCCTCAGCAAATTCGGAACAATCACCGTACATGTTTATCCTGCTGGCGTCCGCGCCGACTCCATCTGGCTCAATGGATTCAGCCGCCTCGGCACGACGACCGTGACGATCGAGAATCCTTACGGACGCATGTACACGACGATGCCGGTCAGCCAAATCACAACGTTGATCCAGAAGACTGCCAAAGACGGCACGCTGGCAACGTCGCCGCCTCCGATCGCGCCGCCAGTCTCCGGAAAGGTCCGTGGCATCGCAGCTCGCCGATACCGGCTGCTGTACGGTCCGCAGGCGTGGATCGATGTCTGGACGACGGACGTGATCCCGGAGAATGCACAGCTCCGCAGCGTCGTGAACGCGTTCGTGCGCGGCATCTCTCCCGCCACTGCGGAATCATGGAAATCGATCCCCGGAACACCGCTGTACGTCGAGCTGAACTTCAGCCGTTACAAGAAGCTGCCGTTGGTCCGCCTCAAAAGCTTCGTGATGAACAACCTCGGGCAGGAAGCAGCGCTGAAGGTCGGCAGCTTCTATTTCAAAGCGCCGATGCTCGATGCGATCTTGAAGTGACGCGAGGCGACAGAGGAGCCGAGCGTCACGCTGCTACAGCAGCAGACGTCACCTGCACCTGATCGAGATCCTGCAGCAGCGCGCCGGCGTCGTTGTACCGGTCCTTCGGATTCTTCGCGAGGCAGCGCATGACGATGCCGTTGACCTCGCGTCCGATTTCCGGCCGCTGCTCGATCGCCGGCTTCGGGGTCTCGGAGATGTGTGCCGTCAGCACGGCGGTCAGCGAAGGGGCGGGGAACGGTTTCGCGCCGACGAGCATTTCGTAAATCAGAACGCCCACTGAATAGACATCGCTGCGCGGATCGAGCTGTTTGCCCTGGACCTGCTCGGGACTCATGTAGTGCGGCGTTCCGACGATCAAACCGGCCTGCGTCATCCCTTCCTTCGCTTCGGCCATGCGTGCGATGCCGAAGTCCATCAGCTTCACTTCGCCTTTGTGATCGATCAGCACGTTCTGCGGTTTGATGTCGCGATGAATGATTCCCTGCTCGTGCGCAGCCTGCAGTCCGCGGCAGATCTGTCGCGCGATTCCGAGCGCCACGCGCGGCGCGAGGCGGTGATTCGGCGCTTCTTCGAGAAGTTCCCACAGCGTGTAGCCGCGCACGCATTCCATGCTGATGAAGTAGACGCCCTCCGCTTCGCCGTAGTCGTACGTGCGCAGGACGTTGCGATGCGTAATCTTGCGCGCGAGTCGAATCTCGCGCTTGAATCGCTCGAGCTCTTCGGGCGAACGCGTCATCACGTCGCCGGGGAGTGTCTTGATCGCGACGGTTTCATCGAGCTGCGTGTCGCTCGCTTTGTAGACGATGCCCATTCCGCCGCGGCCGAGGATTTGCTCGATCCGATAACGGTTAGCGAAGAGGAGGCCAGGCGCGAGCTCGATGACCGGACCGCCAGGCGCGGTCGTTCCTGCTTCGGTTGCATCGAGCCGCATCGTCGCCATCGAGCTGGTTGTCGCGCCGATCGACCGCATCACGCCGGTCGTGATGCTTACCAGCGGCATCGAGGCGACCGCCACCGGTTGCGGCAACCATTTCAACTGGATCGATTCGCGGGTCGATCCTGACATGATCTCGCCGCCCGCAGTCTGCGCGGTCTCGTAAGAAATGTAAGCGTGCCCGTTCGGAGCGTGCCACGCCAGAAGGCTGGCGAGTTGCGGTGCGTTGCCCAGGATGGCGAAACCGGTGGTGCCCTCGACGTCGACCGATCCCGTCACGAACTGACCGGTGGCAATGCCGACGCTGACGGACATCTGCACGTCGCTGAGCGTCGCCAGCTCCTCGTTGATTGCGCGCGCGGCGCGGATCGCGTGCAGCACCCCCCGATCGCCGCGAAACACGCTGACGAGGCGATGCCCTTCGACTTCGCGAACTTCGCCATCCTGTCGCGCGACTTCCGCCTCCTGCAGCTTCATGACGCGATTGATCGCGCCGACCAGCAGCGCTGGATCGCCATCGCCGACCGGCGGCAGTCCGCGAAGGTCGGTGACTACGACCGTTCCTTCGTCGCATGGCAGCGGCCGCCTCCCGCTCTTTCGTGCGCGCGGCCATCTGTTCATATAGTTCCTCCAGCTCGGCCTTGTCGCGCAGTGCAACGATCATCTTGGCGAACGAGCGTCCGAGGATGCCGACTTCATCGGCGCGATCGATGCTGATTTGCACGCTGTAATCGCCGGCCGTCACCGCCTGCGCAGTCATCGCGAGTTTCTCGATCGGACGCACGACGCGTTTCGCAATCAGCCACGAAAGAATGAACGCCAGCAGCAGCGCACCACCGCCGCCGAGCAGCAGTGCGTTTTCGATTTGGCGGAAGGGCGCCAACTCGCGGTCGAGCGAGCGGATGAAGACCGCTGCCCCCACCGTGTCGTTGCCGGAGGTCAGCGGCTGACCAGTCATGACGTAGCGGTTGCGCTCGACCTGGAGTCGCGACGGCGGAACCGGCTTGCCGGTTTTCAGAATGCGATCGACGCCCGTCATCTGCTGCATGTTGAAACTCGGAGCATTCGACGATCGCGCGAGTGAGCTCTTCGACACGAACACCACGCCGGCATTCGTCGCCTCGGCGATCCGGTTGGCGAAGGTGTCGTCGATACCGTAGGCGTTGATCAGATACCCGACGCGTACGTTGTTCGCTCCCGCACCGATCGGCGCGACGGCCGCGTGATAGAGCTTGCTGGCGAGCGGCAGAACGCCGGCAGTCGATTCGACGCTGGCGTCGTCGACGATTTTCTTGACGATCGGAGACTGCTCGTACAAATCCTCTCGGTTCGGCGTGTTGATCGTTGGCTGATCGGTGCGCGCAACGATGCGGCCCTGGTCGTCGAGAAGAATCAGAAGGTCAGTTCCGAGCGACTGACGGCGCTGTTCGAGTTGGTCCGCGATGCTGACGAGATCGACAACCGGCGGCGCCGGTGGCGCTCCTGCGACAGAGGGCGCGGCCGACGTGCCTGCCATCGCCTCCTGGATGTAAGCGACGAACTTGGGATCGTTGCCTATGAGAATCGCCGGAAGAGCGAGGCGACTGACGCGCTGTCGCTCGAACTCGCGAAAGAGATTCGCAGCATTCGAGATCGACGTGTTGACGGTGTTCTCAGCAATCGCGTCTGCGCGTTTGATCGTGATGCCCACGGCAATCGCGACCACCATCACAATGAGGAGGGCCGTCAGACCGAACAGTTTGAAAACCAGCGGAAAGCGGGCGCGTTCCAGCGCCGGCTTCTTCAGCTTTGGTTCGGTAGTGTCGCCAACGGCCGTCAATCAATAGTCCTTGAGACTCGGCGGCTCGTATGGCTTCCCGATCTTGTTCAGATGCTGCGTCAACCGGTAGTTGCGGCTGTCGAGCATCAGCGCGACGCTTCCGCTGACGGTGCCAGCGGTCGTCACTTCGATGGGAGACTCGATCTGGCCTCCTTGCTCGTTCCACGCGATGAGGCGATAGCGTCCGGCAGGAACATTCGCGAGCGCGTAGCTGCCGGTTTGGTCCGCGAACGCGTAGTACGGCGTCGACATCACCTGGATCACCGCCGACATGTTCGGATGCACGTTGCAGTAGACGTTGACCATGCCGGGATTATCGAAGCGCTGCGACTTGCCGGCGCCTCGCCGGTAGAGGCCGAGGTCGAAGGAATTGCTCGACGAGAGCGAAAAGAGGTTGTGCGAGATCGGGTCGTCATTGGGAAATTCGACCGTAGATCCGGCCGGAATTGCCAGGACGTGCGGAACGACCATCTTTCCACGGGTGACCATCTGAAAATTGCCAGGTGCCGGCTTGGGCGCCCTTGTGCCGATCGGCTCCAGCCAGATGAGCGTTTCACTGATGACTGGCTTCTGACCGCGTTTCGTGACGAAGCTGACTTTGCCGCCGACGACATTGGCGGCGGACAGCGAAGTGGCGAGCGTGACAGCGCACGCAGCAATGGAAATCATTGGTTTCATGGGCAATTAGGCTCCGGAGAAATCGAAATGGTAGCACACGAAATCGGCATGCCGATTGCGGTAGGACGTGACGCGCGATCGTGCGAAATCGCATTGCTATTTCGCAGAAAAAATCGGATCATAAGATCGCACAACGCGAGGTGGCTGGGCTGCAACAAAACGCCGTTCCGATACGTTAACCAACACAATACGATTTCAACGGGCGACTGATAGTCGTCGCAGGTCTTTGAACAAGTCATAAAGTTCCCGCTCCTCCCTTCCACCCCAGGGCGAGTTGGAGCGGTCGATCCGGTCCGCGACTCCGGTGAGGTGGGTCATGGCCATGGACGTGGCACTTGTTGCGGGTCCACCGGAAATTCATGGGGGAGGAGGTACTGCGTTCGATGGATTGTCCTAGTAAACCTGAGGGGGCGAGTTCTTAGCTCCCACCCCGGAAGGGCGCCTGCAAAGGCGCCCTTTTTGTTTTCAGTCCAGACTCGGGATGTACGCGTCGATGTTCGTGCCGGTCGCATCAGCTGCCGGCTCCGAAATCGGAGGTCGCTCCGGCGCGATGATCCTTCGCAGTCTTTCGCGAAAGGCCTCCACGGTTCCGAGCTCGTCGGCCTCCAGCAGGTCATACAGCGCACGGACATCTGCCGCGCGAACGCGCGACGGATTGCGATCGAGGCAAGCGTTCGTCTTGCAGCGTGGCGTGCAGTATTTTCTGGTGGAACGCGTCAGCGGAAATCGGCTGCCGCAATAATCGCAGGTCCCCATCACTCCCTCCCGCCCGTTAGGATGTCCGTTAATCAACGTTTTTATGTGTTGATTAACGCTTCAAAGTTTACGTACAGACTTTCTCGCGGTCAATCACGTGGTGCCCCCGGCCGGACTCGAACCGGCACGCCCCTTTCGGAAGCTCGGGATTTTAAGTCCCGTGCGTCTACCAATTCCGCCACGAGGGCCCACGGCATGATAACCGTCAAAGTTCCGCTATGATTCGCTCGGCTGCAGAGGCGCCAAATGACCCAGACGATCGAAGTACCGCCCGGCGCTCCGCTGACAGTCCTCTCCGAAGAGGAGCAGATGTTCCAGCAGAGCGTGCGCGACTTCGCGATCGAAAAGATCCGTCCGCTCGTCCACCACATGGATCAGCAGGCGAACATGTCGAAAGAGCTGATCGCCAGCTTTTTCGAGCTCGGAATCATGGCTATCGAAGTGCCGGATCAGTGGGGCGGCGCCGGATCGTCCTTTTTCAACGCCGTAGTGGTCGTCGAAGAGCTCTCACACGTTGACGCCTCTTGCGGAGTGCTGGTCGACGTGCAGAACACGCTCGTGAACAATGCAATCCTCCGCTGGGGCAACAGCGACCAGAAGTCGAAGTATCTGTCGATGCTCGCACGC
>WNFJ01104203.1_pt2 | contig 19061 bp, 19 predicted proteins | sample 5400461 | NCBI WGS metagenome assembly WNFJ01 (sample SAMN13153349, study PRJNA577476) | soil metagenome | isolation source: 115 cm saprolite on Douglas fir-dominated hillslope | place: USA:California | collected 2013-09-17
CACGGACAAGCGCGATCGTTTTCGCGCCTTGCTCAAGGAGCGCGGCTACCGCGTCGGCCATGTCACCATTGACGCTTCAGATTGGTACGTCAGCCAGCGATTCGTCGATCGGCTTGCCAAGCAGCCCAATGCCCCCATCGCTCCGTATCGCGATTACTTGATCGCTCATCTCCTGGATCGCGCGGCGTTCTATCGCCACCTTGCTCTCGACCTCCTCGGCCGCGACATTCGTCACACCGTGCTGGTGCACTTCAACCCGCTGAATGCCTTCGTCCTTCCCGAGGTAATGAATGCCTTCGAGACCGCCGGGTGGCAATGGGTAGATGCCTCCCTCGCCTTTGAAGACCCCATCTTCCGCAGCCAGCCGCAGACGCTTCCGGCGGGAGAAAGCCTGGTCTGGGCTCTCGCCAAGGAGACGGGGCGATTCGAGGATCGCCTTCGCTACCCGGGCGAGGACGACGTATACGAAAAGCCTATAATGGATGCCCTCGGTCTATAAAGACCTCTCGAAGGCCCAGACCCGCCGACCCCTCTGCCAAGGTCACTCTTCCATTCGCCGCTCTATTTTCTCCTTTTATTCGTCCCCGCTATCTCTTTCAGGGCACTGAATTTGCAGCATTCAGTCACTAATTGGCACACTCATCTCCTTTCCTTTTAACCGCTTATAGCCACCCAGCATCTAATCAAGGTATAATGAATCGTTCACATTTTTAACGCATAGCACCCATCAAAATAATTCGTGGGGCAGTATGGGGGGAGCGCGGTTAAGGTGTACGAAGAGAGGGTGAGGAGGCTTCCCAGGGCAAGCCCACCAAGAAAGGCAACAAGAGGAGTACTAGTACATGACTAAACAATTTCTACTGGCCAGCGATTTTGACCAGACGCTCAGCTTCAACGACTCGGGAGTCGTTCTAAGTGAATTGATCGGCTTTCACAGCTTTGATGACAAGGTGAAAGGTCTTGCCGAGATGAACCTCGTCCAGCAAGGCGCGGAACTCAGCTATCTCATTCTCCATGACCCGGACTTCCGCAAGGTCCGCCGCGAGCACCTCGTTCAAACCGGCAAGCGCATCCGCCTGAAGCACGACGTCGCGCTCTTCGCGCGCGCGCTTGAAAATCTAGCCGAAGGCTACAAATTTCATTTCAACGTCATCTCCGCCGCGCCGCAGGAGATCATCCAATCGGCGCTGGAAGGCATCGTTCCACCGGATCACATCTTCGGCACGCGGTTCCGCTACAACGAAGCCACCGGCGAAGTGGATTCCATCATTCGCGCTTCCGCCGGCTGGGGCAAAATCACTGTGCTCGAAGAACTCCGCAGCAATCTAGGTATCAGCCACGACAGCATCATCTATATGGGCGACGGCAGCTCCGATATTCCTGTCATGATGCATGTCAATCAGTATGACGGCCTTACCATCGCCGTGAGCGAAGCCAAGTTCATCACGCGCGTCGCCAAGCGCACTGTGCTCAGCGACAACACCATGAGCGTGCTCGTCCCCGTGCTCGAAAAAGTTCTGCGCTGGGACTCCGCGCGCATCCGCCGCCTTTTCGCTTCCTACGGTCTGACGTTGCTCGAATGGGACAAAATGCGCACCGACCGGCTCACCATCCAGGATTCCACCGAGCACGTGTCGGTCGCCTCCGCGCCCCAACTCAACGCCCAATAAGGCGCATCGTCATTTTTCTTTGTAGGGGCGCCCCGATCCAATCGGGGCGCCCTTTTTTTCTCCAGCTCCCCGTATCGCCCCCGTCCGCCCCGACATCCTATTCTCTGTTATTCTTTTCGTTCTCCGGAGGCCGCATGTCCAAGAAATCCATCCTCATGCTCGTCGGTGATTATGTCGAAGACTACGAAGTGATGGTCCCATTCCAGGCGCTGCTCATGGTCGGCCATACCGTCCACGCCGTCTGTCCCGGCAAAAAATCCGGCGACCACGTCCGCACCGCCATCCACGATTTCGAAGGCGACCAAACCTACTCCGAAAAGCGCGGCCACAATTTCGCCCTCAATGCCACGTTTGACCAAATCAAACCCGAAGACTACGACGCCCTCGTCATTCCCGGCGGTCGTGCTCCTGAATACATCCGCCTCATCCCACGCGTCATCGAAATCGTCCACCACTTCTCAAAGGCCAACAAACCCATCGCGGCCATCTGCCATGCAGCGCAAATCCTCGCCGCCGCTGACGTTCTCCAGGGAAAAAAGTGCAGCGCCTATCCCGCCGTTGGCCCAGACGTCACCCAAGCCGGCGGCACTTACGTCAATCTCGCTATGACCGAAGCCATCGCCGACGGCAACCTCGTCACCGCCCCCGCCTGGCCCGCGCATCCCGCGTGGCTCGCCAAATTTCTCGCCGTCCTCGGCACAAAAATAGAACTGTAATTTCCAAACCAATGATTTGAATTCATTTATCCTAATAAACAAATCTCGCCTTCACTCTTCCTAAAAACTGCTCCAAGGGAGATAATTTCTTGTTCAACCTCTCATGAAAGGGCGAGTCGAGAGTCATGGCAAACATCAACACCAAGAAAGGCGTCATCGGCATCCTCACCGGAGGCGGCGACGTTCCCGGTCTCAACCCCGCCATCCGTGGCGTCACGCTTCGCGCACTGCGCGAAGGCCATCAGGTCATCGGCATTCGCCACGGCTGGGCCGGACTCGTGGATATTGTCCGTGAGAAGGATTACGACAATTCCGACAATTTCTTCCTCCTCGACGATGAGACCGTTGATCGTGCCGGCCGCACCGGCGGCACTTTTCTCCATTCCTCCCGCACCAATCCCGGCCGGGTCGCCAAGTCCAGCGTCCCCGCGCATCTGAAAGACAAATTCACCGCTGAGAAAAACGACCTCACCCCTGAAGTCCTCAAAAATCTCGACTGGCTCGGCATCGACACTCTCATCCCCATTGGCGGCGACGACACGCTCAGCTACGGTGTTCGTCTCCACAAAGAAGGGTTCAAAGTCATCGGCATTCCCAAGACCATGGACAATGACGTCCCCGGCACCGACTACTGCATCGGCTTCAGCACCTGCGTCACGCGCACCATTCAGATGGTCAACAGTCTGCGCACCTCCGCCGGCTCCCACGAGCGTTTCATGGTTATCGAGGTCTTCGGCCGGTACGCGGGTTTCACCGCCATGCTTCCCACCATGGCCGGCGCTGCCAATCGCTGCGTCATTCCGGAGCACAAATTCAATATCGAACATCTCACCGAATTGCTCGTCGCCGACCGCCGCAAAAATCCCAGCCGCTACTCCATCGTGCTCGTCTCCGAAGGCGCCATGTTCGAAGGCGGCGAAATGGTCTTCGAAAGCGAAAGCATCGACGCCTATGGCCACAAAAAACTTGGCGGTATCGGCGAAATCGTCGGCGAAAAAATTAGGGACGTTTCCGCTAAATTCAACAACGGCAAGAAAATCGACGTCATCAACCAGAAGCTCGGCTACCTCGTCCGCTGCGGCGATCCCGATGCCATTGACTCCATCGCTCCCATGGCTTACGGCAATCTCGCTCTCGATCTCCTCCTGAAAAACATCAGCGGCCGCCTCGTGGTCCTCAAGAACGGCCACTACGACAACATCCCGCTTGAAACGGTGACCGCCACCAAAAAGGTCGTCAACGTCAAGGAGCAGTACAACACCGACCGTCTCCGCCCCCAATACGCCAGCTTCGAAATGCGCCCGCTCTTCCTCATGACCAACGAAGTGGGATAGTCTTTCTCCCCATAGCTTGGGCAAGCCACGCCGACTGTCGGGAGGCCCTATCTACGTACTCGGGATTGACGTTGGTACCGGAGGGACGCGCGCCATTGTCGTTGATGGCCGCGGTCGCGTCATCTCTTCCGCCACTGAAGAGCACCAGCCCTTCGCTTCGCCGCAGATCGGCTGGGCCGAACAGTACCCGGGAGATTGGTGGCGCGCCTCCTGCATCGCGGTTCGCAAGGCCATCGCGAGTGCCAACCTGAGCGCCGAAGAAATCGCTTGCGTCGGTTTCTCCGGTCAGATGCACGGCGCGGTTTTGCTCGATGAGCAGGGAAGCGTCGTTCGTCCGGCGCTGATCTGGTGCGACGTCCGCACCGAAAAGCAGTGCCGCGATCTGACCGCCAAAATCGGCCAGGAACAGCTGATTCAGCTCACCTGCAATCCGGCATTGGCAAATTTCACGCTTACAAAACTGCTTTGGGTCCGTGAGAACGAACCCGAAAACTGGAAACGTGTTCGCGCCGTAATGCTTCCGAAGGACTACGTCCGTTTCCGCCTCACCGGCGAACGCGCCACCGATATGGCCGACGCTTCTGGCACGTTGCTTCTCGACGTGGCCCATCGCCGCTGGTCGCGGGAGACGTTGCAGGCCGCCGAAATCGATGAGCGCTTGCTGCCCTCCCTCCACGAATCTCCCGACGTCTGCGGGAAGATTTCCAGCAAAGGGGGTGCGGAAACAGGTCTGCGCGCCGGTACCCCCGTTGTAGCAGGTGCGGGCGACCAAGCCGCCGGAGCCACCGGTATGGGCATCGTCGCTGCGGGAACCGTCAGCGCCACCATCGGCACCTCCGGCGTCGTTTTTGCCGCTACCGATCGCCCCGCTCTTGATCCCCACGGCCGCGTCCACACTTTCTGCCATGCCATTCCCGGCCGCTGGCATGTCATGGGTGTAACGCAGGCTGCCGGACTCTCCCTGCGCTGGTTTCGCGACACCTTTGCAACGGACTCCAGCGGCGCGCGCGCTTCTTACGACCAGCTCACCGCCGAAGCTGCCAAAGTCCCACCAGGTTCCGATGGCCTGTTGTGGACGCCCTATCTGATGGGCGAGCGCACTCCGCATCTCGATTCCAGCGCTCGTGGTGCACTCGTCGGCCTGACCGCTTCGCACACCCGCGCGCACGTCGTTCGCGCCATCCTTGAAGGCGTGGCCTTCAGCCTCCGCGACACCTTCACCCTTTTCCGCGAAATGAGCGTCCCCGTCACCATTATCCGCCTCGGCGGTGGCGGCGCGCGCTCTCCGCTCTGGCGCCAGATCCAAGCCGATGTCTTTGGCCACGCCGTCGAAATCGTCGAAGCCGAAGAAGGCGCCGCCTACGGCGCGGCCCTTCTCGCTGGCGTTGGCGCCGGCATGTGGCCTTCCGTAGACGAAGCTTGCCAGGCCGCCGTTCGCGTCGCCTCGCGCGTCAATCCCAATCCCGCCGCCGTCGCCACCCTCAACGCCAGCTATTCCGCCTTCCGCCGCGTCTACCCCGCTACGCAAGCAATTTTCACTTCCGACTAAATTGGCCCGGCTGGCCGATATCGATCCGCTGAACTTGTTGTGATCAAGGTGGACGTTCTCCACTGCGGCTTGAGGTTTGGAATGCAGCGAGTATACCCACCCCCGGGTGTTTTGCCAAAGAGTGTGGAATCGCTTGAAAAGAAAAGAGTTGTATTTTTCGGGCGTGCAAAAAAATGCAAAATAGCGCAAAAGAGTGCGTAAGCGATTGTGCTCAAGTTCGTCAAGAGTAAGGAATTAATCTACTTGGCGAATTTAGTCTTATTAGAAGGTCTTTGGCGCTTCGGCCAACTAGACAGCGGGAAGGTTTTCCCTGCGAACGTAGGATAAGACAACTTCTCTCCACCTCATGGGATTCACTCTTGCTGGAGATGGTTGCTTAATTTGTGCGGTGGCAATTATGATCAGGAGAGATCCTTGGCCAATGAAACGTCATCTTCCAAGGCGGTTTGGCGCCTGCTCCATCACCCTCCTACTAATAATGACGACGAGTGGCGGGGTCTACGGTCAGGAGCGAAAGCCCGCGCCGACTGTTTCGTCTTCGTCGGGTGATTCGGTGGGGCATTTGGTGAGCGTGCTCCGGGGAAAGGCAAAGGCTCTCGAAGGCAGCTCCGGTATGCGACTTGGTTTTCAGGCATTTACATCCGCGCACAAGCTTGCTCCGGAGAGCATCCGCTATTCGGACTATATCGTTGTGCGTTTGTTGTTTGAGGCGACCAGGGATGCAGGCTTCTGGAACCTTCATTGGGCCATCACCGATCAACCGCCAAACTCCGACAGGATCTGGCAGCAGTGGAAGAGCGTGAAGCGGCCATCTGCTTTGGAATCAACAGCTACGGCGGAGTGCGATGAACTTTCCGCGCTGTATGCCTTCCTTGTGGAAAGGGCCGGGGTCAAGAGTGTCGGACTGTTTTGGCCTGCGCCGAATCATACGGTTGCGGTTTGGGTGGTGCGCCCCGCGACGGGCCCGGTTGTGCGCGTGGTCGTACCCACGTCCCAGATATTTCTCGACGAAACCGACCGCTTTGACACGAAGAAATTTGATCCCTGGCGCCAGAAAACCATCTACGAATACACGCGCCGCGATGTCCCGGACTCGTTTGAACTTCCCAAGCCGCTTTTTGGCTTCTTCCTTGAGCAGGTAGATAAATATGGTGGCGCTTCCGATGCCATACTTCAACAATTACGCTATTTGCGGGAAGGCGTTTTTCTGCGAACGTGGACTCCCGAATCAGCGGCTCGAGAAGCGCTGAAAAGGCGTAGCGCGCTGGGGTCCGGTCCTATCGAGGACTTGGCGGCACTACAGAATTTTGCGCAGGACATGCGATCCGGGGTTGTCCACTAGGTCCAAAGCGCCGATCCGTGGTGTGCTGGAGCGCCCGCGATTCTCAAAGTGAGTCAAGATAGCACAGGGTGTCAGCGGTTGAGACAGTTTCCAAAGCTATGGACGTGGAATCGCGATTCATCGGCTAGTGCCTAGATGGCTACAGAAATCACTTAGTTGAGGAAAAATTTGGAGAGCTGCATTGAAAGGAAAGAAGATGGCAGCGTCGCGGCTTGGCGGTGATAGATGCCGTCACCTGCAGCTAAAAAAGAATGAAGCAGTGAATTCTTTGGTATGCGCGGTGCATATATCGGGGCATTGGTCCGCGCACGTGACGGTTGGTTTCTGGGAAAAAAGGTGCAAAGCGGCACAGGCGAGACCACAACCGCAGCCCGAAGTTGACTGTTGGAAGTGGCAGTTCGCGGCCGTACTGATGGACTCCCCTAACCGCCAAGTCTCCCGAGGAGATGCCTCAAAAGTGCGCAGCAGGTCGAGATGCTGTGTATATTGCAAAACTGCAAGAAGTCGTGTCTAAGAGCAGGACTCCTTCCAATCCTCTTCCTCAACATGAGTGCGAGCGTCTGGGCGCCGATGGCGAAGGCGCAAGCGCCTAGCTTTGAGCTGATGGACGGAAAGATTTCGGGAACTGTACTCCTGAAGGCGGGCAATCGGCCCGCGAGCCAGGTGGCCGTAAGACTGAAATCGCACGCCGCCGGAATATTCCGAAGCGTTTTGACGGACTTGGAAGGTCACTTTGAGGTTCGAAGCCTACCCCCCAGCACATACGAGATCGTGGTCGATGAACCGGGGTACGAACCAGCGGAAACAAGCGCCCAGCTCGATGGATCTCCCTCGAAGCTGGTGCTTTACCTGAAGTCATCCAACCTGGCGCCAACGGAGCGGAACAGCTACACGGTTTCGGCACGGGAGCTGAAGATTCCTGGCAAAGCGCATAACGAGTTTGAAAGGGGATTGGGGAGCCTGGCAAAGAAAGATCTCGCTGGAAGCCTGAGCCACTTCACGAAGGCTGCCCAAGCGTTCCCCGAGTACTTCGAGGCCTACTATCACATGGGCGTGGTGGAGACAAGACTGGGCCGCTTGGATGAAGCGATGCAGGCCTTTCAAAAGGCTATTGATTTGAGTAGTGGAAGGTACGCCTGGGCAGAGTTTGGCATAGGGTATCTACTTCACTTGGAAGGAAAAGCAGAGGAGGCAGTAACCACCGTCCGCAGAGGATTGGAACTGGACGGGAACTCGGCCGATGGTTACTTAATCCTGGGAATGGCGCAACTGCGGCTCAATCGCCCGGACGAAGCGGAACGAAGCGCGCGCGAGGCTCTTCTCCGCAATCCCAGATTTGCGCAGGCCTATCTCGTGTTATCGGATGCTTACGGGCGCAGACACGAGTACAGCGCGCAACTGCAAGGTCTGGATGCCTACCTGAAACTTGAGCCGGATGGCGCCGAGAGCAAAATCGTCCGCGAAGCGCGCGAGGCGGTTCAGAGTATGGTGGCGAGGCTTCATCCGGAAGAGTGAGTTTGCTCCGCGCAGGAACGTAGATTTCTTTAATGCAAACTCAACTGGGGCGGCTGGAAAAGCGGCGGCTGCGCCCCGACAGGAGTCGGGGTAGACCGCCGCACTCCAAAGGAGGTCAGGAGGCGGAGCGTTTGCGCCAGAAGAAATAGGCGGGGAGGCCAATGAGAAACAGAACGACGGCGGCGGCGAGATTCATGAAGTGAGAAGGGTCGAGGAAGGCAAGATAAATGGCGTTGCCGACGATGGCGGCGGCGACAAGAACGAAGATGATTGGTGTCCACGGATAGCCGGGAGTGCGATAGGGAATGGGCCGGCCCGCTGAGGCGCGGCGAATGGGGAAAATGGCGGCGGCGCCGAGGCCGTAGAAGATCCAGCCGATAAAAATCACACCTTCGATCAATTTGCTGAAAGTGCCCAGCTCACCAGCACACACCAGAACTGCCGACCATACTCCGAGTCCAACGATGGCTGCCGCCGGAGTCTTAAAGCGAGGGTGCACCTCCGCGAGTTTCATGAAAAAGAGTTTGTCTTTGGCCATTGCGTAAAAAACGCGAGGGGCGGTGAGGATGACGCTATTGGCGGCGCTGAAAGTGGAAATCAGAATGGTGAGCGCCACGATCTTGCCTGCCCAAGGGCCGAGGACGGCGGATACAGAGGTGGCCGCGATGGTTTCGCTCGCTGCCATGTCTGTGGGGCCAAGGGCGAAGAGGTAAGCGACAACGGCGACGAGATAGAGCCCCACGAGAATCAGTGAGCCTATTAGAAAAGCGCGCGGGAAGGCTTTTTGTGGATCAACGACTTCGCCGGCGCTGTAGGTGCCGAATTGCCAGCCTTCATAAGCCCAGAGAACCGCGATCATCGCAAGGCCGAAATTGGACCAGAGGTTGAGTCCATGCTGAGAAGCACGCAAGGCCGAGGGAATGTCGCGGCCATGATGACCGAAGGCCAGCAGCAAGGCACTGAGGATAACGATGATGCCCATCTTGACGAGCGTAGTCCAGTTCTGAAGGTCTGAACTCTTACGCGTGCCCCAGACGTTTATGACGGTGACGATTCCTATCATCACTACGGCGGCGATGGTCTGGTCCACGGGAGAAATCGGAAGCACTCTGGCGAGATATTCGCTGAAGGCGCGCGCCAAGGCAGCGACGGAGCCGCTGGCAATCACCAGGAAAAGACACCAGCCATAAAGGAAGGCGGAGAGACGGCCGAAGCCGTCACGAATGTAGCAGTACAACCCGCCGGCCTCGGGATTCGCAGCCGCAAGCTCGGCGTACGTGAGTGCACCGAGCAGCGAGAGGACGCCGCCCACTATCCAAACCAAGAGCGAAAGGCCGACGGAGCCGTCGACTTGGCGAAGAATAGGGCCAGGCGTTCGAAAAATCCCGGAGCCGATGACGGAGCCGATGAAGAGCAGCAGAAGATCGCGAAACCGAAGTGTGCGAATCAGTTCTGGCATTGGTGTGCCGCCGCGACACGGCGCGCGAGCAGATGCGAGGAATCATAACCGGAGATTTGCACGGGTCAATGAGAACTTGGAGGAAAGTAGAAAGGCGCGGGCATGAAGGAAAGGAGAAAAATCAGCAGAGCAAGGAGCGCTCCCCACTGGCGCCTGGGATCGAGAGTCGTTGGATCGTAAATGGGAGCGACGCGGAGGAATCGCATGACGAGAAGGAGAGCGCCCCAGATGTACCAGCCATCCCAGAAACCAACGAGCCCGAGCAGGATGATGCCAATGGGGAGGAAGAGCGACATGTAACGGTGCAGGCGGGCACTGATAGAACGAAGAATATGTCCGCCATCCAATTGGGCAACCGGCACGAGATTCAGCGAGGTTACAAATAGACCGACCCAGGCGGCGCGACCAACCGGCGGCAAAAGAAGCGCGTCGGGCGAGATGCCTGGATGCAATAGCGCGTCCAAAAGGCGCAGCAGGAGCGGGGTGCCATAGATAACTTCGGCGTTGGCAGGGTTGGCGAGGCCGGGAACAAGCTTGGCGTGTAGGACGCCGTAGAGGAGCGCAGGAAGGGCGAAGACGAAACCGACGAGCGGGCCTGAAGCGCCGACATCAAACAAAGCCCGGTTGGTGAGGATAGGTGAACGAATCAAGATGAAGGCTCCGAAAGTGCCGTTCAGGTTGGGGAAGGGAACGAAAAAAGGATAGGTTGCGCGAATATGATGATAGCGGCAGGCAAAGAAATGGCCGAGCTCGTGGGTGAGTAGAATGGTGAGCAAGGTAAGAGCAAATGGCAGGCCCGCGGCGAGGCCGAGAGGGTGCTTGTAAAAAAGAGTGAAAGAGCGGAGAAATTCGTCGAAAGAGAAGGCTTGATTCTGAGAATAGGCAGTAGCGAACTGCGTGCCGGCGACGAGGCATGTGCAGAAGGTGAGGAAGAACAGGATACAAGCGAGGATCAGCATCTTTCTGGAAGGACGGTAGGGGACAGGTGTGTAGCGGACGCTGCCGGGAGTTGCGGAGTGCCAATCCACGTCGACGGGAATGGATGGTGAAGGATTTTCTGGGAGTGGCGTGGTCACGAAGTGGTCGGCGCGACGAATGGGATAGACACTCACCAGTACAGCACAATTGCACGGATTCGCGCCAGAGCCGGAGTCCTCAGGCAGTTGAACGTTTGGAGCGATTGAAGCTTTGGCGCGGCCGGTCTATTCCGCTTTTTTTTCTTCGTCGATGCCCTGGAGTTCTTTGCCGGGTTTGAAGCGGACGGCTTTGCCCGGAGGGATGTTGACCTCTTCGCCGGTGCGGGGATTGCGGCCGATGCCGGTTTTGCGGGGCTTGACGCTGAACACGCCGAAGCGGCGAAGTTCGATGCGCTGGCCGCGGCCGAGAGCCTGCTTCAACGATTCGAAAACGGTCTCGACGGCCTGCTCGGCTTTGGTGCGGCTGATGTTTGTCGTAGCAACGACAGCATTTACGATATCCAGCTTAATCACGCAATCCTCCAGCGCTTCCGAGGCAGATGCTAGAGACTGAACATCCTTTGGCGCTCTCGTTCGAATCAATTTGGCGCTGCAAGCAATCGAAGAGACAAATCGAAGGTACATTTTTGGGAGGAATGGATGGCCGTCAAGCCAGACCGCTGGATCCGGCGCAAGGCGCTGGAGGACAAGATGATCGAGCCGTTTACGGACCGGCAGGTGCGGGAGGGAGTGATCAGTTACGGAGTGTCGTCGTACGGCTACGATATCCGGGTGGCGGATGAGTTCCGGATTTTCACGAACGTGAATTCGACGATCGTGGACCCGAAGCATTTCGATCCGAAATCGTTCGTGGAGTTCAAGGGCGAGGTGTGCATCATTCCGCCGAATTCGTTTGCGCTGGCGCGGTCGGTGGAGTATTTCCGGATTCCGCGGAACGTGCTGACGATCTGCCTGGGCAAATCGACCTATGCGCGATGCGGGATCATCGTGAACGTGACGCCGTTTGAACCGGAGTGGGAAGGCTTTGTGACGCTGGAGATCAGCAACACGACGCCGCTGCCGGCGAAGATTTACGCGAATGAGGGGCTATGCCAGGTGATTTTCTTCGAGTCCGATGAAGATTGTGAAGTGAGCTACAAGGACAAGAAGGGGAAGTACCAGGCGCAGAGCGGGATTGTGCTGCCACGGCTGTAGAACAGGTGACTAGTGATTCGTGACTGGCGCTGTTACGAGTGAACTGCAATGCCGGTGAGATTGGGACGCATTTTTTAGAGGATTAAGTGAGAGTGGCCGTGTCGAGCGGGTAGCCGCGTTCGCGCCAGGCGTCCAGCCCGCCTTGCAGCGGACGAATGCGCGTGATGCCGTTTCTTCTGAGAAGCAGCGCCACACGGGCGCTGGTGGCTTCGTTTGGTCAAGTACAGTAGAGGATTATTTCGCGGTCGCGCGGCAAACGGTCGTCCTTCTCTTCCAACTCCTTGGCATCCATGCGGAAAGCGCCGGGAATGGTTTCAGGGTCGGCTTCGAAGTCCATGGAGTGGCGCAGGTCAACGATTACCAGTTCTTCGCCGGAGTCGAGTTTTTCCTTTAGCTCATCCACGGTGATGCGCGAGATGCGAAGATCCCGCAGGAAGCGCTGGCGGGCGGCGAACTTATACGCGATGTAGGCCGCGAGGGCACCGAGTAGAAGGACGAGAAGCCAGCCGCCGAGAGAAGCGAGGTGCTCGGCGACCCAATCAAGCTGGCCACTGAATACATAGCCGAGGCCGAGAAACGTGCCGCCCCAGAGAAGTGATCCCAAGGCATCGAACAATAGGAAACGCCGCGCACGCATGTGAAAGATGCCGGCAAGAGGAGGCGCGACCGCGCCCAGGCCAGGAAGAAATTTTGCCAGCAGAAGCGAGCGAGCGCCCTGCTTTGAAAAAAGGCCTTCGGTGCGGCGAACGCAGGAATCCGGCTCGAGGGAAATCTTGCAGAGAAGCTGGAGGATCTTGATGCCTTTGCGGCGGCCAAGCTGATACCAGATGGAATCGGCTGTCATTGCTGCCAGCATCACGTAGAACAGCGAGGCAAAAAAATTCAGATGGCCAGTACCCGCAAGCGCTCCTGCCGCGAGAAGCAGGGGCATCGAAGGGAGCGGCAGCCCCACCTGTTCGGCGAAAACCCATCCGAGCAACAATGCGTATCCGTGATGGAGGAGGAATTCGAGAGTGCGGTGCATGGCTGGGCGGGGTCTGCGATCTCCGGTTATTTCTTTGCGAAAGAAGCAGTATGCCCCCAGTGACCGGCCATAACAAATTCGGCGATCGGCTTGCGTGTCCTGGGAGCCATCTCTCGATCCTTCAGAAGCTGAGGCAAGGAAGCTGGATCGCCCGGGTAACCGATGGCGATCGCAGCGATCGCTTCCCAACCCGAGGGAATCCCAAAGACCTGGCGCGCTTTTTCCGGATCGAATCCCGCCATCTGATGGACGGCCAATCCCTGTGCGGTCGCTTCCACAGAGAGCAGGGCGGTCGCGGCACCGGTGTCGTAGTGAGCGTTGCGGTTGGGGGCGTTGTTTTTCGCGAAGGCCAGGTGTGCCACGGCGATTGCCAGCACGGGAGCGCTCTTAGCCCAATTGGCATTGAATTCCACGAGGACGCTGAGCATATTCGCGAAACTGACTTTGTCGTCTTTCGGTGCAACCAGATAGGCCCAAGGCTGCTCGTTAGAGCTGGAAGGCGCCCAACGGGCAGCCTCGAAAATGCTGCGTAGAACATTTTGTGGAACAGGTTTGTCGGCGAAAGCGCGCGGGCTCCAACGCTCGCGGATTAGTTCGTGGACTGGAAAATCGGTTGGCGCTGGTTTCTGCATGAGTTCAATCCCTTCCATTTGGGATCTCCTCTTTGATGATGCAGGCGGAGTGGACGGTGCATTCGCACCGTCCACTCCTTTCCCAAACCGTGCTGATAGCGTGTTGTCAGTTCCCGGATTTTCCGGGTGCTTGCCTGATCATTTCCGCGTCGATGGTGATATTGACGTCATCACCGACGACCACGCCGCCGTTGTCCAGAGTGGCGTTCCACTTCACGCCGAAGTCCTGGCGGTTGACCTTGGATGTGGCTGTTGCGGCTGCTCGCACATTGCCCCAGGGATCTTTCACGGGAGCCGTCGGCCCTTCAACGTCGAGGACGACTTCCTTGGCGGTGCCGCGAATGGTGAGATCACCGGTGACTTTCAGCTTGCCGGGAGCGAGCTGCTCGACTTTCCTGGATTTGAAAGTCATGGTGGGGAAGTGCGCGACATCAAAGAACTTGTCGCTGCGCAGGTCGTTGTCGCGATCCGGTTCGCGCGTATCCACGGTTGAGACGTCAATGGTGACGTTGACAGTGGATTTGGTGATGTCCTTGTCGTCCAGCAGGATCGTGCCGTTGACCTTGCTGAAAGCTCCTCGCACGGTGGAAATGGCCATATGACGGACCGAAAACTGCGCGGACGAATGCTGCGGATCAATTTTCCACTCGGAGGTCGCCGCGGCGGCAGGCAGCGACAAAGCGGCTGCGAGTCCGGCGGTTACTGCGATACGAGATAGATAGTGGCCCATGTTTTTCTCCTTTTTCCTTTTTGATTGGATGTTCGAAACACGTTCCGAATCGTCTGCTACGCAGGCTTACGGATGCGGACTTCCTCCAGCAGATTAGAGAAAATCTTCAGGCGCGCGGCAGGCATATGCCGGAACTGGCGTTTGTGAAGATCGTGAACCGGCTGGTCCAGGGTTTTTAGAAGGCTGAGTGCTTGCGGCGTGATGCGCGTTTTCACAACGCGGCGGTCGTCAGTCTGGCGAACCCGGGTAATCAGGCCGCGCTTTTCCATGCGGTCAAGGAGGCGCGTCATGTCCGGGTCGTGGGAGATCATGCGGTCCCCGATGCCCCGGCATGGCAAGCCTTCGGGCTCGGCTCCGCGGAGGATGCGAAGGACATTGTATTGAGCGCCCGTAAGACCCGCGGCCTTCAGGAGCTGCTCTGCTTCCTGGCCGAGGGAATCGGCGGCTTGCAGGAGCGCCACGAAAATGCGGTTCTCCAGGGAGATGGGGAGGCGGGAGGATTTGGAGCGCGAGTACATAGTGGAAATATAGTCGTTATAACGACTAATGTCAAGAGGAAAATTCCAGGGCCGGGGGAGGTCGGCNNTAGGGTTTCCGCAGCGGCCGAAGGTGCATCTCGCTCAGGAAGCTTCGCGGGCCCTGCGTGACGATGGCTTCCACGGCGTGGGCAACATCCTCCGGGCTTAACACTTTCGACGCTTCCTTTGCGCCGCGCGAGGAGAATTCCGTGGCGACGCTGCCCGGGCAAATCACACTGACGCGGATGCCGTATTCGCGGAGATCTTCCGCCATGCAGCCGGAAAGGCCGACGACACCCCATTTGGACGCGCAATAGATGCCGCCGCCGGCAAAGGTATTTTTTCCCGCCAGGGAACTGATATTGATGATGTCGCCCGAGCCACGGCGGATCATGGAAGGCGCAACAGCGCGGGAAACGAGAAAGACGCTCTTGAGATTGGAATCGAGGACGCGATCCCAATCGGCCTCGGTTTTCTCGTGGGCCGGGCCGAAGAGACCGATGCCGGCGTTGTTGACGAGGATGGTGATGGGGCCCAGCTTCGTTTCCGTTTTGGCAACCAGATCCGTGACGTCTGCAGGTTTTGTAACGTCAGCCATTTGGGAATGAACGGACACACCGGTTTTTGCCAGCCCCCGTGCGGATTCCTCGAGTGCGGTGCGATCCCGGCCACAAATCGATACGGAAGCTCCCAGCAATGCCAACTGGCGCGCGATCGCCCGGCCGATACCTCGGCTCCCGCCCGTGACGAGCGCCACACCGCCCGTAAGCGGCTTCTTTTCCAGGGGATCTCCATTTGTTCTGTTTATTCGCGCCATGAGAATTCTTCCTCGTACGGGCCACTCTTTTTGTGCGACACTCATCCTATCACTAGAGTTTTCCGCGGTACTTGGGATCCCTTGGTGGCCGTGAGAGAATCAAGAAAAGAAGCTGCCATCTGCATGAAGAAATTTCCTCAGGTCATAAAGTCAGTGAAAGGTAACGTCTTGCAGATAGGGTGCGGATTTCCCTATAATCCCAAGGTTTTCCGAAACAAAGCGATTCCCGGCAGAAGCATTCCGGGCTGCACCGGAAGCAGAAAACTCAGGCTTGGAGTTTGAGCGAGGAGAAATGGGAATGAACGCAACACGAAGATTGGCGGGGCTAGCGATGATCGCAGCCGTTTTCCTGATCGCTGGGAGCGGGCCAAGTGCATTCGCGCAAGCGCCGGCGGCGGGACAAGACGCCGGAGCGGCCAAGGGGCCGAAGTACACGCAGGCGGAGTACAACGCGGAACAGGCCTGTGCGGCGGAAAAGGTTCCTGCAACGGTCATCAGGTGCGCCGATGATTTTGTCTCGAAGTATCCGAATTCCGATCTCCTCGTCTATATCTATCCGCTCTACTACCGGGCCTACACGGAGCTCAAGAATCCCCAAAAAGTAATCGAGTACGCCGACAAGCTGGTGGCGCTGGGGGATAAGGCGGAAGCGGGAATCCGGTATGAGGCGCTCTACGCCCGGGCTCTTTCCTACGCGGGTCTGAACTCTCCGGACCCGGCCGCGGCAGCAAAAGCGAGAGAAGCGGCGCTCCTTGGCCTGAAAACTCTCGACGAATTGAAGAAGCCCGACAACATATCCGCAGAGGACTGGCCCAAAAAGAAACTACAACCGGCCATTCTTTTTAACTACACAGCGGGAAACGCGGCGATGACGATGAAGGACTACCCTGCCTCAGTAGCTTCTTTTAAGGCGGTGCTGGCCCTGAATCCGGACGACCCAATCGCCTACTACAACGTGGGCCGGGCCTACCAGGCGATGGCCCCCCCGCAGCAGATGGACGCATTCTGGTATTTTGCAAAGGCGGTGACGGCCAAGGGCGCGACGGAGGCGCAGTCCAGGCAGATCAAGACATACCTGCGGAAGCTGGTCGCGAACTATCAGGGCGGGAACGTTTGCGACAGTCTGACGGATGCAGAACTGAGCGAACTGCTGCAACTCGCCAGTACTTCGGCGGAGCGGCCCGAAAGCTACAAACTGGCGAGCAGCGCGGATCTTGAAGCCGTTCGCAACGGGCCGCCGGTGATGACCATCGCGTCGGTGGTGGATGACCTGAAAGCTGGCGGCGATAAAGCCAAAATAACGTGGCTGGCGGCCTGTGGGCTGGAGTTTCCCGAAGTGCCAGGGAAGCTGATCGAAGTTGTGCCGGGGACAGACGCCATCGTGCTGAAGATCGCGTTCGTCAAGAGTGATGACGAGTTTGAAAAAGCGACTACACCCAACATGGACGTGAAGGTCGTGGGCCAGCCCGGTGCAGCGCGCGTCGAGAAGGACAACGTCGTCCACTTTACGGGCACGCTGACTTCCTACGATCCCGATCCGGCGTTTTTCCTGCACTGGGAGAAGGGCAAAGTGAAGGAAGAGGACATTCCAAAGGAGAAGGGGCCGAAAAAGCCGCCGGTGCGGAAGCCGGCAGCGAGAAAGCCCGCTGCAAAACCGTAGTTTTCCTCGACTCTTACGCAATTAGAAAAACGGCTCCCCGGCCAAGCCTGTGAGCCGTTTTCGTCTTTGCAAGCGACGTGGAGATTTGTCAGCGCGTGTAGCGGCGGTGGCCGTTCGAATCGAGCTTGTACTCATCGATCTTGCGGCTCAACGTATTGCGGTGGATGCCGAGTATTTCGGCGGCGCGGGACTGGTTGCCGTTTGCGCGGTCCAGGACGCGCTTGATAAAGCGCTTTTCAAATTCGCCGACCGCTTCGTCAAACAGAATCCCGCGTTCAACCATCTGATTGACGAGCCCTTCCAATTGGTCTTTCACGATGGCACGCTCCGCTCGAGAACTTGTGGTGTGAGGGCCCGGGTTCCTAGTCCAGTTCGCGCCCGGCCAGGATGCGATAGGCTTCCCGGTACTTGGCGCGAGTGGCTTCGACGACGTCAGGAGGAAGTTCCGGGCCGGGCGGGGTTTTCGGCCACTGCATTCGCTCGAGATAGTCGCGAACAAACTGTTTGTCAAAAGATGCCTGGGGACCGCCGGGGCTGTAATGTGCGGCGGGCCAGAAACGGGAGGAATCCGGCGTGAGGGCTTCGTCGATCCAGATCAATTCGTTGTGGAGCAGGCCAAATTCGAATTTCGTGTCGGCGAGGATGATCCCGCGCGGCTCGGCATAGGCGGCGGCGCGGCGGTAGATTTCCAGGCTGACGGCACGGACTTTGTCGGCGAGTTCCTTGCCGATGAGTGATGCGGCCTGCTCGAAAGAGATGTTTTCGTCATGGCCGATGGCGGCTTTTGTTGCGGGTGTAAAGATGGGCTCCGGCAAACGATCGGATTCGACCAAGTCGGTTGGGAGCGGAATTTCGCAAATTTTTCCTGTGGTCCGATAATCCTTCCACCCGGAGCCGGAGACGTAACCTCGTACGACACATTCGATTGGCAGCGGCTGCGTTTTTCGCACGAGCATGGAGCGGCCTGCGAGTTCCTCTTTGAAGCTGTCAAATGGTGCTGGGAATTCAGTGGCGCTGAGGACGTGATTTGGAATGACGTCCTTTAACAAGTTGAACCAGAAGAGCGAGAGTTGCGTGAGGACGCGGCCTTTGTCGGGGATGGGTGTGGGAAGGATGACGTCGAAAGCCGAGAGCCGGTCCGTGGCGACGATCAGCAGCTTGTCGCCAAGATCATAGATGTCACGGACTTTGCCTCGCGCGACGGGTGTCAAGCCGGCGAATTGCGTTTCCCTCAAAACTCTCATGGCAGGAGCAGATGACACAGAGAAAGTTCCCCCGACAAAGTGAGAAGCATTCTAGCGCAGCGCAACGCGAAGTCAAAGGCGGGCTGAGGAAAATTGTTGCGCATCAACATAAGAAAAATTATGAAGCTTGCGGAGATTTCCGCAAGGTCTGATCGGGAGGTGTTCGAGGCGCAGACCGCCGCGACGGGCGCCCCTACGTGCTAAAACGGCGAATGATTTTACGCTGCGGAGGCGGCCGCGGCTTGCTGCTTTGGCGAGCGCGCTTCTGATTCTTCCCAGCGGACGCTGACGAGCTTGGAGACGCCGGGCTCCTGCATGGTTACGCCATAAAGCACGCTGCCCATCTCCATGGTCTTGCGGTTGTGGGTAACGATGATGAACTGGGTCTGACCGCTCATTTCGCCAATCAGGCGGGTGAAGCGCCCGACGTTGGCTTCGTCGAGCGGCGCGTCGACTTCGTCAAGGATGCAGAACGGACTTGGCTGGTAGCGGAAGATGGCGATGAGCAGCGCCAGCGCGGTCATGGCCTTTTCGCCGCCGGAGAGCAGCAACACGTTTTGCAAGCGCTTGCCCGGAGGTGAAGCGACGATGTCGATGCCCTCATCGCCGGAGCTGTCCGGCTCGGTCAAGCGCATCTCCGCCATGCCGCCGCCGAAAATGGTGTGGAAGGCTTCGGAGAA
>WNFJ01254541.1_pt1 | contig 19055 bp, 18 predicted proteins | sample 5400461 | NCBI WGS metagenome assembly WNFJ01 (sample SAMN13153349, study PRJNA577476) | soil metagenome | isolation source: 115 cm saprolite on Douglas fir-dominated hillslope | place: USA:California | collected 2013-09-17
GTGTCACCGCGCGCGAAGCCGATCAGGGCCAGGTTCGCTCTTTCGGTGACGCAGACAGCGTCGGCCGAGGCGGCAGAGATGGCGACGGATTCCGGCGACAGTTTACTTGACGTCTGCGACATCGCTGCCTTGCCTCAGCAAAGCCTCCTGACGTTGCGAGAAGCTGCGGTAGCGCATCTGCCATTCGGAGGGTCGGGTGACGCGGGTCACCTGCACCGCAGTGACCTTGTACTCGGGGCAATTGGTGGCCCAGTCGGAGTTGTCGGTAGTAATGACGTTGGCGCCGGAATCCGGGAAGTGGAAAGTAGTGTAGACCAGGCCCGGCTGCACGCGCGGCGTGATGACGGCGCGCATCACCGTCTCGCCGGCTCGGCTCTGCACGCCGACCCAGTCGCCATCCTTGACGCCGCGTTCCTCGGCATCGTGCGGATGCAGCTCCACGCGGTCTTCCTCGTGCCAAGTATTGTTGGCCGTGCGGCGCGTCTGCGCGCCGACGTTGTATTGCGACAGGATGCGGCCGGTGGTGAGGATCAGCGGGTACTTTGCGTTGACCTTCTCGCGCGTCGGCACGTATTCGGTAACCAGGAAGCGGCCCTTGCCGCGAACGAATTCCTCGACATGCATGATCGGCGTGCCTTGCGGGGCGCGATCGTTGCAGGGCCACTGGATGCTTCCGAGGCGGCTGATCTTGTCGAAGCTAACGCCGGTGAAGGTGGGTGTGAGGCGCGCGATCTCTTCCATGATGTCGGACGGGTGGGCGTAGTTCATCGGGTATCCCAGCGCGTTGGAGAGCAACTGGGTGATCTCCCAATCGGCGTAGCCGCCCGGTGCGCTCATCACTTTGCGCACGGGTGAGATGCGGCGCTCGGCGTTGGTAAAGGTGCCGTCCTTCTCCAGGAAGGACGAGCCGGGCAGGAATACGTGCGCAAACTTGGCGGTCTCGTTGAGAAACAGGTCCTGCACCACGATACACTCCATCGCGGTGAGCGCGGCAGTGACGTGTTGGGTGTTGGGATCGGACTGGGCGATGTCTTCGCCCTCGATGTAAAGGCCCTTAAACTCCCCGTCGAGCGCCGCCTCGAACATGTTGGGGATACGCAGGCCGGGCTCAGCTAGCAGGCCTACGCCCCATTCCTGTTCGAACAGTTGCCGGGATATCGGGTCGCTGACATGACGGTAGCCGGGCAGCTCGTGCGGGAACGAGCCCATGTCGCAGGCGCCCTGCACGTTGTTCTGGCCGCGCAGCGGATTCACGCCCACGCCCTCGCGGCCGATGTTGCCGGTGGCCATGGCCAGATTGGCGATGGCCATGACAGTGGTGGAACCTTGGCTGTGCTCCGTCACACCCAAACCGTAGTAGATCGCGGCATTGCCGCCGGTGGCGTAAAGCCGCGCAGCAGCGCGAACTTCATCCGCCGGCACGCCGGTGTCGGCCTGTAGCGCCTCGGGTGAATTACGTGATTGGGAGGCGAAGGATTTCCACTTAGCGAAGGCCTCGTGCTCGCAGCGCGCTGCGACGAAGGCATTATTCACCAGCCCTTCGGTGACGATCACGTGGGCCAGGCTGTTGAGCAACGCGACGTTGGTGCCGGGCCGCAGTTGCAAGTGGTGCTGGGCCTCGATGTGCGGCGTGCGCACCAGATCAATTCGACGTGGGTCGACGATGATCAGCTTTGCGCCCTGACGCAGACGGCGCTTCATCTGGGAGGCGAACACCGGGTGCGCATCGGTGGGGTTGGCACCGATGATGAATACCACGTCGGAGCGCATCACTGAGTCGAAGGTCTGGGTGCCGGCGGATTCGCCCAGAGTCTGCTTTAGGCCGTAGCCTGTTGGTGAATGGCAGACGCGGGCACACGTGTCGACGTTATTATTGCCGAAGGCGGCGCGCACCAGCTTCTGCACCAAGTAGGTCTCTTCGTTGGTGCAGCGCGAGGAGGTGATGCCACCGACGGAATCGCGGCCGTACTTGCCTTGCAGGCGCCGGAACTCGGAAGCGGCGTAGTTGATCGCCTCTTCCCAGCTCACCTCGCGCCAGGGCTCACTGATCTTGGCGCGGATCATGGGCTTGGTGATGCGGTCCGGGTGGGTGGTATAGCCGATGGCGAAGCGGCCCTTAACGCAGGAGTGGCCGTGGTTGGCATGCCCGTTCAGGTTCGGCACCATGCGCACCACCTCGGCACCGCGCATCTCGGCGCGGAACGAACAGCCCACGCCGCAGTAGGCGCAGGCGGTGATGACGCTGTGTTCGGCCTGACCCTTCTGGATCAGTGATTTCTCGGACAGCGTGGCAGTGGGACACGCCTGCACGCAGGCGCCGCAGGAGACACACTCGGAGTCAAGGAAGGAGTCGTCCTGGCTGGCGGCGATCTTTGAATTAAAACCGCGTCCCTGCACAGTCAAGGCCAGCGTGCCCTGCACCTCATCACAGGCGCGCACGCAGCGCGAGCAGACGATGCACTTGCTGGGGTCGAAGGTGAAATACGGGTTGCTCTCGTCCTTCTGCAAACTCAGGTGGTTTTCGCCCTCATAGCCATAGCGCACTTCGCGCAAGCCCACAGCGCCGGCCATGTCCTGTAATTCGCAGTGGCCGTTGGCGGGACAGGTGAGGCAGTCGAGCGGATGGTCGGAGATATACAGCTCCATCACGCCGCGCCGCAGCTCGCCGATCTTTTGGTTCTGCGTGGTGACCTTCATGCCTTCGGCGACGAGGGCGGTGCACGAAGCCGGGTAGCCCTTCATGCCCTCGATTTGCACCAGGCACAGGCGGCAGGAGCCGAAGGCGTCGAGTTGTTCCGTGGCGCAGAGCTTGGGCACGCTGATACCAGCCAGGGCTGCGGCGCGCATCACCGAGGTACCCGCAGGCACGGCAACTTCGAAGCCGTCAATGGTGACGGTGACCAGCTTTTCGGACCCCGCAGCGGGTGTTCCAAAGTCCTTTTCTGCGATCGACAACATGGTATTGACCTCGCGTTAGGCGGCCGCCGCGGCGGCGCGGTGCTTGCTGAAATCCTCGGGGAAATGGTTAAGCGCGCTCAGCACTGGCGTGGGCGTGAGGCCGCCCAGGGCGCAGAGCGAGCCGTGTGTCAGTGTTTCGCATAGGTCGCGTAGCAACGCTTCGTGTTTTTCCGGTTGCTGGCCGGCAACGAGCCGGTCGATCACCTCGACGCCGCGGGTGGAACCGATGCGGCAGGGGGTGCACTTGCCGCAGGACTCGACGGCGCAGAACTCCATCGCGAAGCGCGCCTGCGCCGCCATGTCCACCGTGTCGTCGAACACCACCAGGCCGCCGTGGCCGACCATGGCACCGATGCCGGCGAAGGCTTCGTAGTCGAGGGGCGTATCGAAGTGCGCCGCCGGCACGTATGCGCCAAGCGGGCCGCCAACTTGCACGGCGCGGATCGGGCGGCCACTGGGCGTGCCGCCGCCGAAGTCGTAAAGCAACTCGCGCAGCGTAAGGCCGAATGCTCTCTCCACCAGGCCGCCGTGGCGGATGTTGCCGGCGAGCTGGAATGGCAGGGTGCCGCGCGAGCGCCCCATACCGAATTCGCGGTAAACCTCCGCGCCCTTGGCCAGGATGACCGGCACCGAAGCCAGCGTCACCAGGTTGTTGAGCACCGTGGGCATACCGAACACGCCCTTCACCGCCGGCGCGGAAACGTACCTGACCGCGCTTGCCTTCAAGGCTTTCCAACAGCGAAGTTTCCTCGCCGCAGATGTAGGCACCGGCGCCAAGCCGCACTTCGAGCTCGAAGCGCTTGCCGCTGCCGAGGATGTCATTGCCAAGGCAGTTGCCGGCGTAGGCGGTGGCGATTGCCGCGTTAAGGGTGCGGTGCGCGTGCGGGTACTCGCAGCGCAAGTAGACATAGCCCTGCGTGGCGCCGGTGGCGACGCCTGCGATAGTCATGCCTTCGATCAGCAGGAAGGGATCGCCTTCCATCACCATGCGGTCGGAGAAGGTGCCAGAGTCGCCCTCGTCGGCATTGCAGACGACGTACTTTTGGTCCGACGCGGTCTTGCATACCGTTTGCCATTTGATGCCGGCGGGAAACGCGGCTCCGCCGCGGCCGCGTAGACCCGACTCGGTCACGGCCTTGACGATGTCGGCGGGCGCCATGCCCAAGGCATTGCGCAGACCTTGATGGCCGCCGTGAGACAGGTAATCGTCCAAGCTCAGCGGATCGGTGATGCCGACGCGCTCGAAGGTAAGCCGTTCCTGGCGCTTGAGATAAGGAATTTCCGCAGTGAGTCCTAGGCTCAGCCCATGATTGCCGCCCTGCAAGAAACCGGCGTCGAACAAACCGGCCACGTCCTGCAAGCGGACCGGACCGTACGCCATCCGCCCCGTCCCCGTCTCCACTTCCACCAGCGGCTCCAACCAGAATAAGCCGCGCGAGCCGTTGCGCACGAGTCGCAGTTGAATGCTGCGCCGCTGAGCTTCGGCGGCGATGGCACCGGCGACTGCCTCGGCGCCCAGCGACAGGGCGGTGGCATCGCGCGGCACATAGACCCGGGCGATCATGGCATGGTCTCCAGCAGCGCATCGAAACTGTTGGCATTAACTCGGCCGTGCAGTTCCTGGCCAACCAGTAGCGAGGGCCCGCAAGCGCAATTGCCCAGGCAATACACCGGCTCAAGGGTATAGCGGCCGTCTGCCGTGGTCTGGTGGAAGTCGATCCCGAGCTTGCGCTTTACGTGGCGCTCCAGAGCCAGCGCGCCGAGCGCTTGGCAGGCCTCCGCCCGGCACAGTTGGAGCAGCTGTTTGCCGGGCGGGGTGCTGCGAAAGTAGTGGTAGAAGCTCACCACGCCGTGCACCTCGGCGCGGCTGAGGTTCAGCTCGGAGGCAATCAGCGACACCGCACCGGCGGGCACATACCCCAGCGCGTCCTGCACGCCGTGCAGGACTGGAAGCAGCGCGCCAGGCAGTTCGCGCAGCCGCTGGATCACTTCCAGCACCTTGACACGCTCCGCTGCCGCCAGCGGGCGGGCGACCGGCATCACGCTGAGCGGTTGTTCTTGGAAATGGGCTTGCCGCATCTGCCTCATCTGCCTCTGTGTTTGCTACGACTCGATTTCAATGGAACAGAACCGCGGCTTTCTCTAGGGCCGTCCACAGACCCAGGCGAATGGGACGCCGACTGCGAGCCGCGCCAGCATAGTCCCGGCACCGAAGGTGCCCTGGGCTGCGGACGCAGCCTGCGGATCTGCAATGACCTCATGCGCCAGCCTGCGCCCCGCCTGAAGCTCCTCATCACTCATCTGGTGTTTCTCCGCCTCTTCCGACGCCACCGACCAGTTGCAGTGAGTGGTGAACAGGTCGGTGGTCCAGCGACTTGACTTCGGACAGGTAGCATCAGGATTGGCAAGCAGCTTTGACATCGGCAGCCAGAACACCGAAAAAACGTAAGCCATGCCGATGCACAAGTGGATCGCCAGCGCCGCAGGCGGCACTAGCCAGCGATTAAAAGCATGGCCGGCGACGCTGCGCTCCTTGGCCAGCATCCAAAGCTCCCGGGACCCGGTACATCCGGATGTTGCGTCTATTGACGATATGCTCGTTTCTTGCAATTTATATATTTTTCAGAAGACTTACTATTGCGTCTGCAATGAAGTCAGTTAACCGTTGATCACGCTAATACCGCTGGCCACCGCATCGTCGTAACGTGCGTATAGAACCTCGCCATGGTGATCCCCTGCCATTACTGTCGTTCTTGAGAGAGCGACGCACGCTTTTGCCGTTGCGCGCGCCATCTGCTGCAACCACCTGAGCTGCGAGGCAGCACAGCGAGTAGGGATAGTGGCAACCAGCGCGTCCTGCGTCTATTCGTTTGCATGGATCAGGTGATAGCTGCCACCTATCACGCGGGCAAATTGCTGTTCGAGGTCCAAAGTTTGTGTGATCTTCCAGGCGGCGGCGATCAGCGGGGATATTGGATCATGGTCCAATGCAATCAGGCCTATTCCGCGAGTGAGTTCCGGCGTGAGCGGAATCGCGGTCAAGTCGCCACGCATTTCAAATACGCACAGCATGCTATGCGGAATGATGCTGAACAAGTTGGCGCTGCGGACATGGGAATACAGAGCAAACACCGAATCCGTCTCGACCGCTACAAGCGGATTGACTTTGGCCGGCCGAAAAGCGGCATCAATAATTCGCCGATTTTGCATCCTCGGATCAAGCAAACACATGGGGAGGGCGGCGGCTGCTTCCCAGCCGATTTCCCGCAGTCCGAATATTGCTTCCGCGTCGCGTGCGAGCAGCATGTAGCGCTCGCGATAAAGAGGAAGCGCTCGAAAACCCTGAAGCTGTTGTTCGTCCAAATACGTAAATCCGATATCCAATTCGAAGTCGTTCAGTCTTCGGAGTATTTCCGCATTGTTCAGCGACGAGATCACCTGGTGGATGTCTGGATGAGCCGCGCGGTAAGGGCCAGTCAGCAAGGACACAATAGGCATCGTGGTCGGGATGGCCCCCAATCTTAGCGTGCCGGTGAGCCGTTGGCGCGCGGCAGATGCTTCTTGACAAAGCCCGTCACGGGCTGCCAGGGTTTCCCGTGCCCATTTCAGGATCCGTTCGCCTTCGGGCGTTAGGCCCTCAAAGCGCTTTCCCCGAAAAAACAGTGGTATACCCAGTTCCTTCTCGAGCTGCTGTATGCCCGCCGACAATGCAGGCTGGGACACACAGCAGGCATCAGCAGCACGTGCAAAATGCTGCTCGCGAGCAAGTGTCACCAGGTATTCGAGCTGACGCAACAACTTTGTTTACCCCTTAGTTCCAAGCAATATGGGAGACAACGGTTCTGCCGAACCCCAGGAAATGTGGGTCGCAATAAGAGCCCGTTCCTATGCAAGTGCCATCGGCCATTCGCTCTTCCGCGACCAACCACGGCGCCGGTGGCCACTGCCAAACGAGAATTGCCGCTTGCGAATCCAGTGGGCCAAGTTGATGCCGGCGATCGTGATCGCCGCCCAACTGCTGATTGAGTACGTGGGTCCTGATTTGTAACAGCCGATGCGCTCCGTTCAGCGTCCAGCACGTTTGTTGCTTCCCAGTTAAGCCTTTGCTGACCACTTCGTTGATAGCGGATTCGACGAGTTCGGTGGCGATCGCGTGTTGCGGGATTGCTCGAGATTGGCCGTCTGATACCGCGTGAACTCCACACCCAACAGGCCGAAACCAGGTCTCGTCCCTACGGTGTCGATTAGCCCGCGGACTTTGCGTGACGTTGCAGTGACTGCGGGTTGGCACCTTTAGTTTCGAAACAGTTTGGCGAGGAACGCTTCACCGCGTTCGAGGACAAAGTATCTGAACGCTTCTGCTGCAGGCGAAAGTGTCTTTGCCAGGTTATTGACGACATGCCAGCGCCGCATGACAGGCAGGCCCTCGGTCTCCGGGACGGCAATCAAGTGGTGATCGAGTTCGAGCCCTATCGTGTGCAGCGACAGTAGGGACACACCCATACCGGCCATGACCGCCTGTTTGATCGCCTCGTTGCTGGACATTTGCATCGCGACCCGCGGAGTCATTTGATACGCGCGCATGTATTCATCGAGGGCCGCGCGGGTGCCTGACCTGGGCTCGCGCACGATGAAACCCTCTTCCGACAGCGCGCGCGCCGGCACCACTTCCATCCGGGTGAAGGGATGATCAATCGACGTGACGAGCACGTGCGGATGCAGGGCAAATGGTTCGGCGCGGGTGGGCCAGTCCTTAGGCGGCCTGCCCATGATGGCAAGTTCAATATCGCCCTGCTGCATGAGCGTGACGATTTGCTCGCGGTTATTGGCGACCTGCAGTCGAATCTCAATGCCCGGGTGCTCCTGGTGAAATTGCGCGAGCAAGCGCGGTAAGAAATATTCGGCGGTACTGACCATTCCCACATCAAGGGGGCCGGTCTGCAGGCCGCGAAAGCGCGCCACCAGATCCTCTGCATCGCGCATTGCCGACAGCACGCGTCGCGTGTGCGCCAACACGTATTCCCCGACCATCGTGAGCGAGACCTGACGACTCGTTCGATCAAACACGGGCAGTCCGACTTCTGTCTCGAGTTCCTTGATCTGCATCGACACCGCAGGCGCCGTGAGATTCAGCTCCTCTGCAGCGCGAATGAAGCTCAAATGCCGGGCGACCGAGGCAAAAACCCGAAGCTGGCGCAGCGTGGCGTTCTTCATTAAGTAACACTTAACATTGGGATAACAATAACTGACTGTACCTAAATGATCAACGATCCTAAAGTCCCACGCACCAAAACGATGCTGGGACCTCAAAATGGCAAAAACGATCGAAGAATCAACTGAAAACGTCATCACGGACGCCAAAAAGCGCTACAGCGCCGGGGTCCTCAAGTACCGGCAGATGGGGTACTGGGACGGCGACTACGTTCCCAAGGAAACGGACACCCTGTGTCTGTTTCGCATCACCCCACAGGAAGGAGTCGATCCGATCGAAGCGGCCGCGGCGGTGGCCGGCGAGGCGAGCACTGCAACCTGGACGGTCGTATGGACCGACCGGTTGACCGCCTGTGACAGCTACCGTGCCAAGGCGTACAAGGTCGAACCCGTGCCCAACAACCCGGGTCAGTACTTCGCCTGGGTGGCTTACGACATCATCCTGTTCGAAGAGGGTTCGATCGCCAATATGACGGCGAGCCTGATCGGCAATGTCTTCAGCTTCAAGCCGCTCAAGGCCGCACGTCTGGAAGACATCCGTATTCCTGTCGCCTACGTCAAGACCTTCAAAGGTCCCCCGACCGGGCTCATCGTCGAACGCGAGCGCCTCGATAAGTTTGGCCGCCCGCTCTTAGGCGCCACGACCAAGCCGAAGCTCGGGCTGTCCGGCCGCAACTATGGTCGCGTGGTTTACGAAGGCCTTAAGGGTGGTCTCGATTTCATGAAGGATGACGAGAACATCAACTCACAACCCTTCATGCACTGGCGCGACCGGTTCCTCAACGTGATGGACGCCGTCAATAAGGCAAGCGCGGCCACCGGGGAAGTCAAAGGGTCTTACCTCAACGTGACAGCCGCGACAGTGGAGGACATGTACGAGCGTGCGGAATTTGCCAAGGATTTGGGCTCGGTCGTGATCATGGTCGACCTGGTGGTCGGTTGGTCGACCATACAAAGCATGTCCAACTGGTGCCGTAAGAACGACATGATTCTGCACATGCATCGCGCTGGCCACGGGACTTACACGCGCCAGAAAAACCATGGCATCAGTTTCCGTGTTATTGCCAAGTGGCTGCGACTCTCCGGCGTTGACCACCTGCATACGGGCACCGCGGTGGGCAAGCTCGAAGGCGATCCGATGACGGTGCAGGGGTACTACAACGTGTGCCGCGACAGTTACACCAAGCAGGACCTGCCGCGCGGCCTCTTCTTTGACCAGGACTGGGCCGACTTGCGAAAGGTCATGCCGGTCGCCTCGGGCGGAATTCACGCCGGCCAGATGCACCTGCTGCTCGATCTATTTGGCGATGATGTCGTGATGCAGTTTGGTGGCGGCACGATCGGTCACCCGGCAGGTATCCAGGCCGGCGCCGTGGCCAACCGCGTGGCCCTCGAAGTCATGGTCAAGGCGCGCAACGAAGGCCGCGACATCAAAAACGAAGGACCGGAAATCCTGCGCAAGGCCGCGAAATCCTGTAGCCCGCTGCAGCAGGCGCTCGATACCTGGGGCGAGATCAGTTTCAACTACGCATCCACCGACACCTCGGACTATGCGGTCACCGCCACCGCATTGAGCTAAATTTCAAGGAGAACACGACAATGATGACTAATCCAGTCGGCCGCATCACCCAGGGGCAATTCAGCTACCTGCCCGATCTTACGGATACGGAAATCTCGCTCCAGATTGAGTACGGATTAAAGAGGGGATACGCGTGGAGTGTTGAGTACACCGATGACCCGCATCCGCGAAACACCTATTGGGAAATGTTTGGCATGCCGATGTTTGATCTGCAGGATGCCGCCGGCGTGTTGATGGAATTGCAAAACTGTCGCCAGACTTTCCCGCAGCACTACATCCGGCTCATGGCTTTTGATTCCACGCGGGGCGTGGAAAGCATCGTGATGAGTTTCATCGTCAATCGACCGACAAACGAGCCCGGCTTCGGACTGGTGCGCCAGGAAGCGCACGGCCGCACGATCCGCTACACCATTCACAGCTACGCGACCGACCGCCCCGAAACCGAGCGCGGCAACCGATAACCCGATCGGACGCACCGAGACACCCGCCATGTACCGCATTGCTCCATCCATATTGTCGGCTGACTTTGCGCGCTTAGGCGAAGAGGTCAAACGCGTGATCGCCGCCGGGGCCGACTGGATCCACTTTGATGTGATGGACAATCACTACGTGCCGAATCTCACCATCGGTCCTATGGTGGCGAAAGCTCTGAAGCCCCATTGCGTGCAGCCCGCGGGCGCAGCTGTTCCCCTGGACGTACATCTGATGGTACGGCCCGTCAACGAGCTTGCCAGTGCCTTCGTTGCTGCCGGTGCCAATCTCATCAGTTTTCACCCTGAAGCATCCGCTCACATCGATCGGACATTGCAGATCATCCGCAGCGGCGGGTGCCAGGCGGGGCTTGCATTCAATCCGGCGACACCGCTCGAGGTCCTCGAGTATGTGATCGACAAGATCGATCTGGTGCTCATTATGAGCGTCAACCCGGGATTTGGTGGGCAAAGCTTCATCGACTCGGCACTGCGTAAGGTCGAGAGAGCCCGCAAATTGATCGACGCCACGGGCCGCGACATTCGGCTGGAGGTCGACGGGGGCATCAAGGCGGAGAACATCCGCCGCATCGCCAATGCAGGGGCCGATACGTTTGTTGCCGGCAGTGCCATCTTCAACAGGCCGGACTATAAAGTGGTGATTGACGAGATGCGAATCGAGCTCAATCGCATCATGCCCACGTGCAGGTCCGCCTGACATGGCTGCACCGATGTACCAGATTGCAGGCCAATCGATCCCAACCCCTGAAGGATCGACGGATAAGTCCGCGGCCCCCGCAGCGGGCACGGGTGCACGTACGGTCACGGAGGTGCTTGCACAGAGCCAGGCCGGTGCAGTGATGGATGAGCTCGAGCGCGACCTCATCGGGCTTGCGCCGGTCAAGACCCGAATCCGCGATATTGCAGCGCTCCTGGTGATCGACAAGCTGCGCATGAATCTAGGGCTGCAAGCGCACGCCCCGAGCCTGCACATGTGTTTCACCGGTAACCCTGGAACGGGAAAGACCACGGTGGCGCTGCGCATGGCCGAGATCCTGCACCGCCTTGGGTATGTGCGCAAAGGGCACTTGGTGGCGGTGACGCGCGACGATCTCGTGGGCCAGTACATCGGGCATACGGCTCCCAAAACCAAGGAAGTGTTGAAGAAGGCGATGGGCGGTGTGCTGTTTATCGACGAGGCGTACTACCTCTACCGCCCTGAGAACGAGCGCGACTATGGACAAGAGGCGATCGAGATCCTGCTGCAGGTGATGGAAAACCAGCGCGATGATCTGGTTGTGATCCTGGCCGGCTACAAGGATCGGATGGACACATTCTTCCGCTCCAACCCCGGCATGAGTTCGCGCATTGCGCATCACCTGGATTTTCCGGATTATCCGGCGAGTGATTTGTTGCGGATCGCGGACAAGCTGCTCGAACAACAAAATTATCACTTCGGCGCCGGCGCACGGAAGGCATTGGAGGAGTACGTCGCGCGCCGTATTCAGCAGCCGTACTTCGCGAATGCCCGCAGCGTGCGCAATGCGTTGGACCGTGCCCGGCTACGCCAGGCGAGCCGACTCTTTGCGGACAAAGATCGAGAATTCACGGCAGACGATCTGTCCACGATCGCTGAGTCCGATATTCGCGCGAGCCGAGTGTTTCAGCTCGATGTAACCCAGAAGCAGACCTGAAGGAGCTCAACCCATGCACCTTGGACGCACCACGCTTTCAAAATTTCTGATCCAACAACTCAATGGCATCGCAGGCGCCAATGACCTGGGTGCGCTGTTGGTCGATGTCGCGGCTGCCGTCAAGGCGATCTCGGCCATGACCGCCAAGGGAGCGCTCGGCGGCTTCTTGGGTGAACAAGGTACCAAAAACGTGCAGGGCGAAACACAGCAAAAACTCGATGTGCTGGCAAATGAAGTGATGATTCGAAGCTGCGAATGGGGTGGTCTGGTCGCCGGAATGGCCTCCGAGGAGCTGGATGATCCATATCCAATACCGAGCGAGTACACCCGCGGCCACTACTTGCTCATATTCGATCCGCTCGACGGTTCGTCGAACACGGATGTGAATGTCTCGGTGGGCACCATCTTCTCCGTGTTGCGCCACGATAGGGAGGACTCTCCGGTCGTGGCCGACTACCTACAGCCTGGTCAACAGCAAGTCGCCGCGGGCTATGCGATCTATGGGCCTGCCACTATGTTGGTGATTACCGTGGGCAAGGGTACACACGGTTTTACCCTCGACCGGGAGATCGGTAACTTCATCCTGACACATCCGAATCTGCAGATTCCTGCCGACACCAGCGAGTTCGCCATCAACACCAGCAATGCCCGATTTTGGGAGCCCCCTGTGCATCGGTATGTGACCGAGTGCCAGGCCGGCAAAACGGGCGATCGGGGTCGGGACTTCAACATGCGCTGGATTGCCTCGATGGTCGCCGAGGTGCACCGCATCCTGATGCGTGGCGGAGTATTCATGTACCCCAAGGATACGAAGGACCGGAGCAGACCGGGCCGTCTACGTCTGTTGTATGAGGCTAACCCGATTAGCCTGCTCGTCGAGCAGGCCGGTGGTGGCGCCTCGACCGGACGCGAGCGCGTGCTCGACCTCACACCAGAAGGCTTGCATCAGCGCGTTCCGGTGATTCTGGGCTCCCGTAACGAAGTCGAACGCATCGCGCGGTACCACGTCGAGCACGCCAGCGGTGCGGACCGTCCGTACAGCTCGCCGCTATTTAACGAGCGCTCTCTATTCCGGCCCGACGCGCGAATCTGAGCGGGTTGGCACGCCGCAACGAAAAGCAGAAACACACCTCATGTCCATCAAACACCCTGTAATTGCCGTGACCGGATCGTCCGGGGCCGGAACCACGACCGTGATGAAGAGCTTCGCGCACATCTTCCGCCGTGAAGGCATTAAGGCCCAGGTGATCGAGGGTGATTCCTTCCACCGTTACAACCGAGTTGAAATGCGCGAACGCGTGCAGGCGGCGGACAGCGGTGCGAGCCCACCGATCAGCCACTTTGGCCCCGAGGCAAATCTACTAGGGGAGTTGGCCGCCACATTTTCAGAATACGGTGCAACCGGTCGAGGCAAGCTGCGCCGCTACGTGCATGACGTCGCCGAGTCCAAAGAGCTCGGTAGTGATGCTGGCACCTTTACGCCCTGGGATTCCATGACGGCCGATAGCGATCTGCTCTTCTACGAAGGCTTGCACGGCGGCTACGTCGATCGCGACATCGACGTCGTGCGCCACGTGGATCTGCTCGTCGGAGTGGTTCCCATCATTAATCTCGAGTGGATCCAGAAATTGCATCGCGACCGGCATCAACGTGGCTACAGCCAGGATGCGGTGGTGGACACCATTCTGCGGCGCATGCCCGACTACGTGAACCATATCTGCCCACAGTTCAGTCGCACCCATGTCAATTTCCAGCGCGTGCCGACGGTGGATACCAGCAATCCGTTTATTGCGAAGGATATCCCCAGTGCGGACGAGTCGATGGTAGTGATCCGTTTCGCGAATCCCAAGGGAATTGATTTCCCCTACCTGATATCCATGCTGCACAACTCGTGGATGAGTCGGCCGAACAATATCGTCGTGCCCGGCGGTCAGATGGGCTTGGCGATGCAATTTATATTTACGCCGATGATCCTGCGGTTAATGGATCTGAAAAGGCGCGCACAGTAAGGAGCGAGCAACGATGAATGCCAGAATTCAGACAACCCCCTTCGAGCGCAACGAGCTCGCCGACGCGCTGCGCTTTTTGTCGCTCGACGCCGTAGAGACGGCGAAAAGCGGCCACCCCGGCATGCCCATGGGCATGGCCGACATTGCTGAAGTACTCTGGCGCCGATTTCTGAAACACAATCCAACCGACCCGCATTGGCCCGATCGCGACCGCTTTGTGCTGTCGAACGGCCACGGCTCCATGTTGCTGTATGCGTTGCTGCACCTCACCGGCTACGCGTTGCCGATGGAGGAGCTGCGGCGCTTTCGTCAGTTGCACAGCAAAACCCCCGGTCATCCCGAAGCTGGAGTTACGCCTGGGGTGGAAACTACCACGGGCCCGCTCGGTCAGGGATTGGCCAATGCGGTGGGAATGGCGCTGTCAGAACAATTGCTGGCGGCCCAATTCAATCGACCCGACCACACGATTGTCGATCATCGCACCTGGGTCTTCGTCGGCGATGGATGCCTGATGGAGGGCATCAGTCACGAAGCCTGTTCGTTGGCAGGTACGCTCAAGCTCTCGAAGCTCATCGTCATTTATGATGACAATGGCATCAGCATCGACGGACACGTCGAACACTGGTTCACCGATGACACGCCCAAGCGCTTTGAGGCTTATGGCTGGCGAGTGATTCGCGCGGTGGATGGCCATAACATGGCGGCAATCGAAGCGGCGCTGCGCCAAGCCTGCGACAACGATGGCCGGCCGACACTCGTCTGCTGCAAAACCGTGATCGGGAAGGGAAGCCCAAACAAGGCCGGTACACACGAAGTGCACGGCGCCGCGCTCGGCGCCGCCGAGGTCGCCGCAACCCGCGCGGCCCTCGGTTGGGGAGCTGACCCCTTTGTAGTCTCGGAGGAGATTCGTACCGCCTGGGATGCCCGCGCCACGGGTGCGACCCGACAAGCCAATTGGCAGCGCCGCTTCGCGGCTTATGCAAGGGCGTACCCGGATCTCGCTTCCGAGTTTGAACGCCGTGTCATGCGTCGCCAATTGCCGGCTAGATGGTTTGCGGCAAGCACGGAAGCGCTCGCCAAAGTGGTTGCAAGCTGCACCAGCGTCGCGTCGCGTAAGGCCTCGCAGAATGCGATTGAAGTGCTGCAGCCATTGTTGCCCGAATTGCTGGGCGGCTCAGCGGACTTGAGCGGCTCCAACCTCACCGAAAGTAAGAACAGCGTTGCCGTGCGAGAGGGCCGATGGGGCAACTATATCAACTACGGGGTACGCGAGTTCGGCATGAGTGCCGTGATGAACGGCGTGGCATTGCACGGGGGTTTCATTCCCTACGGGGGCACCTTTCTCACATTTTCCGATTACAGCCGCAATGCCGTGCGCATGTCTGCGCTGATGCGCGAGCGCGTGATCTACGTGTTTACCCACGACAGCATAGGGCTCGGTGAAGACGGTCCAACACATCAGCCGATTGAGCAGGTCTCAAGTCTGCGATTAATCCCCAATAACTCCGTGTGGCGACCGTGTGATGCCGTGGAGACCATGATTGCGTGGATTGCGGCCATCGAGAATTACGAAGGCCCGACCTGCCTGATTCTGTCGCGGCAAACTTTGCCGCACTTCGACCGTCAAGCGCAGCAGCTTGTCGATATTTTCAAGGGCGGCTATGTGCTCGCCGACAGTGATGACCCTGCCGTGACCCTCCTGGCGACCGGATCGGAGGTGGCGTTGGCGATGCAGGCTCGCGAAGTGCTGGCCGGGCAGGGGATATCCGCCCGTGTGGTGTCGATGCCCTGCTGCCGCATCTTTGATTGTCAGAGTCCCGATTACCGTGCTGCGGTATTGCCGCGCCACGTACCGGTGCTGGCGATCGAGGCGGGCGTGAGCAACTTCTGGCGTGCCTATACCGGATTCGATGGTGATGTGGTTGGCATCGATCGCTTTGGCGAATCGGCACCGGCGGCGCAGATTGCCGAGGCGCTCGGCTTGACACTGCAGGCGATCACCGCGCGCGCGCGGCTGCTGGCGCAGCGCACGCGGCGGCCATGATTTCACGCCGCGCGGTTGGCCCACCCCGATGGAATGGTAAAACCCTGGCAGCGATGCTGCTTGATCTGGACGGCACCCTGCTCGATACGGTCGACGATATCACTGTGGCATTGAATCGGGCGCTGGCCGATAAACAACTCGCAGCGCTCACAAGAGTGCAGGTGCGCGACCTGATCGGGCGTGGCGTCCCGACGCTGATCGCGCGCGCCGTCGCGCGGCTCGGCGTTGCTATGGACCCTGCGGGTCAGGCGACGCTAATGGAGCGCTTCTATTTCCACTGCGGCCAGCTCCACCTGCTCGATGAATGCAAAGCGCGCGTTTATCCCGGCGTTGCCGAGGGGCTTGGCAAACTGCACGCGCTCGGCCTACGACTCGCGGTGGTCACCAACAAGCAGAGGCACTTTGCGGTTGGCCTGTTGAACCGGCTGGGTTTGAGCCAGTGGATCGACGTGGTGGTCGGTGGAGACAGTTGTGATCGCCGCAAACCCGATCCGCAGCCCTTGCATTTTGCTTGCAATGCCATGCATGTCGATCCGCCACAAACACTCATGGTGGGTGACTCGCTGACGGATGTACTTGCCGCGCGCGCCGCGGGGCTGCCGGTGGTCTGCGTGCCCTATGGCTACAACGAGGGCAGCGATCCGCGCGCACTGTCTTGTGATGCGTTTATCGAAACACTGGCCGATTTGCCTGCGATTCTGCTGGGCGCATCGCCTGCTTTCAATTCACTCACTCAACCCGCCTGACATCCGGAGCACCCAATGGCCCTCATTTCCCTACGCCAACTGCTGGATCATGCCGCTGAACACAGCTATGGCGTACCCGCATTCAACGTGAACAACCTCGAGCAGATCCAAGCCATCATGCAGGCAGCGCAAGAGACCCGAAGCCCGGTGATCCTGCAGGCTTCGGCCGGAGCCCGAAAGTACGCGGGGGAGCCCTACTTGCGCCACATGGTGTTGGCCGCAGTCGAATCTCACCCAGATATCCCGGTGGTCCTGCACCAGGACCACGGCGCCAGCCCGGCCGTGTGCACCCAGTCCATTCGTTCCGGGTTTACCAGTGTGATGATGGACGGGTCGCTAAAGGAAGACGCGAAGACACCGGCCAACTACGACTACAACATTGAGGTGACGCACCGCGTCTGCGAAATGGCTCACCCCATCGGGGTCTCGGTCGAGGGAGAGCTGGGCTGCCTCGGTTCGCTTGAAACCGGCCAGGCGGGCGAGGAGGACGGCGTGGGCGCGGAAGGAACGTTGACGCATGAGATGATGCTCACCGATCCAATCCAGGCCAAGGACTTCGTGGCGCGCACCGGTGTTGATGCGCTGGCGATTGCCATCGGAACGAGCCACGGCGCTTACAAGTTCACGCGCCAACCCACGGGCGACATACTGGACATCGACCGGATCGAGCAGATTCATGCGACTGTGCCCAACACCCACCTGGTGATGCACGGCTCCTCGAGTGTGCCGCAGGAGTGGCTCGCCATCATTCGCGAACATGGCGGCAACATTAAGGAGACCTACGGAGTTCCGGTCGAAGAGATCCGGCGCGGCATCCGAAGCGGCGTACGAAAAGTGAATATTGACACTGACATCCGTCTGGCGATGACGGGTGCAATGCGCCAAACATTTTCCAATGATCCAAGCGAATTTGACCCGCGCAAGGCTCTGATTGCGGCCAAGAAGGCCGCGCGTGAGCTCTGCAAGGCCCGCTTTGAGGCCTTCGGATGTGCCGGGCATGCCGATCGGATTCTGCCCGTCGCACTCGAGCTGATGGCCAAGCGATACAACTGATGGGGCTCTTGATCCATGATTAAGTCGATTCTTTGGGATGTGGATGGCACATTGGCGGAGACCGAGCGCGGTGGGCATCTCATAGCCTTTAACCAGGCTTTCGAGGCGTTGGATGTTCCCTGGCGTTGGAGCGAACAGCGCTATGGAGAGCTGCTCGCTGTAGCGGGGGGGCGCGAGCGTTTGATCCATGACATGCAGTGTCGGACCCGTGCCCCCACTAATCCGCACGAGCGCGAAGCCTTAGCCGGGCGGGTGCATCGCTACAAAAACGAGTTCTACGCCACCATCGTCGCCAGCGGCGCCCTACCATTGCGCGAAGGGGTTCGCGAACTGTTGGAGGACTGCGAGCGCGCGGGGCTGCGGATGGGCATCGTGACGACGACGAGTCGCGCTAATGTTGAGGCCCTGCTGAAGACCCATCTGGGCACGGACTGGGAGTCGAAGTTCGAGGCGGTCGTGTGTGCCCAAGAAGCGCCGAGAAAAAAGCCCGATCCGCAAGCCTACCTGCTTGCCCTCGAGGCCCTGCAATTGCGATCACACGAAGTTATTGCGATAGAGGATGCGCCGGCCGGTGTGGCGGCGGCGCAGGCCGCCGGCGTGCCCGTCATTGTTACCTGCAGCCATTACTTTCCAGCGGTGAAGGCCGAGGGCGCGCTGGCCATTGGTCCGTCGCTGGGTCGCTGTGCGGGCTGGCAACCGACTGCGGGCGCGCGCACCAAACGCATCGGTCTCGAACAAATTATTCGATGGTATGAGCAGAGTCCCTGACGTCGCCTTGCGACCCCCACAGCTCGCGGACAGCGGTATGTTGATCATGTCGCATGCGCGCGAACACACGAACGGCCCAATTGGGTTCTATGAGAAGCCACATCACCAAAGGAGATTCATCATGGCTGGTCGCAATTTTCTGTTCGTCCCGGGTCCCACCAACGTTCCGGACCGAGTCCAGCGAGCGATGGTTGTCGCGATGGAGGATCACCGCTCTTCGAAGTTTCCTGAACTGACTCTTGACCGACGAAACGCAATGTCACATGCGGGCGGCGCGCAGCCAGCGGGCTTGCATGTGTTGCATCACGTGCGGGCCCGTTCAATCCCGACGTGCCCGATCGGCTCATCTAACGAAGTTTCGCCAATGGCTGCACGAAGCCACATTACCAAAGGAGATTCATCATGGCTGGTCGCAATTTTCTGATCGTCCCGGGTCCCACCAACGTTCCGGACCGAGTCCAGCGAGCGATGGTTGTCGCGATGGAGGATCACCGCTCTTCGAAGTTTCCTGAACTGACTCTTG
>WNFJ01245392.1_pt2 | contig 19050 bp, 12 predicted proteins | sample 5400461 | NCBI WGS metagenome assembly WNFJ01 (sample SAMN13153349, study PRJNA577476) | soil metagenome | isolation source: 115 cm saprolite on Douglas fir-dominated hillslope | place: USA:California | collected 2013-09-17
GTGGAATATTGTTTTGGATCTAAGCAAAGTTTCTGGAGGCTAAGCTGCGCCGGGATTCATAAATCGCGAAACTGCGGCAAGTTTGCAGATCGCGAAGTAAGCCTGGGGTCGGGTATCGAAGATCGGGTATCGAAGGTCGAGCGCCCCTGTTTGGCGGCGTCCGCGACCCTCATTTCGCCCGCCGGCGTGAGTGGGAGCGACACTCACCTTAGCCCTGCTAAAAGGAGGCCCTTGAGCCGCAGCGCAAGAGCCCGGGAACCAATGGAGGCCAATAAACTGCTCAGCTTCAAGTGACAAAATTCCACGCCTTCCACCTTCCGAATACCGGGAAAACTTCCCGTTTGGCCCCGGTTTCCCCGGCTCTAAATCTGCCAGGGGTTCAGAATCGGCGCGCCTGCGCTAATGAAATCCGTGTTATTCCGTGTCACAACCGTCAATTTGTGTTCCAGTGCCGTCGCGGATAGAAGACCGTCGATGATGGCCAGTGGCCTTCCACTTCGTTGGGCTGCGGCGGCAAGCGATCCCCAGCGATTGGCAATCACCTCATCAATGACTAAAAGTCGGTTCTCAAACCATTCGTGCAAATCTTCTTCCAGCCATGTTTCCAAGCGGGTACGCCGTTTGCCCGGCGCGAGTTTTTCAATTCCTCTTCTGATCTCGCCGAAGGTGAGGACGCTGGCATAGAGAGAATTTGGATCGGCGGCTTCCAGCCATTGCTTAACCCGCGGATCGGGCTGGTTGTCTGGTCGGGCGAACTCTGAGATTACATTGGTATCGACCAAAAACCCGCTCATAGCTCGATGTCGCGGCCCTGGTCTTTATCTCTTTCCAAGTCCAATCCAGAACCGGCGAGAGGAGATTCCATGAGGAATTGGGCGAAATTCTTGCGGGGTTTCGTCGGTTCAGATTTCAGGGAAGAGTTTTTCTCGCGCAATGCAGCCAAAGCATGGTCCAGGACCTCATCGGCGCTACGAAAATGGCCGTTTCGGATTTCCTCTTGGATGATCCGTTCCTGTTCGGGTTTGAGTTCGATGGTCATGAATGAAACCTTTGCTTGGAAATATGATACAGGAATCTCTCAAAAATCCCCCTCCAATTGTTTTCTTTCATTTTTTACATAGCTGGAAGCAAACAGGGGCGCATAGGACAAACCGGAGACGACAAACCGGGGAACTGTCCCCGGTTCCCCAGGTTCCCAAAATAGGCTACAAATCGAGTCATTTCCGCAATGCTGGTACGGATGGCAGACCGTTGGGGGCGATCAGGATGACAAATCGTTCCAATCGAAAAGCTGGCTCGTTTGAGGGAAGATGACGATCTGGGTCGTGTCACGAAGCGATGCCACGGCCTTTCCCGCTGCTTGCCGCAGACGCGGCCCGTAATCGCTGAAGCTGTTCAGGAATTCAGTGAGAACCATTTCGCTCGTTACGACTTGGTTCGGACTCTATTCACGCGAAGTTGCGGAAGCTTTTTGGTGGAGATCGTCGCGGGGATTCAGAAGGGCGATCCAATAGCCCGTGTCAGCAAACACGCGCTCCATCAGGATGTCTTCGGCCCCCGTAAAGATAGTGATCGAGGTTCTTCGAAAGGTCACCGGGGACGCTCTTCCAATCCGTATCAGGCACATCCTTGGCGATATTTTCAAAAGCCGCGGCAAAATTCACGGTGCCATTCGAAGACGAGCGTTGCGTTTCTTTCTCGCGCTCCTGAAGCAGCTCTATGCCTTCGCGGACAACTTCATCAGCCGAATGGTAGCGTCCGCGGCGAACCTGCTCGGCAATCAGGCGCTCAACGTCCGGGCTTAACTTGTCTCCGGCCCGGGGAACACGATCTCGATTGCCTGGCTCGTCTCCCTCTCCCTCCTGTCCGCTCACCAGCGGAATTAGAGATAGCATACCCACATTTTCCCGCAGGCGTTATCTACTGCCCCGACGCGCTTGGCGCCAGCGGGGGTCATTTTAAGCTGCCAGATCAGGAAGTCCAGGCTGTCGGTGGTGTTATCGATCTGCTTGCTGACGGGCGTTCCGCCGGAGTGTCCCGCCTTGGTGTCATAGTGCAGCAGGATGGGCTTGCCCGATCCAGTGGAGGCTTGCATGAGCGCCGTCATCTTGCGGGCATGCAGCGGGGCCACACGGGTGTCCGAATCGCCGCTGATGAACAGCACCGCCGGATATTTCGCGCCGGCCTTCACGTGCTGGTAAGGCGAGTAGGCATAAATGTAGTCGAACTGGCCGGGCGTCTCCGCCGAACCGTACTCCGGCACCCAGTAGCCGGCCACCAGGAATTTGTGGTAGCGCAGCATGTCCAGCAGGGGATAACTGCAGATCACGGCCGCGAACAGGTCCGGCCGCTGCGTGAACGCGGCGCCCACCAGAAGACCGCCGTTGCTGCCTCCGCTGATGGCCAGGCGCTCCGGCGACGTGTATTTGTTTTCGATCAGCCACTCGCCGGCGGCAATGAAATCATCGAACACGTTTTGCTTCTTCTCCAGCATGCCCGCGTGGTGCCACGCTTCCCCGAACTCGCCGCCGCCGCGCAGGTTGGCCAGGGCGAACACGCCACCGTGGGCCATCCACAAGGCAGGGAGTGCGCCGAACCCGGGAGTGGAGTTCAAGTTGAATCCGCCGTAGCCGGTCAGGAGCGCGGGATGCGAACTATCCAGCTTCAAACCCTTGGCGTGCGCCAGGAACATAGGAATCCTGGTGCCGTCTTTGGATGTGTACCAGACCTGACTAACCTCGTAGTGGTCGGTTTGGAAGGGCACCTTGGACTGAAACCAGATGGTCTGCTGGCCGGTGGCAACGTCGTAACGGTAGATGGTCGCCGGGATGTGGAAGGAGTTGAAGGCGAAGAAAGCTTCGGTGCTCTCCCAGTTTCCGCCCAGTCCTGACAACGATCCGAGCGTCGGCGGCTTGATCTCGCGCACCAACTTGCCGTTGGTGTCGTACAACTTGACCCGAGAAACGACGTTTTCCGTAATAGACACAGCCAGCTTGCCGCCCACTGCCGAGAGACCAGCGAGCACGCCTTCGCCCTGGGGAAGAACCTCGCGCCAGTGATCGCGCCCGGGATTCTTCAAGTCAACTTCCAGGACTCGCCATTTGGGCGCGTTCCAATTGGTGCGGAGATACAGCTTGTCTCCGGCAATGGCAGGGTAGAATGCGGACGGCAGATCGTTCACCACGGTAACAATCGGGCCTTTGGCTTTCAGGTCTTGAAAGTAGACTTCGGTCTTGACGGCGGCGGAGCCGTGGCTTACGACGATGAACAAGTAGCGCCCGTCTTCTGACAGGCCGCCGCCGATCGATTTTTCCGGGCCATAGCCTTTGCCGAAGGTTTCCACGTCGGCATCCACGCCGGTCCCGATCTTGTGGAAGTATAGGCGCGGGCCTTCCGGCGTGACTTTCGAATAATAGAGACCGCTCTTGTCCGGCAGGATAGATATGGCTCCGTAACGCGCGCGGGGAAACATGTCGGCGAGGTCCTTGCGAGCGTCCACGTCAAAAAGGTGCAGTGTAGTCTCGTCTTCGCCGCCCTGGCGCAGCGCATACACAATGAGGGAACCGTCGCGGGACACGGCGTTCAGACCAACCGTGATGGTATGCTCCGGGCTCAGGGCCAGCGGATCCACCAGCAACTCGTCTGTCCCGTTCAGGCCCTTGCGCATGTACATCACGAGCTGGTCCTGGTCCGCTCGCCGCTTGGAAAAGAAGTAACGCCCATTGCGTACGACCGGCTGCCCCATGGCGTCGATCTTCATTACGGCCGCCACCTCTTGCCTGAGGGCATCGCGTCCGGGGACCCGGCTCAGCAGCGAGTCCGTGTAGGCGTTCTCAGCATCAATCCAGGCACGGGTTTGCGGGCTGTTCTGATCCTCGAGCCAGCGATAGGGATCGACGATCTCAGTGCCGTGAATAGTCTCCTTGACCTCTTCGACGACGGTCTTCGGGGGAGCCGCTACAGCCGGAACCGCATCCGAGGGAGGCTTGGGGCCTTGCGCGGAGAGAGCTGCGCAGAAGAGGAAATTGTAAGCGGCAAAAAAGAATATAGATAGTCTGCGCATGGGACCTCCTGAAGTCGAGAGCGTTGAAAAGGCTCTGAGCGCCTGGGAACGTGGGTCGCTGGCGATTCTAGATTCTGTGCGAGCACGGGTCAAGCGGAGAACAAGCAGGTAGTTGTTTAGTTTGGGATTCCGCGAACGATGCGAGCCACGTCTCGCGCGTCATCGCGACGGCCAGGTCGGAGGGCCCTGTGTTTAGTTCGCTCCATTGAAGCGCGAGGTCCCTCAGTCCTACGAGCCCGCTCTGCCCATTCACGCCAAAACCGGGCGCGAATGGGCCCGAAAACGCGGGCTCGCTTGCGGGCTTCGGGATGACGAACGTTCGGGCGGTCAGCGGTTCTTCCCCGGCATCAACTGAACTACGACCAACAAGCCAGTGCCTGACGCTATAATCGCGGCGATGATAAGCCATAATCGCAGATTTGATTCATGCTGGTTCCGCTCGTTCGCACTGTTGCTGCTTCTTTCCGTCTCCATTCTGGGGAGGGCGCAGACGGCGGAGGCTGCGCCTTCCGAACAAGGGAAATTCCGTCTGCACAAGTTCGCGCAGGCCATCGGTGAAGAGAGCTACAGCCTCACGCGCCAGCCCGGAGCGCTGACCCTGACATCGCAGTTTCTGTTTACCGATCGCGGAACGCCAGTGCCTCTGAAGACGGCGCTTACAGCCGGCCCGGATTATCGGCCGCGGTCGTTCACGATTGAGGGAAAGACGTGCCGGTTCTGCACCATCGACTGGGAGATCAAGATCGACGGCAAGTCAGCGCACGTCCGCCAGGAGAAGGCAGAGCGCGCGGCGGCAACTCCGGCAGAGTTCTTCACGATCGCGGGATACGCGCCGGTGGCGATGCAGATGGCCATGATCCGTTACTGGCGGCTGCATGGATCGCCGAGGCAACTGGCGATGGTCCCTTCCGGCCAGGTGGAGATTCAAGACCGAGGCGCCGATGACTTCGATGTGGCCGGCCGTCGCGTACACCTGCGCCGCTATACCGTCCGCGGGCTCATCTGGGGCATGGAGACACTGTGGATGGAGGGCGACAATCTGGCTGCGCTGGTCTCGACCGACGCCGAATTCGACCACTTTGAGGCGGTGCGCGATGAGTATGAGGCGCTACTCAACAAGTTTATCGCCGCCGCCGCGCATGATGAGATGGCAGCGATCACAGAGCTAACGGCTAAAGTCGCCTATTCGGCTTCCGGCGTGCTGGCCTTTGAGGGTGCGACCCTGATTGATGGCTCGGGACGCCCGGCTTTGGCGAACGCGACGGTCCTGGTCAGCAACGGCAAGATCGTTGCCGCCGGTCCGGCCGGCGATGTCAAAGTTCCGGCGGACGCCAAGCGCATCGATGTCGCCGGGAAATTCATCATTCCCGGCCTGTGGGACATGCACGCGCACTACGAGCAGGTGGAGTGGGGGCCGATTTATCTGGCCGCCGGCGTTACCACGGTGCGCGACGTGGGCAACGAATTTGATTTCATTACCACGGTGCGCGACGCCCTGGACAGCCACCGCGCTCTGGGACCACGCATGCTTCTTGCCGGAGTGGTCGACGGCGACAGCCCGCTTGCGTTGGGCGTCACGCGCGTGAATTCCCCAGACGAGGCCAAGGCCTGGATCCAGCGCTACCACGATGCCGGATTCCAGCAGATCAAGATCTACGGCTCGGTCAAAGCGGAAAACGTGAAAGCCGTTTGCGCCGACGCGCACCAGCTCGGCATGACGGTGACGGGACACATACCGCGGGGCATGACCACTTACCAGGGCGTGGACTACGGCATGGACCAGATCAACCACATCAGCTACATCTATCAGCTACTGATTCCGCCGACGCCCGAGGTTGCGAACCTGCGCGGGCTGGAGCTCAGAAAGTTCATGGCTTCGCTGGAGGTCGATTCAGAGGCAGGACGAAAGGCGGTGCAATTCCTGAAAGATCACGGGACGGTGATCGATCCCACGATGGCCCTGATGGAAATGAATTTTCGAGCTGCCGATGCCGACCTTATGAAAATCGAACCAGGAGTAGGCAAAGTGGCGCCCGAGCTGCGCGAACAGTTGATCAATGGCGGCGTAGGGCCGGAAGCCGCGCCCTACGCGCAGACCATGCGCAACAAATATCTTCAGCTCATCGGCGCCCTGCATCGCGCGGGAGTCACGATCGTGGCCGGCACGGACCAGGCCGTACCCGGATTCTCGCTCTATCGCGAGCTGGAATTGTACGTTGAGGCCGGATTTACGCCGACGGAAGCCCTGCAAGCCGCTTCTGTCGTTCCCGCCAAGGTCATGAAACTGGACAAAGAGAGCGGGACCGTGGAAGCAGGCAAGCGAGCCGATTTCGATATTCTCGACGCTAATCCGCTGGAGAACATTCACAACGTTCGCAGCGTGCGCTCGGTGGTGAGCAACGGAGTGCTTTATAGCAGCGCTCCTCTCTGGGAGAGCGTTGGCTTTAGGCCTTAGGAGGATGGCTTCAAGAGCCGCTAATAACTGGACAGCAATAGGCCGTTGCCTTGACAATCTAAGAAGCTCATCGGGACGAAACTTCTCAGCCTCCAGTCTGTATCATCGTGTGCAGCAGAAAGGATCTCCGCTTATGAAAAATCTTTCCAAGGCCTTGTTGTGTGTGGCCCTCGCCGTTTCCGCGCTGAGCGGCCAGGCTCCGAGCAAGAAAGCTCCCGCCGGCTCACCGCCGCCGCTCATTGATCGCGAGCTGATCTTCGGCAATCCCGAAATCTCTGGCGCGCAGCTTTCCCCCAACGGCAAGTACCTGGCTTTTCAAAAGCCGTGGAAAGACACGCGCAACGTCTATGTCAAGGGCGTGGACGAACCCTTCAGCGCGGCGCGGCTGCTCACCGCCGAAACCAAGCGGCCGATCGCAGGCTATTTCTGGAGCCGTGACAGCAAATACATTCTTTATGTCAAGGATAATGACGGCGACGAAAACTACAACGTCTATGCCGTTGATCCAGGGGCCAAGCCCGCGACGGGGGCGGAAGCTCCCGCCTCGCGCGACATGACCGGACTGAAGGGCGTTCGGGTGGAGCTTGTGGATGTGCCCAAGAACGATCCGGACAATATCTACATCGGCTTGAACGACCGGGACAAGGCCTGGCATGACCTCTACAAGCTGAAAATCTCCACGGGCGAGAAGACGCTGGTGCGCAAGAACACCGAGCGTATCGCCGGCTGGCATTTTGATCTTCAGGGCAACCTGCGCCTGGCCAGCCGTTCGGCCGAGAACGGGGACACGGAGATTCTCCGCGTGGATTCTGACAAATTCACCAAGATTTACTCTTGCAACGTCTTTGAGGAATGCAACGTAGTCCGCTTCCAGAAAGACGGGAAGCGGGCGTACATGCAGACCAACAAGGGCGCCGACATGGATCTCAGCGCCCTGGTGCTGTTCGATCCGCAAACCGGGAAAACAGAGATGGTGGAATCGGATCCGCTCAAGAAAGTGGATCTCGGGGGGGCCGTCTTCTCCGAGGCGACCGACGAGCTGGCGATCACCTTGTACCAGGACGACCATCTGCGCCGTTACTTCAAGGACAAAGGCTTTGAAGCCGATTTCGCGTGGCTGAAGGGAAAGTTGCCCGGCAAGGACTTCGGCCGGACGTCAGTCACGCTGGACGAGCAGCTCTGGCTGATAAACGCGTTTAGCGACACCGAGCCGGGTGAGACCTACCTTTTGGATCGCAAGACCCACAAACTCACGCTGCAGTACAAGGTGCGGGAAAAGCTGCCCCGCGAAGCCCTGGCGGAGATGAAGCCGGTCCACTACAAGTCGTCGGACGGGCTGGAGATCCCGGCCTATCTCACCCTGCCCAAAGGCATCGCGGGCAAAAACCTGCCTACCATCATCTTCCCCCATGGCGGACCATGGGGCCGTGATATCTGGGGTTACAACGGATATGCGCAGTTCTTTGCCAACCGCGGTTACGCCGTACTGAGCATGAACTTCCGCGGTTCCGCCGGCTACGGTAAGAAATTCATCGATGCCGGCAACAACGAATGGGGCCGCAAGATGCAGGACGATGTCACCTGGGGCGCGAAGTATCTGATCGCTGAAGGCATCGCCGATCCCAAGCGCGTCGGCATCTTCGGCGGTTCTTACGGAGGCTACGCTACGCTGGCCGGCGTGACCTTTACACCGGACCTCTACGTTGCCGCCGTGGACCTGTTCGGGCCGTCGAACCTCATCACTCTGCTGGATTCGATTCCGCCCTATTGGGAAGCCGGCCGCCAGATGTTCTACCAGCGCATGGGCAATCCCACTACGCCGGAAGGCAAGGCGCTCTTGGTAGAGCGCTCTCCACTTAGCTCCGCAAACAAAATCAAGACGCCGCTGCTGATCGCGCAGGGCGCCAACGATCCCCGCGTCAACCACGCCGAGTCGGAACAGATCGTGGTCGCGCTGCGTGACCGTGGCTTCCCCGTGGAGTATCTGCTCATTCCCGACGAAGGTCACGGCTTTGCTCGTCCTGTGAACAACATGGCTTCTGTCATGGCCACCGAGAAGTTCTTCGCCAAGTATCTGGGCGGGCGCTATCAGGAGGGCGGCACGCCGGAAGTCATGGCACGCCTGAAGGAGGTTACCGTCGATCCCAAGACCGTGGTCCTGGCCAAGAAGGTTGACCCGAATAGCGTGGGAACGCCCAAGCTGGCCGTTGATCTCCAACCCGGCACCTACAAATACAAAGAGACCATCACCATGGGTGGCCGGGAGATGGCGCTGAATCTCTCTTCCACCATCCAGAACGGAAGCGACGGCAGCTGGACTGCGAGCGACGTCACGGATACGCCCATGGGCCAAGTCACGGACACCGCAACGCTGGAAAAGGGAACGCTGACCCTGCGCAAGCGCAGTGTCAAGCAAGGGCCAGCGACCATCAACGTCGATTTCGCCGGCAACAAGGCCACAGGCACGATGAACATGAATGGACAGGACAAGCCGATCGCAGCGGACCTGGGAGGTCCGGTGTTCGCCGAGACTTCCAGCCCGCAATCGATCGCCTGCCTGCCGCTGGCCGAGGGCTACTCTGCTACCTTCCGCAATTTCGACTTGCGGAAGCAAAAAGAGAAGCTGCTGCAGTTAAAGGTGGTAGGCGTGGAGAGTGTAACCGTCCCTGCGGGCACTTTCGACGCCTTCAAAGTCGAGATCACCTCGGCTGATGGCGGGAACGACCATGAGACCATGTGGATCGCCAAGGACTCGCGCAAAGCGGTAAAGATGTCCGCGGTCCTGGCTGACATGGGCGGCGCCACCATGACGGCAGAACTGGTTCCGTAACACAGCTCGCAAACTGGATACCTAACACCCACGCGCTGCCGTGGGTGCTTTTTTTAGGAGATCGCGGCCCTTCTGTCTTGTTTGCCGGCGGAGATCGTGACGGAGCCGGCTTCAATCTTCCCTTATACTGAAATGCTCGATGTTGAAGGTTCCGCCGGTCTGGGCCGCATCGTCCTTCAATGCTGGTCCCAGGCGCGGCCGGCTTCTGGAACTCCCAACCGCGCGCGCGAATCGAATCAGGAAGGTGCTCTCTTATGAATACTTTTGCCAGCCGCTCGAAATTGCGTGTCGCCGGCCAGGAATATGAAATCTACCGGCTGGACGCGCTCGATAAGCACGGCTGTCCTCCACATCGCCTTCCTTATTCTTTACGGATTCTCCTGGAAAACCTCTTGCGCACGGAAAACGGTCGCAGCGTAACCGCCGACGACATACGCTTCGTCGCAGAGTGGAAGCCGCAGGCCGTTCCCGACAAAGAAATCGCGTTCACTCCTGCGCGGGTACTGATGCAGGATTTCACCGGCGTGCCCGCGGTGGTGGATCTGGCGGCCATGCGCGATGCAATGAAGAAGATGGGAGGCAACGCCGCGCTGATCAATCCTCTCCAGCCCGCCGAGCTGGTGATTGACCATTCGGTGCAGGTGGATGAGTTTGCCACCGCCGGCGCCTTGGGCATCAACGCCCGCTTTGAATTTCAACGCAATCAGGAGCGGTACGCGTTTCTTCGCTGGGGGCAGTCGGCGTTTCGCAATTTCAAGGTGGTGCCTCCCGACATGGGCATCGTTCACCAGGTGAATCTGGAGTACCTGGCGCGCGTGGTGTTCTCCGAGAAGAAAGACGGATCCACGATCGCCTATCCTGACACGCTGGTCGGCACCGACTCGCACACCACCATGATCAACGGTCTGGGCGTTCTGGGCTGGGGCGTGGGCGGGATTGAGGCCGAGGCAGCCATGCTGGGCCAGCCCGTCTCCATGCTGCTGCCCCAGGTGGTGGGTTTCAAGCTGACCGGCGAACTGCGCGAAGGCGCCACCGCCACCGACCTGGTGCTCACCGTGACTGAGATCCTGCGCAAGACCGGCGTGGTGGGCAAATTTGTGGAATTCTTCGGACCGGGCCTGGATGCGCTGCCGCTCGCCGACCGAGCCACCATCGCCAACATGGCCCCGGAATACGGAGCCACCTGCGGCTTCTTCCCTGTAGACGAAATCACGCTGGGTTACCTTCGCACCACCGGCCGAAGCCAGCAGCAGGTCGCTTTGGTTGAAGCCTATTCGAAAGAGCAAGGCCTGTTCCGCACCTCCAAGAGCGCGGAAGCGGATTACTCGGAGGTGGTTGAGCTCGCCCTAGGCACAGTGGAGCCCAGCGTGGCCGGCCCGCGCCGCCCCCAGGATCGCGCGCCCTTGTCAAAAGCCAGGGAATCGTTCGAACAGGCGCTGCCCACCTTGATCGGCCCACGCGCAGCAAAGAACGGAGCTAAAACCACGCCTACTCAGGTCGCGCGATATGAAGGCGAGGGCGGCAGCACGGCCGTGGCCGTAGAAGACCCAAACGCGCCAGCCGCGCAAAAGTCCGTCGACGACGACGTCTTCGAGCAACTCCACGATGGCTCCGTGGTCATCGCTGCCATCACCAGCTGCACCAACACTTCGAACCCCTCGGTCATGATGGCCGCCGGGCTACTGGCCAAGAAGGCCGTCGAAAAAGGCCTGCGGCGCAAGCCTTGGGTTAAAACTTCGCTGGCGCCGGGTTCGCGCGTGGTGACCGAGTACTACACGAATGCCGGACTCATTCCTTACCTGGAACAGCTTGGCTTCAATGTTGTAGGCTACGGCTGCACCACCTGTATCGGCAACTCCGGGCCCTTGCCGCAGGATGTCTCGTACGCCATCAACGAAAGAGAACTGGTCGCGGTCGCGGTGCTCTCGGGGAATCGCAATTTCGAAGGCCGCATTAACTCTGAGGTCCGCGCCAACTACCTGATGTCGCCACCGCTGGTGGTCGCCTACGCGCTAGCTGGCCGCATTGACGTTGACATTACTCGCGATCCGCTGGGCACGGGCAAAGATGGCAAGCCGGTGTACCTGCGCGACATCTGGCCCACGCTGAAAGAAGTGCAGCAGGCCGCGGCCGCCGCCATCGATCCCAGCATGTTCACCCGCAACTACGAAACCATCTTCGAGGGCGACCAAGAGTGGAAGAAGCTGCATGTCCCCGAAGGTGAGACCTACCAATGGGATCCGCAATCGACCTACATCAAGCGAGCACCGTATTTTGACGGCATGCCGGCGAAACCGGCGCCGGTGACGGACATTAAGGGCGCGCGGGTGCTGGCCAAGCTGGGCCACAGCGCGACTACCGACCACATCTCGCCCGCCGGCTCCATCAAGACCAACAGCCCCGCCGGGAAATACTTGCAGGAGCACGGCGTGAAGCCAGCCGATTTCAATTCTTACGGCTCGCGCCGCGGCAACCATGAAGTCATGGTCCGGGGTACATTCGCCAACGTCCGCTTGCGCAACCGCCTGGCTCCCGAGACCGAAGGCGGCATGACCAAGCACTTCCCGGGCGGTGAGGTCATGACCATCTTTGACGCTTCAGTGAAATACATCGCCGCAGGCGTGCCGTTGATCGTTCTGGCCGGGAAGGAATACGGTTCCGGCTCCTCGCGCGACTGGGCCGCCAAAGGGCCGCTGTTGCTGGGCGTGCGCGCGGTGATCGCCGAGAGCTACGAGCGCATCCATCGCTCCAACCTGGTGGGCATGGGCATTCTGCCGCTGCAATTCCTGCCCGAAGAAGACCCGGACGTTCTGGGACTGAAGGGCGATGAGGTCTATGACATCACCGGCCTGCCGCGACTGTTGCAGAGCAAATTCGCCGGAGGCAAGCAGATCAGCGTCCGCGCCACCGCGCCCGACGGTGCGGTCATCGAGTTTGACGCGCAGGTACGCATTGACACGCCGCAGGAAATTCTCTATTACGAACACGGTGGAATCTTGCAATATGTGCTGCGGCAGTTGCTGGCGGGAAAGTCGCAGACCGTAGGGCGCTAGCTTAGCTAGGTGTGGAGCGGATACACTCGCAGATAAATCGGACCAGCCGGTTGTCCGCTAAGGCGTTCCGCTGCGCGTCGGATGCATTGACAACGTCACTAGCGCCGAGAGGCGCGTCATAACGGTAGCCCAGGCCGTGAGGCCTGGGAAAGCAGGATCACATTACATAAAGCCCCGTAGGCGGTGACACTAGTGCCGTGACCGTGTGAAACTTTCTTCGGGCCTCTGGTTTGTATCAGGGCACGGCTTTCAGCCGTGCCGTTGAGCGTGCGATCAAGATTGGGCTTCAGCCCCTGGGATTTTGCAGCGGCTGAAGCCGGGACAATTTTGCCCGCTTGCGGCACGACTGAAGTCGTGCCCTGATACAAATCTCTTGGAGTGCGGTATTTTTCTCGCGGTCAGGGTACTAGCTCAGAGCGTGCTTCGGATCGAATTGAATACCGTGATTCCTGAGAAGTGCGAAAAACTCCTCTTCAAAGGTCATTTTGCGGTGATGCGCCGCTTGATTCAGAACATATCTTTTCACGGCAAGGATATTGGAAGCACTCACGCTAAACGCGCCGAAGCCTTCCTGCCACGCGAACTTGATTCCTTGCTCGTTCATCCAACGAGAGGAATTCGACTTCAAGCAAGTTGACTGCCTTTGATACGGGCATGGTTGGCAGCAACTCGACCAGCGCGTGGAGGTGGTGGTCTGCTATTCCGCCAATTGCGAGGGCCATGATGTTCACGTTCCTGCAGATACCCGCCAGGTAACTCCAAAGTTCGGGTTGGATTTCTTTTGAAATCAGCTTTTCCCTGGCCCTGGTGCTGAACACGACGTGAATGTGATTCTTTGTATAGGTGTGTGACATGTGTCGCCCCTCCGGGGCTCCGATTCTAAACGAAAGTTTCCCAGGCCTCACGGCCTGGGCTACCGTTATGACGCGCCCTTCGGGCGCTCGCGCGGGCGCATAGCTTGGAGAAAGGATATTCACGAAACCCGCGGGCAAGAATCGGAACTGCAAGAAAACAACCATCTGCAGAGCAATCGCCGCCTGCGCCGCAAAGACCGGCAGCCGGGCAAACACACCCAGGGCCACCACTACAGCCGCTGCCAGCCGCCACACCAGGGGTAGGCAGTAGAGCGTGCGCCAATGCAGATCGTTCATTTGCAAATCATTCATTTACAAGAAGATAGCACCAAACTGCATCCCCGCTGTTATGTCGCCAGGTAGCACAGCTTGTAACGAAAACAGGAAATGCGTGGCGCTGGCGTTTACGAGGCCCAGAAATGCGGTATAAGTCCGGCAAGCCAGCTAGAAGGGCAGCAATCGGTGTGCCGTTCGAGTGAACGAATGTGGTGAAGAACCCAGGGAGGTATCTATGGGAACGGTTCGCTGCGACCAGCACGGTGTGAACTCTGAAGCCGTTGTCTGCAAGCATTTGCTTTTTGGGAAGTACCTTGGATTTTTCTGCGACCTCGAAGATCCCCACAATCCCTATCCTGACGCATGGTGTCATGGCTGTGAACTCATCCGGCTGGAGCACAACGGCTGGACAGACGCGACCGAGGACCTCATGGAGCTGGCGCTGATCTGCGGCGGTTGCTACGAAGAAATCCGCGAACGCAACCTGCGCGGGCACGAATCCAGTTCAGCATTACAGTAAACACAGTCTTGACCGCGGATCGGGCGATCGGAATACCAAGCTTCTTTTACAGATCACCCGATGAACCGATCTCCTGATCTCCCGATCTGAGGCCTCTGCCCCTTCCCAAAAGCCTCGTGGCGGCGGGATAATATCTCTTTAAGTGGTCCTTATCCCGTCCCGCGGGATCCCGCGACCCTCTTGACCAAAAGTTAGCAACCAAGTAGAACTTTTCGGATCAATTCGCCTGCGGTTTTAGGGAAGGGTTCGCCATCGAAGGAGGCGCTTTGAAGGTTTACGAAGGCAAAGACATCCGCAATCTCGTGGTCATTGGGCACTCCCACGCAGGAAAGACTTCCCTGGTTTCGGCCATGCTGTATACCGGCGGCGCCACTCCCAAGCTGGGCCGAGTGGATGACGGTTCCACAGCGACCGACTACGACGAAGAGGAGATTGCCCGCCAGATGACTATCTCCCCGGCCGTGGCCCCGGTGGAGTGGCGCAACACCAAGATCAACCTTCTGGATACGCCAGGCTTTCCCATGTTTGCCCACGAAGCGAAAGTCGCCATGGCGGCGGCTGAAGCTGCGTTGTTGGTGGTGGACGGCGTGGCCGGCGTAGAAGTGGTGACCGACAAGGTCTGGGCCTACGCCGATGAAGTCAATCTGCCGCGGGTGATCGTCGTCAGCAGGATGGACCGCGATCGCGCCAACCACGAATCCACGCTGGAAAGCCTGCGCAGCGCTTTCGGCCGCCAAGTGGTTCCGATGCAGATCCCCATCGGCAGCGAGAAAAACCTCAAGGGCGTGGTGGATCTGGTCACCATGAAGGCCTATACCTACGACATGGGCGGCAACGGAAAAGGGAAGGAAGTCCCGATACCCGCCGAAATCGAGGCTGCCGCCAAAGAAGCGCATGAAAAGCTGGTGGAGATTGTTGCCGAAGGCAAGGATGAGCTGATGGAAGAGTTCTTTGACAAGGGTACCATCTCCGAAGACCACCTGATTCCCGCGCTGCACGAGGCCATCCGCGACGACAAGATTTTTCCCGTGCTGTTTACCTCCGGCCTGGGCAACGTCGGCACCGATCATCTTCTGGACTTCATCGTGGATTACTTCCCCACCGCGGCCGAGCATGCAGCGGTGCATTCCGAACCCGCCGCCGTCGGCAATGGCAGCACCGCCGAACGCAAGGTGGCTGATTCGGAGCCGGCTTCCCTTTACGTCTTCCGCACCGCCAACGATCCCTTTGCCGGACGGATCACTTACTTCAAGGTTTTCTCCGGAGTGGTGAAGAATGATGCCACGCTGCAGAACTTCACACGCGGCACTTTGGAAAAGCTTTCCCACCTTTCCGTCCCCCAAGGCAAGAACCTGCTGCCCGTGGCCGAACTCCATGCCGGGGACGTCGGCGCGGTAGCCAAACTCAAAGACACGCTTACCGGTGACACGCTGGGCGACAAGGCTAATCCCATTCAGTATCCGGCGGTTTCGTTGCCGGAGCCGGCCATTACTTTCGCCATCGAGCCCAAGTCGCGCAACGATGAAGACAAACTTTCCAACGGCTTGCACAAGCTCATGGAGGAAGACCCCATGGTGCGCTTCTACCGCGACGCGCAGACCAAGGAGTTCCTCATCGCCGGCACCGGCCAGCAGCACATTGAAGTGATGGTCTCGAAGCTGAAGCGTCGCTACCACACTGAAGTCAACCTTAAAGCGCCCAAGGTTCCCTACCGCGAGACCATTCGCGGCAAGGCTGACGTCCAGGGACGGCACAAGAAGCAGACCGGTGGCCACGGCCAGTACGGCGATTGCAAGATCAAGATGGAGCCCATGGAGCGGGGCAAAGGTTTTGAGTTCGTCAATGACATCTTCGGCGGCGCCATTCCCAAGAACTTTATCCCGGCGGTGGAAAAGGGAGTCGTCGAAGCCGCGGCGCGCGGCCACTTGGCCGGATATCCGGTGGTGGATTTCCGCGTGATCCTCTATGACGGCAGCTATCACGACGTGGACTCCAACGAGCTTTCCTTCAAGATGGCGGGACGCATTGCTTTCCGCAAGGCCATGGATCAAGCCAAGCCGTCTCTGCTGGAGCCGATTATGAAAGTGGAGATCACCATCCCCGATGAGTTTGCCGGCAGCATCATGGGCGATCTCAACTCGCGCCGCGGGCGCATTCAAGGCATGGATAACAAGGCCGGCAAGACCATTGTGAAGGCCGAGGTCCCCATGGCGGAGATGCTCACCTACGGCGCTGATCTCACTTCCATGACCCAGGGACGAGGCAGCTTCAACATGGAGACCTCGCACTACGACTTTGTTCCCGCGATCAACGCGGAAAAGATCATCGCCCAGGCCAAGGCCGAGCGCGGAGAGTTGGTGGAAGTGGAAGAGTAAGTCGGATTTGGTAATTGAGTAATTTCGTAATCGGGTAATTGAAGCACGCGAGGTGTTCCTCTTTTCAATTTCCCAATCACCAAATTACCCGATTACCAAATCTCCTTAGTTCATTCGTACTTCAACGCCTTCAGCGGCTCTACCTTCATCGCCCGGCGCGCGGGGATGTAGGAAGCCAGCAGACCGACTGCTGCCAGGAAAGCCGCGACCGACAATAAAGTGAGCGGGTCGCCGGGCCCGCCGCCCAGCAGCAAGTTGGCGATGGCGTGCGACGCGATGAAGGTTACCAGCAGTCCGGCCAGCACACCGGCTCCCACCAGCAACATGCCTTGACCCAGAACCAACCTGAGGATGTCTCTACGATCGGCTCCCAAAGCCATGCGCACGCCGATCTCGTGCGTGCGTTGTGCCGCGACATACGAGATCACGCCGTACACGCCTACCAGGGCCAGTCCCAGCCCCAGGAAACCTAAGGCTGCGGTAAGGTTGGCGCCCATCCTGAAAAGTAAAAGCCCGTTCGCACCTTCCAGCGTTTGCTCCATCGTTTCCACGCCAAACACCGGCAGCCCAGGAGCCAGCGCGCGTATTTGCTCCTCGATCACCGGAATCAGGACCTCGGGAGCAACAGCCGCGCGAACCTGCAGTACTCGGTATGTGGTAGGGGCCTGTGCTTGGGGGAGATAGAAAAAAGGTGTAGGGTCCTCGGCTGGGCTGCCATATTTACCTTGTTTGGTTACTCCGACAATCTCAATCCATGCGGGATCAGGATCCCCAATCCGGAATCGCTTGCCGATTGGATCCTGGTTGGGCCAGAAGCGCGCAGCCATCGCTTCATTGACAATCACGACCAGGGGCGATTTCTCCGTGTCCGCGTTGGTAAAGACCCGGCCGCGGATGACAGGAATCCTCATGGTCTCGAAATAGGGAGGGTCCACGGCGGCAAAGTTGGTCACGGGGGCCGGTTCATTGCCGGAAAGAGGCCGGCCTTCGGGATAGACACGGTAGGAATTGTTGACGTAGCCCATGGGCACCCAAGAAGCGAGGCTCACAGCTTGGACTCCTGGCAAAACCCGCACGCGACTCTCCAACTCACGATAGAACTGTTGCGAGCGGCTCTTTTCCAAACCGATGTTTTGCGTGTCCATGGCCAGATTCAGCAGGTGGTGTGGATCAAAGCCAAGATAGACTTGTTCCGCATTGCGGGCGCTGCGCACGAACATTCCGGCCACGGCCAGCAGCATGAGCGAGCCAGCAATCTGAGCCACCACCACGCCATTGCGTAACCAGGACCGCCTGCTTACGCACTGAGTTCCGAGGCTGCCTGCGTGTAGGTGGTTGAGGTTGGGGCGTGAAGCGCGCCAGGCCGGTAGCAGACCGACCAGCACGCCGGTCAGGGCGCCTGCGCCTAGGGTGTTGGCAAACACCCGCCAATCGAAACCGAAATCGAAGCGGAGGGGGACGTTCAACGCCTCCACGCGGATGGAACTCAGCAAGCTGCTGACAAAGTAACCGAGCCCCAACCCCGCCGCCGCTCCCAGCAGGGCGAGGAGCAGGCTTTCCGTCAAGAGCTGCCGGACCAGCCGGAAGCGACCTGCCCCCAAGGCCGCGCGCATAGCCATTTCCTGCTCTCGCGCCGCAGCGCGAATCAGCAGAACGTTGGCCACGTTGCTGCAAGCCAGCAGCAACACGAGGTCGGCCAGCACCGTGAACAAGACCCCGACGATCACTAAGCCGTCCGACGCGTCGGGCTCAGGGCGGGCCAGCGCCTCGGGGATAACATGCAGGCTGATGCCCTTTTCAGCCTCGGGGTATTGCCTGGCCAGGCGTTGCATTACCAGGTTGGCCGAGGCCTGCGCCTGCCTCAAGCTCATGCCCGGCTTCAGGAACCCCAGCACGCTCAGACCGCGATGATCGCGCCTGGCCCAGAAACTGTCATTGTCGCTCCACAACCGCCGCACTCCCAGAGGAATGTAGGCTTGCATGTCCACCAGCGAACACAGGCCGTGAAAACCTTCCGGCGCCACTCCCACGATGGTCACAGCGCGGCCATTCAGCCTTACCTGTCTCCCTATGACATGGGGATCGGCATTGAAACGTTTTTTCCAGTAGGCATAACCGAGCACCACCACGGGATCGGCGCCGGGTTTCTCCGCCTCCTCGCCGTAAACCAACCGACCGGCTGCCGGTTGCAGTCCCAGCGCCTGAAAAAAATTCCCGCTCACTTCGCTGATCACCACGGGCTCGGCTTTGCCGGCAGTATCCAGGCCCAGGATGGTGAGGTTATAGGCCAACACGTCAGACAAGGCTTCCGTTTGTCCGCGCAGATCGCGGAAATCGAGATAGGAGAACCGGTTGAAGCCATCATCGCCCTGCAGCTTGGGCGCAATCACGGTGAGGCGGTCCGCGTTGCGCACCGGCAGCGGCCGCAGCATCAGCGAATTCATGGTGCTGAAGATCGCCGTGTTCGCGCCCAAGCCCAGGGCCAGCGTAACCACGGCAACAATCATCACTGCGGGATTCTTCACCAGCATGCGCGCGCCGAAGCGAAGGTCTTGGACCAGAGTCTCCACTTACGGTTTTCTCCGCAAAACGAACGGCGCGGAGCCATTCGCGATTCCGGCGCC
>WNFJ01097276.1_pt1 | contig 19044 bp, 20 predicted proteins | sample 5400461 | NCBI WGS metagenome assembly WNFJ01 (sample SAMN13153349, study PRJNA577476) | soil metagenome | isolation source: 115 cm saprolite on Douglas fir-dominated hillslope | place: USA:California | collected 2013-09-17
ATTCGTAATTCCCTCGACCGCAAGTCTGCGGTGAAAGAGCTCTGAGTTGCCCGGAAAGTACCTCGCGATCATCAATCCCGCTGCCGGCGGAGGTCGCAGCCGCAAACTGCTCGGGCCTGCTCTCGAGCGTATGCGCGCCGCTGGACTCGAAGTAGAAGTCCGGGAAACCTCTGCTTCTGGCCACGCTGCCGATCTGGCGCGCGCTGCCTGGCGGGAGGGCCATCGCAAATTCATCTCAGTAGGGGGCGACGGAACTTCCTACGAAATTGTGAACGGCCTTTTTCCGCTGGCTGACGGCGGAGAACAACCGACACTCGGATTTCTTCCCCTCGGCACCGGTAATTCCTTCCTGCGCGACTTCAGCGACCAGGGCGTGGGGTACGCCATGCAATCGCTGATAGCCGGACGATCGCGAAAGTGTGATGTTCTACGCTTGCATCATAAAGATGGAGTGCTCTACTACATCAACGTTCTCAGCATTGGCTTCTCCGCCGACGTAGCAACCTTGCGCATGCGCCGTTTCAGCGGTTGGGGAGAAATCGGATATCAGACGTCTATCTTTATCTGCCTGACCCGATTCCGCCGCCGTCCATTTCCTCTCGCCGCCGACGGAGAGCCCCAAATTGACCGCCGTCCTTGCTTGTTCCTAACTTTCAACAACAGCAAATACACCGGCGGCACCATGATGATTGCGCCCACGGCTGAAACCGACGACGGACTGATCGAGTACGTTCGCTGGGGGCCGATCGGGCGCATTGGGCTCATTCGCAATCTGCCGGGACTATACGATGGCACGCACATCCACCATCCCCTCGCAGAAGTCCGCAAGGTAGGGCGCGTTGACTTTCACCTCGACGCACCCGTGGACGTGATGATTGACGGAGAAGTTCTCACCCTGCATTGCCAAACTTTGGACGTGCTGCCCGGCGCCTTGAACGTCGTGGTATAAGAATCCCACGTATGTCGAATTTCAGCGAGAAGCGCGAAGAGCAAGTGGCTGCCAAGGTGGGCCCACGATGGCTGTGGGTTGGGCTGGCTGTGGTCGTGATAATCGCCGCGTGGGCCGCCTACTACTTTCTCTACTATCAAAAGCCGGTCAGTACGCTAGATGGTTTTGCGCAGTGTCTGAAATCGAAGGGGGCGCGGATGTATGGGGCCTGGTGGTGTCCGCACTGCGCTGAACAAAAGGAAATGTTTGGCTTTGCCTTTCAGTATGTGAACTATGTAGAGTGCAGCCCGCCAGGGCTGAAGACAGAGACCGACGAATGTAAACAAGCCGGCGTCCAGCACTTTCCCACTTGGCAATTCCCCGACGGCTCACGCACCGAAGGACCCCAACCACTCACTGTGCTGGGTCAGAAGACGGGATGCAAACTTCCATGACGCTGCACCGCCGGCTTATGGTTGTGGTCGCCGTCATAGCTCTTGCCGGGGTCGCGGTTTCTTCTTTTTCTCTCTACCACCACTTCAGTAGATCGAAGACTTCGTTTTGCGACATCGGCGAGTCGTTTAATTGCGACTTGGTGAACCGGAGCGTTTACTCAACCGTGCTGGGAGTTCCGGTGGCGTTGATCGGAATCCTTGGATACTTGCTAATCCTCGGGCTGGCGACTGTCTATCGCGAGAAAGCCGAAACTCCGGCCATTCTGGTCATCGTCTCGGCTGGTGGACTGGGATTCGCGCTGTATCTCACCTACATCGAGGCCTACGTGCTGCGTGCGTGGTGCATCCTCTGCTTGACGTCGCTGACCCTGATCTTTTCCAGCGCAGTGCTCAGCGCCGTTCTTGTGGCACGGTCATTGCGGCGGGCCTGATATACGGGCCTCTACCACACCGGGACACCGCTTTTGTCGCGGAAAACGAACACATCCTGCCCGTGCCGGACTTCGCGCGCAAAGATCGTCTGCACGCCTTCAAACTCAGTCTTCCAGCCGGTTACCTCAGTCTGGTCTCCCTTGCGCAGGTTCAGCTCCGCCATTTTGGTGAACTCTGTGGTTGCCAGATGGACTTCGATGGTGCCGCTTCCCAATTGCAGGATGATATGCGATCCCATTCCGCCGCTGACCGGACACTCGCGGTCTCTGACGTCCGCAACCGTACCCTTGTAAACGGCTTCGGCGGCAGCGTTGTACTTGAGAACACTCTTCTTAGGAGCGTTCTGGGCGAAAGCCGGCATTGCTAATGCCAACAGGAAAATTCCGATAAGGAGCTTCATCTCTCCTCCTTCCGCAGGTCCCGCTTTTCGGGGCTGGTCTAATAATGAGCGCCCGGGAGGAAGGCTGCTGTGATGGGGGTCACAGAGGGGTGTGCTCTAGCAGGTTGCGGAAAAACTCGACGTAGTCGGCGGGGTTTCCGAGAAAGCCGGCTTTCTTATCTCGAACTCTCGAACAGCTTTGTTAGGGGATCAGAGAGCTATACTACGGCGTGCAGCTTCGCAGTTATCTCTGGCGTGTCGCCTTACAAGCGGGACTCACTCTGGCATGGGCCCTCCCCTTTGTCTTGATCGCCGTCTGGCACTCGCGTACACGGCGGTGGAGCTTGTTGTTGTTCGTCGCGTCCTTAGTCGTTCTGGACGTTGCCCTCATAGAAATACCTCGAGTCGATGGTTTCCAGCACCTGCACTGGAGCTGGCAGGAGTGCATCCTTTCGGCGGCATGGCCATTCTTAGTGGTGGCCCTCATCCCCAGAATTTCGCTAGCCTCAGTGGGCGTGACGTCGCGCTTCCGGCCAGGTTGGTTGAAGCCGTCAATCGTGGCTGGGCTCATGGCTCTGGCCGTGCCCGCAGTCTTTTTCTTTCTTGGTGTCCGCAAGAAACTTGACGCCCAGGGCTGGGCCTTCCTCCTTATCATGCCCGGCCTCGCCGAGGAACTTGTATTCCGAGGCGTGTATCAGTCCTTGTTGAACCGCGCGTTGGGGAAACCGTGGCGCCTCGCCGGCGCGGAGTTCGGCTGGGGGCTCATCGTCACTGCCATCCTCTTCGCCGGTTCCAATGGTCTTGTCGCCGTGAATGATCAACTTGATGCCCGCATCGTTCTTCACGCGGCCATCGCCCCGTTTCTGATGAGCTTGGTTTCTGGATGGATACGCGAACGCACGGATAGTGTTTGGCCATCTGTGTTTGGCCACAATCTGAGCAACATCGTGATACCTTTTGGGAGCCTGTTTACTTGATCGCCACGCACTGCAAGAAAAACTCTGTTGTTTCCACAGCACGGACTGATAGGAAGAAGTCATGCGTGGAGACGACGAGCAGCAGATGGGGAGATGAGTTCTATTCCGCGGACGCCTCTATCTCGGCATTCAGATTATCCCGCGTCGCCACTGGAATCGCTTGCCTGCGCATGGTTGTGATGGCCACCACCCTGACCAGGATCAGCGCCGTTCCCAGCATGGTGCGCCGGCCGATGATTTCGCCGCCCAACCCGGCTCCGATGATCACCGCTACCACCGGGTTGACGTAGGCATAGGTGCCGACCTTGGTTGGCGATTCGTAGTGCAGCAGCCAGACGTAAGCGGTGTATCCGACGACCGAGCCGGCGATGATCAGGTAGATCAGCGAGAACCACGCGATACGGGAAACGTCCTGCACGCGAAAATCCGCAAACTCTCCGCTCACCGCTGCCAGAATTAGCAACTGAACGCCTCCGGAGAGCATTTGAGCGCCGGCGCTCATTGGTTTCGATTCTGGCAGCACCAGCCGGCGGCTCACGATGGTGCCGATAGACCATCCGCAACATGCTACGAGCAGAGCGATTGCACCCCTGCGGTCAAGCGGCGCTTCGCCAAGAGAAGACGAAGGATCCATCAGCACCGCGACTCCGACAATGCCGACCAACAAGCCGAGAGACAGCCGCACGGTCAGCCGCTGGGTGCGAAGGAAAATAATCTCAAGCAGGGTGATACAAACCGGAATCGCGGCGAGAATAACTGCGCTGACCCCCGACGGTATCCGCTGCTCCGCCCAGAACAGACAGGCATAGTCCAAGAGGAACATCAATGCACCCAGGACGGTTGCGCCACGCCACTCCCGCCAACTCGGAGAGGGAACTCCGGCAAGCCTCATCCACCCATACAGGGCCAAGCCGGCGACCGTAAAGCGCAGGCCTGCCATCAAGAACGGCGGCATTTCGCGCACGCCCACCCGAATCGCCAGATAGGTCGAACCCCAGACGAAATAAATGATGGCGAACGCCAGCAGGATTTTCCACGCAGCAGGGCGAGAGCGGGTAGTTTCAGTCACAATTCTTCAATGATACGAGGTGGCTCGCGTCGCGTAAGCCAAAGGCGAAGCTACTTATTCGCCGACGTGACATCGCTTATCGGAAGATCCCAATGCGCCAGCAGGATCTCAAACCGCCGCTGTTCTTCGCGTTTGTAACTGTCCTGGTCAGGCCATAGCTGCTTGATGAGCGCGTCTTCGTCAGGGTTGGCCGTGGTCGCGAGGGTCGAGTTCTTGAATCTGATGGTGACGCGATAATCCCAGCGCGCGTCTTCGGTCATGTGGTTGGCGGGCGTTTCAATCTTCACCGAAAGCGCACGCCCGCTTTCGATAAGTTTCTTGAGCAGTGGGTAGTGGTTCTTCAGAAAAAGCTGCAGGAATTCCTGCTGATGGCCCCACTGGACTTTGTAGTAGTACTCCATGGTGTAGGGCTGGCCGGCGGTGCCTTGCGGCGGAGCGCCCTGAGCGATTGAGGGCGTGGTGCAGACTGCCAGCAACAATCCAATCAACATCGATCGCATGGGTTGGGTCCTCCCTTGGAATGTCCTACGTTTCGAACGAAAATCGCAGCATTGCGTGGGGACAGCCGTCCTCGGCTGTCCGTCGACCGCAGCTCGACAGGTTTTGATTTTTGTCCCCCACGCCCCTTGGGAAAACCAGACTAGGCCTGCGGCCCAGGGACAGCCGAGGACGGCTGTCCCCACGTTCGTTGAGTGCCGACTATCCCGCTACTGCTTCCTTCTCCACGTCTTCCAGAATGCCGGTGGCCGCGTCCATCATCTCCTGATCAACGGTGCGGTTCTTGGCCGTTGCCTCCGCGAGAGGGATGGAAGTAATCTTGTTGCCGCGCAGCGCTGCCATCCTGCCGAACTCGCCGCGATGGACCATGTCAATCGCGCCCAGGCCGTAGCGCGTGGCCAGCACCCGGTCGAATGCTGTCGGCGAGCCGCCCCGTTGAATGTGGCCTAGAACGACGGTACGGGTTTCAAATCCCAACCGCCGCTCCAGTTCCTGGGCGAGGGTGTTGGCGATTCCACCCAGCCGGGCGTGACCGAACTCGTCTTTCTCGCCGCCCACCACCACCGGGCCGTCTTTTCCGGCGGCGAACTTAGCGCCCTCGGCCACCACGACAATGCTGAAGTAACGTCCGCGGGCATGGCGCATACGAATCTTGGCCGCAACCTTGTCTACGTCGAACGGCTGTTCGGGGATGAGGATGACGTCGGCGCCACCGGCAATCCCGCTGTAGATTGCGATCCACCCGGCGTCGCGTCCCATGACTTCGACCACCATTACGCGGTTGTGGGCTTCCGCAGTCGTGTGTACGCGGTCAATGGCTTCGGTGACGATGTTCACGGCAGTATCGAAGCCGAAAGTATAGTCCGTGCCGGCGAGATCGTTGTCAATGGTCTTGGGGACGCCAACTACCTTTACCCCTTTGTCGAAAAGCTTAGTTGCGACGGACAAGGTGTCGTCCCCGCCAATGGCGATGAGAGCATCTACGTTATTCCTCTTCAGGGTGGCGATACACTTATCCAGACCGTCGGATTTCTTGGCTGGATTGGTGCGCGAAGTGCGCAGGATCGTGCCGCCGCGCGGAAGAATCCCCGCCACAGCTGCCAGATCAAGCGGCATACTCTTGTCTTCCACCAATCCGCGCCAGCCTTCGAGAAATCCGACAAACTGGTCGTCGTAATGGAAGCTGCCCTTGCGCACGGCCGCGCGGATGACAGCGTTCAGCCCGGGACAATCCCCGCCGCCGGTCAGTATGCCAATCTTCATTGCCTGCTCCTCATAGTTTCGGGATTTCCCGTCGCAAAAAGCTGGAACCACGCGCTGGATACACTCCCGGCGCATTCACTGGGCAACGGAAGCAAGTAGATTATCATTCGGCTGGCTGACGCGGAAGGGCTGCTCCTACCACAGTTTTCGATGGCGAGAATCGTTATAGCAAGCGGTGTTCTTCCCGGCACTCCCCAACACGTTTCCACAGTGCTGCCGTTCCCTCAGCGAGTAAACTGCTTGGAGATGCGTGTTTTGGGGATAGATTGTGGCACGGAGTGCACAGGCTACGGCGTGGTCGAGTTCAATGATCGCGAAGAGTTAAGCTGCCTCTGCTTTGGTGGCATAAAGCTTTCGCCGCGCGATCCCCTCCCCGAGCGACTCTCGACCATCTTCGACAAGCTTTGCGCAATGATTCGGCAGCATCAGCCTGACCGCGTAGCCATCGAGGACGTGTTTTACGCGGTGAACGTAAAGTCGGCGCTGAAGCTGGGACAGGTACGCGGCGTAGCCATGCTGGCCGCATCTTCGCTTGGAGTTGCAGTTTCTGAATATGCGCCGCTCACCATCAAGTCCGCAGTCGTCGGCTATGGAAGAGCGGAGAAGGAACAGGTGCAGCTCATGGTTGCGCGGCTGCTGCGCCTCGAAGAAATTCCGCAGCCTGGGGATGCGGCCGACGCGCTCGCGATCGCCATTTGCGATCTGCATACTTGGGCAACCTTGAGTCGCCAGAGCGCCGTTGCCCGGTGATCTTTCTGCTGCATTTTTGGCATAATTTCCTTCACATGCGAGTCAAGACTTGGGGACTATTGCTGGTAGCTCTTTTCTCTGCTGTCGTTGTCGCGGAGAGCCCGCATGGGTCAGCAACGGTGAGCTTCAGCCTCGATTTTCCGGGCGCAAATCCTGGTCATTACGAAATCATTGTCGGTGAGGATGGTCGAGGCTCTTACAGTTCTAACGGACAGCTCAACAAAGATTCGGATCCAGCGGATCCGGCGCCACTTCCGTTTACTCTTTCGGACAAGGTCCGCCAGCAAGTTTTTGATCTGGCGCAGCGGGCCCATTACTTCAAAGGCAAGGTGGATTCCGGCAATAAGAAGATTGCCAACACCGGCGTCAAGGTCCTTACCTACAAATCCGAAGGCCAGAATTCGCAAGCCACCTACAACTACTCGCCGGTCGCGCCGGTCCAGCAACTCACCGCTATTTTTGAAGGTCTTTCGACAACTCTCGAATTCGGCCGGCGGCTCAGTTACTTCCGCAAATACCAGAAACTCGCGCTCGACGAAGATTTGAAGCGTATGGAAGAGATGCAGAAGGAAGACAATCTGGGCGACATTCAGGCTATCGCCCCCATCCTGAATGGAATCGCAGATGACACCTCAGTGATGAATGTTTCGCGGGCGCGCGCGCTGCGGCTGTTGGCGGGGAAGTAAGAGCAGTTTCTCGAGGCTAGTGCCTCGAACCGCTTTCTGGCGTGGTTTCCAGCACTAACCACTAGTCACTCAACACTGCTTTACCGCACGACGATCCCAGCATAGCCCACGACCGTTTCACGGTCTCCCGATACATCTCCTGATGTGGCGTATTGCACCAACTCTGCTTTCTGCGCTCCCAGTCGCTTGACGGCGGTCAGCATCGCCACCGCCGGACCGAATCCACACATGCTGATGCTCTCGTTCATGACAGTTTCATACAACCCGCGAGGATCAAGCGCGAGAATTTGGTCAATGGCTTTGCGGTCTTTCACGCGGGTGATGGAATCGTCTTCGTAATGGTTCATATCGCTGGACGCGATGATCAAGACCGACTGCTCGTAAGCCTCAACCACAGTTGCCACGGCCTCACCGAGGTGCTCAAGCAGCAGCAAACGGCCGGTGCCAACGGCAATGGGAACAAACTTCGTGCCAGGTCTGATGACCTGCAGGAACGGCAGTTCCACTTCGATCGCATGTTCGGAGCGGTGCGCGGCTGCGTCCTCCACCAGTGCGGGAAAAGCCTGCAGAAGCATTTCCGCCAATTCTGAATCGATGGGCAGGTCACCCAGAGGAGTCCGCCACCCACCTTCTTTCATGATCGCCAGCGGATGCCCGAAACCGGTGTGGTTGGGGCAGAGCACAATGCAGCAGGACGGAATCTGGAGCCGCGAGAATACTGCCCCCGCAACCTGTCCGGAATAGATGTAGCCAGCGTGAGGTACGATGCAGCCGATGGCGGGGACGAGCGCTTGCGGCGGGGAAAGATAACCCTCGACATCAGCGCGCAACTCCGCCGCGTCTGCCGGATAGAAGCGGCCCGCTACTGCTGGCGCACGCAGTGTGGCCATGGCTGCCTCCTTCAGGCGTGGCGGGGACTTCGCGGCTCGGTGAGCTCACGCAACGTAAGTTCGCGAGACATCAGTTCGCGAAACAAGGCTGCCATCTGTTCCAGCGACAAAGCTTCGGCCCGGATCGACGGCTGGATCCGTGCTCTCTTCATGGTCCCCGTGAGGTCTTCCGATGCGTAACGCACTTTGAGGTTGTTCCAGAGCGTCTTGCGTTTCTGGGCAAAGGAAAGCTTCAGGAAATTCATGAACTCGGCTTCGTTCACTCCTAACTTTTCCAAGCGAGGCACCAGCACCAGCCGGACCACCGCGGAATGTACCTTGGGCGGAGGCGAGAAGGATGCCGGCGGCACCTCGAAGAGTTTCTCTACCCGGCTGTACAACTGCGCCGTCGCGGTAAGCAGCCCGTAGTCTTTGGTTCCGGGATGCGCGGCCAGGCGGTCGGCGACTTCCTTTTGCACCATCAGCACGATGGTTTCGAAATATTTTCGGTATTCGAACAAGCGAAGCAAAATATCCGAAGTGATGAAGTATGGCAAATTGCCGACTACGCGCACGCGGTCCGGGGCCTGCTCCATCCCCGGACGAGTGCTACCCGGCTTGGGTCCGAAGAGGGTGTTGAGATCCACCGCCAGAATGTCCCCCTCGATGATCTCGAGGTTCGGCACTAGAGAAAACTTCATCCTGAGTTGCGCCGCGAGGACACGGTCGGCTTCGACGGCGATAACCCGCCGCGCCCGACGGCCCAGCATGGAAGTCAGCGCCCCACGGCCAGGCCCAATCTCGAGCACTGTGCTTTGCGACAAATCACCCAGGGCTTCCACAATTCGGGACCCCACGGAGGGATCGTCCAAGAAATGCTGACCCAACTTGGGTTTCTTCGGGGAAACGCTGGCGCTCGACGCTTTCATTGACCCTCGTTCATCCTGCCAATTAGACTTGTGACGGCACGCCACAGGAAGGCGGGCGCCTCGCCCTTATCATAAACGCGCGAGAGACTGGCGACATTCGGAGTTTCTGGGTCATGCACATCGCCTTTGTAGCTTCCGAGTGTGTTCCCTTTTCGAAGACCGGAGGCCTAGCGGACGTAGTCGGTGCTCTGCCGCGCGCACTGGCCGCAGCCGGACACGAGGTCAGCGTATATATTCCTCGCTATCGTCTCACGCGAATTCCCGAGGAACGTACCGTCGTACAAAGCATCACCGTACCCTTCGACGACCGCTACCGTTTCTGCTCGATTGTGACCGGAGCCGGATATCCCGGGGTGCGTTTTTTCTTCGTTGACTATCCACCCTACTTCGATCGTGACGGGCTTTACGGGACTGCCTCGGGGGATTTCCCCGACAATGCTGAGCGTTTCGCGATGTTCTGCCGCGCCGTGTTGGAAGGATCAAAGATCCTGGGCGTGCCCGACATTTTTCATTGCCACGACTGGCAGGCGAGCTTGGTTCCTGTTTTACTGCGGACTCAGTACGTCGAAGATCCTGCGTTTCGTAATTGCGGTATCGTGTTAACCATCCACAACATTGGATACCAGGGCCTGTTTCCGGCTGAGATTCTGCCGCTGCTCATGCTGCCCTGGGACCTGTTCACCATTGCCAAGATGGAGTTCTTCGGCAACGTCAATTTCCTGAAGGGCGGGATCGCATACTCGGATTTCGTCACCACGGTGAGCAAGAGGTACAGCCAGGAAATTCAGACCACGGAATACGGATTCGGACTGGAAGGCGTACTCAAAGAGCGGGCGCAAACCGTTACGGGAATCCTCAACGGCGTTGACTATGACGCCTGGAACCCAGAGACGGATAAATTTATAGCAGCCCACTATTCATCCGAGGACTTGAGCGGGAAGCAGGAGTGCAAGCGGGACCTGCTAGCTAGCTTCGGACTGCAGAACGCTGATTCGAATCTGCCGGTCATCGGCATTGTGTCGCGATTCGCCGCTCAGAAAGGTTTCGATCTAATTGGTCAAATTCTCGACCGCTTGGCGTTGGAAGACGTCCTGCTCACGGTTCTGGGCAGCGGCGATAAGCTCTACGAAGAGATGTTCCTGCGTCTGGCGCGCCAGGTCCGCCACAAGCTCGCGGTCAAGGTAGCTTACGACAACGCACTTGCCCACAAAATCGAAGCCGGTGCGGACATGTTTTTGATGCCATCGCATTACGAGCCCTGCGGTCTGAACCAGATTTACAGCCTGAAGTACGGCACGGCCCCGATCGTGCGCGCCACCGGCGGCTTGGACGACACCATTGATCCGTGGGACCCGCGCACCAAGAAGGGCACCGGATTTAAGTTCATCGAGTACACCGGCGAGGCCCTGCTGCGGACTATTCATCAGGCCATGCAGGTTTACCGAGACCAGGCTTCCTGGCAGAAGCTGATGCGCAACGGAATGAGCAAGGACTTTTCCTGGCGGGTTGCAGCCCGCGAATATGTTCGGGTGTACGAGAAGGTGCGGCAACTGCACGCGCAACCCATTCTGGTTTAGTTTTCATGCCCACGCTCCCCAGGACCGTCTTCCACGTTGACATGGACGCTTTCTTTGTCTCAGTCGAAGAACTGTTCGACCCATCCCTGAAAGGCAAACCGGTTGTGGTTGGGGGGCAGCGCCACGAGCGCGGCGTGGTTTCTGCGGCTTCGTACGAAGCGCGGAAATTCGGAGTGCACTCAGCCATGCCGTTGCGGACGGCCGCCAAGCTCTGCCCGCAAGCGATTTTCGTGGATGGCCATCCCGATCGCTATCGAGCCTGCTCCGAGAAAGTGCATCGCCTGCTGGAATCTTTCTCGCCACAAGTCGAGATGGTTTCCATTGATGAAGCCTATCTGGATATGACAGGGACGGAACGTCTGCACGGTCCACCCATGTTCGCCGCCCACAAGCTGCATCAGCAGATGAAGGCGGAGACGCAGCTTAACTGTTCCATCGGAATCGGGAGCTCGCGCCTGATCGCCAAGGTAGGCTCTGGCAAAGCCAAACCGCACGGCGTGCTCTACGTGGTTCCGGGGCAAGAGGCGAAATTTCTGGCTCCGCTCCAAGTGCGTGACATTCCCGGCGTCGGCAAAGTGACAGAACAGAAGTTGCACGGACTTGGCATTCTGACGGTGGGAGATGTGGCGAGACTTGAGGACACGCTTCTCGAACAGCATCTGGGGAAGTGGGGGCTGGCTTTAGCCGGTAAGGCTCGCGGTGAAGATGCCGGGGCGTGGTTTGAGGGCGCTATTGGAGACGCGGATCCCGCGAAGTCCATCAGCCATGAACACACCTACGACCAAGACACTGCTGACCCGGAAAAGATCGAATCCACGCTGATGCGATTGTCCGAGATGGTCGGCCGCCGGCTACGCGAACAGAACGTTCACGCCCGCACGCTGCAACTCAAACTGCGCTACAAGGATTTCACCACTATCACTCGCGCCCGCACGCTCGAGACGCCTACGCATTTGGATAACGAAATCTTCCAACAGATTCGTAACCTCTTTCATGCCAGCTGGCGCCGGGGCGCAGAAGTACGACTGCTTGGAGTGCAGGCGTCTGCGTTCGGGGAAACCCCTGAACAAGGCGATCTGCTCCACGGTCAGGCCAACGACAAATGGAAGCAGGCGCTTTCCGCGGTTGATCGGGTAAGAGACAAGTTCGGTGAATCCAGCATCTCACTAGCGACCGGTATGAAGGGAGGCTTCCGCGAGCGGACCCACGAGAATCCGGCCGCGTTGCCGGGAAAGTCTAAACCTGCCTCTAAATGACGTATTTGCTATGCTGAAGGCAGAATTGCTGATGTGTATCGAAATGGTATACATGAAAATGATTAGCCTGAAATCACTTCTCGGTCGTTTCCGCGCGGTTCAGGGGTATGGTTTCGTGCTTACTCTCTTGTTGTGCGCGATCCCTGGCTTTTCGCAGACTTGCTTCACCGCCGACGACATGGATGCGCCCACTCGGTCTGCGCTTCAGGCGGCCGGCAGTCACTACTTTGACATGGTCGCCCGGGGAGACGCTGCCTCGCTCAAGCAGAACTCTATTTCCAGCGTTGCCAATGATTTCAGCGCAATCGAGAGCAGCATAAAGGACAGCCAGGCGGACCTTACCGGATCGCACGCCGTTCCCCGGTCTCCGTTCCTGCTGAAGGCCGAGGGCACGGCACCCCTGCCGCGGGCGGAATTTCTATGTGGGATATTCGGGGCCACCGGGCAAACTGCCAACAGCGCCGAGTTCATCATTCCCAACCTGCCCCCAGGCAATTACGGAATCGTCACGCTCGACCTGACCACCCAGAAGACTCCATACACGTTGTCCTTGGTATTGCAGCAGCAGGGAACCGACTGGAAAGTGGGAGGCTTTTTTCTGCGGGCTACCCAAGTCGGTGGTCACGATAGCAAGTGGTTCCTGGATCGCGCCCGTGCTTTCAAGGCCAAAGGGCAAACCCACAACGCCTGGCTCTACTTCATCGAGGGTAGGGAACTCGCCGTAGCCGTGCCTTTTATGTACACGCAGTTTACCGACAAGCTCTATGACGAGGTGCAAGGCGTGAAGCCACCCGATTTTCCGGCTGACGGGAGCACTGCCGATCTGACCGCTCCGACGGGCAAGTCATACAAACTCATCGCCATCTACCCGTTCGCGTCCGCCAAGGAGTTGGATGTAGTGGTTAAGTACCAGATCGCGGATGTTTCCAATACTGGCCAGACATTTCAGGAAAACATGGCGGTGATGAAGGCGCTGCTTTTGAAGTTTCCGGAGTTACGGGATGCCTTTGAGGGCATAGTCGCTCGCGGCGTGGAATCCTCGGGAAGAGACTACGGCTCGCTCATGCCGATGAAAGACATCAAGTAGCGCCTGTCAGTCAATTTGTCCTACAACGAGTGTCCCTTCCGGGCCGACGCGAGCGATTCACCATCCTACGAATTTTGATCCTACAATCTTTTCCCGCCTTGTCTTACAAGATACTTCTTTTTCTAATCAGGGTTCTTTTACGTTTCCCACGCCTGCGGCAATGCCATCTCAGGAGCCGTCACTTCGGAGGCGTTAACAATGAGGTATCGGCTTCCGATCGTTGTTCTGGTTCTCGTCCTGGCTTCCACCGTTGCCAAATCTCAAGTGAGAGATTTTTCGGCTTCCCCAACTTCTCCCACACCTCCAGCCATCGGCGGCCCGGACGAAAGGATAACCGTGCTGGAGGGCCAGGTGGTTTCTGAAGCAGGTTTTGCCCCGGGCGAGAGCGTGACCGTGGTCTTGGAATGCGAAAGCCATGCAAGCATGCGCGCCCATTCTGATGCTCGGGGCAACTTCAGCTTAATGTTGACGGAAGCCGACGGCGGTCATGGGCGAGGGATTTTGCGGACTCAGGCGGGAACCTCTGCCTTCCCGTTAGCCGACTGCGAGTTGTACGGCGAACTGTCCGGCTACCGTTCGGAACATATCCGGCTGCCTGATAGTCGGGACGGAGGAATTGTTCAAGTCGGGGTCATCAGCCTGCATCCGGTTTCGCCGGAACATGGCTCTTCGGTTAGTGTGACCTCGCTGGCGGCGCCAGAAAAGGCAAAGAAGTCTCTTCAGAAAGGTCAGCAGCAGGCAAAAAAAGGAAAGTGGGCGGGCGGCGGCGGCGGACTATTTCAAGCGGGCAGTCGAGGTTTATCCCCGATATGCGCTGGCATGGGTCGAGCTGGGGCGTACCCAAGTGCAGCAAAACAGTCTTGCGGAAGCTCAACAATCATTCCGCCAGTCGGTGCAGCAAGACTCGAAGTTTCTGGACGGTTATGTCGGGTTGGCGTACCTCGCTCTGCAGCAAAAACAATGGAAGGCACTCGCTGACACAACCGAGCGCGTGGTGGAATTTGCCCCCAACTCTGCTGAGTTCTGGTTCCTCAATTCTGTCGCCAGCTTCAATCTGGGAAACACGGAACAGGCAGAGACTAGCATCGGACGCGGACTGCGCCTGGATCAGAAACACGAGATTCCGGAGATGGAATACCTGTACGGACTGATCCTGGCAAACCGTCATGATTACGGTTCAGCGGCTGAGCGCGTCAGCGCTTATCTGCGCTTGGCGCCCAGGGCCCGCAATGCTGAGGCTGCGCACAAATTGCTGGCCGAGTTCCAGGAACGGGCACAGGATCCAGCTGCGCCAGTCGCTGAAAAGAGGGTCGCGCAGGGTCGTTAATATCTCGCTTTAGGTAACCCGGGAACTATTACACCTGTTACTTTACGTCCTGCGGGGTCACGGATAAGCTGCCTGTCATGAGACTGAACGCGCTAGTGATGTCCCGCAGCCACAGCTCAGTACGGACGCTGTTGGCGGCATTTGCGGAGTTGGGCATCGAGTACCGGATTTCAATGTCCGCGTCGGAGACCATCGAAACGCTGGCGGCTGGGCATCATTCGGCGCTGGTGGTGGACTTTGATCTTCCGCATGCGGTGCAGGTGACGAAGCTGGCTCGGAGCATCTCAGGAAAGCGTAAGCCCGTTCTGTTTGGAATGATTGGCGCGGAACCCCCGATCGGCGGGGTATTTCAGGCCGGAGCAAACTTTGCCTTGTACAAGCCGCTCGACCTGCTGCAGGTACTGCATTCGTTGCGTGCGGCCCAGGGTTTTATGCAAGCCGACCGTCGCCGTTCTTCACGACAAATGAGTGAAACGCTGGCTTACCTCCAGCTTCCGACCGTGACCGTTCCCGTCCTGGTCCAGGATGTTACCGAGCAGGGAATCTCGGTTCAGGCGGCGGAACCGTTGTTGCCATTGCGAGGCGTTGACCTGCGTTTCTTGTTACCTGGCACCGCTCAGGTGGTGCACGCAACCGGAGACTTCATCTGGGCCGACGGAGAAGGCCGGGCCGGGCTTTTCTTTCGAAATGTTCTCGCAGCCTGTCGCCGTGACCTGCAAACCTGGCTCAAGAAACACGGCGCCAAAAAGTCAGAGTCCGTCCGCGTGTTGCTTGAACCGCAGAAGAACCGGCGAGCGGCGGCAGTTGCTCACTAGTGCTTGCGGACTTCGGCTAACTTTCCGCGCAGCACCACGATCGAGGCCGCTGGAACGTCATAGTCTGCACCAGGCCCCACAGCCTTCGAAGCATGAACAATCGGTCCGTCCGGATCGGCCTGACCCTTGGTGTTTGCCAGCACTGGCATCGCTGCGGCTGCGGCAGAATGCGCCATGAAAGTCGTTGTCGAAGGATGCCACTGATATTGCTCGCGGCCAAATGTTGAAATCGCGACCGTACCGCCAAAAGAAGTTACCCTCTGCGCGGCACTGTCGTGAAAGGCAATTCGAACTTTGTGCGCTCCGAACTGATCTCGGTTCACCAGCATCAACGACCACTCACCATCGGGATGCTGCAACGCATAAGCCGTGATGAGCGAATGTCCAGCTCCATCCGTGAGATCGCCCTTAGCCGGAAATACGTGATATTCGGCGGCCGGCGACTTGATCCATTCCTGATTAATCATCTGTGAGGCAAAGAACTGCGCGATGGGCTGCTGAACTTGATAATTTGCGTCCACGGTGAACATCCCGAAGGTTCCGGGAGAATCATTGCAGCCGTGCTCCATCTGCAATGGCAGGTAATGGAAATAGTAGAGTCCTTTGCCTCCGCTGTTGAGAAACGAGCCTGCATAGTCTGCCAGCCAGAGCGCCGAAAATATGTCGAGCGAAGTTTCGCTGGCTGCCGACGAGAGGTTGGACTCAGTGATCAACATCGGAATATTCGGCGGCAGGCCATCGTCACGCCAAACTTGCATGATGTGGCTAACCAGCTCCGGTTCGTCGTAAAGACTGCCCCACGGAATGCGGCATGGATCGTAGGGGTAATGCTCGAACGAAAAGAAAGCCAGATCGTTCAGATGGCCGTGTGACTTCAAGTAATCCAGGAAGCGCCCTGTCCATGAAACCCTGCCCTGTTCGTCGGGCCAGATTTCTATGTCACGATTCTGACCGGTAAATGACGGGCCGCCGAGTTTCAACGAGGGGTCCACTTTGTGAATGGCGACTGCCGACTGAATGTACAGCTCGGCATAGTCCTCGGGAAGCGTGAACTGTCCGTCGGCCTCCTCACCGATCTCGACATAAGAGACCGGGTATCCACGTTTCTTGATGTATGCCATCTCCGCTGCGGCGTTTTCGGGAGTGTCAAAAAGAACAGCGGTAGGGATCACCGCAGGAAGCCCGCGTGTGACTCCGCTGGAAAAGAAAAGATCGAAGCCCACCTGGGCTTGTTTAGTCGAGCCCAAGTCCGATGGTTCATGCCAGGGATCGACGGACGAACAGTAGGTTGCAGTTTGTTCCTGGTCTGGGGTATGGCGGGCGAGGTCGTGCAAGACGCCATCTGGGGTCGTGGTTCCCATGTACAGTTCGCGGATGGCGTAGCCCACACAATTCCGAGGGTCGGATGAGCCGTGAGTGTCGCAAGTATTCGAAGAAGCCGTCATCCAGATGCGGAGGTAGCGGATCGGTAGAGGCGCCGAGTTCAAGCGAATGGTCTGAGTGCCACCTTTCGCATCAGAAATGCCGCCAAATGGGAAGGTCTGCCAGACACCATGCGTGGGCGAGTGCATGGGTTCTTCAATGCCAGTCCAGTACTGGACCGCGAATCGTGTGGCGAAGGGTTCGGCCCAGGCAATGCGAATGGTATCCACCGGCTGTACCTGCGAAAGATCAATCACGATCCACTGCGGATGCTTGGAATCGCTCTCATGCGTAAAGCGCTCGGTCAAGTACGGATTGCTCTTCCAATAGGTATCGAGATCGCCGTCGGTCAGTCGCGAGAATCCGGCGTTGCCGGTGCCGTCGTTGCGAGTTACACCGCGATGGGGAAGGTCGTATCCGTACGAATAGCGAGTCATCTCGGTGGGTTCAGTTGACCCTGTGAAGTAGCCTTTGCCGCTGGGGTCGCTCCAGGTGCCGGTGGGATTCCAATGCCACGCCTGCACGAACAGTTCCGTGTTCTGCCTCATAGTGACCGGTTGCCAGCCTGCGGGAAAGATTTTTTCCAAAGCCGCTGGCACAAGATCTTTATCAATGGCGTCGACTGGAATCCGGTCAATCCCTGCCCCGAGCGTCTGATTGGGCACAAAGCGATTCGTCTCGTGCGCCGGCGTGATGTCAACATCGATGGTTTGCGCGGCGGAATAGACGATTCCAGTGAGGATGAGCGCCAGTGACAGAAGAGTTGTTCGTTTCATTTGTACTCCCGGGGTATGGCGTAGACGCGACTATTAAATCGTTTTAATTAAGAATCCTATCGTGTCCGATGTCAAGCAAAAAAGCTCGTCATTCTCCGGTGCGCAGTTTCGGGCGCCACGAACAGCCCATCCACCCATGGTAGACTCCCATCTTCCCAACTCGGCAACACATGTCAGATCTAACTTTCCTCTCGGCCTCAGAAATCGCAGGACAGATTCGCACGAGGAAAGTTTCTCCCGTCGAAGTAATTGAAGCGCATTTGGCTCGGGTCGAGAAACTGAATCCGAAAATCAATGCTTTTGTGCAACTTGATGATAGAGGAGCGCTCGCTCAGGCACGCCAGGCTGAGGCGGCGGTGATGCAGGACCAGAATCTGGGCCCACTGCACGGCGTTCCCATCAGCATCAAGAGTTCGATTGACGTGGCGGGAATGCGCTGCGAGGCGGGGACGAAACTGCGTGCGGGACACGTCGCTAACGCCGACGCGCCGTTGGTGACTCGCCTGCGCAATGCGGGAGCGATCATCCTGGGCGTGACCAACACCCCCGAGCTGCTCATGGCGTGGGAGACGGACAATCTTCTCTATGGGCGTACCAATAATCCCTGGGATCTGTCGCGTACCGCTGGAGGATCGAGTGGTGGGGAAGCGGCCGCAATCGCGTCGGGATGTTCTGCGGGCGGGGTGGGCAGTGACGGCGGCGGATCGATCCGCGTCCCCGCGCATTTCTGCGGAATCTGCGGACTCAAGCCCACTCCCGGGCGGATTCCTGCCACTGGGCACTATCCGCAGTCGGTAGGTCCCTTCGCGCTGCTGGGAGTTGTGGGCCCAATGGCGCGAACTATCGCGGACTTAAAACTCGTTTTTGAAGTTATGCAAGGTCCGGACATTGGCGACCCATCAGCGGCTCCGGTCCCGGTGCGCTGGCCTTCATCCGTAGAATTACAGAAAATCCGCATCGGGTACTTTGAAGACGACGGCCGCATACCTGTGACTCCTGAAACTCGCCTGGCGGTGCGACAAGCGGCAGAAGCCTTACGCAATGCGGGATTCGAAGTGCAGCCTTTCCGCCCGGAAAACCTCGAAAAAATCCGCCAGCTTTGGTGGAAATTCTTTGGCATCGCCGGCGGCATGTTGCTCGGGCCCATGACTCGCGGCCACGAAGCCGAACTCAGTCCAATTCTCAAAGAATTCAATGGCTGGGTCACTGCCGAAGAACCCCACACCGCGCAGACCTTGCTGGATTGCTGGATTGAGCGCGATCTGCTACGCATGCAAGTCTCCGAGGCAATGGAAAAGTTCCCGGTGCTGCTGTGTCCGGTGGCTTCTATCCCGGCGTTTCGTCACGGTGAGCGAAGCTGGCAAGTTGAAGACCAGACCGTGCAGTATCTCGACGCCTGGAGTTACTGCGAGTGGTTCAATCTGCTCGGCATGCCGGGAGCGGTAGTGCCGGTTACTCGATCGCCTGAGGGCCTCCCCATCGGTGTGCAGGTTGTGGCGCGGCCCTGGGAAGAGGAATCAGTGCTGGCGATCCTGCAGGTCATAGAACA
>WNFJ01052977.1_pt2 | contig 19039 bp, 18 predicted proteins | sample 5400461 | NCBI WGS metagenome assembly WNFJ01 (sample SAMN13153349, study PRJNA577476) | soil metagenome | isolation source: 115 cm saprolite on Douglas fir-dominated hillslope | place: USA:California | collected 2013-09-17
GTCTCGTGTTTGAGGTTGCAGTTTGCACCCTCAAGCTCTCGTGCTCCTCTGCGGTGATCTGGAAAATGAAGTCTGCCGGGAATCTTCTGCGGTTCCGGTTGACTTGCTGGTTGAGGCGTTTTACCGACCCCCCATAAAGCTTCGCCAGATGGGTATCCAGAATGACCTTCTGATTACGGAGAGTCAGAACCTGCAATTCCACGGGCACGGTGAGTGCGGTGGCAGAGGTTCGCATGATGACGAAACCCATGCTACTCGTTTGAGGTTGCAAATTGTGGCCTCAAACGCGAAATAAGTTTTCCCGTTTCGGGCAACTACCGGCCATGAGAATAGGACGTTGATCCGAGTCGAGCTTGCTACGTCACGCTCACTTCCGTATACGTCCCATAAACTTCGCGCAACGCTTCGCAAATTTCGCCGACGGTGGCGTAGGCACGCACCGCGTCGATAATGTAAGGTATGGTGTTCGCGGAAGAGATGTTTCCGTTCGACTCGACGCGGACCTCTTGCGTCGCTGCTTTCTTCAGGGCATTGAGGCAGCGCTGTACCTCTTCATTGGACCGCCGCGCGCGAAGCGCTTTCAGCTTTGCCGATTGCTGCTGGGCGATGCTGCGATGCTTTCATCTATATAGAGAATGTGCGGCGACGTTTCCTCGACCACAAACTCATTCACTCCGACAATGACTTTTTCTTTCTTTTCTGCCGCGCGTTGATACTGGTATGAAGCTTCAGCGATTTCCTTTTGTGGATATCCGCGCTCGATAGCTTTGACCATTCCGCCCATGGCGTCCAGCTTGTGGAAGTAATCGAGGGCGCCATTCTCCATTTGCAGGGTCAGGTTTTCCAGGAAATAGGACCCGCCCAAAGGATCAACCGTTTGGGTCACGCCGGATTCGTAGGCAATAATCTGCTGGGTACGCAGAGCAATGCGCGCGGCTTCTTCGGTGGGTAAGGCGAGGGCCTCGTCGTAGGCGTCAGTATGCAGCGACTGGGTCCCGCCCAGCACCGCGGCCAGCGCCTGAATCGCCACTCGCGCAATGTTGTTCATCGGCTGCTGGGCAGGCAGTGAGACGCCGGCAGTCTGAGTGTGAAAGCGCATTAGCCAATTGCGCTGGTTCTTGGCGCCGAAGCGGTCTTTCATTACGTGATACCAAATCTTCCGCGCGGCGCGGTATTTCGCGATTTCTTCAAAGAAGTCGTTATGCGCGTTGAAGAAGAAACTCAGACGGGGGCCGAACTCATCGACGTCGAGGCCGCGGCGTTTCGCCCACTCTACGTACTCGACGCCGTCATAAAGCGTGAATGCCAGCTCCTGTACGGCGGTCGAACCGGCCTCGCGGATGTGGTAGCCGCTAATGGAAATGGTGTTGAATCGCGGAGTGAATTTCGATCCAAACTCGAAGGTGTCCACCACCAGCCGCATCGAGGGGGCAGGCGGATAAATATATTCCTTCTGCGCGATGTACTCCTTTAGAATGTCGTTCTGAATGGTGCCGGAAATCTTCTTCCAGTCCGCGCCCTGCTTTTCCGCGACCACCAGAAACATTGCCCACAGGACCGAAGCGGGTGAATTGATAGTCATCGAAACCGTTGTCTGCTCAAGGTCAATGCCATCGAACAGAATCTCCATGTCCTCGAGCGAATCAATGGCCACGCCGCACTTGCCGACTTCGCCTTCGCTGGCCGGGTGGTCGGAGTCGTATCCCATCAGAGTGGGAAGATCGAAGGCCACCGATAGACCGCTGCCGCCGTGTTCCAGCAGATATTTGTAGCGCTGATTGGTCTCTTCCGGCGATGCAAATCCCGAAAACTGGCGCATCGTGTACATCTTCCCGCGATACCCGGTGGCGTGAATGCCGCGCGTAAAGGGCGGCTGCCCGGGATAGCCCAGGTACTCCTCGTAATTCCAGTCGTCGGGCAGATCAGCTTGAGTGTAGAGACGCCGGATAGGAACTCCGGAGATCGTGGTGAAGCGCGCGCGTCCGTGCTCGTCAAGGTTAATGCCGGTAGGCGCACCGATTGGTTTTTCAGGATTCTTCTCAAGCGCCGGAAGCAGCGTCTTCTCCGCCCAGCGTTTTTCGGAATCAGACGGATGGCGATTCGCAGTGATGTCTGCGATCGGCGATTCGGGAATCTCGGAACCAACCGGAGAATGCTTCTTGTCCGCCATGCGCACCGCTTTCTAGCTCGATCATAGGAGAGGTACTGCAGCAGGGCAAGCCGCATCGGCGACCACGCGGTCGGTTACACCTTGTGATCTCGCCCCATCTCCCACGCCTTCGCATACTTCCAGGACACATAGATCGCATGATAGAAGTGGAGCAAGAAACCCTCGCGGCCGTCCAGAAACCCGAGCCGGAAAACGTAGTTATGAATAAAAGTCAGCTTCGGCCGCAGCACAATGTTCATCAGGCTGAAGCCGCGACGGCCCTTTACAACAGCAACCTCCGCTCCGGAAGACGAATAGCTGTTCATGTGGTCAATGTAGCCACGGAGGGTAGGGTAGGCATTGTGGATGAGCGCATGTTGGAGTCTACCGGTCGGCCCGGTCACTTTAATGGTGGGATGCGCGCCGTATTCCTCGAACTTGCCCGCGCCACGCCGGATCAGGCGCAACTTGCGATCCGGATAAAAGCCGCCGTGCTTAATCCAGCGGCCTAGAAAGAAATTCTTACGGGGAATCCAGAAGCCGCTGGCGGCGCTGTTGTGCTCGATTGCGGTATTGATCTCCTCCGCCAGTGCTGGTTCCAGCGCCTCATCTGCGTCCAGTTGCAACAGCCAGTCTGCCGAGGCCTTGTCCATCGCCGAATTTTTCTGCGCCGCAAAACCCTTCCATGGTTCGACGAATGTTCCGGCGCCATACGAGCGCGCGATCTCCATCGTCCGGTCAGTCGAACCAGAGTCCACAACGATGATTTCGCCTTTTCCATCGCGCACCAGCGGCATCACACTGTCGAGCGTGCACGGAAGGTTGGCCTCTTCATTGAGCGTGATCAGAACGACGGAGAATCTCACCAGAAGAGAATAAACCGGAACCCAGCAAGCCTCTAGTCATTGTGAGGATGCGGCAGCGGACCATTCACGTCGAATGGTCCGCCTTCGCGGAGGGCAGAGAACCAGAGGGCAGAGAACTGGGCTAACTGCTACGGCGTGGTCGCCTGAACGTCGGTACGCGGCGCCACAAAGGGAATCTTCGGCGCATGCGTCACTTCGCCCTTTTCCGCATCGCCCATGTCAATGCCCGCGTGCTCGATCAGCAGGCCAGTTGCTCGATCCAGTTCGACTTGGGCCTTTTCGTAGGCCGCCATGGCCGAAACCAGGTTCGATTCCGCCGTAGCCAGTCCGGACTGGTTCTGCAGAACTAAAGTTGAAGTCGAAGCACCCAGGTTGAATTTCTTCTGCTCGGCATCCAGCGATTGCTTCGCCAGTTCCACCGCTGCTTGCGCAGATTGCACCGCTGCACGGTTCTGGGTTACGGAGAATTGAGCATTGCGGACTTCGATCCTTACCTGGTTTTCCAATTGCTGCAACCGCATCTGCGATTGGCGGTATTCAAGTTGCGACCGAACGGACAGAGCCTGAGCTGAGCGATTGCGAATGGGAATGGTCAGCGTCACGCCCACACCTTTATCCGAAGCAGTCGAGTTAACCAGTTGGTCCAAGGTATCCGAATAACCCACTGAGGGCACGGGAGAAGCAACGCAACCAAATCCTTTGCAACCATTCGAAGCGAGGTTCAATGGATTCTGGGTCCCGCCGAGACCAGATCCACCGTAGTAAGCAAACAAATCCAGACTGGGCAGAAGCGCATTCTTGATCGCCTTTTTGCTAATGTCGCGATTGGCAAGATCAATCCGATTTTCCGCCAACTCAGCCCGGTGTTGCAGGGCTTCGTTGATCAAATCCTCGGTAGGTACCACTGGTTCTTGGTCGGGTAGCGCCATGGTTGTGGTTGGTATCACCTCGGCGCTGGCCAGCGTGGGATCTTGCAACGTCCGGCTGAGTGCGTTTTTCATCAACAACTGCTGCAAGTCGAGGTTGGTTTGCGCTTGAATCAAGCTCTGCTGATCGGCGGCCACCGTGTTCTGGGCCCGCACTACTTCGATTGGGGCCAGGCTACCAATCTGCACCTGTTTCTGATTGTCAGATAATGTCTTCTGGGCGAACGCCAGGGACTCCTGTGCGACGCGGACATTTTCATACGCGAACACCAGGTTCCAGTACAGATTTTCGATCTGGTCCACAGTTGTGATGATCTGAAGCCGGAAGGCAACATCGGTGATCTCACGATTGTTCTTGGTGATGCGGATCAAGCGATTATTGGCGTTGAAGCCGAACCCCTGCAATAGATGCTGGGTGAGCCTGAACTGAAAGGAGGAGTTCAAACTTGGGCTATAGGTATTAAAGCTGCTGTTAGAACCCAGACGCGAATTGTTGAAGCCTATCAGCATGTTCGTCCCGGACTGAAAACCTTGCTGGTAGCTGAAGTTACCCGTTGTTGATCCCTGGCTCAGAATGGGGGCGCCTGTAAACGCGTTGGTGGCCACCGAGTGACCACGATCAAACTGCAATGTTCCGCTGATGATCGGATCGAAGCTGCTAATTATTGGTCCCAATCCTTCAGTACTCGTCAGTCCGAGCGATCCAGCGCCAATTCCGCCTGCTCCGGTGCTGGTTCCACCAGGACCTGAACCCACAGATCCGCTTAGGCCGCCAACTCCGCCTCCTGGCGTGTTCTGTACCACGCCAAAGTTGACGCCAAGAAACTGATTCGCTCCCGACTCCGCGCGCAGCACGTCGGTGTCAGCAATGCCGAAGTTGTAGCGTTGGATCGCGATATCCATGTTGTTCTCGAGCGCCAGAGAAACCGCGTCATCCATGGAAAGATAGATCTTTCCATTGCGCATAAGTTGATCAAGCTTGGGCGAATTCGTCAGATCAGGCGAGCTAATCTCACGCGCGGTGTAGGGCGCAAGCGGATTAGGGAAATACCCTCTGGGCTTGGAGTAATTCGTCATCTCAAACCGTTGATGCGGCGCCGGCGCCTGCGGCAGGCTGGCCTGCGGTGATCCGCTGCTCTGGCCGGCGGCAGCCTGGCTGGGAGTAGTTTGGCTTGGTGCAGTCTGGGCGTCTTGCGCCCACATGCCGGCGGGGAAAGCGACCACTAAAACCGTCGCGACTAGGTGCCGAACTGCACCCTTCAAAGATGACAATGACATGCGATCCTCTCCATTTATTGCGTTTTACAAACTAGAATCTGGGCCAAACGAATCTGGTCAGGCGAACCTGCTCAAAGCTGTACTACGCAAAAAGACGCTTTAGGGTTCCCCATATCTGCGACATGGCAGTAACCGAAGACCTGCACAGCAACTCACCCCTAAGGAATTCATCAGTATAGCTGAGGCGTTGGACTCGCGTTCTCATTCCGGATACGGATAAACAATGTAATCTTGGATGCTCATTCTTCCTGCGGGATTCGATTTCTGCATGCGTAATATCAAGCTGATACTGTCCTATGACGGCACTGGTTTTTCGGGTTGGCAAGTCCAGCCCGACGTGCCGACCATTCAGGGAACTCTAGCCTCGGCTATTGGACGGATTACTGGAGAAAAAGTACTGCCTCAGGGTTCCGGACGGACCGACGCTGGAGTTCATGCCATGGCCCAGGTTGCCACGTTTCAGACTGAGTCGCGGGTTCCCGCGCCGAACGTTCTGGTCGCGCTCAATGACATTCTTCCTCCTGCGATTCGAGTGCTGGAAGCGACGGAAGTGCCCGCTGAATTCCACCCCCGAAAGTCGGCCACGGCAAAAAGCTATCGCTACCGGATTTACCGGGAGGCCGTCTGCCCGCCGTTTCTTGCCCACTATGTCTGGCACTATCCTTATCCGCTGGACGAGAACGCCATGCAGGAGGCCGCGCCGCTGATTGAGGGCGAGCATGATTTCACGGCGTTCGCGGCGGTGGACGCGGAGAAAGGTGTTAACCACGAAGATCACCCTTCGCCTTCGCTCAGGGCAGGCTTTGGTGCACGAAGCAACATCCGAACAATTTTTTCTTCGCAGTGGCAGCGCCGGCGAGAAGAACTTGTCTATGAAGTCCGCGGGAACGGATTCCTCCATCACATGGTTCGCAATCTGGTAGGGACTTTCCTGCTGGTCGGAAAGGGAACGCTGAAGCCGCAAGATGTCGTTACAATTCTGGAAGCTAAGAACCGTTCGGTCGCCGGCGCGACCGCTCCCGCAAGGGGGTTGTATCTGGTCAGCGTGGAGTATTCGGAGCTGGAGGAGCCACGACCGGTGAAGCATGGGAATTGAAATTCAAGTGCCGGGGGCAAGGGTAGTCTCAACCAATCCCGCCACCGGCGAAGTCGTACGCGAGTTCGATTGCGCCAGCGCGACCGAAGTACAGGCGGCAGTAGCCCGCGCCCACGCCGCGCAGCCTGCGTGGCGGGTCATTGCTGTGCGCAAGCGTCTGGACATCATTGCGACATTTCAGCAACTCTTGAATGAACGTAAGCAGCATGTTGCGCGTCTCATTACCTCAGAAGCCGGCAAACCCATCGCCGAGGCTCTCCTAACAGAAATCCTTGTGGTGCTCGATGCCGTCCGCTTTCTGCTTGAGGAAACCTACGCTTTCCTGAGAGAAGAGCCGCTGCCGCACGGAAATCTCGCAACCAAAGCCAAGTCCGGCCGCTTGATTCGCGAGCCTTACGGTGTAATCGGAATCATTTCGCCCTGGAATTATCCCTTTTCCATCCCCGCGACCGAGACTTTGGCGGCGCTCGCCACCGGGAATGCTGTTGTCTTGAAGCCGTCGGAACTGACACCGCTCTGCGCGCTTGAACTCGCATCGCTGCTACACCACGCCGGAGTTCCTGAAGGCGTCTTCCAGGTTGTCATCGGGGAAGGCCCGGCCGGCGCGGCGCTCATCGAATCCGCGATCGACAAACTTATCTTCACCGGCAGCGTCTCGACCGGTCGCCGCATTGCCCAGACTGCCGGCGCCCGACTGCTTCCGGTGGTCCTCGAATTGGGCGGGAAAGATCCGATGCTCGTCCTCGACGACGCCGATGTGGACGTTGCCTCTAGCGGCGCGGTTTGGGGCGCGTTCGTCAACGCCGGGCAGGCATGTCTTTCCGTCGAGCGTTGTTATGTTCAGCGAAGTATTTACGAGACATTTGTTTCCGCGTGTGCGGAAAAAACTAAACGGCTTCGTGTCGGCAACGGAGCCGAACCCAACACTGACATCGGCCCTTTGATCCGCAAACGGCAGCTTCATGCCGTCGAACAGCAGGTCGAGGACGCTCGTTCGCACGGCGCGCTGGTGGTGACCGGCGGAGAACGCCTCACCTCCCTCGGCCCAAACTACTACGCGCCAACGATTCTCGCCGATGTTAGCCATGAAATGCTCATCATGCGCGAAGAGACTTTCGGTCCGGTGCTCCCCATCATGCCCTTCGATTCCGACGCCGAGGCCATTCGTCTGGCCAACGATTCGGACTACGGCTTGGCCGCCGGCGTGTGGACGTGTAATCGCCTGCGCGGCGAAAAAATCGCGCGTCAAATCAACGCTGGGACCGTCATGGTCAACGATGCTATCTCCTGCTTCGGAATCAGCGAGGCTCCGCACGGCGGCGTGAAAGCCAGCGGCATCGGACGCACCCACGGCCGCTTCGGTCTCGAAGAAATGGTCTGGATCAAATATCTCGATACGGATCTACTGCCTCGCATGAAGAAGCCCTGGTGGTACGGCTACGGCGCAGGATTGAGTGAGGCGGCGGGCGGGTTGCTGGATTTTCAGTTTGCCCAAAGGCTCGGAAACCGACTCAAAGGCGGAATACGCTCGCTGCCGTTGATCCGGCGGCCAAGGCTCTAGCTTTCTGCTTGCATCGTAGCTAGTACTTCCTGAGCTTGCTCCGAGTTCTCCAAGCGTGCCAGAAACGCCCGCCGCAGCGCAGCTCGCGTCACTCGTCCAGCAATGTACGAGCGGTACAACGCTTCACCAGGCTCACTGCTGGTGCGGCTTTCCCATCCGACTGCCGGACACAGCAATCTCGATCCAAAATGCGCCAGTGCATCCTCTACTTCCTTGGTGATGACCGTCGGCGGTCGCATCCCGCGGCAGGCGTGATGCAGAAAGCGAGACGATTCTTCCGCCGCCGCCGCCATTCGAAATTCGCGGATATAGAAAGTGTTGGTTGCGGCCACGAAAACGCAGCCCCGTTCTTCCAGCGCAGCGCGAGCACCTTCGTCTGCAACCGATGCAACCTCATTTACGGAAACTACTTCTGGCAGCGAATCTGCCAAGAATTTCGGCTGGGTGCCGTTGCGAGGCGAATCCAAACGGAACCCAAGGCTCTTTGCCAGCGAAAAGATCAGGTTGTAAACCGCGGGAGCAAAATCCGGCACATCGTCCGCAGCCCCATTCCATTTGTCGAAGCACATCCGGTAGCTTTCGTATTTTTCCAGCGGACTGGAATTGAACACGCACACCGCATCGTCGCCGATGCTCACCGCCGCAGCCTGCTCTCCGACCGCCTGCCAGTAGAGTGCGTCCACGTTCTGCAGCACGGTGAGAACCCGGGCCTCGGATGCTGTCTCCTTTATGACACGCAGCAAATGCTGCGGCGCCATGTGCGATTCCCCGAACAGCACGACCAGAGCCGCGCTGGAATGCTTTTCCCGCATTTCGGAAATCTTCGCCGCCGCATGACGGTCGCGCGAACCAATCCTGCGCAAGTCGTCGCGCGGCATGCAGTCAAGTCCGTAAATCCCCTCGCCGTGATCGCGCGCTGTGGCCAGCAGTTCGTAGCACGGATCCCAGTCGTATCCCCATTCCCGGTCAAAGCGTAGCCGCTGCCGCAGTTCTGCTTCGCCAATCTCTCGCCGCCACCAAGCGTCAAGAATATGCTGGTCACGCGACAGCACTGCCTCCAAGCCCAGGGCCACAGGACGGCGGTGTGCCAACTGTTCGAGTAATCCAGCCGCAAACCGTTGCGATGCCGGCAGAGCGTGGTAGTCGGCGATCAGCAGAATGTCCGCCGCCGCGACTTTGGAATTTAGCTGTTCGGGATTGAGAACTGCGTCGTATCGCCGAAAGGCTTGAGCAAACTCGCGTAGATACTTGCGCCCGTGGGCGGAATCCCGCGGGCCGAGTTCGCGACGTACCGCTGCCAGAGCGTGCATCTGCGCCGCCGTCCGCCGCGTCTCCGGATTGCTACCCGTCTTCATCTGGTCTTGACTCTCCGCGCCAAGCTCCCTATGCTCAGACTTCTTGTGTCCGGCGGACCTGCCCTCGCCCGCCAATCTCTGGAGCGCCTAATTGCCTGACTCGCCCCAAAATCTGACTATCGCCACCACCGGCGCCAGCGGTTCGCTATTCCTCCGCCACCTCTTGCTCGCCGTCGAACGCGACAAACGCGTTCAGACTGTCAACTTCATCGTCTCCGACAGCGCACTACGCGTTATTGCTGAAGAACTTGGACTCCGCGGCCGCAGCAATCTGGTAAGCCAGGTGTTGGGACGCGCCTCCGGCAAAATCCATCAGCAATCCGACGCCGATATCGGCGCTAACGTTGCCAGCGGTTCTTATCCCGCCGACGCCATGATCGTTATTCCATGCAGCGTAGGAACGCTTGCCCGCATCGCCAACGGCATCGCGTCGCACCTCATCGAACGCGCCGCCGACGTCTGCCTAAAAGAAAAACGTCCGCTGGTGCTCTGCGTTCGCGAAACCCCGCTCAACAAAATTCACATCCGCAACATGTACCGCGCGGCCGATGCAGGGGCTACCGTCTTTCCCCTAATTCCCGCCTACTACTTCCGTCCTGCCACGCTCGACCAGATGGCCCACGAATTTGCCTGCCGCGTCCTCGCCCACATCGGACTGCCGCAGCCGGATGCTTTCCGCTGGAAAGGGTGAAGGAACGGGTTTCAAAGGTGCTTTCCCCAACCTTGAAACGTGAAACCTTCAAACTTTGCCTTTCTGCCGCGTCCGGGAGGAACCTTCAGTCTAGGAGTGCGGAAGGCCGAGCCACAGATTCCGTCCGGTCATGTACGTATGCGGCAGAGAACCGCAAGGTTCCACGCGGCTCTCTAAGACACAACCGACGCTGAATCCCGTTGCCGCAGGTCTGTATCATTAGAACCGAGAGCCAAGAGCCAACAGGTAAGAGCCAAGAACCGGTGTCCAAACCCTTCGCCATCTCGATCGTCCGCACCCTCCGCGAGCGCGGTCAGCAGGCCTATCTGGTCGGCGGTTGCGTACGTGATCTCTTGCTTGGTCGCGAACCCGGTGACTACGACGTCGCCACCGACGCCACCCCGGACGAAGTCATGCGCATTTTTCCGGACACCTACGCTGTCGGTGCGCAGTTTGGGGTAGTCCTGGTCCCGATTCCCGACAACCCACAACAATCTGTCATCCCGAGCGAAGCCGGAGTTTCGCGGAGCAAGAGTCCGGCGCAGTCGAGGGACCTGCTTTTAGGCAGCACCTCGAAAGCCGCCCACGTCGAAGTCGCTACCTTCCGCTCCGACATTGGATACAGTGACGGCCGCCATCCTGACCAGGTCCGCTTCAGCCGCGATCTTCGCGAAGACGTGCAGCGCCGCGACTTCACCATCAACGGCTTGCTGCTTGATCCTTTGAATGACGAAGTTCTGGACTACGTCGGCGGACAGAAGGACCTGGAAGCGAAAATCATCCGCGCTATCGGCGACCCCGCGCTGCGTTTTGCCGAAGACAAGTTGCGAATGCTGCGCGCTGTGCGCTTCGCCGCGCGCTTCGAGTACGCCATCGAGCCCGCAACCATGGCCTCCATCCAAGAGTTTCCGGCGCAGATTCACCAAGTCTCGCGCGAACGGGTGCGCGACGAACTCACCAAGATGCTGATCGAAGGCCATGCCTGCCGGGCCTTCGAGTTACTCGACGAAACCGGACTGCTGCACGAAGTTCTCCCTGAGATCGAGGCCATGAAAGGGGTCGAACAGCCGCCCGAGTTTCATCCCGAGGGCGACGTCTTTGTCCACACATTGCTGTTGCTGGAAAACCTGCTGCAGTCCTGCCCTCCGACCCTTGCCTGGGGAGGCCTACTGCACGATGTTGGCAAGCCACCAACTTTTCGCCGCGCCCCCGACCGCATTCGCTTCGACTCTCATGTCGACGTGGGCGTGAAAATGGCGGAAGCCATCTGCCGCCGCCTGCGCTTTTCCAATGGCGATACCGAACAGATTCTGGCGCTGGTGGACAATCACATGCGCTTCGGGGACGTCGAAAAGATGAAAGCTTCGACGTTTAAGCGCTTCGTCCGCCTGCCGCGCTTTGATGAACATCTGGAACTGCACCGCTTGGACTGCATGGCCAGCCACCGGAAGCTACGCATGTACGATTACACTCGCCAGAAAATCGCCGAGCTAACGCCGGAGAGCATACATCCCAAGCCGCTGGTCAGTGGAGATGATCTGGTGGCAGCCGGATACTCTCCCGGCCCGCAATTCAAGGTGATTCTCTCTGCTGTCGAAGATGCCCAACTGGAAGGCAATCTGTACTCAAAAGATCAGGCGATACGTTTCGTACGCCGCAAGTTCCCGCAAGAGGAAACCCGGCGGGCATAACGCGAGGGTTTGTGATCGAGATTGACCCGTCGATGGAGCCCGATCTGTGGAAAATTCTTGTCAAGCCCCCTGGCGCACGTTTTTTTGATTAACTCGAAGAAACGAAAACGAAATAAAGTTCCAAAACGTGGCACCATTTCCCTCCGAACTGCTATTCTGAAAATAGAGGGACAAAAATGCAGCGTCCCTGTTTCCGCCTCCAATCGCGTGCGCGGAATGTTAAAATCAAGAACTCTCATGGAACAAATTGCACCCGCACTGGAAACAGTTGTCATCAATAGCCTGCGCCAGGCTCTGGCATCTGACGCGCCGTTGCTTGCCTGGCCCCTGGTCTGCGGATCGGCGGTGGCGGAGCGCACCCGCGCGCTGGAGTTCTCGCGCGGCGTATTGCGAGTAGAAGTCCCCGACGCAGGATGGCGTGCCGAATTGCAGCATCTTGCACACCGCTATGTAGCCATGATCAATCGCTACAAAGTCGGCACGGTCAGCAAGATTCATTTCGTGATTCGACCGGAACAGAGTGCCAGCGATGAGTGACGCGGTGATCAGTGGCCAGTTTTCTCCCGTTAACCGACCACTGGCCACCGACCACTGCCCACTGATTTCGAATGAAAGTCACCGAAAAAGACGTCACCTACGTCGCCGACCTCGCCAACCTGGAGTTGAGCGAGGACGAACGCACTCGCATGGTCCGCGACCTGAACTCGATTCTCGGCCACGTTGACACGCTCAGCGAACTGGATACTAACGACGTTCCGCCGATGGCGCAGGTTTCTGATCGCTACGGAGTGGACGAATCCAAGCAGGGAAGCGAGCGCTTCGCCTACGCCAGCCGCGAAGACGTGCACGAAGGACTACGCAAATCGTTTAAGCGCGACGTAGCGCTGGCCAATGCGCCCGAATCTGATGGGGTGTTCTTCCAGGTCCCGAAAGTAATTGAAAGATAAAGCTTAGACGTGACTAAGAAATGGCTAATTGCATTTTGTATGCTATCCGGTGGGGTTTCTTGTGCGCAATCAAGGGCAGACAGACAGCTTCAGTTTGACCTTTCCAAAATTGGCATGGTGATGGATAACCGCCAGATATGTGAAGACAAAGGGGGACTGCAAGACTATCCGTCGAAGGTGATGGATCAAGTCATTGCCGCGGGACCGAAGTCGGTGCCGATTTTGATTGCAATGCTTTCGGACGAACGGATCGCACCGACACAGGAGCCGATTATTTGCTTCTGGCAGGATATGACCATCGGCGATATCGCATTTTGTGTCTTGAGCGATTTGTTTTTGAACGCGGACTGGACAGAGACGACGATCCCCGGTGCTGGCTGGAATGAGATGTTGGGGGCCGACGACAATCTCCCTCGGTGGGGATCAGCTGAATTGGTTCATTGTGAAGCACGGGAGAAAAGCCCTTCAAGGTAAGTGGCAGGCGCTAGGGGACTACAAAGATCAGATATTTTGGGATGCGACGGAAAGGTGTTTCAGGCTGAAAGCGTAAGAAAGTGAATTTAGATTTCCTCACCATCGATTCCGCCCGCTCCTCGGTTAAGGAGCGCAAAACCAGCGCTATCGCGTTGGCCGAGTCGTTCTACGCAAAAATTGCGACTGATGATCCGAAGATCGGCGCGTATCTCATGCTCTCGAAAGAGCGAGCCATGTCCAAAGCTGCGGAAATAGATCGGCTGGCGGAAAAGGGCGAGAAACTGCTGCCGCTGGCCGGGGTGCCCGTTGGAATCAAAGACGTCTTGATCACTAAAGGAATTCGCACTACCGCAGGTTCGAAGATTCTTGGCAACTACGTTCCGCCGTACGATTGCACGGCGGTCGCACGACTAGAGGCTGCTGGCGCGGTCATGCTGGGCAAGCTCAATTGCGACGAGTTTGCTATGGGATCATCGAATGAAAATTCGGCCTGGAAACCGGTACACAATCCGCGTGACTTGAGCCGCGTACCCGGAGGTTCGTCTGGTGGTTCGGCAGCGTCGGTTGCCGCGGATATGGCCGTGATTGCGCTTGGTTCGGATACCGGCGGCTCCATCCGTCAGCCAGCTTCTTTTTGCGGCGTGGTGGGACTCAAGCCAACTTACGGCCGTGTGTCGCGCTATGGCTTGATTGCGTTCGCATCGTCGCTTGATCACATCGGCCCACTTACAAAAACCGTGAAGGACGCTGCCACCGTGCTACGAACCATCGCCGGACGCGATCCGATGGACTCCACTTCCGCTGAGTTGCCGGTTCCCGATTATGTCGCCGAACTCGACCAGCCGGTCAAAGGCATGAAGGTCGGAGTGGCTAAGGAATATCTCGGCGAAGGACTCGATGCAGAAGTTCGCAGCGCAATCGAAGCCGCAATCCAGAAGTTGGCAAACCTGGGATGCGAGATCGTAGATGTCTCGCTGCCGCATACGAAGTACGCGATCCCGGCTTACTATCTGGTCGCTACCGCTGAGGCGTCATCGAATCTGGCACGCTTTGATGGCGTGCGTTATGGATATCGCGCCGAAAACGTTCGTTCGCTTTCGGACATGTATCGCCGCAGCCGCAATCAGGGTTTCGGCACCGAAGTAAAGCGCCGCATCATGCTTGGCACCTACGCCCTGAGTGCAGGATATTACGATGCTTATTATCTGAAAGCGCAGCGGGTGCGCACGCTGCTGACTCGCGACTTCGAAGAAGCGTTCAGGAAAGTGGACGCGATTGTTGCCCCCACCTGCCCCACAGCGGCGTTCAAACTCGGCGAAAAGGTGGATGACCCGCTGGCCATGTACCTAGCCGACATTTACACCGTAACCGCAAATCTCGCCGGGATTCCTGGAATTTCGATCCCCGTCGGCCAGACGAAAGAGAAGTTGCCCATCGGTATGCAGATCTTCGGCAAGCACTTCGCCGAAGCGACGATACTTCGCTTCGCACACGCATACGAAACCGCCGCGTAACAAACTCAAAACTACCTGTCATCCTGAGCGAAGTTGGGTCATTCGCGTTGCGAATGCAGCCGAAGGACCCCTTGGAGCGTCACACAGCCCCGGAGGACGCGCGGAATTCTCCCACGAACGTCGTCGTGAGAATTCCCGCCTACACCAGCTTTGGCACCGGCGAACAGCAGGTTCTTCGACTGCGAAAGTGTCTCGCGTTCGCGAGACACTTTCTCCGCTCCTAATGACATAGATCGTAAGTCCAATAGAATCAATGGGGCAGTTTTGAAGGATCGCAAAAAAAATGGCTGCCTGAACAAAGCTTATGTCATTCCCTTTTAACCCGTCTCCTAAGCGGGTCTGTCGCTCGGAATGACAGAGAAGTGAGATGGCCCGGTGCAGCAAAAGGCCAACGTCTTTCCGGAGAAAACATGAACCCTAATTCCAAATCGAAAACTCTCCTTGCCCTCGTGCTCGCGATCACTATCGCGGCGACGGGTGCAGCGCACAATGGATCAGTCTCGCATTGCAGGACTTGCCCGTTCTGACGCAGATGGCGCTCAATGTCGCTACGCTGGTCAGCACTTTGGCTTCCGGACCGCAGGCCAGCGCCGCTGATGTCGCAGTCATCCAAAATGTTTCGGCGCAAGCCAGCCGTGACTTAAGTCTGCTGCAGAGCCTCTACAGCGAGTACAAAGCGAACCCCAACGCAACCACGCTGCAGAAAATCCAGAACGTTATTTCTGACCTCAACCAGAATATGCCGGCGCTGCTGCAGTCGGCACACATTGGGAACCCAGTGTTGTCAGCGCGCATCACGGCTGCGGGAATCTGATTCTGACCACGGTGAACAGTTTTGCTGCATTAATTCCCCAGACCGCGCCTTCGGCTTCAGCTTCAACTTCGCAGAGAGCCCGCAGGCCTCAACCTCCTGGCGCGAAAGCCTTAAAGAAGCAGTGGAACCAGCAAATCTGCGCGCCAACCGGAAATACCGCGCACGCTGGGGGCCGGATTCGAGTCCGCGAATGGTCGAGGGCACAGATTTACGCCTATCCGAGATAGATGACCTTCCCTCCGGCAGCCGGGTCCTGAACGCGACAGGGGTACAGGAAAACAACTTTCCACTGGCGGGGAAGGCAACACGAATCGCGTGATCGCTGGTTTCGAAGCGCCCGCAGAGCTGACCCCGGAATCTCTGCGTGCAACAGCAGCGGACTTCGTCGTGGAAGTTACTCCAGGCAGCAAATATCCAGCCGCTTCTCTGGAAAACGCTGGCGCGAAAGTGGTCGCAGACACAACTGTGCTTGCCGGCGAAGATCGAGTTCACTGGCAGATCTGGCAAGTGGAGAAACAAGCAGCGCAGAAAAGTGTTGCACGCTGATGGAGCGATGGGTTGGGTTATTTCCTTCTCCACCGCACGCCGTCTTTCGTCTGCTCAATGATAATGCCGGCGGCGGTGAGCTTGGCGCGAATGGCATCGGATCGGGCGAAGTCCTTCGCGCTGCGAGCGGCCTTCATTTCTTCAATCTTCTGATTGATCTGTTCGTCCAACATCGCGGCCGAGCCCACGATCTCCAATAGTTCAGGGCTGACGTCCTTCTCGCGCCCTTCTGCTCTGGCCCACTCTAGGACGGACTGCACCTTTGCGGCGTCGTCATCTTGCAACACCGAGAAAACGTCGTCGAACTGAGTCAGCGCCGCCAGCAGCGGCCGCACATCGTCCCTTCTTAGCGCTCCGGAATCCATGGCCGCATTCGCCGCCCGCACCATGTCGAAGACCGCAGCCTGGGCCTGAGCCGTGTTCAAGTCATCGTCAAGGGCTTCCTTTATGCGAGTGCGCGAATCGCTAGCTAGTGTCTGCATGGCGGAATTTGCTCCCTCGGCGAAAGTTCCTTTCGCTAAGCGCTGCTGGAAATTGCGCAAACGCTCGACCGATGCCGCGGCTTGTTGCAATCCCTGAAACGTAAAGTTGAGTTGATTGCGATAGGGAACCGAGGCCAGCAAATATCGAATGGACGAAGGCTTATGGCCTTTCAGCACCAGATCGCGCAGAGTATAGAAGTTGCCCTGACTCTTCGACATCTTCTCGCCTTCGACCAGAAGAAACCGGGCATGAAACCAGAAGTGGGCGAAGGGCTTGCCAGTAGCGGATTCTGACTGCGCAATTTCATTTTCGTGATGCGGAAAAATCAGATCCTCGCCGCCAGCGTGCAGATCGAAACTCTCCCCGAGTTCCTGCATCGACATGACTGAACACTCAATGTGCCAGCCTGGCCGACCCCGGCCGATGCAACTCTCCCACGATGCCTCGCCTGGCTTCGGTGCCTTCCACAACGCAAAATCCCGTGCATTGTCTTTTTCGTATTCGTCCACGTCCACACGCGCGCCGTCTTCCATTCCAGCGAAGTCTTTTTTCGACAGCTTGCCGTAACGGGGGAACTTTGCGATGCGAAAATAGTACGAGCCGTCTTCCGTCTTGTACGCGAAACCCTTCTCTACCAGTTTGGCGATGAACTCCGCCATTTGGGGAATATTTTCTGTGGCGCGGACAATTTGCGCTTCCTCTATGTGAAGAGTGGCAGCGTCCTCGAGAAACGCTTTCTGATATTTCGCCGTGTACTGCTGTACTGAAACTCCTGCCTGCGCTGCGTTGCGGATGATCTTGTCATCCACATCGGTGATGTTCATCACATGGCGGACTTTGTATCCGCTCTGGCGAAAGTAGCGCCGCAGGAGATCCACGGCAACGAAGGTACGAAAGTTGCCGATGTGGCCGTAGTCATAGACGGTGGGCCCGCAGGCATACATTCGCACCTCGTTATCCACGAGCGGCCGGAATTCTTCAACTTTGCCGGAAAGAGTATTGAACAGGCGCAGGGCCATAGCTTGAAAAGAACTTCAATTCTAGGGGGATGGAAGAAAGGGGGTCAAATCCGCTTCAATGAGTGGACCGCTATAACGGCAGTGTGACACTCGCGAAAGTATCACAACCGATCGAGTGTGAACGCGATTCCCTGCCTACACTCCAGTTGTATCCCGATGGAGGCAAGTCATGCGCAAAGCTCTCACCCTACTGTTCGCGGTTTTGTTGTTCACCCCGGCACTATTCGCGAAGAGCAATCACGACTGGAAACACGTGGAGAAGTTGAAACCGGGGACAACAGTCCTAATTTCGACCTGGAACGGGCGATTGGTCAGCGGAACCGTCGATGCAGTGGATCCGGCGGTGTTGCGGATCGATACGGCTGACCCCGACGTCGGCGTTGGCTCGTTAGAAGAGTTCAAGCGCGCAGACATTCGAAGGATTGTCCGCACCCGGGGGCGGAATTTGCCTGACCCCGCGCGCTGGATGTTGATCAGCACACTGATCGGAGGGGGAGTTGGTTTTACCTCGGGAGCCATCTATGACGCGACTCATCACGAGAACTATCACTGGTTCACCGGAGGCTTCGGTGGTGCTGTCCTCGGCTTCTTCGGCTCCTGTGCAATTCTCGCGGGAGTCGGCGTAGTCGATTTATTTCATCATCATAATACGCTGGTGTACGAAGACCAACGCACCGGCAAGATGGTCACAAACTGAAGCACTGTCCCATCGGTTAAGGATCACTTGGGGGCAGTTGCTGCATGGTGTCCCGCAGCTCTTAGGCGAAGCCCGACCAAATATACATAATGCAAGGCCGAAACAATGGTGAAGGCGAAGGTCGCCCGTAGAAAAGTCTTTTGCGCTACCCAGACCCACTTAGTGTGGTCCACTTGAAACAACATCACGAAGACCACGGCCGCGAGCTGGGCCACGGTGTTGGCCTTGCCGAAAATGCTGGGGCGAAAATCACGCAACCCGGCGATGGTATAAAGCAACGCGCTCACCAGGACGATTCCGGCGTCGCGGCTGAAAACCATCACCGTGAACTTCCACGGAATTTTGTGCAGGATCGAAAGCACCATAAAGACGGTGCTGAGCAGCATTTTATCGGCAATGGGGTCCAGGTACTGGCCGAGCAGCGTCTGCTGCTTCAGGAGGCGGGCGAGGAGGCCGTCTAGCCCATCGCTCAAGCCAGCCAGCACAAACAAAATGAGAGCCCAGCCGTAGTGGTCCGCGAACATTTCTATGATGATGAACGGCAGAAACGCCAGACGTACCAGGGTGAGCTGATTGGGTGCAGTCAGGATCTGCGAGAGCTTGAGCGCCGCATTCTGCGACGGGTTTTGTGAAGAGATGCCGGAGTCCACGCTACGATTGTCGCCGCGCAGAAGTGGGTTTGCAACCGAGGCTTCGGCGGCCTGTCTTGGTTTGAAGACAGGGTTTGTAAACCTCGTTTGCAAGCGGAAGAAGCCCCCCGTAAAATGAGTCTGCTGCTTGGTTCGGAGGCGCGTAGCTCAGTTGGTTAGAGCGCTACCTTGACACGCTTCGATCCAACGGAATACCAACAGGGTCGAAAACGTGGGCTAAGCTGTTGAAAACACGCGATGGCCCACTCTTGTTTTCATAAAGTTTCGCGGGCCCCGGCCCTG
>WNFJ01221278.1_pt1 | contig 19025 bp, 15 predicted proteins | sample 5400461 | NCBI WGS metagenome assembly WNFJ01 (sample SAMN13153349, study PRJNA577476) | soil metagenome | isolation source: 115 cm saprolite on Douglas fir-dominated hillslope | place: USA:California | collected 2013-09-17
GCGACCGCAGGATCAATATGCAGTTTTTCGCCATGCAGGATCGCACGGTGCGCGATCTCCTCGGCAGCATCGTGGACAGGAAGGCTTATCCTCCGCCCAAGGCGGTCCACGGGGCTAACTTGAGAGCCGCGATCAGGCCGTGCTCCTTGCCCCATGACGACTCATCCTCATTGTGAAAGAGCGCCGGCCAGTGCAGGCACTATCCGGGCGGACAAAAGCTTCTCCGCGAGGTAGGTGATCCGGCTCAAAAATCTTTAAATGGTTGCTCGAGCAAACGCGTCAATCTTCGCGGAATTGGGTCTCAGACGAATTCGCTGGCAATACTCACAGACACGGGCTAAATGCGAAGGAATCCTGCATCGCCAGGACATCAAGGCCCGGCGGTCCAGGTGTGAGGGTGCTCTGATACCTTTGCCAGCGATCGTCTGACCAAGCAACAAAGAACACTTGTAGCCATCGATTCGGTCGTTTCGTACGCGTCGCTATATCAAGACTGAGTCAAGAAATGAAACACACGGGTTCTTCCTGATAAGACGAAAGAAATGACAACGCGGGGCGGTTGGGACATGGGGCCGTAAGGTTCATCGACCATTGATGTGGTTGCTTGAGCGATCGCGCAAGAACTTCTGCACCGCTTGCCTGCGAGACCGAGTAGAAAGTGTAGACGTGAAGGTCCACAGTCCAAGGACTGCGAACATTGGCGTTCAGAACGAGCGGCGCGGCAGTGTATTCAATGCGCGTTCAGAGAATAGTTTCGTGCAGACCAGCAAGAGTGACCTTTGGAAGATCTGCTCGAATATTCGATCGAGTATGGACAGCAATGGAGTCTTGTTGCTCGATATGGAGGACCACTTCTATTACAGCTTGGACCGACTCGGCGCTCAGATCTGGATAACAATTGAGACTAGCCCTTCGGGGATTGCGTTCGACGATATTCTTGATGCACTCGAAACGCACTTCGACGCTCCCCGAAATCAGGTCGCGGATGACCTCCGCGATCGACTGCAACGGTTGCGTGCCTTAGGGTTCATCGAAACGCTACGTAAAACCTAAACGCAAAGGTCTCGTGAACATCACTAACCAGATACAGCTCTTCTGACCTCCTCTCCTTCTTTGGATATCGAAGGGAAGAATCTCCCGGTTGCGTATGATAAAGATGAAAATGCATCGGCAGGAGACTATTCCAGAGACCTGAACGACCTTGTTGAATTTGAATCGAAATTGCCGGTGAAACGGTTCGGCGCCATTATCCCCCGACGATATCGACCGACCCATGCCCCAACGTCAAAGTTCACCAAGACCACATCAGGAAAGGTCTCGTTGATACCATTCGTTCCGAGTTTGGTTCTCCCGTGACGCTATGACAATTTTGTGACGAGTCGTAGCGTTTGCCGACATCCGGGGACCCGCATTCTCCTTCGCTTCGTATAACAACCGTGTTTCTTGCGATGTGTACTTTCTGCCCGGTATTCGCAGCAGCTTTTCTGATGAGATTCGAGACGGACGTGAAGCGACAAGTCGGTGAATTATCCATAAGAATGAAGGCAATGTCGCCCTCGCTTTGCCTTGGAAGACGCTCGGACAATTCGCGAGAGGTTGATGCGATTGCTCAAACAAACAATTAAAGATTTTTAGGACGCACTAATCTCTTTCGGTAGAAGCTCACGAACTGCCCACCGAATAGGGATCCGGGGGAACAGTTTCCCACTCAGCCAGTCTTAAAGATGACTCCGTTGGAGGTGCTCTAATGTATGCCACTTGAATTTCAGCAGACCCGGACTGGTTCTCAACTCCAATGTCAGACGGAGACCACAGTGGAAGACAACAAGAATGGAGTCTATTGGGCGATTTCACCTCACGCCCGCTCAACTATGGGCGTGGATGGTGGTGTGCTCCTCGATATCGAAAAAGGATTGTGTTACAGCCTGAACCTAGTGGGAGCAAAAATCTGGCTGGCGATTGAATCTGGAAACGGTCAAACGAGCTTCGAACATATCGTCAATGCCCTAGGACCGCAATTCACTGTCCCCCGTGAGCAACTCGTGCGGGACATCGATGAGTATCTGCGAGACTTGGAGAAAAAAGGATTTGATCAAAGCCGCCGGTGGAGTCTAGCCGCCGAAAAATATCTTAAGGAAGTGATTGACTTGAGTTCCCCGCAAACTCCTTGCACGTTGCTGTCGCAGCCCCTGAAACAACACGATCGGTCTGGCAGCCATACCTGCGTCGAGACACGCCTCAAAAGGCGATTTCCGTGTTTTGCTGCACTTCCTACGATCTCGCGATCAATATACCTGGCGGCGGCTGTAAGGGTTTTCGTGCGAGTGGTTTCGCCTTTCTATGCTCCCCTGTTTGGGCATTCCACTTGGAAACAACGACTGAGAGAAGCACGGGAAAGCGAGGAACTTGCCTACTTGGTTTTCCTCATGAACCGGGATGCGGAATAGCCGGTAGCTGCTGCATAGGATGTGCAGTGGCCGGAGATCTAGTTGAGGAAGCAATCTCGCATGAAGCCTATGCCGAATTTCCCTAGCCCTGTTTTTCCGGAGACGCCCACTTTCATGTATCAATGCCCAGAAACAGTGTCTGTTGTAGAGGGAGGAGGCCTCATGGCCTACGAATCACCTGCAGTGCAATACGAAGGTGCTTTCAACGATGTTCTCCGACGCCTATTTCCGTACCCGCGGAAAGAGCGACTTAGTGTGGACCGAAGGATCATGAAGCTATTGCACTTCATCGATAGCCACGAGGGTAGCATCGGCTGGGATCTTGACCATGCTTGCCGAGAATTGAGGCTGGATATTTCGGGTGCGTATGCCGCCCGACTCTTCAAGCGCTGCACTGGATTGGGCGTGAGGGAGTATTCGAAAAAGAGGCGGTTATTGATGGCTGCTGAGCGGTTAACAACCACCGATATTCCTATAAAAGCGATCGCTGCAGAATTCGGATACCAGTCTCTTCCACATTTCACACGGAGATTTAAGGAGCAGTTCCGCTTAAGCCCCACTGACTTTCGAAAGGGTCGAGCAGCCTGAGCGGTGACAATGATGCGCGTCCACGAACTGAAGAGGTACGGTCTAAAGGTGACGGTTTCGTCTCAGAGGAGTGGTAGGGGCCTCGTTGAAATTGCTCTCGGTTCTGAGGTTCGCACTCTCTCCCTGAACGAATTCACAAGTTTCTGGCTCGATATCGTCGAAATCTCTCGCCCCACCCGCCAGAAGTCACGTACACCATCTACTGGGTGAACTGATTTCTTCCGTAGACGCAATCGACCTTGACTGGAGCACTCTCGCGTTATGACGAAGCGGCTTAGTCCTCAACTCAGATGGTTTCTCTTCCAACTCCGCCCGCTCCTGCAAGCGCATCTATTGAGTGTTCTGTTGATTGTTCTTGCCAGCCTGACCTTTCTTCTAGATCCCCTTATTCTGAAGTGGTTGATCGATATCGTCCTTCCAAAGAGGGACGCAAGGTTGTTGATGGTGGCTGTTGCTTGCATTGCAGGCGTGTATATTTGTCAATTGAGCTGTTATGCCGCAGGCGGCGTAATAAGCTTCCAGACGGTTCAGAGACTCGTCTACTCCATTCGCCTCAAACTCCTGGAACAAATGAATCGACTCTCAGCGGACTTCCATGAAACGGTCCCGCTTGGGGAAAAGCTCTACCGAATCGAACAGGATGTTGACCAGGTGGCTGAACTTGGCTCCTCGATCGTTCCTTCAATCCTCCAGACAGCTTTCATTGCCATCTTTGTTCTGAGCACAATGTTCGTCCTCAACCTTCGTCTTGCCTGTGTACTCCTTCCTCTGATGCCCCTCTTCGTCTTTCTAAAGCGGCACTACGCAATTCGTCTTCGGCGGGCGGCGGACTCTGCCCAGGAAGAATCCAGCAAGGAAAACAACTTTCTCCAGGAACACCTGTCATCAGTTGTTCAGATCCAACTCCTGCGCCAGGAGGAAACGCAAACTCGCGCCTTCATTGGCCGAGCTCGTGCAAGGATGGAGGCGCTGCATCGCAGGAACATACAGGAAATTCTATTTCGAACTTGGTTTCTGGGCGTGGTCGCAATTGGAATGATCGCCACTCTCAGCTATGGCGGTTACCAGGTTTTCTTAGGTGCACTTACGGTCGGTGGGTTTGTTGCTTTCTATAGTTATCTGGCAAGGTTGTTCGCACCCCTGAGCGCCGCTGTAGACATTTATTCTCGGCTGAACCGTTTGAACTCTAGCCTTCGACGAATCCTCAAAATTATCGACGAAAAACCGAGTGTATGTGAGAGCCCTACGGCAGTGGAATTACCACGCAGGACTCAAGCGGGGGTCATCCTCGAAGGAGTCCTCTTTGGATATCGTGACAATCAACACGTACTGACCGGACTAAACCTCGAGATTCGAACAGGCGAAAAGATTGCGCTGGTGGGCTGCAGCGGGAGTGGCAAGAGTACTGTCGCGTTGTACGACGTGAACAAAGGCGTCGTACGCATTGATGGGATGGACGTACGGGACGCAACTCTGGCCAGTCTTCGGTCTACGGTCTGCTATGTCCCACAAGAAGCCATTTTGTTTGACCGTTCGATTAAGGAAAATTTGCTACTGGGGAAGCCCACCGCGTCGTCAGATGAACTCTGCGAAGCGATTGAAGTCGCGGGGTTGGCGACGCTCATTCATTCGATGCCAAGAGGATGGGACACTCAAGTTGGCCCCGGGGGCACGTTTCTCTCGGGAGGTGAAAGGCAACGTTTGGCTCTCGCGCGTGCAGTGCTACAGAAGCCAGCAATCTTTCTTCTGGATGAATCCACTTCGGCGCTCGACGTCCCATCGGAGCGGCAAGTCTATGTCAACCTCACTAAGCATTTCGCCGGCCGGACGATTCTGTTCGTTTCACACCGCGTGTCCGCCCTTACATGGACAGACCGAATCGTCGTTCTCAACCAAGGCGTAATCGAAGAAGAAGGAACGCATGACCAGTTGATTGAGACCGGCCGCCTGTATCCGAACCTCTTCAAGTCGGCCGACTCTTCAGATGCAAGTGCTCCCGTCTATTCCCGGTCCAACAAAGGAATTTCCCCTCTTCCTATACCAGCGGACACTGCAAAAAGCAGAAAAGGGTAAGCGTTTCGCAGAAAAGGGCAACTGTTTCTCGTTGACCGCTCTTTGCTCGGAGGGCACTATCGCGGACATGATAGCGGCGACACGTCCGGTTCAAGTCGAGGAAGTCACAAAGACGGATGCCTACCGCCTGGTCGTTTTTAATCGAGCAGGAACAGCAGTCCTTCTAGAATCGCGCCCTTCGGGATATGACCTGCCACTTATTGATATCCCCAGATTCACTCGACCTGCCAAAGAGATTACAACCATCCTTCGCGATCGCTGGCAAATACCTTCTGTTCTTTTGTCTTCGGGAGTGTTTGAACAAAATCCGGTCACAGTCTATTTTGCCGCACTTGAAGCTCAGGTCCGGACCTGCGCGCTACCAGAAGGGGTGGACTGGTTCCCTGTTCACCATGCAATCTCGCATCTGCTGAAGAACAAGAAGCACAACATTCTCGAATCCACTTATTTGAAATATACGAATCGAATGGCGGGAGACGATCCTGCACCTTTCAGCAGACTCGGCTGGTTCAATAATCTTCAGGATTGGGTGAGAACGGTAGTCCACCCACTGGGAATCGAGCTGAAAGACTTCCAGCAACTGAATGGCTGCGAAGCATTCTCCCTCATTCGCCTCGACACAACTCAAGCACCCATCTGGTTTAAAGCGGTGGGCAAACCCAATCTCCATGAATTCCCGATCACCGTGGCGCTCGCAAAATTGTTTCCTGAACATACTCCATCCGTATTAGCCCAGCACCCTACTTATCAGGGTTGGCTGATGGACGACGCTGGCGGATCATCCCTCGATGAGTTGGAAGACTCCTCAGCTTGGAAGAGTGCCGTGGACGCTCTAGCTGCCCTTCAGATCCAATCGATTGACAGGACAGCACATCTTTTTGAAGCCGGCTGCAGAGACCTACGCATAGCGAAGTTGCTCGGGCTGGTTGACCCGTATTTGGACGTTGTGGCCGAGCTGATGAAGCAGCAAACAAAAGTGCCTCCCCCGGTACTCTCGCGCGAGGAACTATCGGACCTTAGCGTGACTTTGAAAGATGCTCTCCATAGCCTTGCAGCCTTGGAAATCCCAGATACGTTGGGCCACAATGATTTCAATCCTGGCAATATCCTCTTCGGTTCCGAACGATGCACCTTTATTGACTGGGCCGAGGCTCAGATTAGTCACCCATTTCTGACGTTCGAGTACCTCATCTCCCACCTGAAGAAAGGCTATCCAGCGCTAAGCCGATGTGAAGAGGCCATCAGGTCATGCTACTCCCAGCGATGGCAGTCCGTTTTGTCGCCCGAGCAAATCTCTGAGGCGCTCTTGTTGACACCGCTTGTGGCAGTTTTTGCATACGCGGTTGCTGGTGGCGCTTGGTGCGACCAGGAGAGGCTGAAGATTCCCCAAGCGCCGGGCTATCTGCGGAGCTTGGCACGCAGGATGAAGGAAGAAGCAGGTGTGCTGCAGCGGCGGAGGGTCGAATGCCACAGCTAATGGCTCCGCCGCCTCACTCGCCCGTGGAACCCGTGACGGATGTTCTGCACGGTGTGTCCGTTACCGACCCTTACCGCTGGCTCGAAGACCAGGATTCGCCCCGCACGCGTGCTTGGATTGAAGAGCAGACCCGTTATGCTCGAGCCTATCTTGACAGCATTAATTCCTCGCCGTCGAAACTTATGACTCACTGCAAAACGCCGGCAGCCGCTATTTCTTCCGGAAGCGTCTGCCGGACCAAGAGCAGCCTTGCATTTACATGCGTGAAGGCGCAGACGGCGAGGACCATCTTCTCATTGACCCTTCTGAAAGACGGACCGGCAATTATACGGCAGTAAAGCCTCTGCGAGTTTCACCTGACGGTCGATTGCTCCTGTATGAGGTGAAAGAAGGGGGAGAAAGAACGGGGACATTTGAGTTGCTCGAAATCGAAACTCGGAAGCGCCTCCCCGATCTTCTCCCCTGCGGGTATTTGCGTGGATTTGCGTTCGCGCCGAATGGAAAGAGTTTCTACTACGTCCACGAGACGCTCAACGCCAAGCGGCCCTTCTATCGCGCTGCGTACCGGCACGTTCTCGGAACACCATCCAGGGAAGACCGAGAGATTTTCTTCGCAGGCGAAGACGGGAAGCTTCGCCTAGCTCTGCTTTCCGACAAGAAACGCCTCGCCTTCTTCGTCTATTGGTTCCTTGACAAGACACTGACAGACATCTACCTACAGCCATTCGAGGGAACGGCCCCACCAGAGCTGATATTCAGCCGCATCGAGTACATGCTCGGCTTGTGGTTAATGGACGACAAGATTCTGGCGATCACAGATCGAAATGCGCCGAATCGCCGCATCGTGGAAATCCGCCTGCGGGGGAAGGGGGAACAGGAGTGGATCGATATAGTACCGGAAAACGACACTCCCATTAGCGATTGGCGCGTCGTTGGAGAATCTATCTTCGTCTCCTACATGAAAGACATGCAGCACGGCATTATCATCTTCGATTTCTCGGGCAAGAAAACTGGGGAAATGCCCATTCGAAGCGACGAGACGCTGCGCCTAATCGGCGGTTCACCGGATGGCGACGAATTGCTTCTTGAAACCGAATCCTTCACGGCGCCCATCGGCATCTTTCGTTACTCCGCGAGAACCACCGAGCGCACCCTCTGGGCCAAAAGAACCATCCCGTTTGATTCCACAGCTTTCAGCCATTCCCAGACCTGGTTCAGGTCCAAAGACGGCACAAGAATCCCGATGTTCCTCGTTGGCCGCCAGGACGTGCTGATAAGAAGTGGTAATCCAACAGTTATGACTTCTTATGGCGGTTACGGTGTTTCGATGACGCCGCAGTTCAGCGTCTTTGTTGCCTTTCTTATGGAGCGTGGATGCCTGTTTGCCTTGCCCAACATTCGTGGCGGATCGGAGTTTGGAATCGAATGGCACAACGCTGCAAAGCGACGCAATCGGCAAAGGGCCTACGACGACTTCCTGTGCGCGGCCGAATGGCTCCTCAACACAGGAAGAACTGCTGCCGGAAGGCTCGCCATATTTGGGGGCTCCAACTCTGGTTTGCTCGTAGGTGCCGCTTTGACGCAGCGGCCAGATTTGTTCGGCGCGGCGGTCTGCATGGTTCCGATGCTGGATATGCTCCGCTACCACCTCTTCGACAACGCGCATGTCTGGAAAGATGAGTACGGCACGGCAGATGACCCGGAGGACTTCGCCGCTCTCGCGAAATACTCTCCCTATCATCGGGTTGGGGATGGCGTGGCCTATCCCGCCACGATGATCGTCTCCGGCGACGCCGACCGGAATTGCAACCCGCTCCACGCACGCAAGACGACGGCGCGGCTACAGGCCGCGAATGTCTCCGAACACCCTATCTTTCTCCACTACAGCAAGTTTCGCGGGCACTCTCCCGTGCTTCCCCTCGGCGAACGAGTCGAAGCGCTGACGGATCGCATGGCATTTCTCTGTGACCAGTTGCAGTTGTCAATGTAAAAGTGGAGGTCTTCATTATGTCGTTTCTTGTCTTGAAAGCGTACTGGAAGCTCATTCATTTCGATATCTACCTGGCAAGGGGCAACTTCGCTGCTCTCTATGAGAAAGTCCGCAAATATCCGGTCGGAAAGCGAGCGCCTGCCCCAGGTGCAGTCGAGCGTATCTGCTCGGCGATTGACATGGCTTGTATCTGGTATTGGAAAGAAGCTCTGTGCCTGCAGCGCTCCGCCGCCACGGCTTGCCTCCTGAAGAAATATGGACTCCCGGCTCAAATGGTCATCGGCGCTCAGCAGATTCCGTTCAAAGCCCATGCGTGGGTCGAAGTCGATGGCCGCGTGGTCAACGACAAGCCGTACACACCGGAAATGTACGCAGTCCTCGATCGGTGCTGAAAAGGTTTGAAGGGAGAAAGGATCGGCTATGAGCGTCCAGTTTGGTAGATGGAATTTCGATGGCAAGCCGGTCGACCGCGAATATCTCGAAAAGGTGAAGCCGCTTCTCGCTCCCTACGGCCCAGACGATGCCGAGTCCTATTCGAAGTACAACATCACCATCCTCTACCACGCCTTCCACACCACGAAGGAATCTCGCCGCGAAACACAACCTCACGTCACCGGATCCGGGGGCGTCCTCACCTGGGACGGCCGGCTGGACAACCGCGCGGATTTGATCCGACAGTTGCGCGATGCTGTGACCATCGCTTCCACGGATGTCGAGATCGTTGCAGCGGCTTACGAATACTGGGGCAGGGACTGCTTAGCCATGCTGATTGGAGACTGGGCCCTTTCCCTCTGGGATCCGCAGACCCGCTCGCTGATCCTCGCCAAAGACCCCATCGGCACACGGCATCTCTACTACTCGTTCGACAACGACCATGTCACCTGGAGCACTATCCTCGATCCGCTCGTCATCTTCGCGGGAAAAACCTTCACGCTCTGCGAAGAGCACATCGCAGGCTGGTTCTCGTTCTTTCCCGCCGTTCATCTGACGCCCTACGTCGGCATTCAGTCCGTTCCGCCGTCGTCTTCGGTGCTGCTCCGGCCGGGAAACGATACCGTTCGCAAGTATTGGGACTTCGACCCCGCCAAAAGAATCCGTTACCGGACCGACGCCGAATACGAAGAGCACTTCCGCGCCGTCTTCGCCGAAGCCGTGCGGCGTAGGCTCCGTTCGGACAGGCCCGTCCTCGCTGAGCTGAGCGGCGGCATGGACTCCTCCTCCATCGTGTGCATGGCGGACACCATCATCGCCCGCGGCGCCGGGGAAACTCCGCGTCTCGATACCCTCTCCTACTACAACGACTCCGAACCCAACTGGAATGAGCGCCCCTACTTCGCTAAGGTCGAAGAAAAGCGCGGCCGCACCGGTTGCCACGTGGATGTCGGCAATCAAGAATCCTTCCTGAATCAATTTGAGAGCGACCGCTTTGCCGCAACTCCTGGTTCTGGTGGTCGTCCATCGGAAGCTGGCCGTCAATTCGCAGCATGCATGAGCTTGCAGGGAAATCGCGTGGTGCTCTCCGGCATCGGCGGCGACGAAGTTACCGGCGGCGTGCCAACTCCTACGCCAGAACTCGAGGATCTTCTTGCAAGGGCGCAATTCAAGACGCTTGCGCATCAACTGAAAGTCTGGGCATTGAACAAGAGAAGACCCTGGTTCTACTTGCTTTTCGAGGCTGCCCGAGCATTCTTCCCGCCCGCTCTAGTTGGAGTCCCTAAACACAAGCAGCCGGCCACTTGGTTGAATTCCAATTTCGTTAAGCGCAATCGGGTAGCCTTGCAGGGCTATGAAAGCAGATTGGAATTCTTCGGCCCTCTCCCAAGTTTTCAGGAAAACGCTTCTGCATTGAAGGCATTACAAAGACAAATAACGGCATTTGCCCTCGAATCGTCGCCGCTCTACGAGAAACGCTATCCGTATCTTGACCGCGGCTTGCTGGAATTTATGTACGCGATCCCGCGAGAACAACTCGTGCGCCCGGGCCAGCGCCGCTCGCTGATGCGCCGAGCGCTCGTCGGTATCGTCCCCAACGAATTGCTCAACCGGAAGCGCAAGGCCTTTGTTGCCCGAGGACCAATGAAGGCCATCTCGGCGCAGTATGCGAGCCTTATAGAGATGAGCCAGCACATGGTCAGCGACTCGCTGGGGATTATTTTACCTAATGGGTTTTCCGAAGTATTGCAAAGGATTCGGGACGGTCGAGAAGTCCTTCTCGCTCCCGTGATCCGTGCGCTCTACATCGAATTCTGGCTAATAAACCTCAAGAACCGCGGTGTTCTGTTGAACATCGGCCAAAGGTCTCCCAGAATCGTTGAAGCGTTTGTTGTCAATTGCGATCTCAGCTGAGAAAAACTGAAACTGGAAGGAGGTGAAAAATATGAGATACGAAAAGCCCGAAGTAGTCGTGCTGGAATCGGCTTCCGCTGCGATCCAGAGCATCACCAAGCAGACGAGCAGCAACGATTCGAGCCAACTGCCGTCCGTGACTGCGTACGAGTCAGATGAGTAAGCAAACATCGGGGCGCTCGAACTCCGGGCGCCCCGATATCCATGTCTGAAGCATACGCTATGCGTGGAATCACGGTTGAGAAACCTGCGAAACGGGCGGGTTCTGATCAGCGCCTAAGTGTTTCCCGAAGCTGATGAAGGGTTCGGCCGCCGATTGCGATCTCAGCTGAGAAAAACTGAAACTGGAAGGAGGTGAAAAATATGAGATACGAAAAGCCCGAAGTAGTCGTGCTGGAATCGGCTTCCGCCGTGATCCAGAGCATGACAAAGCAAACGAGCAGCAACGATTCGAGCCAACTGCCGTCCGTGACTGCGTACCAGGCAGATGAGTAAGCAAACATCGGGGCGCTCGAACTCCGGGCGCTCCGATATGTAAGTCTGATCCGGCAATGCTGATCCTAGCGTGGCTGGGGTTCATGCGAGAAATTACCTGTATAAGTATGCCAAGAAGTCACAGGATTCCGGAATCCTTGTCGATAATTCTATTCTTCGATAAGGAGAGTGAGACAGGAAAGAGGTCGACAAATGAAATATGAAAAGCCGGTAGTCGTCGTGCTCGCATCAGCCTGTGCTGTGATTCAGTCGGTCGAGAAACTTACTGGGCCTCTGGAAACACCGAACGAGCCATCGATCTCCGGATATGAAGATGATGAGTAATGTCGTGCTGGCTAAATGGAGTATCCCCGACGCGCAAGTCCCCAATGACACCTACAACGTTGGTGAATCTTCAGTCAGAACGCGTTCCGCAGACCCTACATGACCAATGAACGAATCACCAACCGAGGGTTCTCGGCCTTTGTAGCTATTGAACCGGCGATACAGCCTTATATTCAACTTGGCTTTGCTCTCGCGATCGCAATATTCCCCAGCGTTTATACTGCTCAGACTTTGCAGGAGAGGGATCCTCATAGCCCTGTAACCAGTAGCGGAACCAATCAACCGTACCGCCTTGCGAGATCAATCGTACGCCGGGATTCGTAAATACGTGTTCGTCGGAGTTCAGGATAGTAAGATCCACGGGCCTGTGGAGATAGCGAAGCGCTGCGTACGGCTCCCACATCTGAAGAATTTGTTCGCGCGTTGCCACTATTTCGAGGGGAGTCGTCACCTTGTCTAATTGGAATACAGGCGAGCGTTCGAGCCATTGCTGCAGGCCAACACCAAATGGTGCAGCTCCGATCGTCTCGTCTGCCTCGTGCGCTACTGAATTACGGCCCGCGTCTATATTTAGGATGTATTGCAGATATCCATGATTGACGCCATCAGTGATGGATGCTGCTTTAAATTGTAACGCACTTGAGGTTAGCGCTTGTAATATGTAGAAACAGGTGCGACTGAAGCCGATGATACCGATACGATTCGGATCGATCAACCCGTCCATCGATAGTCGGTCCACGGCGCCCTCGTAGCCTGCGACCTGGCATGGACCTTCCTCTGGCGTGTTCCTTAGAGGACAGTCACTAATCTGGAGAACTAGGAATCCCACAGCAGCGAGCTCTTGTGCCGCGAAAGCTGTCGTAGACGCGCCGCTAGGACGAAATTCCTGAGCGGCAAAACCGTGAGTCTGGAGAACGAGCGGATAGCGTCGTCCTCGAACGTAATCCGGCGGTTTGTAGAGCCCGCCAACCCAGTCGCGACCGGTCTTGTCTTTCCATCTAAAGACAGAAACCTCACCCATCCGGATACGCTGCAGCTGGGGGTTGGGGTCCCAGATTATGTGAGAGCTTTCTGGACGTTTCTTGGCAGTGGCGATCAGAATAGGCGGTTCATTTGGCCCCTGCCTCAGGGAAACGTCTATCACGCGGTCGGAGACCGAATCCCGGGTTGTCGTGTCAGCCACCCAGGAGTCATCGACCACCTTTCGGTAAGTTCTCGATCCAGATGCGGCCCCGTCGACGCCAAAATAAAAGATCGTTAAGAGTTTACCTCCATTGCCAGCGAACCGCACATCGTCGATGAACTGCCGGCCCTCCTTTATGGGTTGCGCTTCCAAACTCTCTACGCAGGCCGATTGTTCTGTCACGATATCCGCCACTGCCACACAAGGCTGGTTCGCCTCCCCTGTAACATCTTGCGCTTTCGGAGGAAGGAATGTATCGGACAGCACAACTGAACGCTCATCAGCCGACCAATCGGCACGGCTAAAGCCCCACCACCCCACCGTGTTACCGATCGGAGCTCGAGTGAGAGGCTTTATCTTGCCACTGGAGAGATCAATCAGGACATACTCGCTTACGTCTCGTTGGCCTCCGAAACCATTGGGATTCTGCCGTCCGGCTCGGATTCGATACGCTGCGGAGGCGGGTGGAGGCGGGTAAAGCGTTTCCCATTCGGGCGGAACGACGCTTACGGTCAGTGCGGTCACAACAGAATGGCCGTCAGGCGAGAGGGCGAGTGCCCGCTGTCCTTCCAAATGAATCGGCACAGGCTGAGCCGATGACGCGTCCGGGACGCGGAATCGCCTGCCGTCAAGAACGGCCCAGAGTTCACTGAGATCGTAAACCCACACTGAACTGCTCGCAGACGCTTCTGGAAACAACAGACCTTCGAGTGCACGCCCGGTTCCAACGATTGCGGTTGATTGGTTCTCCTCTGCAGCACTGCTACGAACGCTCGGACTCAGCACGCAGTAGACGAAGGTATTGCTATTGCGAATATCGAATGCAGTTACATGCTGATCTCCCGGAGTTAGTGGTTCAAGGGTCTTCGTCTGAATGTCTGCCAAAAAGAGTTGATCATTTCCCGAGGCGGTCTTGGCAAGAAACGCCACTGCCCTGGAGTCTGCAAGCCAGCGAACGTGACTAATGATGGGCCCATTCTTGTATGTAGATTTTGTTACGATCCACAACGGCGAAAGATCCCCCGCACTGCCAGGGAGCGAGAGAAATTTCAGTGCGTCTTGCGTCCGATATATTCGAAGGGAAGATTCCGATCGATTTAGGTCGAGTCGGCCACGCTCCGATGTCACTGCAAAAAGCCTGCCGTCCGGCGAGAATGTAATCGGACCCGCCTCGCTGCTATCGAAGTGAGTGAGTTCAATATCGTCGGCGACCGTAAATCGGCGCAGCTCGTGCTGGCCTGCTCCTTGCTCCGCAGCCGATACCACTGACAGCGACATCAGTGCAACGAGACCGGCGGAACAAAGGACGCGCTTCTTCGGCTCCTCACCACAGAACACATTCGCCCAGAAACCAAGGGCATACAGGGAGGTGTGCTCGCCACGCATGTAGTTAGAACAACAGCTTTAGTGCAAATTGGATCGACCGGGGACCCCCAGCTTGATACAAGGAACTCAACCCTCCGGCCCCCAGACTGCCGCTCAGGCTCTGTCCTAGCATCTGAGTTGACTTGCCGAAAGTAACGTCATTGAGGTTCGCATCTGGCTGACCGAAATTGGGATGATTCAGGACATTGAACATTTCCGCCCGGAACTGCAACCTCAGCCTCTCGCGAATAGGAAATTCCCGGTGAACTGCGAAATCCCACTGCGTGGCGCCGAACCCTCTCAAGGCATTACGACCTAAGTTGCCTTGAACGAACTTTCCACTCGCGTCCTTGGGTGGGGGACAGAATGGCCCGACGCTTTGAGAACCATCTGGACACCCTCCTGCTACGGCACCGGGAGTGTTATTAATTGCCCTGCCGCCTGGATACTGAGACCTGAGGAGGTAGAACGGGATGCCCGCAATCACATTGGGGCGAACCCTCGTCGACGCGCCGTCGAGGGTCGTGCCCCAAAGTGTATTAATTATGTTAATCGGTGGCGCAGACAGAGCTTGAATTACGCTCTCGACGGACCAGCCGCGAAAAATTGCATTGGTGAACGAATTCCCATGGAGAGTTGGGAAGTCGTAAGTCAAGCCCGTTGAAAATGCATGTCTAATGTCGAAATCGGAAGGCCCACGGTTGGAGTTCTGATTTGCTCCCGGTACGAGGTCATTTGAGACAGTTCCGTTAGATCCTGCGGAGGCGCTATCAATCGAATGCGACCAAGTGTAGGAGGCTAACGCCTGGAGGCCACGCGACATTCGGCGTTGAAATTGCACTTGAAGAGCGTGGTAATCCGAGGTGGCCGAATTTGTCGCCAAATAAGCTGATGTAAGACTCGGACTGGGCGAATTAATGAATGTGGACTGCATGAGCCGGCGCCCAACGGCTCCGACATACGAGGCGGATAAAGTCTGCTGTTTTCCAAGACCCTGCTCCAGCGCTACGCTCCATTCCAGCGTGTAAGGCAATTTGAGGTTGGGGTCAAATGCCGTCAAGGTACCCGGGCTGGTTGCACTAGGCGGCGCTATCTGGGGAGGTGCCGCTGCCGTTGAACTTAGCGGAAAGCTGCCGCCGAAAGTGCGTGGACTCCTGGCGAGGAATGGATATCCAGCGTTGTTAAGCACATTACCGAGCTCTGACGTTGCAAGATCGTAGAAAACACCGAAGCCTCCCCGAATCACTGTCTCCCAGTCGGGATTTTGCGAGAGCTGGTACGCAACGCCAAACCTAGGCGCGACGTTGCCATACGTGGTCTTGAAAGCTGCCGTTCCTGTAGGCGCAAGCGCCAAATTCGATAGGTTGGCTAGGTTAAACCCGGTCGCGGCTGGGAAGCTGGGCGCATTGGCGGTCGAGGGGGCGAAGTCCAAGTCCCATCGCAGGCCATAAGTAAGGCTTAGGCGCGGCATCGCACGCCAAGTATCTTCCGCGAAGGCACCGAGGTTATGGAGCAACAGTGTCGTGCCGGCGTCAGATTGTAACTGACTGAATCGCACGTTCCCGTTTTCGGCGGATAGCACATCTTGCATGAAAACGATCTGGCGATAAAGGAAAGGCTCATACACGGGCGACAGGCGACGAAAGTCAGCCCCGAATTTCAGACTGTGCGGTCCCTTCTGAACAGAAGAACTGTCGACTAGATTTACTTGTCTCTGCAGATTGTGTACGAGCCTTCCGGCCTGAAGAGAAGGATTCCCCGAAAGTGACAAAATATTTAAAAACAAGTTGCCATTATTGATTGTGAAAGGACTCGGGAAAGGCAGGGAAGTAAGAGGCACGGCGCCGCCGAAACTGTCAAACAGCAACGCGCCAGAAGCATTGGTTCTGCTGTAGTTGAATCTCAACTCATTGATGACTCTGGAAGAAATACTCCACGTTGAACCCATGGTCGCTGTTTGCGTGACGATACGGGAATGAGATACCACGCTCAGTGCGGCCCCGGATGAACCTCGTTGAGCGATCTCCGAAGGGGAATAATTGTATCGCCCAAAGATGGTCAGCTTATTACTCAACCTGTGGTCGATCCTTAGACTGTAGGCATCGAGTGTAGCTGGATTGGAATAACTCCTGTTGAACTGGGCCGTACCCGTCGCTACGTTGTCAGGTCCATTGGGCTGGGGGTAAGCATTCAGGAAAGGCTGCATGGCTGGTATTGCCGATTGGCGCGCGTTAAGATCGGGCACAGTTGCGAGTGCAGTTTGCGGGAGCCGCAACCGGAGTCCTTCGTACGAGAAGAAAAAGAATGTCTTATCTCTAAGAATTGGGCCGCTGATCGTTCCTCCGAAGTCATTCTGACGCTCTTGAGGCTTAGGCAAGCCCTTACTGTCGGCAAACCAGTCGTTGGCATCCAGTACTTCATTCCGAAGGTAGTCGAATAGGGCGCCGTGAAACTGATTCGTGCCTGACCGCGTGACAATCGATATCTGTCCTCCCGGCGTCCGCCCAAATTCCGGTGCATAAGTGGAAGTCTCGATGCGGAACTCTTGCAAAGCGTCGACGGAAACCAGACTGTTCGTCCCCCCGAATACACTTGATGTCCCCACGGCACCGCCAACACCATTTCCTCCAAACAAGGTGCTACTGCCCAGGTTCGCGCTTACGCCGTCGACCATCCAATAGTTGGAGCTCGCGCGCTGTCCGTTGACACTAAATTGCCCTGAATCAAGCCCACTACTGGTATTCGTAAGAACAACCCCAGGTGTGAGATGAATCAGTGTTTGAAAACTTCTACCGTTCATTGGCAGGTTTTCTGCAAATTGACGATCCACGACCGTGCTCACCGCCGCGTCTTGCGCATTGATTTGCAAACCGCTCCCCTCCACAGACACGGTCTCGGAGGTCGATCCCACCTGAAGCGTGAAATTGCGACTGACAGAATCTTGTACATTCAGAATCAAGTCAGTTAGGTCGATTCCTTTGAATCCATCTTTGCCAACGTGGAGCCGATAGCGCCCCGGCCTCAACCCTGTGACCAAGTAAACGCCAGACCCATTCGAGATACCATTCCATGTGACATTTGTATCGGTGTTCGTCACGCCCACTTCGGCGCCAGCCACAACTCCGCCAGATGGGTCGGTGATCACGCCGGAAACAGTGGCAGTGTCAGCCTGGCCGTAGCAGAGCCCGGCGACAGCGAGGGTTGCGAGAACGGACAAGACAAGCTTCCTCAAGAATTGGTGAGCAGCGGAAAATCGTGCTGCTTCGCCTGACTGCTGCCGATGGACCATCGTTCGTATCCTCCATGTCACAGTGTTCACAGGAGGAAGACTTGTCGTTCCCATGCCATTGTTAAAAGACGTTGGATATTCTGTTTGCCAAGGAACGGTAACCACACAGGAGCGGCGTGACCGTGAGCCAGAATTATTGATAACTAGGGATGGTTCGCAGGGCTACCTAGATAGGCGCTGAGTATCCTTTTTCCATGAGGACGGAGGTCTGCCTTACCATTCTGTTCGAGAGTAACGAACACGCGATCAATGTTAAATAAGGCCTTCGCGTCATTAACCTTCAGCATCCAGCGCCTCTGAGCAATGTCATCTGAATCTAGTGTTCCTAAGTTGCGAACGCTTTCATCGTCGCCTTCTCTGTGGCCCCATACGTAATAGACGTACTTGCCAGTGTCGGACCTATTTGTGGACAGATCGTAAGCATAGAACACGAGAGACTGCCCCTGTGTATAGAATACGCGGCCAACCGCCTTTTTTGTCTTCCCGTTAGCATCCGTATCGTAAACATCGACGATATGAAGATTGCGTGCGCCCACAAGCTCTCGCAATTTTGTTTCTGCTGCCAGGACATCTTGGTCGCGTTCCTTCTGTGACGACTGCTCTTGAAGTTTTTCATTCAGGGAACGAATCTCTCGATTTTGAGCCTGAATTGCGGATTGGTCACTCGCTCCTTCAGACTTCAATCGTTGGAGACCTTCTTCTGCTTTCACTTGTGTAGCGCGTGTGACTTGGAGCTCAGCCGTCAACGTGAGGATTTCTTCCTTCATTCCAGTTGTCGCCTGCTGCAATTCTGTGTTCTCACCATTTCTGAGTTGAAGGTCGTGCTCAATCCGCGACCTTTCGGCCTTTAGGGCGACCACTTCTTGCTCCAAGATTTCTTCGTGACGGCGAAGTTGATCCGCCAGACTATCCGTTTCTGTGGTAGAAGGCAGACTGACAGCGAGGGGCACAGATGGTGATATCGGACCACGAGTTACTTTTGATTGCCGCAAAACAAGACCAACAACTAGACAGCCACCGATGACAAGGAGGCCCGCCCCGATTCCCCACACTCTGGTCATGCGGAAAGACCCGAAACGTCTACGACTGGGCATCTCATAATTATTCTGCGGCCTCACATAGCAGGAGAACTGAGCGCCTTCCCTGCTCGCGGCACGAAGGACCGCATTCCGCAGTCGGTTTTCCGAGTCTTGCGGTCGTTCCACTTCAAAGCCGGGCGCTTGGGTGAAACAAGCGGAATGAATTGCTCCAAGCTCAGAAAAGGAACAGCGGCACGAAGGACACTCCTCGAGATGTGCCTTCACCAGTTCCCATTCCGCCTCCTGAACTTCGCCCGCGGCCGCTAGGAAGCAGAGTTCCTCAAGCTGTTCATGGCTAGAGATTGGCCACCTCCAAACGTATGGGCGCCGTCGCCGAAACTCTAATTCCTTGCTCTTCGGGTTTAGTTT
>WNFJ01581634.1_pt2 | contig 19022 bp, 22 predicted proteins | sample 5400461 | NCBI WGS metagenome assembly WNFJ01 (sample SAMN13153349, study PRJNA577476) | soil metagenome | isolation source: 115 cm saprolite on Douglas fir-dominated hillslope | place: USA:California | collected 2013-09-17
GCCCTCCATGAACAATATAGAAGGTCACGCGAGCAAGCGCAGGTCGACGGCCCCCCGGGTGCCGCGATGACGGCCGCCACCAAATCGCTCCGAGCCAAAGAACCAGGGAGCGACCCCGAGTACTTGCTTCGACTCTTCGTCTCCGGCTGCACGCCGCGCTCGCAGCGTGCGATCGACAACCTAAAGAACATCTGCGAGCGCTACCTCGCGGGCCGGTATCGCATCGAGGTGGTGGACCTCTACCAGTCGCCGGGGCTCGCGCACGACGAGCAGATCATCGCCATCCCGACAGTGCTCAAGGTTCGGCCTTTCCCCCCGCGGCGCGTCATCGGAGACCTCTCGCAAGTGGACAAAGTGCTGCACGGTCTCGACATAAGATGAACATCTCGAAGCCGGTCGGGAAGCCGGCGATACCCGCACGGGTGAAGAAGTCGCCGTCATCCTCGGGCGCGGTCCGCACGCTGCGCGCCAAGCTGGACGAGGCGGAGCAGACCCTGGCGGCGATCCGCGCGGGCGAGGTGGACGCGCTGGTGGTCGGAGGCCCGGCGGGCGAGCGCGTCTTCACGCTGGAGGGCGCCGAACACGGCTACAGGGTCCTGATGGAGGCGATGAGCGAGGGGGTCGCAACGCTGACCGAGCAGGGGCTCATCACCTATTGCAACGCGCGCTTCGCGGCGATCGTCGGCGCGCGGCAGGAGTGGACCATCGGAAACCCCATTGCCCGGCTTGTGCCAGAGGAGGACCGGGTGCGCTTTCAGGCGCTTATTGCCGCCGGAACCACGGAGCGGAGCGAGGGCGAGTTCTGGCTGAAGGCGCCCTGCGCCGACGCACCGGCCCTGGTGAGGCTGGCCGTCGTTAGCCTAATGATCGATGGCGCCAGAACCTATTGCCTGGTGATGACCGACCTGACCGAGCAGCGACGGGAGAGCGCCGCGATCGCGGCGGAGCGGGCTCAGATGCAGACGAGGCTGCTCCTCGCCGACCGCATGTCGTCGCTGGGCGCGCTGGCCGCCGGCGTCGCGCATGAAATCAACAATCCACTCGCTTACCTGGTCACGAGCCTCGAGCTGATGAGCAAGCGATTGCCGGAGTTCGCCGGAACAGCGCCGGGGCTGGGCACCGAGCCGGCCGAATGGCTACGCCGCCAGCTGGATCGTGCGCAAGATGGCGCGGAGCGGGTGCGCCTCATCGTGCGCGATCTGAAGGCGTTCTCCCGGGCCGACGACGAGACCATTGGCGTCATCGATCCCCGCCGAGCGCTGGAGACGTCGATCGCGATGGCCTCCAACGAGATCCACCTCAGGGCGAAGCTTGTGACGGACTACGAGACGCTGCCGGCGGTCTGCGCCAACGAGGCGCGCCTCGGGCAGGTGTTCCTGAACTTGCTCGTCAACGCAACCCAAGCGATACCGCCGGGCGCGACCGCGCAAAACGAGATCCGCGTCTCCGGACGCGCCGACGCCGAGGGCCGCGCGGTCATCGAGGTTCGCGACACGGGCTGTGGGATCGAGGCGGAGCACCTGGCTCTCATCTTCGACCCTTTCTTCACCACCAAGCCGCTGAACGTGGGCACCGGCCTGGGGCTGGCGCTCTGCCACGCCGTCGTCGACTCGCTCAAGGGGCAGATCACAGTAGAGAGCCAGCCCGGCGCGGGGAGTGTCTTCCGCGTCGTGCTCCCGGGCATCGAGGGCGCTGTCCCGACAGCGGCCGTACCGGCGGGCGTTGACGCACCTACGATCGAGCCCCGCGGGCGCTTGCTCTTCATCGACGATGAACCGGACCTCTGCGAGTGCATGCAGGAGGCACTGGCGCCCCAACACGACGTGGTCACCACCACCGACGCCAGTCAAGCGCTGAAGCTGCTCGCCGCCGGCCAGCGCTTCGACCTGATCCTTTGCGACATGCGGATGCCGGAGATGACGGGCACCGACTTCTGCACCCGGGTCGGGACCGACAACCCTTCCCAAGCAAGCCGCGTAGTCCTGATGAGCGGTGGCTACACCCGCGGCCATCCCGGGGATCCCCTGCCGATGGCGCTCCTGAGGCCGCTCCTCGAGAAGCCGTTTGCGATCGAGCAGGTTTTATCGCTGATGCGCGAGTCGATGCAGCGCGAACCACTCCCCTGACCTGACTGCCTTCGGTCGGCGCGGCGCGCGCAGGGCAAGGTCCTTCGCCCGGTGGGGACGCAACCGGGCTCTCCGCGAGGGCGTCATCGATCCGGTCCCCGGCTGCGATGGCCTCGCGCTCGACGTCTCGGCACTCTGGGCCGAGGTGGACTCGCTCGACTAGGTCTTAGTCTGTGCCCGATCTATTGCGCCGTTGAGTCGTGGCCCTTCGCAGATTCGATGTTCTCCTCGAGTACCGCCAGGACGGCTTGGTGATCGACGGACTCCGCCATTGCGTTCGCGACGGGATCGACGCGATCGCGCACGCTCGGCAGGTCGCGTCGCAGCTCTTCCAAAAGCGAGATCAATTTGGCGATCTTTTGCTCCGCGACAAGGTTCACTTGAAGCTCGAGGTTCCCACGTTGAGAGACCCTCTGGCCCTGTCGACTCTGCGTCGTTAGCACCATAGTCGTCACGAGAAGGGCCGAGAGGCTAATGACCCCTTGCAGCCACTGAAACGGAGGCGGGTCAACTTGGGGCATGCCCACGCTCACGCCGAGCGTGTTGATCGCGACCCAGAGGGCCACGACCCCGACAATCACATTGAGGGCCCTCGGTTGCGCGATCGACGCCGTGACCTTCTCGATCGTCCGCTGATGGCGCCCCACTTTCCCGTCTGCCTCGGTTTGCAGATGAGCCATGGTCTCGATGTTCTGCGCGACGTGCTCGGAGAGCTCCGCCGCTGGCGCAGCGTTCTTGGCGAGATCCATCCAATGAAAGACTGCGAGAAGCGCGCCACGCGACGTCAGGCGGCCGAAGCGCGCGGCATGGCCTGAGCCGTTGAATCCGCCTTGTCCCGCGGTGAGCTCTACCGAGCAAGATGCAGGCCGTGAGGGGGACGGGGCACGTCGGCACAGTCGTTGCGTACTCAATGCTGTGCCAATCCACCTTACTGTATACGGTCAGACGGACACTGGCCTCGTGCGCCCATCCAACGAGGATGCGTTCGTGATCGCTGATCTGACGGGAGGGAGTCTCCTGAAGGAACCGCAACTCGCGCGGTTCGATGTGGGCGAGCACGGTGTGCTTCTCGCGGTTTCCGACGGTATGGGCGGCCACGCGGCCGGCGAGGTCGCCAGCGCGCTGGTCGTCGAGTCGCTAGAGCGGTCGATGGCCAAGCACTCGGGAGAGGCGCGCGACGGACTTCTGGAGAAAGCAGTGTTGCAGGCAAACCGTGAGGTGTGGGAGGCGGCGCACTATCCGGGTCGAGAGCACATGGGCGCGACGCTCACCGCCATGTTCATCCACGGCGGCGTAGCGTACATCGCTGAGGTTGGCGACTCGCGCGCGTATCTCCTCCGGAACGGAAACGTTCTTCAGTGCACTCGAGACCAAAGCTACGCGCAGCTCCTGCTGGACGCTGGTGCCATTAGCCCCCAGGACGCGAAGAAGTCAGGCATCGGCAACGTCATCCTGCAGGCCATGGGGCTGAAACCCGACGTGATGGTTGCTCTTGGACGCCTCGAGCTCCGCGATCGCGACGCGTTCATCCTGTGCTCGGATGGACTGTCGAACAAGGCGAGCGTCGAGGAGCTGCGCGATCTCGTCCTGACATCGCCGCGGCTTGACCTGGCCTGCGCCGGCATGATCGATCTCGCGAACAACCGTGGCGGCGAAGACAACGTCACCGTGATCGTGGCGGGGGTGGACGGCGATCTTCCACAGCCGGCGGCCACCGAACCCCTGTCGCAAACGCTCCGGGTCCTTAAGGAATTCAAGCCGGTGGCGCCCTCTGTGGTCAGGTGACGACCGTCCGGTCTCCTCAACCCGAGGCAACACCGAAGATGCGCCCGATGGCGGCCGTGACCGCCATCGCCAGGGCCCCTCCCAAGGTGACCCGCAACGCGGCACGACCGACTGGCGCGCCGCCAAGGTGACCGCCGAATCCACCCAGAGCCGCGAGGCTCACGAGCGACATTGCGGCGATCGCGGGGATGCGGAAGGCAGCGGGTGCCACGAGAAGAGCAGCTATCGGTACCAAGGCGAAGGACGCAAAACTCACCGCGGAGATCCATGCCGCTTGCATCGGACGTGCGAGCGAGGCCGGCTCGAGGCCGAGTTCGTCCCGCATGTGAGCGGTAAGTCGATCGTGCGCGCTCAGTTGCTCAGCCACTTTCATCGCGAGCTCTCTCTCCAGACCCCGCTTCACGTAAATCATCGCAAGCTCGTTCAACTCGGCTTGCGGTTCCTCCGCAAGCTCTCTCTTTTCACGCTCCACATCCGCACGCTCTGAATCAGCCTGCGAGCTGACCGAGACGTACTCGCCCACCGCCATCGACATCGCGCCTGCCACAAGGCCCGCTATGCCGGCGACCAGGATCGCAGCCTTTGACGCAGCGGACGCCGCGACACCAATCGTGATGCTGGCCGTCGATACGATCGCATCGTCCGACCCGAGCACCGCGGCTCGCAGCCAGCCTGCGCGCACGCTCCGGTGCATCTCACGGTGCTGCAACGATCTCCGATTCGCCCTACGAGTCAGCATGTCATTCCTCCGGCTTGGCGGATATCGACGCTTTCTTCCAAACGCAAACGGTATAGCTCGATTCTCGGCGCGCTCCGTTCAGGCGACTCGCCCTGCCGCGGCAGGATGAGGCTGAAGGTGCTCCCCTACCCGTCCGGATTTGGCGATATGCAATGGGCGCGACGCGATTTGCGAATCGCGCAAAGTCCCCTTCCCCGCGTAGCAAGCGAAATCCGCGCCGTAGAGCAGGGCACGAGTGTTGCGTTTTGGCCGAATCAACAATGGCGCTCGCACGTTCCACGTCCTCGGTAGAGGAGAGCGCCGAATTGCAGGTCAGGCATTCTGCCGTCGAGCGCCTTTCCAGCAGCGAACGCGTCACACTCTCGCTGCGGGGGCGGCTGACGTTCCTCGAGGCGGGCCACATCTGGACGGAGGTTCGCCAAAGCGTCGAAAGCGCGAAACGGGGCGAACACCTCGACTTCGACATGTCCGGTGTCGATGCCGTCGACGGCGGCACCATGGCCCTGCTCGTTCACCTTCGCGGCGAGCTCGCGGCGCGCGGCGTCGTGGCCGACTTCGTCGGGGCTCACGAGAACGTGCAGGCGCTGATCCATTTGTACCGGGGAGACATCCAGCCCGTTCGCCGTCGGAAGCGCAAGCACGAGGGGATACTGAGTCAAATCGGCCGCGCGACCTCGGAGTTCTTCCTCGAAGTGAAGAGCGTCCTCGCCTTCTTCGGGGACGTGGTCCTGGCGGCGCTCGGCCTCTTGAAGGAGCCCAAGACGGGCAATTGGAAAGACCTCCTGCCGACGATGGAGCGCACCGGGGCGGACGCGGTGCCCATCGTGATCCTCATCAACTTCTTAGTCGGCTTCGTCATGGCCTACCAAGGCGCGAGACAACTGAAGCAGTTCGGCGCCAACATCTACGTTGCGGATCTCGTTGGCCTCTCGGTGACGCGGGAGCTCGGTCCGCTCATGACGGCCATCATCCTGTGCGGCCGCTCCGGCGCGTCGTTCGCTGCGGAGCTCGGGTCCATGAAGGTGTCCGAGGAAATCGACGCGCTGCGCACGATGGGGTTCGGTCCGATTCGGTATCTCGTCCTGCCGCGCTTGCTCGCGTTAATGCTCGTGTTGCCTGTGCTCACGTTGCTCGGAGACCTGGTGGGGCTGCTCGGCGGCGTCCTCGTGGGGATGACGACCCTCAATCTCACGTTCGGCGGGTACCTCTCCGAAACGCACAAGGCGCTTCACTCGTGGGACGTCTTTTCCGGAGTCATCAAGAGCGTAGTCTTTGGGCTCGCGATCGCTCTCATCTCTTGCCAGCAAGGTTTCGCGACCACCGGGGGCGCCGAGGGAGTAGGCCACCGCACCACGGCTTCGGTTGTCTCGATTCTTTTCACTCTGATCCTCCTCGATGCCGGGTTCACCATGTTCTTCCATGCGTTCCAACTATGAGCGAACCGTTGATCCAAGTCACAGGCCTCACGATGGGCTGGGACGATGTCGTCCTGCAAAGGGACGCGACATTTCACGTCGATCGCGGCGAGGTGTTCGCCATCCTCGGCGGCAGTGGATGCGGCAAGTCGACGCTATTGCGCTGCCTCATCGGACTGGAGACCCCGATGGGCGGCGAGATCTCAATCGCCGGTTTGGGGCATCCGAATCTGGAGGCGGGCCGGCCGCCCTTCGGGGTGATGTTTCAGAGTGGCGCGCTCTTCGGATCGCTCACCGTCGGCGAGAACGTCGGCTTGCAGCTCGAGGAGTGGACGAAGCTGCCCCATGAAGCCATCGGCGCCATCGTGCGTGCCAAGCTCAAGCTCGTTGGCCTCGACGGCGCGGAGAACACGCTCCCTTCCGAGATCTCGGGCGGGATGAAGAAACGCGCCGCAATCGCCCGGGCGATGGCACTCGAGCCCGATCTGCTCTTCCTGGATGAGCCCTCCGCTGGCCTCGATCCGGTGAGCGCCGTGGAGCTCGACGACTTGATCCTCACCCTCAATGAGGTGCTGGGCCTCACCGTGGTCCTCGTGACCCACGAGCTCCCCAGCATCCTCAAGATCGCGAAGAGATGCATCATGCTCGACAAAGAGACCCAAAGCATCATCGCCGCCGGAGACCCGCGCGAGCTCCGCGAAGACGGCACCGTTGCGCGAGTGCATGAATTTTTCAACCGCTTAGCGAGGGCGAACTGATGGCCGCGCCGACCAATCACTGGAAGCTTGGGCTCTTCGTGGTGGTGGGAATCGTGCTCGCACTCACGACGATTACGTTTCTTGGCGCCCAGAGTCTCAAGAAACAGGTCGTGAGCTACCAGACTTATTTCGACGAGTCGGTTCAAGGCTTGGAGGTGGGCTCACCTGTAAAGTTCCGGGGTGTCACCGTTGGCACCGTATCGGCCATCGGGATCGCAGCGGACCGCCGGCACGTGACGGTCACGAGTGAGCTTGCCGTCGCCGACTTGAGCGATCTGGGGCTGAGCGTGGGCAAGGGGGACAAGTCCAAGATCCGTGTGCCGCCCGACCTGCGAATGCAGGTCGCGTCGCAGGGAATCACCGGGGTGAAATTTCTGCTCATCGATTTCTTCGAGACGAAAGACAACCCCCGTCCCGAGCTGCCCTTTCCGGTGCCCGAGAACTACATCCCTGCCGCCGTCTCGACGATGAAGAACGTCGAGGACGCCATCGTCCGCGCAGTGAACCGAATCCCCGAGATCGCTCAAGGCATCGGGGTCGCCGTCGGCAAGGTCAATCGTTTGCTGGACGACCTGCAGAGGGGCCAGTTGCTCGAGGATGGGGCGGCGACGCTCGCGCGAGTCAACCAGCTGTTGGCGTCGCTGCAGGGAGAGATCACCCAGAGCCACGTTGGCAAGCTCTCGACCCAGGCCCAACAAGCCCTGACCCTCCTGAACGAAACGATTGGGCGGACGAACACGCTCTTGGCACGCCTCGACGGTGACAAGGGGCTCGTAGCAAGCGCCCAGCGAGCTTCCAACGCAATGGGCGACGTGGCGGTCGGCGCGGGAACCCTTGGACCGGAGTTGGAGGAGACGCTGCGCGATGTCCAAGAGTTCACGGGGGCGATCCAGCGAGTCGCCGACGCTCTCGAGCGGGATCCGGACATGCTGCTCAAGGGACGAGGGAGGGCCAAATGAGGACCACCTGGCTCCTCCGCGCGACGATGGTCACGGCGCTCTCGAGCGCGACCCTCGGATGTGCGTTCTTCACCAAGAGCGATCCGGTCGTGCTCCGGTACTTCTCTCCCGAGACAATCGGGGCCCGTCCGGATCCAGCTGGCGTTGCGCAGGCCATGCCTCCGACCCGCTTGGATCTGCGAATGGGGAGGGTCAACTCGGCGTCCTATGTGAAGGATCGCATCGCCTTCCGCGATAAAGACTTCGAGATCGGATACTACGAGGAGCTCCGCTGGACGGAGAAGCCGGAGGCGTATCTGCGGCGTGCCCTCGGTCGTGCCTTGTTCGAAGAGCAGGGCGTTCGCCGGATCATCTCCGGCTCCGGACCCACGCTCGACGTCGATCTCGATGCTTTCGAAGAGCTACGGTCTCCCAGGCACGCCGCGCGGATCCAGGTGACCTGGCTCCTGCGCGACGATCAGCGCGTGCAAATCCAGGAGACGTTCACGATCGAGCGAATTATCCCGTCGAGTGAACCGAGCGGCCCCGCCGGGATTGCCGCCGCCATGGCCGAGGCTTTCGACGAGTCGGTCAAACGCGTCACCGCGCGGGTGATGGTTGCGCTGTCGAGGAGCGCGACTACGACGAGCCCGCCGACCGCTGCAGAGGGACCCTAGGATCGTCAGCGGGGCCCGACTACTTCGTCGGTCCAGACCTTGAATCCAGTCAGCTTGTTGGGTCCGAAGGCGGTGCTGATGGCCACGTCGGCGGCGTCTCGCCCGCGCCCTATTAGCACTCGCCCGATACGGGGCGTATTGTGCCGCGCGTCGAACGTGTACCAAGAACCGTCGAGATACGCCTCGAACCATCCGGAGAAATCCATCGGCGCGTCCACCGGCGGCACGCCAACATCGCCGAGGTAACCGGTGCAATAGCGCGCGGGAATGTTCATGCAGCGGCAGAACGCGATGGCCAGGTGAGCGAAGTCCCGGCAGACACCCGCTTTCTCCTCATAGGCCTCCCATGCGGTCTTGGTCGGCCGCGCATACGCATATCCAAACTTGATGTGATTGTGAACGAAGGCGCAAATGGCTTGGACTCGGCCTTCGCCCGCCGGCGCGTTCGCGAAGAGTTGCCAGGCGATCGGCGTGAGGCGATCGGTCTCGCAGTAGCGGCTTCCCAGGAGAAACTGGAGCGTCTCCTCCGGGAGGACTTCGACAGGCGTCTGCCTCGCCCCCCGCGCGACGACGTCCGGGCTTCCGGTGTCATTGATCAGCGCGTCCGTGAAGAGGCGCGTTCGTCCGCGTGACGCCACAAGCCGGCTGCACCAATTGCCGAACGAATCGCGGTACGCGCCGATCGCGAGCGGCGGCTCGGTATGCAGATGATCGGGAATCACGATGTCCGAAACGCGGCTGAAATGAACGCTCAGCATCAAAATCATGGGAGTCGGCTGAGGACATTCGTAGGTCAATTCGTAGCCGATACGGATTTGCACGACTCTTCACCACTGGAGTTCGGGTAACTGTTTGAACACGGCGCGAACGCCTTCGCTCCATTGTTTGCTCAGCGTGCTGAAGTAGGGATCGCCCTGTTCGAATCGGCGACGCTTTCGAACCTGCAGAGTGTCGCGTTCGTAGCAGACGAGGTCGATGGGCATCCCGACCGACAAGTTGCTGCGCATGGTCGAATCGAACGAGACGAGTACGCATTTGGATGCGTCCGTCAGGCTGGTCGACGGAGTGATCACGCGGTCCATGATCGGTTTGCCGTATTTCGCTTCGCCGGTCTGGAAGAAGGGCGTGTCGATGCCCGCTTCGACGAAATTCCCCTCCGCGTAGATCCGAAACAGCCGAACGGGTTCGCCCAGGATTTGACCGCCGAGGATGAAAGATGCGTTGAAGACGAGGTCGCTTTTCTCCAAGTAGGTCTTGTCGCGGCGCTCGATATCACGCATGGCGTCCGAGACGAGAACCGCCACATCGAACATCGTGCGAGCGGTCCACACGCTGGGTGGTCCTTCTTTGGCATCGCCCTTCTGTTTAAGCACGCTGATGATCGCCTGCGTTCCGGCAAGGTTTCCGGAGCTCAGCAAGACAAGCACCCGGTCGCCAGGGCGTTCGAAGACCGTCATCTTGCAAAACGACGCGAAGTTGTCGACTCCCGCATGGGTGCGAGAGTCCGACGCGAACACAATCCCGTCGTTCAAAAGAACGCCTACACAGTAAGTCATGCGGTCGCCATCTTACCTCCGTTCGTCACGATGGGCGCCGGCGAGCATTGGGCGCCGGCGCTCGCAAGCAATTGAGGCATGAGGCATGGCCGCTCCGTCCCGCAGTGCCCGTGTGCCAAGTCCAACCCTCCTTGAGCAGCTCGCTCCAGGCATGTTCACGACCGACGGCCTCCACCGGAAGGCTGAACTTCAGGCACTCGGCGCACTGGGCGTCGAAGGAGCCATCGGCGAGCAGGCGAACGCAAGAGGGCGCCAGGCCCTGCGACTCCGTATTCACGATGACCTCCGTGATCTTTAGGAGAACGCGCGGCCGATCCCGCGCTCGTCCAGCCAAAACAATGGCTATCGGCAATCGCCTCTCATCTCCGCGATGACGCCAAGCTCTGCCCTCTCGGGGCCCAAAGGGCGATGAGGACGGCTCGCGCGAACACGCCGTGACCGAGCCCGCGTACGCCTGACTCGGATCAAGTGGTCGCAGCGTAACCATGAACGTCGCCTTAGCAACTGCCGGCGCAGGTGACGACCTACCGACAGCTGGAGTCGTCTCGCCGCAGGGACGGACGCGCACCCGATTTGAGCGCCGAGTTCGTGCAATCGCAGCGGTGTTGCACCAGCCATCGTTCGTTTCGCGCCATCTCTCTTCTCAAATTGCGAAACTGCGAAAGGTCACGCCGGAATTGCTCTTTGGGCGTCTGCGCCCGGGCTCACTGGGCCATCCGCGGGATCCGCAAGAGGACGCCGCTTCTGAGGCATCCTCGCGACATCGAGGACTTTGTGCATCACAAACCTTCGACGCAGAGACCCCCTCGCGCCCATGGTCCGGCATTTGCTTTCGTCGGCTCGATGCCAAATGTCTCAGAAGAGAAAGCACCCGCCGCGCCCGTGAGGCACGCGACATGACGACGGTCTCGTTGATCGTGATGGAGCCAGGCAGCGATTGGCCCGGCCACGTCGGAGACTGCGCAAATCTCGTGGCGTTTAGCCAGCACGGTGAGAAGTTGCTTGAAAGAACCAAGGAGAAGCTTGACACGCTCCGCCGCCACCGCCAGGACGTCCGAGTGGCGGTGCTCGCTTGCAACGGAGAGACTGAGGGCGACGCCGCCAGCTACCGGGCGCAGGTTGCCCGAACTCTGCTGGCCGCCGTGACGGGCGCGACATTAGGGCGCCTCGTCTTGAGCGCCAGCGGCCGCGCGTCGCTTCGACTGCGCCACGAGCTGCTCTCACTCACAGGCATGCTGAGCGAGCAGCTTCGGGGAACGAGCGCAACCGTCTCTCTAAAATTCACCGATTCGTCTCAGTGAGACCTCATGCCAGGAGACGCCTTCCTCGGATGGCGTGGAAGGCGACTAAGACGACGACCGCTCCAATCACGGAGACGAGCAAGCTCCAGATGTTCAAACCGGTGACTCCGGTCGCCCCGCCCATTCGAAAGAGAACACCCCCGACAATGGAGCCGGCAACGCCGAGTGCGATGTCGAGAAGGAGTCCCGCGCCGGTTTTGTTCACGAGCTTGCTCGCGATGAATCCCGCTATGAGCCCAAGGACTATCCATGTGATGAACGACATGTGATTTCTCTCCAGTGAGCTGAATAAACAGCGAGACACGAGCCTGTCTCTCTAGAAAGTCGATTCCCATGAAGCGCCTTACGGCAACGATGATGAATTCGAATCTGTCAAGAACCGGGGCCACTTTGCTGCTGGCCGCCTTGGCCGGCTGCGGAAGCGCAGACGGTGCGGTTGCGAGCTCGATGGATGGTGGGAACACGGCCGGAAGCACGGCAGGCGGAGCGAACATGCCTGACGCCAAGAGCACGACAGGTGGGAATGCAGTAGACGGCGCAAGCCGCGCAGACGCCAAGAACATGGCATCGACCCTTGCCGTGAATCTTCGAACGGCCGGCAACTACGCGATCCTTGCAAAAAGTGGAATATCTACCGTGCCGACTTCCGCCATTACGGGAAACCTCGGCGTCAGCCCCAATGCCGCCATTTCTATCACGGGATTCTCATTGACTGCCGATTCCACGAACGTGTTTTCGATTTCGCCGCAGGTTACTGGGAAGATATTCGCAGCCGATTACACCGCGCCGACGCCTTCCAACCTCACTAGCGCTATCGGCGACATGGAGCTTGCGTTTACTGACGCGGCCGGACGCGCGCCCGACGTCACCGAGCTGGGCGCTGGAAACATTGGTGGAATGACACTCGCCTCAGGCGTCTACAAATGGGGAACCGGGCTTCTGATCCCCACGGATGTTACTCTGGCCGGCAACCCAACAGACGTATGGATCTTCCAGGTTGCCCAAGATCTCACCGTGAGCGGCGCGACCCACATCTTCCTAACCGGTGGAGCGATGCCAAAGAATGTCTTTTGGCAGGTCGCTGGTTTGGTTGATCTCGGTACGACCGCACACTTCGAGGGAGTCATCTTGACTCAGACGTCGGTGGCCCTCCGGACCGGCGCGTCGATCAAGGGCCGACTGCTGGCGCAGACCGCGGTCACGATCGACAGCAGCGCGATCGTCGAACCCGCGCCGTAGAGGCACACGCACGTCGCGTCGCCTAGGCAGACACTCGCGTGCTCGCCCAATCGACGCGTCGCCGCAGTACATTGGCAGTCGATGCAGCTAGCGGCCGGCGAAACTCAGCTCGCGTTCGGCGGGCTGGTTCGGTTCTATCCCGACTGGATCGACCCCTCGGACGCCGATCACCTTCTTCGGGAGTTACGCGCGACCGTCCGCTGGAGTCAGGGCAGCATCGTCTTGTTTGGCCGCGAGGTGCGGGAGCCGCGGCTCACGGCATGGTACGGCGACGTTGACTACCCCTATTCGGGTAGAACTGTGCAGGCAGCGCCTTGGCCACCTGTTCTGGCGACGCTGCGTTCACGCGTACAGACTGCGGTGGGTGCTCCGCTAAATGCCGTCCTTCTGAATCTCTACCGCGATGGCAAGGACAGCATGGGAATGCACTCGGATGACGAGCCCGAGCTTGGACGTGATCCCATCATTGCAAGCGTATCGTTCGGCACGCCACGCAAGTTCGTCTTGGAACCGAAGCGGAAATCTGCGCGCCGCGATGGGTCGTGCGCGGTTGTGCTCGGACACGGCAGCTTGCTCGTGATGGCCGGCAGCTGCCAACACCACTACCGCCACGGCGTGCCGAAAGATCCGAAGTGCCCTGGCGAACGCATCAATCTCACATTTCGCTGCGTGCTCGCCAAGCGCGCGGATCTATGAGCGATCGCCCCCGCCGCCGGAACGCGAACCGTCGGAGCGCCCGCCCAGAAGCGCGGCAACAATCTCCGACACCTCGAACGGCTTGCGGACCCACGTAATCTGCTCGGCCTCGAGGCCGGGCGGCATTCCGGTCGCGCTCCCACTGATGAACACGAGCACCGCGTCCGGAGATCCCTTGCGCAAGGCGTCCATCGCCCCGCGCACGTTTTCGGCAATCGGCGAGAGATCGACCAGCGCGGCGTCGTGATCGTCGCCTGCGAGCTCCAAAAGCTGCTGCGCCGTCCGCGCCACGACCACGTGCGCTCCTCGCGCGCCAAGAGCCGACTCGAGCAAAGTGGCAACGTCGACGTCGTCCTCCACAACAAGCACCCGCTGCCCGGCAAGCACGGCCGCTCGCGGAACGGAGAGCGGAGCGGGAGGAATCTTTGCGCGTGGCCAGCTTAGCCGAAAGTTGGCGCCGCGGGCGTTGGCGCCCGAGAGAAGCTCCAAGTCGCCTCCCGCTGCGCGCGCCATGGCCCGAGCGTGCTTCAGGCCAACGCCCGCACCCCCGTGGCGGTTGGTCACTCCTTCGAAGATCCGGGGCGCCTGCGCCGGTGCCACCCCTGGGCCCTCGTCTTGAACGAGGATCGCAGTCATATTGGGGTCCGCGGTCGCGTCGATGGTGATTCGACTGCCGGAAGGCGCCCACGCCAGAGCGTTCAGCAGCAAGTTCGTAAGGACCTGCGATGCGTCGGCCGAGAGAGGCACGCGCAACCCGGGGCAGCGCCCAGCGATCACCATGGTTACCTTCGCGCGCTGCGCTTCGACCGACAATGCCTCGACCGCATCGTCGACAATCGCATCGAGCGTTTCTTCCCGCTGGTCGATTGTCCCGTGGGCGCCGATGGCTCGACGCGCCAGGTCGCGTGCGGCGCGCGCGCGGTGCTCCACAATGGCCAAGGCGCGCTCGAGCTGCTCGGGCGAAGACCGACCCGATCGAGCCTCGTCGATCCAACCGAGCAGAACAGTCAGCGCATTGGACACGTCGTGCAGCGCGCCCGTCACATCCCGATGCGGATCGCTCTGCGGCGGTTCGCTCCATCCCGTCGGGCGGTCCTGGTCTCGACCGTCTCGCTGCACAGCGCGGAAGTTACGCCATCTCGCCACTCTGGTCACGCCTACAGAAACTTCCAAGCACCCGGTTACGGCGACGGGTTGCACGCTGCGTGACCAAGGCGTACACCGGAGCGCGTCAATGAGCTCCCTCAAGAAAACGTGGCTCAAGCAGATCACGAGGGTGATGAGCGACCCGCGCATCATGACAATCATGCAGGACGAACGCGTCATGAAGGCCGTGATGGCCGCGATGAGTGTCCCGGGCAGGGCCCAGACTCTAGGAAAAGAGCTAGTAGAGAACGTGGCAAGATCGATGGATCTTGCCACGGAGGCCGAGGTACAGGACTTGCGTAGAACCGTGCGAAAGCTCGAAGACGAGATGGCGCAGCTAAAAAATGGCCATGACCGCCGCTGATGGTTCGCCGCTGCTTCGCCCTTCACGCACGTGACGTGGTCTGGTGGGGGGGAGCGGGCCCCTGCCCCGCCCCACGCTCATGCTGAGCCGGGTGAATTAACGTCAACAACCCCCAAGCTCTCGCCTTCGGCCGCCAGCACGACGGCAAGGGCCTTGCGGGCGCCTTCGAGGGTGATGTCGCGCGCCTCGACAATCATCGCGGCAACCCTTTCGACGAGGTGCCCTGCGGCCCCCGCGGCCAGGGCAACGGCACGGGCGTGCAGCCCCATGTGACCACGTTGGATGCCATCGCTTGCGAGCGCTCGAACTGCGGCAAGGTTCGACGCTAGGCCCACCGCCGCGGCGACGGCGGCCAAACCTTGAGCATCACCGATGCCGAGCAGACGTAGCGACAGGCGCGCGGTCGGGTGAACCCGCAGCGTGCCGCCGACGGTCCCCAACGCCAAGGGAAGCTCAAGGGACCCCTCGATCGAGCTACCGTTTCGCCGCCAGATGGCGAGCGGCTGGTAGCGGCCTGAGCGAGCAGCGTACGCGTGGGCGCCGGCCTCCACCGCGCGCCAATCGTTGCCCGTCGCGATAACGACGGCGTCGATGCCATTCATGATCCCCTTGTTGTGGGTTGCCGCGCGGTACGGGTCGAGCTCGGCGAACCGCGAGGCGTTGACGATTCCGTCAACGACGTCGATGCCGCTCATGTCCTCGGTCGCCAGCGCTTCTGCGGGAACGCGACAGCGCACGCGTACGCAACGCTTGTCGCAGAGATTGGAAAGAATGCGCAGGCCCACTTTGGCGCCGGCGATCGCAGCCACACGGTCCGCCACGGCCTCGGCCACCCCGTTGACCAGGTTGGCCCCCATTGCGTCTCGACAATCGATGATGATGTGCGCAACGACCATGTCGTCGGCCAGCCAGCGCGCTTCCACTTGGCGAGCTCCGCCGCCCCGCGCCACAAGGCTCCCCAAGGCTTGGTTGGCAAGGCCGACAATCTCTTCGGCATGGGCACCAATCCGAGCCACCGCCCCGCGGGCATCGGTCACGTCGCGCAATTGAACCTGCGCGATCATCAGCGGCGGATCTGCCTCGGCAATGAAACCTCCGCTGGCACGAACCATCTTTGCTGCGTTGGAAGCCGCAGCCACAACGCTCGGCTCTTCGATGACCATCGGGACGACGTGGTCATGCCCATTGACCCGGACATTGAGGGCAACGGCGTAGGGAAGCGCGTAGGTCCCTAGAACGTTCTCCACGAACTTGTCGGCGGTCTCGGCGTCGAGTCCGCCGGCGTCGACCGCGCTCTCGATCTCGCTTGGATCGGCGCCCGTCACATCGCCCACGAGAGCTCGCCGCTCCTGAACGGTAACCTTGTAGAAGCCTGGCAATCGGGAGGTTGTGGCCATCGTCGGGTCCTTCAGTTGGGAAGCAATTCGCCGCGAACACCCACGCGGTCGATAGAAAGAGACAAACGAGTGAGTCCAAGGGCTTGAGCGCGACCGGCAAAGGCGGCGGAGGGGCCCAGCGTTCCAAGCCAGACAGCGACGTCGCCACCTCCCGCGCCGGAAGGAAAGAAACCAGCGCCCTCCCGCTCGGCGACCGACGCGAGCTCCGCGAACGCGGGCGGAACGATAGGCGCCGCCGCCATGCGACCGAGCTCTGCCAACAGGGCTCCGTAGATCCGGGCTGCGGCGACGAATCCGCTGCCGTTGCCCGCTTCCAGCGCGTCGGCAGCCAGGCGGGCGGTGTCGGCCATCGACTTCGCGAGCGGCGCGAAATCCCGCGAGCGCCCGGAGCGCAACGCGGCCACCCGTGCCCGAAGCTCCGTCGTACGGGCGCTTACGCCGCCGAAGTAGGCCGCAAGAACGACGTCTGCCGGCCAGACGACGCGACGAATCGCCGGGGAGAACTCCCCAACTACGTACTTCAGCACGCCTCCATAGACACTCGCTGCGACGTCGACACCGCTACCTCCGTTCTGGACGCGACCGTGCGCTCGGCGGGCCTCGAGAAACAGCCCTGCGCGCACGCTAGCATCGTTCAAGTCTTCCCCGCGCGCCAAAGCCTTTGCCGCCAACGCCGCAACGACGGCGGCCGCACTAGAACCAAGCCCTAGCTTGCGACCTTCCGCATCGTGCAGCGCACGGACATCGGTTTCCGGCGCGGCTGCGTCGCCAAACGCGGCGCGAACCTCGGGCGCGGGAGACTGCGAAACACGCGATGAGTCCGCGACCGCATAGCGATCCACGGCGGCGACGATCGCGGGCGCGCCATCGAGCACCGCGTACGCTCCGGTGAGGACCAGCTTGCCCGGGGCAAGCACTCTCATATTGTCTGCCTCGGGTCGCTTGCAAGCTTCGCCCCTTCACCCGGCCTAGCTTCGATCACTCTCACGACTCCCGGCGTCGCTTGCATCGCCTCGCGCACGCGCAGCGCGTCGTCCGGGCGCGTGAGGACTTTCACGTGGGGACCTGCATCGATCGTTGCGAAGGCAAGGGTGCCGGCTTGCCGCAAGGCACGAACGGTAGCCAGAGCCTGGAGCGTTGCCCCGGTCCAGTAGATCACCCCGGCGGCAATTGCGCTCGCGTGCATCGCCAATGCGCTCGCCTCAGCGAGCTGGCCCACCCTCTCAAAGTCCTTGGCCAGCACCGCTGCGCGCAGACGATCATGCAGGCGGGGCGCCTCCTCCAGCCAAGCGTTCGCGTAGGGGCTGCGCTCGATGGTCGTCCGCATGCCCTCGCTCGATCCAATCGCCTTGGGCGCCTCGGTCGTCACGCACACGAGGATCACGAGTGGAAGGTGGTCCGCAGCCGCCAGTGGTTGCGCCGCGAGCAGATCGCCTTCCCGCGGAACCAGCGGCGCCGCGCGCAACTCGACGAACCCGCCATAAACACTCCGGGCCGCGCTTGCAGAGCTGCGGCGCGCCAAATCGCTGACGCGAGGCGGGCCCCAATCGAGCCCAGCTGCGCACGTTGCCGCGAGAGCCAAGGCGGCGAATCCCGACGCGCTCGAGGCCAGGCCGCTGGCGGTTGGAAAGTCGTTGCGGGAAACTACCTCGGCCCGGCGCGCCTCACCCGCCGCGGTGCGCACCCTGTCCAGCAATTCGATGACGCGTGCGCAGGCGCCCTCGCCTGCGGCTTGTCCGTTGAGGAGGACGCGGTCCTCGACCAGGGCGCGATCAAAACGCACGCGTGTGCACGTCACGAGCCCGGCCAATGTCACCGAGAGGCTCGGCACGGCCGGAAAGCGGCCGTCGCCCGGGCGCTTGCCCCAGTATTTCGACAGCGCCACGTTCGGGTGAGCCAATGCGGCTGCTTCGCTCATGGCGCGGTCTCGCTCTCGAGCGACCGAACGCGCATCTCACGGGCGACGCCCGCCGCGAAGCCATCGAACCCCGCCTCTCTCCACGCGGCAAGCACAGCCTCGGCGACCGCCTTCGAAGGAGCGAGTGCGACGACGCTCCCGCCACCCCCCGCGCCTGTCAGCTTCGCACCCAGCGCCCCCGCATCGCGCGCAACGGCACACATATGTTCAATTTCCGGGCTGGAGACGAAGAGCCCCGCAAGCAGCATCTGGTTCAGATCCATCAGGCGGCCGAGCGCGAGACAGTCCCCGGCTTCGATGGCGAGCCGCGCGTTTTGTACTAGCACGCGAATCGCGTCGAATGCATTGTCGACGAGGTCGCGCCGCCGTTCGCGAAGACGCGCGACCGCGTCCACCATCGACTTGGTGCTCGAGGTCTTGCCCGTGCTTCCGATGCACAGGTCAAGCGATCCGCGGACGCGGATAGCCTCTAAACCAACACCCTTTCGAAAAAGAAAGCACCCGCTGCGCACGGCGAGGGCCGCATCGACGCCGCTCGGGTTGCCGTGAAAGACGCGCTCCCAAGCCATGGCCCGTTCCAAGAGCGCCCCTTCGCAAGCCGACGGCTCGAGAGCGCGCGCGACCGCGACTCCCATGGCCGCCGAGCAACCGAGCCCGCTCCCGGGCGGAAGATTCGCTTCGAGGTCGATGGCGTGGGCTCCCAAGGAAGGCGTCTCACTGCGAGCGACCGCGAGCAATGCGCGAAATGCCCTGGCCAGGTCGTGCTGCTCGTCGTCCTCTCGCACGTCGATGCCCCAACTGGGAACACTCAGGCGGCTTGGCCCTTCGGCAAGGGGGATCGCTCGCGCCCGAACCCCGCGATCGATGCCGACCGCGATCGCCGGCACGCCATAAACGACCGCGTGTTCGCCAAGAACAATGGCCTTGCCGCCCGCATATCCAGTTGCGCTCATCAGCTTTGCCTCTG
>WNFJ01381713.1_pt1 | contig 19021 bp, 23 predicted proteins | sample 5400461 | NCBI WGS metagenome assembly WNFJ01 (sample SAMN13153349, study PRJNA577476) | soil metagenome | isolation source: 115 cm saprolite on Douglas fir-dominated hillslope | place: USA:California | collected 2013-09-17
CCCTGGACGGTGGCGTTCGGGTTGTGGAAGGCGAGCAGCGAGAGCAGCCGCGGGATCTCGATGCCGTACACCACGGCGTGCCCGTTGTACCAGCCGAGCAGGTGCTCGGCCGCGCCGCGGGTGGTGGTCGCGAGCCCTTCCAGCGCGGCCAGCTTGACCGGCTGGGCCTGCGCCACGTCCCGGGCAGCCCAGTCGCCCACCACCACCTGCAGCGGCGAGGCCACGGCCGCCGCGGTCAGCGAGATGCCCAGCGCGGTCCGCTCGTACCGGCCCCGCCGCCCGCGCAGGATCGCCCATGCGTACGCGCCGGCCATCAAGAACCCGCACACGATGTAGCCCGCGAAGTACATGTGCACGTACTCGCTCCAGAAGAACGGGTTGGCGAACAGCGCGGACCACGGGTGCGCGTCCACCGCCTGGCCGTTGTGGAGGGTGAATCCCGCCGGGTGGTTCATCCAGGCGTTCACCGAGATGACGAACAGCGATCCGGTGACCCCGGCCAGCGCGATCGGCAGCCCGCTCGCGAAGTGCAGCCGCGGCTTGAGCCGGTCCCAGCCGTACACGTAGATCCCCATGAAGATGGCCTCGACGAAGAACGAGAACCCCTCCAGCGTGAACCCGAGCCCGAACACGTTGCCGAAGTCCTGCATCCACACCGGCCACAGCAGGCCGAGCTCGAAGGACAAGATCGTGCCGGTGACGACGCCCACGGCGAACAGCGCGAGCATGATCTTGGACCAGCGCCGGGCCAGCGTCCGGTACAGCGGATCGCCGGTGCGCAGGTACCGCCACTCGGCGAACAGCACCAGGGCCGGGAACGCGAGGCCGAAGCAGACCAGCGGAATGTGCACGGCCAGCGACAGCGCCTGCATCTGCCGCGCCTCGAACAGGTACCGCTGGTCCACCGGAGTGCCCGCAACCGACAGGAGCATCACGCTCCCATCCAACGCCCGTGCCTCCCCGCCCCTCCGCCCGGGGCCCCGGTAGCGAGACCTCCCGCCGCACCCCCCGCATCCCTCCTGCTCAGCCCCAAAACCTGAGTACCGAACGGGCCTACCCCACGCCCCGCCGCCCCCCAGATGCCTCGCCGGGCCCCCCAGATGCCCCGCCGAGCCTCCAAGACCAGCCCGCCGCCACCAGATTGTGATCCTTTTCACAAGCGCAGTAGCGCAGACCCCGATTCGTCGCCCGCCGGCCGATAGCGGGCCCCGATTCGCCGCCGACCGTACTGCGCGGACCCCGATTAGGGCCCCGATTCGCCGCCGGCCGTACTGCGCGGGCCCCGATTCGCCGCCGGCCGTACTGCGCGGGGTCGCTCCTGCTTCGTATGCCAAGCGCGCCGCTTGACATCTCAATCATGCTTGGTAAAGTTAGCAGAGAAATTTGCACGAGGAGGCAAACACTATGGCTAGCACCCCCGCGCGGGACCTGCAGGACGAAGTCCTGGCCGCCGCGCGCAAGAGCCAGGAGAACGTGGTCCGCGCGATCAGGAACTGGCTCGAGACGGTTCGGTCCGTCACCCCGAACTTCCCGTCCGTCTACGCGCCGCTCGCGGGCCGGCTGCCGAAGCTGCCGTCGGTCAACGTGCCGTTCGCGGACAAGCTGCCCAAGCCGCAGGACGTCGTGGCCAGCGGCTACGACTTCGCCGAGCAGCTGCTGGCCCTCCAGCGGAAGTTCGCCGAGGACCTGCTGGACGCGACCGCGCCGCTGATTCCCGGCAACAGTAAGGGCCCCAAGGCCACCCCGGCCGCCAAGAGCCAGCCGGCCCCGCTCGCGTCCGCCCCCAAGCCCCCAGCCCGCCCCGGTCGCGGCCGCTCCCAAGCCCGCGCCCAAGCCTGCCGTGACCGAGAGCGCGGCCGAGGCTGTGGCCACTCCCGGCACTTCGGTCGCGTCCAAGGCCCCGGCCCCCAAGGCCGAGGCTCCCAAGACGCCCGCCGCGAAGGCCGCTCCGAAGACCCCGGCCGCGAAGGCTGCTCCGAAGACGCCCGCCGCGAAGGCTGCTCCGAAGACCCCGGCCGCCAAGAGCGCTCCGAAGGCCACGCCCGCCCCGCGGGCCCCGAAGTCCACGACCGCCAAGCCCGCGCCGAAGCCCGCCGCGAGCGCCGACGCCGCCCCGAAGCCCACCGCCACCCCTCTTGCTAGATATGCCAAGCAATCCGCTTGACATCCCAATCATGCTTGATATAGTTAGCAGTAGAACCTAACAGGAGGCAAAGACAATGGCCAGCACCACCACCCAGGACCTGCAGGACCAGTTCCTGGCCATCATCCGCAAGAGTCAGGAGATCGCGCTCGACGCGCTCAAGACCACGGTCGAGACCGTGCAGAACATCACCCCGAAGATCCCCGCGGTCGACGTGCCGTTCGTGGACAAGCTGCCGAAGCCGCAGGACGTCGTGGCCAGCGGTTACGACTTCGCGGAGAAGCTGCTCGCCAGCCAGCGCAAGTTCGCCGACGAGGTGGTCAAGACCACCGCCGCCCTGCTGCCCGGCAACGGCGAGTCCAAGTAAGCCCATGGCCCGCGCAAGCAGGCCACATCCCAACGCGGCGGCTCCGGAACACCCCGGAGCCGCCGCGTTTCTATCTGACTTGCTGCGTTTGCCAAGCGATCCGCTTGACAAGCCAACCGTTTGCTTGGTAAAGTTAGCAGCAAGAAAAGCCGAAGAGGAGGCAGAAACCATGGCCAGCAACCCCGCGCAGGACCTGCAGGAAGAGTTCCTGAGCAGCGTCCGCAAGAGCCAGGAGACCGTCATCGACGCGATCAAGACCTGGGTCGAGACCGTCCAGTCCATTACCCCGAAGGTCCCCTCGGTGCAGGTGCCGGGCGCCGACAAGCTGCCCAAGCCGGAGGAGGTCGTGGCCAGCGCCTACGACTTCGCCGAGCAGCTGCTCGCCAGCCAGCGCAAGTTCGCCGAAGAGGTGGTCAAGGCCACGACCGCGCTGATGCCGGGTACCGACGAGAACAAGTGAGCCGGCTCTCCGCGAGAAACAAAAGAAACACCGACGCGGAGAACCACGACGCGGCAGCGCCCGAACACCGGCGCTGCCGCGTACTATACTTAGCAGAAGCGCGACGAAGCACGACGAACGCGCGACGAAGCACGACTAAGCACGAGGAGGTGCGCCGTGACGGACCCGTGGGAAGCGCAGCGGGAGGCGCTGGGCGCCTTCATCAGGGAGCAGCGCAAGCGCGCCAACCTCTCCCTTCGCCAGCTCGCCGAGCTGACCAGCCTGTCCAACCCGTACCTCAGCCAGGTCGAGCGGGGCCTGCACCAGCCGTCGGTCCGCGTGCTCAAGGCGATCTCCGGCGCCCTGAACGTTTCCGCGGAAACGCTGCTCGCCCAGGCCGGCCTGATCGACGCGATGACCGGCACCGACGGTAAAACGGACGCGAACGCAGACGGTACGGCCAACATCGCCGCGCCCGGCATGCCGGGCACCGAGTACGCCATCCGCGCCGACCAGCGTCTCAGCGACGAGCAGAAGGCGGCCCTGATCGCCGTCTACCGCAGCATGCTCGGCTCAGGCTCAGGCCCGGTCGCCGTCAGGGAGAACTAGCCGCCGCAGCCGCCGCAGCCGCCGCGACCACGTGGCGCAGCAGCAGCGCCGTGGTCACCGGCCCGACCCCGCCCGGCACCGGGCTCACCGCCCCCGCCACCGCGGCCACCGCGGGATCGACGTCCCCGACGAGCCCTCCGTCAGCCACGGCGTTGGTCCCCACGTCGACCACCACCGCCCCGGGCGCGACAAACCCAGGCCCGATCAGGCCCGCCCGCCCCGCCGCCGCCACGAGCACCTCCGCCGACGACGTAACCGCGGCCAGATCACGAGTACGCGAGTGGCACACCGTCACGGTCGCGTCCCGGGCCAGCAGCAACGCCGCCACCGGCTTGCCCACCACGGCCGAACGTCCCACCACCACCGCACGCCGTCCCCCCAGCGCGACCCCATGGTGATCGAGGAGCGCCAGCACGGCCTCCGCGGTAGCCGGCGCGAACGCGGGCAGCCCGGTCAGCAGGCGTCCCAGCGACACCGGGTTAGCCCCGTCGACGTCCTTCGCGGGATCGATCGAATCAGCCAGGTCAGCCAGCCGCGCCCCGCCGGGCAGCGGCGTCTGCAGCAAGATTCCGTGCACCGAGGCGTCACCGCTCAGCGCGGCCAGCGCCGCCCGGACCCCGTCCACGTCGGCGGTCACGTCGATGACGTCACACGCGATCCCGGCCTGCGCCGCCGCCCGCCCCAGCGACCGCACGTACCAGGCGCTGGCCTCGTCCGCGGTGGCCGTGACCACCGCCAGCCGCGGCGGCCGCCCCGCCGCCGCGAGCCCCGCCGCCAGCGACGCTGCCGACGCCCGGATCGAAGCCGCCAGCTCGCGCCCAGACAGCTGGCGCCCGGACAGCTGGCGCCCGGACAGCGGAACGCTCACCGCGCGATCTGCGCCCGCACCGCCGCGACGATCTGGTCGGCCCGGGCCGCGACGGTGTCGGCCGCCGCGGCGGTCTCGGCGTACTCGCCGTGCAGCACGGGGTCGGTGATCCCGTGCAGGTTGACCTCGATGACCAGGCGCGCGGTGACCGCGGCGGCGCGGGCCGCCTCGGCCGCGGCAGCCACGTCGGTGATCATGGCGCGGTTCCCGGCCGGCAGCAGGTCCTCGGCCAGCCGGATCACGAGCAGCGCCGTACGCACGACATCGGCGGGAGGACGTGCCGCGCCGGACAGGGCTGCGGATATTGAGGCCGAACGGGCCGACTTTTCCTGCTCTGACTCCTGCGGGAGCCGGTATGCGGCGGCCACGGCGCTGAAGGCGGCCGCGTCGGCTTCGGCCAGCGCCAGGCCATCCTCGCGCAGCTCGTCGGCCTCGGAAACGATGCGGCCCATCAGCTCGGCGTCGTACCGGGGGCCGTCGCTGTACCGGGCGACCATGGCCAGCAGCGCCGCGGCCTGCGCGGCGTGCAGGGCGGCGGTGGCGCCGCCGCCGGGGGCGGGAACGCGGGCGGCCAGCTGGTCCAGGAAGGCCGCGATGGTGTCGTCACGCATGCCGTGAGGTTACACCGGTCATCACAAATTCCCTTACAGTTGAATCATGCGCGGCTATACGCAGGACAAAGACGCTTATCTCAAGCGGCTGAGGCGGATCGAGGGTCAGGTTCGCGGGCTCCAGCGCATGGTGGAGTCCGACACCTACTGCATCGACATCCTCACCCAGGTGTCCGCCGTGACCCGGGCGCTGCAGGCGGTCGCGCTCGGGCTGGTCGAGGACCACCTCGGTCACTGCGTCACCCAGGCGATAGCCGAGGGCGGCCCTGACGCCACCGAGAAGGTGAAGGAAGCGTCGGAAGCGATCGCCCGCCTTGTCCGGTCCTAGTTCCGCGGACTGGCGCCGCTGGGTCGTCTACCAGATCTATCCGCGCAGCTTCGCCGACTCCGACGGTGACGGCGTCGGCGACCTGCGCGGCGTGCTCGGCCACGTCGGTTACCTGCACCGGCTCGGCGTGGACGTGGTGTGGCTGTCCCCGGTCTACCGCTCGCCGATGGACGACAACGGCTACGACATCAGCGGCTACCAAGACGTGGACCCGCTCTTCGGCACGCTGGCCGACCTGGACGAGCTGATCGCGGAGCTGCACGCCCGCGGCATGAAGCTGGTCATGGACCTGGTGGTCAACCACACCTCGGACGAGCACCCCTGGTTCACCGAGTCCAGGTCCAGCCGCGACAACCCCAAGCGCGACTGGTACTGGTGGCGCGCCCCCCGCCCCGGCGCCGTCCCTGGCACCCCGGGCGCCGAACCCACCAACTGGGAGTCGCTCTTCTCCGGCCCGGCCTGGGCCTGGGACGAGAAGACCGGCCAGTACTACCTGCACATCTTCTCCCCCAAGCAGCCCGACCTGAACTGGGAGAACCCCGAGGTCCGCCGGGCCATCTACGCCATCATGCGCTGGTGGCTCGACCGCGGCGTGGACGGCTTCCGCATGGACGTCATCAACATGATCAGCAAGGAGACGTCCCTGCCCGACACGCGGCCCCGCCCCGGTTCCCGGTACGGCCCCGGCGGCCGGCACTTCATCTGCGGCCCGCGCAACCACGAGTTCCTGCAGGAGATGTACCGCGAGGTGTTCGCCGGCCGGGGCGTGCACGTGCTCACCGTCGGCGAGATGCCCGGCGTCACCGTCCCCGAGGCGGTGCTGTTCACCGACCCGGCGCGGCACGAGCTGGACATGGTGTTCCAGTTCCAGCACGTGCAGCTGGACTTCGGGGCGCACAAGTTCGACCTGCGCCCGCTGCGGCTGGCCGACCTGAAGGCCGCGATGGCGGCCTGGCAGCTGGGCCTGGCCGAACGAGGCTGGAACTCCCTCTACTTCGGCAATCACGACCAGCCCCGTTCGGTATCCCGGTTCGGCGACGACAGCCCGGCACACCGGGTCGCCTCGGCCAAGACCCTGGCCACCGTGCTGCACCTGCACCGCGGGACCCCGTACGTCTACCAGGGCGACGAGCTGGGCATGGCCAACGCGCCGTTCGCCACGATCGGGGACTACCGGGACATCGAGACCCTGAACTTCTACGGCGAGGCGGTCGCCCGCGGTGACACTGACCTGACCGCCCTGGTCGCCGCGATGGGCCGGATGAGCCGCGACCAGGGCCGCACCCCGGTCCAGTGGGACGCCTCCCCGGGCGCCGGCTTCACCGCCGGCACGCCCTGGCTCCCCATCAACCCCGACCACGTGACGGTCAACGCGGCCGCCGAGGTCGGCGAGCCCGGCTCGGTCTTCGAGCACTACCGCCGGCTGATCGCCCTGCGCCACGAGGACCCCGTGGTCACCGACGGCGACTTCGAGCTCCTGCTCCCCGAACACCCGGCGGTCTGGGCCTTCGTCCGCCGCACCGCCGACGCCGAGCTCCTGGTCGCCGCGAACTTCTCCGCCGGCGCGGTGACCGCCGCACTGCCCCTGGACGCTCGCTGGGCGGGGGCCGAGGTGGTCATGACCAGCCTCGACGGGGACTCCCCGCTCCAGAGGCCGCCCGACGTCAAGCTCCGCCCCTGGGAATCCGTCGTCTGGCGCCGCCCCTGACTGTCCATTCCGGCCTCGCCGGTTCGTCGTCCTTGTGAAGCCGGCCAGAACGGCTCAACCCTTCACAGGAGGTCCACGATGAGTCTTCCCGATGTCGTATCCCGCGATCAGTGGCTCGAGGCCAGGCGCCGGCTGCTGGCGCGCGAGAAGGAGTTCACCCGACAGCACGACGCGCTCAACGCCGACCGGCGCAGGCTGCCCATGGTCAAGGTGGACAAGGAGTACGTGTTCCAGGGCCCGGACGGCCAGGTCACGCTGGCCGAACTCTTCGGGGACAAGCGCCAGCTCATCGTCCAGCACGTGATGTTCGGCCCGGACTGGGACAAGCCGTGCCCGGGCTGCTCGGCCGCCCTGGACGAGCTCTCACCGGGCGTCATCGACCACATGGGCACCAGGGAGACGGCCTTCGTGCTGGTTTCCCGCGCTCCCTACGGGAAGATCGCGCCGATGGCCGAGGAGCGGGGCTGGACCGCCGCCCCGTGGTACTCAAGCCACGACAGCGACTTCAACTACGACTACCAGGTCACGCTGGACGAATCCCGCGGCCAGACCGAGTACAACTACCGGCCGGAGCCCGGCCTGCTCGGCGGCGACCGGTCCAGCGAGATGCCGGGCTACAGCTGCTTCCTGCGCGAGGGCGACGAGATCTTCCACACCTACTCGGTTTACGGCCGGGGCACCGAGTATGTGGGGAACGCCTACACCTTCCTCGACCTGACCGCCCTGGGGCGCCAGGAGGACTGGGAAGAGCCCAAGGGCCGGGTCGCCCCGGTCCGCGGCGGAGACCCGACCTTCTCCAGCTGAGGCATTTCGGCAACCCCGAAATTCGGCGATACCCGGACCGGGTTTATTGAATACCCGCACAGGGTTTATCTAATACCCGGTCCGGGTTACCGAATGGGGCATTCAGCCCGCTCATTCGACCATTCTCTTGCCGGATCTGCATGTCATCTTTTAACGTCACATGAGTGCCGCGCTCCGAACCGGAGGGGACCCCAGATGAGCCAGAGCTTCGCGGTCGGCCGCGCCGCACCGCAGCCCGCCGCGGCGCAGGCCGCCGCGGGTGAGCTCGACCCGCGCCGCAAGCTGCAACTCGCCCTGGCCGTCCTGTGGCTTCTCGACGGAATCCTGCAATACCAGCCGTCCATGTTCACCAAGGCCTTCCCGCAGATGCTCGGCCAGGGCGCGCACGGAAATCCCGCCGTGGTGGCCGCCCCGATCACCTGGTCGGCCGGATTCATCGGCCACCACCTGGCCGTCACCAATGGCCTGTTCGCCACCATCCAGGTGGCGCTGGGCCTGGGCATCGCCTGGCGCCCCACCGTCAGGATCGCCCTGGCCGCGTCGGTCGCGTGGGCGGGAGCGGTCTGGTGGCTCGGCGAGGGCCTGGGCGGGGTGCTGGCCGGAACGGCCAGCCCGGTCGGCGGCGCCCCCGGCGCGGTGATCCTCTACGCCGTGCTGGCGGTCCTGCTCTGGCCCGCCGACCGCGACGGTCCCTTCGTGGCCGCCCGCGCCGTCGGCCGCGGTCCGGCGCTCGCGGCCTGGCTGGCGGTCTGGGGAAGCATGGCGGTCTTCGCCCTGCTGCCCGCGTCCCGCGCGCCCCAGGCCCTCAGCGGCATGATCTCCGACATGGCCTCCGGCGAGCCGAACTGGCTGGCCTGGCTCGACACCCGCCTCGCGGCCGCCCTGACCCACCAGGGCCTGCTCGCCTCGGCCGTGCTGGCGGCGGTGTTCACGATCGTGGCCGCGGGCGTCTTGCTCCCCGCGCGCCTCGGCCGCGCCGTCCTCGTCCTGGCCGTCGTGGTCGCCGTCGCCCTGTGGCTGGCCCAGGGCCTGGGCGGCATCTTCACCGGCGCGGGCACCGACCCCAACTCCGCCCCGCTGCTCGCGCTGCTGACCCTCTCGTACTGGCCCCGGAGCCTGGCATGAGCAGCCCCGCCTGGCTCTCCGCCACCTTCGCCGGCGTGATGCTCACGGTGGCGGTCTACTGCGCGGGCCGCCTCGTCGTCGCCCGCCTGCGGCGCCGTCCGACCGAACTCGACACCGACGCCGCCCACATCACCATGGGCGTCGCGATGGCCGGGATGCTCGTGCCCGGCCTGCGCGTCCTGCCCGCCGGCCTCTGGGAGGCCGTCTTCGTGGCCGGCGCCGCCTGGTTCGGCGGCCGGACCCTGCGGGCCCGCCGCGCCGCCGCGTCGTCCGCGTGGCGCTGCCCGCACCCCGCGCCGCACATCGTCGAGTGCGCCGCGATGCTCTACATGTTCCTCGCCCTGCCCGCCGCCGCGAGGCTCAGGGCCCCGATGGGCGCGTCCGCGGCCGGATCGCGCTTCTCGTTCCTGCCGCTCCTGCTGGCCCTGTTCCTGCTCGGCTACGTCGTCCGGCAAGGCGACCGCATCACCGCACAGGCCAGCGCAGCCCCCGGCGCAGCTCCCGGCGCCAGCCCGGGCCGAACGCACCACGCCCTGGCCCCCCGCTGCGCCGCCCTCTGCAAGATCGCCATGGGCCTCACCATGGGCTACATGCTGATCCTCATGCTCTAGCCCGCTCAGCCCGCGAACTCGTAGCCCGCTTCCTCGATGGCCTCGCGCAGCGTGGCGTCTCCCGGCAGCGGCTCGCCCGTGACCTGCACCTTTCCCGCGGCCACGTCCACCTCGACCCCGGTCACGCCGGCCAGCGCGCCCACCTCGGCCCGGACCGCGTTCGCGCAGTGCTCGCAGCTCATCCCGCTGACCACGATCGACCGAGTTGCCACGGCGGCCATCTTAGCCCCGCCTGCCTGCAGTACCTTAGCGATCATGCTGGATACCGTCGCCGCCCCCGACGGAACCGAGGTCGAGATCGAGCTCGCGGTCGGCGGCATGACCTGCGCGGCCTGCGCCGCACGGGTACAGGCCAAGCTCAACAAGCTCGACGGCGTCACCGCCTCCGTCAACCTGGCTACCGAACGGGCCCACGTGACGGCCCCGGCTCACCTCCGCGCCCGGGACCTCGTCAAGGTCGTCGAGGCGGCAGGCTACTCCGCGGAGCCGCTCGCCCCGGCGCAGACCCGCGATCCGGCCGAGCCCGACGCCGGCGTCGCCGCCGACGCCGACGCCGTCCGCCGGCTGCGCCGCAGGCTGACGCTGGCCCTGGTGTTCTTCGTCCCGCTGACCGACCTGTCCATGATGCTGTCGATCTTTCCGTGGACCAGGTTCCCCGGCTGGCAGTGGCTGCTGGTCGCGCTGGCCGCCCCGGTCGCCACCTGGGCCGCCTGGCCGTTCCACCAGGCCGCCCTCAGGCAGGCCAGGCACCTGTCCTCCTCGATGGACACCCTGGTCTCGATGGGCATCCTGGCCGCCTGCGGCTGGTCCGTCTACGCCATGTTCGTCCTGGACCGGACCCGCTCCGGCCGCAGCGGCCTCCAGGCCGTCCTGCACGGCTCGGCCGGCGGCATCTACCTCGAGGTGGCCGCCTCGGTCACCACGTTCCTGCTGGCCGGCCGGCTCTACGAGGCCAGGGCCCGCCGCTCGGCCGGCGAAGCCATGCGCACCCTGGCCGCGGCAGGCGCCAAGGACGTCTGCGTCCTGGCCCCCGACGACACCGAGCACCAGGTCCCCGTCGCCCTGCTGCGGGCCGGCCAGCGCTTCGTCGTGCGGCCCGGGGAGCGGATCGCCGCCGACGGCGAGGTCCTGTCCGGCCAGTCGGCCGTCGACCGCAGCATGATGACCGGCGAATCCGTCCCCGTCGACGCCGCCCCCGGCGACCAGGTGACCGGCGGCACCATCGCCCTGACCGGCCGCCTGATCGTCCGCGCCGACAAGGTAGGCCAGGACACCCAGCTCGCGCACCTGATCCGCATGGTCGAGGCGGCGCAGGCCGACAAGGCCGGCATCCAGCGCCTGGCCGACCGCATCTGCGCCGTCTTCGTCCCGGCCGTCCTGGCCTGCGCGGTGCTCACCCTGGCCGGATGGCTGCTGGCCGGCAGCCCCGCCGCCCACGCCTTCAGCGCCGCCCTGGCGGTCCTGATCATCGCCTGCCCCTGCGCCCTGGGCCTCGCCACCCCCGCCGCCCTGGTCGTCGCCTCAGGCCGCGGCGCCCAGCTGGGCATCTTCATCAAGGGCTACCAGGCCCTGGAGTCCTCCCGCGCCATCGACACCGTCGTCCTGGACAAGACCGGCACCGTCACCACCGGCCAGATGACGGTCACCGCGGTCCACACCGCCTCCGGCGTCAGCCGCGATGACCTCCTCTTCTACGCCGGCTCGGTCGAGCAGGCCTCCGAGCACGCCGTGGCCGCCGCCGTGACCGCCCTGGCCCAGGCCGAACCCCTGCCGCTGGCCTCACCCGACCCGTTCACCGCCCTGCCGGGCCTGGGCGCCCGCGGCACCGTGGACGGTCACGACGTCACCATCGGCCGCGCCCAGCTCTTCGCCGAGATCCCCGCCGGCCTGGCCTCCTGGTGCGCGGACCAGGAGCAGTCCGGCTGCACGACGATCCTGGTCAGCTGGGACGACCAGATCCGCGGCGCGCTCGCCGTCACCGACACCGTCAAGCCGTCCGCCCCGGCTGCCGTCGCGCGCCTGCGCGCCCTGGGCCTGCGCCCCGTCCTGCTCACCGGCGACAACGCCGCCACCGCCCAGGCCGTCGCCGCGGCCGCCGGCATCGACGAGGTCATCAGCGGCGCCCTTCCCGCCGTCAAGGCCCGGGTCGTGGCCGACCTGCAGGCTGGCGGCCGTTCGGTAGCCATGGTGGGGGATGGGATCAACGACGGCCCCGCCCTCGCGGCGGCCCGCCTGGGGCTGGCCCTGGGTTCCGGCACCGACGTGGCCATCTGCGCCGCCGACATGATCCTGCTGCGCGACGACCTGGGCGCCGTCCCCGACGCGATCGCCCTGGCGCGAGCCACCTTCCGCACCATCCGCCGCAACCTGGCCTGGGCCTTCTGCTACAACGTCCTGGCCATCCCGCTGGCCGCGCTGGGCCTCCTCAACCCCCTGGTCGCCGCGGCCGCCATGACCCTGTCCTCGGTCTTCGTCGTCTGGAACAGCCTGCGCCTGCGCCGCTTCCGCTAACCTCCGGTTACGGGCGGCTCCGGGACATCACCGAGATCCGCACCCTGGCCAGCTACGTCGAGGCCCAGTTGCTGTCCGCATTGCCCGGCATTTGGGGCCTGTGCGCCCTCGGCCCCAATAGACGGGGGCGGGGCCACACGCACCCCAGTCAAGACGCGCCCGCCCGGCGTGACAATGGGCTCATGCCTGATGCGCCCAAGGGTCACTGCGACGCCCGGTTCGCGCCGCTGCGCGACGCCTTCCGCGCCAACTTCGCCGAGCGCGGCGAGCTCGGCGCGGCGGTCTGCGTCATGGTCGGCGGCCGGGTCGTGGCGGACCTGTGCGGCGGCTGGGCCGACCGGGCCGCGGGCCGCCGCTGGCAGCCCGACACGCTGGTCAACGTCTTCTCCGTAGGAAAAGGCCTGATCGCGGCCTGCGCGGCCCGGCTGGCCGGCCAGGGCAGGCTGGATCCCGACGCGGCGGTGGCCGCGTACTGGCCCGAGTTCGCCGCCGCCGGCAAGGACGCGATCACGGTCCGGCAGCTGCTGTCCCACCAGGCCGGCCTGCCCGCGGTCGGCCGGCGGCTGCCGCCGGGCGCCATGCTGGACTGGCCCCTGATGACCAGTGCGCTGGCCGCGCAGGAACCCTGGTGGGCTCCGGGGCGAGGGCATGGCTATCACGTCAACACGTTCGGCTTCATGGTGGGCGAGGTGATCCGGCGCGTCACCGGCGTCACGGTGGGAACCTGGCTGCGTGCGGAGGTCGCCGGCCCGCTCGGCGCCGACGTGTCCATCGGTCTCCCCGCCGCCGAGCACGCCCGCGTCGCGTGTTTTGCCTGGCCCGGCGCGCCTCCCGCCGAGGAGGAGCCGCCCGGCCTGGACCGCGGCGCTCTGATGGAGCACAACGCGTACTACAACCCCGGCGGCCTGTCCGGCTTCGGCGTGATCAACTCGCCGCGGTGGCGCGCCGCCGAGGTCCCGTCGGCCAACGCGCACGGCACCGCCCGCGGCGTCGCCCGCGTCTACGCGGCGCTGGCCAACGGCGGGAGCCTGGACGGCGTGACGATCGTGGACGCCGCCGCCCTGGCCGACGCCACCGCCGAGCAGGTGTACGGCCAGGACCTGGTGCTGCACCGGCCGACCCGGTTCGGCCTCGGCTTTCAGCTCACCCAGCCCGAACGCCCCCTCGGCCCCGGCCAGTCGGCATTCGGCCACTTCGGCGCCGGCGGCTCCGTCGGCTTCTGCGACCCCGAGAGCGGCCTTTCCCTCGGCTACGTGATGAACCAGATGGGCCCCCGCTGGCAGAACCCCCGCACCCGGGCTCTGGTAGACGCCGCGTACGAATGCCTCGGCAGATGAGTCCGACGCAATTGCGCCGGGCGTATCCGCGGAACGCCGGCGTACGGCAGTATCAGTCACATGACCGAACTCACCGATGTTTCCGAGGCATTCGGCTACGGCGACTCGATCCTCGTCGGCGACCGGGTGCGACTGCGCGGCGTGCGCGATGACGACCTGCCCACGCTGGCGAAGTGGGAGATGGATCCCGGGCGCATGACCACGCTGTCGAACCAGGTGATCCCGCCGTCAGAGGCCTCGGCGAAGGAGCGCGTCGCGAAGTGGAGCGCGAACGAGAAGGACGACTTCGGCTTCGCCATCGAGACGCTCGACGACCCGCCGGTGCTGGTCGGCAACATCCATTTGTTCGGCGCGCGCCCCAAGGACCGGTGCGCGACGATCGGGATCGCCCTCGGCCGTGAGTACATCGGTCGCGGCTACGGCACGGACGCGATGCGCGTCATCGTCGACTACGGGTTCCGCGAGATGGGCCTGCACCGCATCCAGCTCGGCGTGGCTCCGTTCAACCCCGCCGGGATCCGCGCCTACCAGAAGGCGGGGTTCGTCGAGGAGGGTCGCCTTCGCGAGTCGGTGCTGCACGACGGGCGCTGGTACGACGAGGTGTTGATGTCCATCCTCGACCACGAGTGGGCCGCCCGCCGATCGCCTGGCCGATGAGCCAGCCGATACCGCGGGGTTGACCGCTCCGTCCGCCCAGAGATTGAGGTCCGAAGTCCACTCCCAGGCTGATGCCCCCGTGCCCGCCGGTCCGTAACGTGGACACCATGAACACCGCCACCCCGGACGACCCGTCCAGCCGCCTGCGGGTCTCCGACGCCGACCGCGACGGGGCCATCGCCGAGCTTAGCACGCACTTCCAGGCCGGCCGCCTCACCGCCGACGAGTTCGAGGACCGCGCCGGCCAGGCCCTGCAGGGCCGCACCGCCGCCGACCTGGCCGCTCTCTTCACCGACCTCCCGCGCCAGCCGCAGGCCGTGACCAGCCCCGCCGCCAGCGCCCCCGCCGCCAGCGCCCCCGCCCCGCCCAGCGCCGGACCGTCCTGGCCCGCCCGCCTGCCGAGGGCGCCGTTCGCCATCCTCGCGTCGCTGGCGGCGCTCGTCCTCCTCAGCGGCCACCCCTTCCACATCGTGTGGCTGCCCGTGCTCGCCATACTCGTCGTCAGGCTCCTGGTCGGCGGCCGGGACCGGCGCCGCCGGGACTATCGGTCTCCCCGCTGACGGCCCGCTGGCTGCGCTCCTTGCGCCGCGGACCGTTTGGTCCGCGCCCGCTAGCCAGCAGCGGATTAAGCTGCTCACCGACGCTCCGGCCGGCTCAGCTCCCGGTCGCCGCGAACCAGGCGCCGGTGGGTGAGGCCACGAACACGACGGGCGCAATGCACGGCCGCGGCAGCGTCACCCTGGCCCTGATGTCGGCGTTCCCCCTCATGCTGGCCGGGAACTGGCCGGTGGTGACGTTGGTGACGGTGGCCATACCGCCGCCGATGCTCTGGCAGCTGACGATGGCCTCGAAGTCGGGGACCGGGTTGGTGCCCCGCAGGTTGGCCGGGACCGCTGGATTGTCGGCCAGGACCAGGCCGCGGACATGTATCTGTACACGACCGTCCCTGGTCAGGAACCCGGTCCCGGCCGTGATCATCCACGGCAGCCCGCCACCGGGGACCATGCGGATCGGGTTGCCGGTGCCGACGTAGGGGCCGGTGACCGGCGCCATCACGTCGAACTTGAGGATCGTTCCCGGATCGGCGCTCGCCGCGGACGTGGAGACCAGGACCGGCACCAGGCCGGCCAGGGCCACCACCAGCGTGGCCAGCAGCCATCTGATCTTGCTCATCTCATGCCCTCCTATCGCATCAGCACACACCAGGGATACGGCTACCACCGCGCTGCGGTTCGGGCGGGCGCCGAGAGCCTCGGATATCAGGGCCGGGCACGAGACATCGGTGGAGCTGGCCTTGGGGATGCAGGCCGGAAGGAGGCACGGAACTTCGGCGTCAGGTCCCGGGCGCAGCAAGTGACGGTGCAGGATCCGGCCGGTCTGGCGGGACGCAGACCATTCCGTCGCTGAAGCCCGCCGAGCCGATCCCGAACGCGGCGTTGAACCGGTCGAGGTTCACCAGCGTCAGCAGGGCGGTGATCTCCACCAGCTGGCGATCGTCGAAGTACGACCGCACTCGCGTGAACAGCTCGTCTGTCACCTCGACCGGTGTGCGCATCACCGCGACCGCGTAGTCGAGCGCCGCCTTCTCGCGATCGGTGAACAGGTCGCTGGACTGGTAACGCGGCAGGGCGAGGAGTTCGGAGTCGGAGAAGCCGGAGTTGCGGCAGATCTGCGAGCCGAGGTCGACGCAGAACTCACACCCGATCATCTGCGCGCCCTTCAGCTCGACCAGGTTCTTGACGCGCTCATCGACGGCCTTGCCCTTGCGGACCGCTTGATTGAACCTGCCCATGCCCATCATCATCTTCGGCTGGTGCGCCCAGATCTCTATCGGCTCGATCCCGGTGCCAGTCTGCGGATCGCGGCCGGTCAGCTTCTTCATCATCCTGGGACCGAACCTGTAAAGGAGCTTGACGACCAGACCGGCCTGGGACTTTGATACGCCCTCGATGCGTGCCATCGGGAACCTCCTGTCACATCGGCGGGGTTACGGACCTCATCAGCATGACCCCGGGCCGCCGCGAAATGTGACACGTGCCAATCAGAGGTCACCGACGCCCCCCCAGCCAGGCTGCATGACCCCATAGGCGTCACGGTAGCCGCTGGGCGACAGGCCGGTGGCCTGCTTGAAGACGCGGCGGAACGCGGCCGGGTCGCTGTAGCCGGCCCGGCGGCGGACCTGGTCGATCGGGTCGCTCGCGGTCTCCAGCAGGCGCTTGGCGTGCTGGATGCGGGCGTGCCGCAGGTAGGCCCGGGGCCCGCCGCCGGTGGCCGCCGCGAACCGGCGGGACAGGGTGCGCTCGCTGAGCCCGAACGAGGCCGCGAGCTCGCCCACCCGCAGCGGCTCGCCCAGGCGGGAGTCGATGTGCTGCTGAACCTGGTGCACGATCACGTCATCGTGGGCTCGTTCCCGGCCGAACGCCACGTAGGGCAGCTGGCTCGGCCTGTACCCGTCGACCAGCAGAAGCTTGGCGGCCAGGTTCGCGCGCTCGTGCCCGGCGAACCGCTCGACGAGGTACAGGACCAGGTTCAAGAACGCGGTCGCGCCGCCCGAGGTGATCACGTCGCCGTTGTCGACGATCATCTGGTCGGCCGTCACCCGGACGGCCGGGTAGCGCCGGCGCAGTTCGTCGGCGAACAGCCAGTGGGTGGTGGCGGGCCTGCCGTCGAGCAGCCCCGCGTCGGCGACCAGGAAGGCACCGGTGCACGAACTGGCGATCCTGGCGCCGCCCGCATGCCACTTGGCGAGCCACGGAACCCAGCCGCGGTTGGCCGCGAACGAGCGCACCAGGTCGTCATCCAGGCCCGGCACCACCACCAGGTCCGGTGCCGCGATGTCGGCCGCGGCCACCGGGGGCACCAAGATGACGCCGTCCCGGCAGCTGACCGGGCCGCTGTCCAGGCCCGTCAGCCGCACGTCGAACACCCGCGCCGCGGGCGTCCCGGCTCGCGCCTGCAGCACCGCCGCCAGATCGGCCTTGTTGAGCGCGTCCATCAGCCCGGCCGTGCCGATCGACGCCGTGCCGGCCAGCGCGGCGATCACCACCGAGACCATGGACCGGATGGTACGGAGTCCGTGAGCCCGGCGCGATAGCCGTGGCCGGTCCGGCACGAATGTTGTCCGATCGGACTCTCACGGTCCGGCCGGCCCGTGTCCTACGTTGCCGGACATGGAAGAATCACAGGAACTCGCCGCCACCGAGTGGGGCACGATCACCTACCATCCGCAGTGGAACACGCTCGAGCTAACCTGGAACCCGAACACCCGGTCCATGGGCGACGATGGCTTCCGGCAGACGCTGCGTCTCCTGGCCGACCAGGGCCTCAAGGTCCGGCCCAGGTTCATGATCGTCGACTCCGCCCAGTTCTTCCACACACCCGCCGAGGGCACCATGGCCTGGCGCGACGAGCACATCGTGCCGCTCTACAACGAGGCGGGCGTGCAGAAATTCGCCTTCCTGGTCACCCCCGCCATGCCCGGCACCGTCGAAAAGGGCGCCCAGCCCGCCCCCGACGGTCCCGCCGCGTTCCCGACCGCCTGGTTCGAGACCAGGGACCGCATGTACGCGTGGCTGACCAGCGGCGCTGTCGCATGAACCCAGACGACTTTCCCGCACCGAAGGAAGGCTTCGTCATCACCCACGTCCTTGAGGTCGGCCAGGTGACCGCGCTCCTGGGCTAGCGCGCCTGCCACGCCCGTTCGACCTGCCGCAGCATGGCCGGGTAGACCACCCAGTGCCGGAACGGCGCGATGAACGCCATGTACTGTTTCCCGAGCCGGCCGCGCGGCTTGACGTAGACGGCCATCTGTCCCTGGTAGCGGCCGTTTCCGCGATCGACCCAGGCCAGGTGCATCACGCCGTGCACGGTCTGGTTCGACAGCTCCGCGGCGAACTCGGTGTCGGTGCGATACAGCGGCGAGAACGGGGAACCGAGCCTCAGGCCGGCGGCCGTGCCGCGCAGGTCATCCGGCAGCCGTTCGGCCAGCGACGCTTCGTCCCGGCCCGGAATCGGCCGTTCGGCGCCACCATCCCAGCCGAACCACCGGCCGAGGAGCCAGCGGACCTCGAACAGCAGGCGAGTCGCCGGGGACGCCTCGCGGGCCAGGTTGCCGGACGTCATGATCGTGAGCAGCGCCGGGAAGTCCCCGGCGCCGCCGTACGCGGGAAGAGCCCAGACATCCTCCAGCGTGAAATCCGGCGCGATCTCGCGGATCCGCCAGGGGCAGGATTCGTGTACGGCGTTCGGAAGCCTCATGGCCGATCCCCTCGGTGCGGGTCCCCCGATGCCGGCGCCCGATCCATACGGCATCGTATGGATAGTAGGCACGGCCGCTTGAATACGTCAATACGGTGCCGTATAGATAGGTCAGTGGCCAAGGTCAGGACTCCGCGCGGCGCCTGGGTGCACGCGGCGCTGCGCGCCCTGGCGGCCGGAGGCCCTGACGCGGTACGGGTCGAGACCCTGGCCGTCTCCCTGGGGGTGTCCAAGGGCGGTTTTTACTGGCACTTCGCGGATCGCCGGGCGCTGCTCGAGGAGATGCTCGCCACCTGGGAGAAAACCGGGACCGAGGACATCATCGCGCGCGTGCAGAGCCATCCCGGCGACGCGCGGGCCAGGCTGCAGCGGCTCGCACCCGAGGGATTGGCCGTGGAACTGGCCGTCCGGGCCTGGTCCCGCCGCGACAACGACGTCGCCGCGCGGCTGCGCCGTGCCGACAACCGGCGCCTGGAGTTCGTGCGCTCGCTGTTCCGGCAGTTCTGCGCGGACGAAGACGACGTCGACGTCCGCAGCATGCTGGCCTACTCGGCGGTGATCGGCAGCTACTTCATCGCCGCCGAGCACGGTGACAAGACCCGGTCCCAGGTCCTGCAACTCGCGCTCGACCGGCTGCTCCGGTGAG
>WNFJ01643453.1_pt3 | contig 19017 bp, 18 predicted proteins | sample 5400461 | NCBI WGS metagenome assembly WNFJ01 (sample SAMN13153349, study PRJNA577476) | soil metagenome | isolation source: 115 cm saprolite on Douglas fir-dominated hillslope | place: USA:California | collected 2013-09-17
CGCCCGGCTGGAATACTGGGCCAGGCACCCGACCACCTGTAGCCGCGGACGAGAGTGCGTTCGCAGGTCCTCCGGGAAGACGCACCGGCGAGGTCAGTGTGTTCGTGTATCCCAACACTGCGGTCGTTGGCATTCCCGCTACACCAGGGATGACGCAGTCGACGACCGGCGTCGGTGCAGCGAACACTGGGAGGACCGCCGATGGATCCAGGCTCACCGTAGAGCCCTCACTAACGTCGATGTCATGAGCGAAGAAGGCGCCGCGGAATAATTTAGCCAGCCCGGCGCATCGCCGGTGGTGCGCATGGGCGCACGATTGGTCGAGATCGAGCAGGGCGCTCGGCGCGACGATGGTGCCGGTGAATGGTGCCTTGATCGAAGCAGTGCCGTCACCAATGTAGGCGACGAGAACGTCGTGCTCATGGCCTGAGGCATCGAGGTGGCCGCCTAGAAAAAGAGAGGAAGCGACGTAAATGAACGTGGGGCCCTGGGAAACGTCAACGGAGAGTGTCGACTCCTCCTCGGCGGCAAGCGCGTGCATGTAATAAGTGCCCGAAGTCAACTTTAGGGCGCCTGGGTGAGGCCAGAGTCTACGGTCACATCCGACCCGCGCGCTGGGAACGTCACTGTCCACGAAATGTCTTGAACGGGCGTTAGCGTTGCGCGCTGGGTGATGCTGCCCGTGACGACCACGTTGGCCCGTTCGACCACAGTTGCGGCCGACGTAACCGAACCATCGATTTGTGCGCCGCTGTGCAGAGTAATGGGCCCCAGACTCAAGACGTCTTGAAGTGCTGCAGCGACGCCGATGTCCGTATGCCCGGTACCCGTATTGGTGACCTTGCTCGATGCGTCCGGGGATCCTTTAACGTTCGTGCCGTCGCCAATCCTTATGCTCCCGCGCGCACTCAAGACAACGGAGTCAAGCGCGACCCCTACGGGCAGCGAAATGGTCAGCACGTGTTGTGAGCGCGTGTGGCCGACGTTTGTCGTCCAGGCTTCCGCGGTGGTTGTTGTTGCTTCAGTAGGTCCCGTTTTGGAACTATCAAGAGCACATCCGGTTCCAAACGGGACTGCCAAGACTATCGAGCATCGACCAACTATTTTTTTCGCGGCTCTGACTTTTGCGTTCACGGCAAGACCTCCACCCACGAGTACCCCTCGGCGACGTACCCGATGGGGGTCAAAGCCGCAATAGTCGCTTGTTCGTGTTGGTTGCAATTGGTGGGCGAAAGCCTGAAGTCGCGTGTTCTTCGGCTCGCGTCGGCCCCGGACTTGCGCGATGCTTGCGAGGGATATGATCATGAAAGAGATCGTTCGGGGCTGGTCGATCGTTCTCGTGCTGGGAACCGCCGCACGGAACGACGCTTCCACGTCGACCACACCCGATACGGGCCCGACGGTCGACGCGCCAGGCCCGTCGGTTTCCGACGAAAGCGCAACGGATACCCGACCGTCGTGTGACTCCGCGTCGCCCGCGTCGCCCGCCGCCTTGGGCGCGTTGTGCATACCCAATCAGGAGTACGCCCCGTCGTTCGCAGGCTTCCTCTCGTCGGAAGTTAGCCTCGAATCGCAGGACCCCGGGTGCGAGACAAGGCTTTGCCTCGTCAATCACTTCCAAGGTCGGTTGACCTGTCCTTACGGCCAAGACTCAAAGGGCGTCGGGCCCGCCGGCACTCCTGGTTGTCTTACTCCCGGGCGATGCGTCCCCGTCAGACCCAACGATCCCATCACGGCGCAAACGGTTCCTGCCCAATGCAGCGATCGCACGGCCGCAAGCGCGGTTTACTGTTCTTGCCGGTGCGCAAATGCGAACGGAGCAATCGATGACGCGGGCTCGTATTGCTCATGCCCGAGCGGCATGACCTGCACACAGCTCGTTTCCTCCATCGGCGGTGTCAACGACACATTCTCAGGGGCCTATTGCATCAAGACCGGAACCGCATTCAACAAGAGCACGTCGTGCTCGAAGTCGTGCGATCCAGGGACGGCGCCATGCCCGTGAGGCGGGCGCTACGGGTCGCCCGGAAGATCATGCGGGGGGAGCATTCGCCCAACACGGCCAATACCTCGCTGTCGGATCAATTTGGTCCGTCTTCTGGGTACTTCCAGTACGGCCGTGCATGGCTTCCAGTTATACGTAGGTTCGTTCAATTCTGCGTATAACCGTGTGCTCGCCTGATAGACTTGACTGGCCGTGGTCGCCGCGCCGATCCCGCTGGAAACCCAAACTTTGTATGCAGAGCTTCTCGAGCAGCTCTTGGCTCTGCATGCGGAGCGTTCGCTGGGCCGGCTGCCCACTGACGGGCCGTCCGGGCGTGTGCTGCGGTCCCTTTCCGATTCCGGCCTCTTCGAGGCGGGCGCGGTGCTCGTGGGAACGCATGCCTTCGTGGCGCTGGGAAGCGTTTCAACGCCGCGGCGCAGCCCCTTCAGTTCATTGAGTATCTGCTCGAAGCTCCCGAGCGCGCGGTGACCGTCAGCGCCGACGGCGTCCTAGTCAACGTGCCTGCGCCCGCCCGCTTCGCGCTGCACAAGCTCGTGGTGGCCGCGATGCGTCCGGCCGCGCTTCAGGCCAAGGCGGCCAAGGATCGCGCGCCACTCCTCGCGCGCAGTCGGTCGCAGTGAGTCGGCCGCGAAGCACTCCCAACGCACCCGGGCCATAGTGTGCCACTCTTTGCCAAAGCATGACATCCGTTGCGGTGCACACCTGTCGGTGGAGAGGGGATGCTGTCAGGCCGCCGAGACCCCGAAGAGGGGCACGGCGGTGGGCGCAAGGCCATAATCCAAGTCCCTGTGGCCATTCCGCGTCTTGCCAGCGTGCCGTTCCTTCCCCTCTCTGAGGGTGCGCCACGCTTGTGGCACAGTTGATGAAGAGGGGTAGGGCTCGCCGGAGTGTGTGGCACACCCGGCAAGGAGGCGGACCATGGGCCCTAGCTTGCGCGGCATCGACTTGCGACTTCGTTCTTCGTGCGTGGCATCGCGTGTGCACCGCGCTCCGCTCCTGTTCTTCCTTCTCGCAGGGCTTGCGACTCAGGACTGCGGAAGCTCCCCCTCGTCACAGCCGCCGACGGCAGGAGTCTCGGACAAGGCCGACAACGGACATGTGGCGATCGATCGGGTCGGGCTGACCGGCTCAATCGAAGCCGCCACGATCAAGCTAAGCGTCCCGATCCGCGCGGTCGATGCGCTGGGGGCCTCAGGGTCGCTCCACGTGCGTTTGGTCGACGTTCAAGAGACGGCGACGGCTGCCGACGCCGTGCTGCGATACGCGGTTGGCCCAGGGGAATCGGCGATCTTGCAGACGTCGCTGAATGCTCCACCGGGAATCGCCGCGCAGGCGGATCTGGGACTGTGGAAGCTCCGGATCGACGACGACAAGACGAACTCGCTTCGGGTGACGCGAAGTTTGCTGCTCGTTATTCCCCCGACCGACGTGAGGCTTGAGGGATCGGCGAAGATCTCGAAGGGCAAGTCGATCAGCTACCGCGTCCGGGCCCAGAATGCCCTCACCAGGTCCCCGGTTGCCGCCGCGAAAGTGTCGCTGAACGTCTTGGCCAAGGATGGCTCGCAGGTGAACACCTTCGCGGGCGAGACGAGCCCGCTCGGGGAGGCGTTTTTCTCGTTGTCGCTCCCGCAGCCGGGCGACTTCCAGGTGCAGGCGCGTGCCGACCAGAATGGCATCGCACCGACGGTGCAGGACTCCGTGACGGTCGTGGCGCCGGGGCCCAAGATTCTTCTCACTTCCGACAAGCCGATTTACCAGCCCGGGCAGACGCTGAACCTTCGAACGCTCACATTGACCGGCACCGACAGCAAGCCGGTCGCGGCCAGCGCAGTGCTCGTCGAGATCGAGGACGGCAAAGGCAACAAGGTCTTCAAGAAATCGGTGACCACAGACTCGTTCGGCATCGCCGCAACCACATTCAAGCTCGGCTCCCTCGTCAACACCGGGACCTTTACGCTCCGCGCAACGTCCGGCGACGTGAAGACTGAGAAGACCGTGTCGGTCTCCGCGTACGCCTTGCCGAAATTCGACGTGGCAATCAAGACCGACAAGCCGTGGTACCGCGCGGGAGACACGGTCGTCGGGACCGTCGACGCCCGCTACTTCTTTGGGAAGAACGTTGCCGGCGGCGACGTGATCGTTCAAGCGTCTTCGCTCGACGTCGGGCAGACCGCGTTCCAGCGCATCATGGGGACGCTCGACGCGATGGGGCACTTTCAGTTCATGGTGCCTCTGCCCAAGAACTTGGTGGGGACGAAGCTCGCTCAGGGCAATGCGTCGATCTCGGTTCACGCGACCGTTTCCGACACGGCCGGTCAGACCGTCGAAAAGGATGCGCTACTCACGGTGTCGCCGGACGGATTGAGCATCGTTCTCGTCCCCGAGGCGACCCGGCTCATTCCGGGCCTCGACAACGAGCTCGATTTGTTCGTCACCGATCCGCTGGGAGCCCCGGTGCCCGGCGCGGCGGCCACCGTCCTTGCCCCCGACGGCCAGAGTCTGCCGGCGACCACGGATGCGTACGGACAAGCGGCGGTCATGTGGCAGCCAATCCCCAACAGCCCTCTCGCTGGCAACTTCAACGTGCAGCTCACGCCCCCCGCGGGGGGACCGCCCCTGTCGAAGTCATTTTCGTTCGGGTTTCAGCAGGGCACCGAGCATCTCTTGGTGCGGACCGATGCGTCGATTTACAAGCTGGGCGACGTCGTCACGGTCGACGTATTGACGAGCGACAAGACGCACTACGTCTACGTCGACTGGATCAATGCCGGTCAGACGGTGAGTATGCGCACGCTCGAGGCCATGGCGGGACACGCCGCCTTCACGATGAGCGTTGACGCAGCGCTGGTCGGGAGCAATCGGGTTCAGGCGTATGTCGTGGACGCCTCGGGCAACATCGTGCGGGCAGGGCGCACGGTCTACGTGCAAACCGACAACTCGCTTGCCGTGTCGATGACGACCGACAAACCAATCTACGCTCCGGGCGATCCGGCCAAGCTCACCTTCTCGGTGCAAGACACGCAGGGGCGCCCGGCGGTTGCCGCGCTGGGTGTGCAGATCGTCGATCAAGCTGTGTTCGCCTTGGTCGACGCGCATCCGGGTCTCTTGCGCAGCTTCTTCGAGCTCGAGTCTACGTACGCCACACCCACGTACGAGATTGCCGCCCCGTCGGTCGACTACAACCAGTTGCTCTTCGGCGCGGACGCCAAACCGGACGCGGAGAGGGCACACCAGACCCTCACGAAAGCGGCATTTGCGGCCTTGGGCGAGGCGGCCGCGGCGGGAATCTCCCATGGCAGTTGGGCCGATGTGCTGGTGAGCGAGAAGACTCTTCTGCAGCCGTCCTACACGGCGAAGGCTTCGGCGGTGAGCACAGCGCTGCATGCGGCGGCGCAAGGCGTTCTCACCGAGCTGGCGGTTCAGGGATGCAGGACGGACCAGTATTATTGCTCTGCGCTGAACAAGCCGCTGGGCGACTTGGTGAGCGAACGGCTTGCCCTGCGCTTCGCGGCTTGGGACTACTGGGGCAACCCGTTCACAATCGCTCCCGCGGGTACGTTCGCAATTCAACTCACGGGCAACGGACCCGACGAAATCGCCGGAGACGCCGACGACGAGTCATCTCGGGTGGACCTGAGCGATCTCGTCTCCTTTGCGCAGGGCGGAGGCTTCGGCGGCCCCGGTGGGGTGGCCAACGCGGGGGCGGCGGGTGGGCCCCCGCAGGGCCCTGCGCCCGTGCCGGGCTTTGCAGGCAGTGGGTCAACGAGCGGGTCGGCCGCGTCAAGCGGCACGGCCGCTAGCGGCACGACCGGTGGCGGCTCCTCAGGTGCCGCGGACACGGCAAGCCCCCGGGTGCGCAAGGACTTCCCGGAGACTCTCTACGTCAATCCCTCGGTGATCACGGGCCCCGACGGCACAGCGTCGGTAGACGTTCCTCTGGCCGACAGCATAACCGAATGGCGTGTGTCGACGATGGCGAACTCAGCGGACGGGAGGCTCGGCGGCAGCGAGAGCGGCTTCAAAGTCTTCCAGGAGTTCTTTGTCGACATCAACTTCCCAGCGACCCTTACCCGAGGCGATGAGGTCAGCTTTCCGGTCGCCATCTACAACTACCGGACCGATGTTCAGACCGTGCAACTGACCCTGTCGCCGGACACCTGGTATACGCCCATGGGAACGACCGCAGCCTCGGTCACGTTGCAACCAGGCGAGGTCACGGGCGTCTCGTTTCCCGTGCGCGTCGACCAGGTGGGCCTTCACTCGCTCACCGTCAAGGCGCTGGGCCCGAACAAGTCGGACGCCGTCGCGCGCTCGGTGCAGGTGCTCCCGGACGGCAAGCTACTGGCGGACACCTCGTCGGGCGCGCTCGCGACCGGCGCAACGACAACGCATTCCTTCCAGTTCCCCGCCGCGGTGGTGCCGGGATCGGGCCAGCTCTACGTCGAAGTCTACCCCGCGTTTCTCTCGCAAGTCGTCAGCGGAATGGAGAGCATTCTGCGCGAGCCGAATGGGTGCTTCGAACAGACCACCTCGTCCACGTGGCCGAACGTGCTCGTCCTCTCCTACCTCGAGCAAACGCACATGCTCAAGCCGGACGTCCAGATCAAAGCCGAGTCGCTTATCTCGACGGGCTACCAGCGGCTTCTGACGTTCGAGCACCCAGGCGGGGGGTTCTCCTGGTTCGGTGTTCAGGACGGCCACCCGTACCTCTCGGTGACGGCGTTTGGCCTGATGGAGTTCGCCGACATGGCGAAGGTGGCCAACGTGGATGATGCGATGATCGCGCGCACGCGCACTTGGCTTCTCGGCCAGCAGCAAGCCGATGGCTCGTGGACCGGAGACCGGACGGAGTTCTTCAGCTTCAACACGAGCACGGTGCGCAATACCGCGTTCGTCCTCGCCGCCCTTGGCAACTCGGGGTACTCGGGGCCCGAGATCGCAAAGGGCGTCGCTTACCTCCGCGCGCACGCCGGAGACACCGCAAACGACGCCTACACCCTGGCCATGATTGCCAACGCGCTCGAGCTCTCTGCTCCCGCGGATACCGCGGCTGACGTCGTCTTCGCGAAGCTCGATGCGCTGAAGCAAGTCGCCGGCGACCAGATCCATTGGGACACCGGAGGCACCCAAACCTGCTTTTACCAGGGAGGTATGGACAGCGATGTCACGGCGACCGCTCTGGCCACGCATGCGCTCCTTTTGCGGGGCGGCGCCGTAGCGACCGTGGAAGGCGCCATCAAGTTTCTCGCGGCGCACAAGGACCCGAACGGCAACTTTGGGTCGACCCAAGCCACCATCTGGACTTTGCGCGCGCTGCTCTTGGCGGCAAGCAAGGGCACCTCAGGGGCCGTAGGCGCATTGACGATTTCGGTCGACGGCGTGCCGGCACGAACCGTAGCGCTCACGGCGGACCAGTCCGACGTGATGACTACCGTGGATTTGTCGGCCCAGGCGCCTGCTGGCTCGCACGACGTAGCTTTGAGCTTTGTCGGGACCGGGACGGTCACTTTCAATTCCGTGGGCAAGTACAACATCCCCTGGAGCCTCGTTCCGCCCCCACCCGCCGGGCCGCTCACGATCAGCGTCGCCTACGACAAGACGAGCCTCTACGTTGACGAGACCGTTCAAGAAACCGTAACCGTTCACAACAACACAGCGGCCACGGAGAACATGGTGCTCGCTACGCTCGGGATCCCGCCCGGGTTTGCTGTGACGGCGAGCGACCTCGATGCACTGCTTCAAGCGCGCACCCTTTCCAAGTACGAAGTCACCGGCAAACAAGTGGTGCTCTACATCTCGCAAATTGCCGCCGCTTCCGACGTGAAGCTGCACTACGGCCTTCACGCCACGATGCCCGTGCGCGCCAGTGACGGAGCCGCCGAGGCGCACCTGTACTACCAGCCGTCGGACAAGTCCCACGCGCAAGAGCAGAAGATCACGGTTCTCGCCAAGTGATCCGGTGATCCGACACACCCGTTGGTGAAACTAATTTTCCGGCTGGGGGGTTTGGGGGGAGCGGCTGCGCTCCCCCCATGCCCGCCGTGGCTGAAGTCCCGGGCCGGAACGGAGCCTCGCCGAAGGCGAGGCGGAGTGAGGCTCAAGCTGAACCGGGTTTCTTCATTAACGAAGGCCCATGAGCGAAACGAGCCCCCACCCGCCCTTGTCGATGTCGATGTTCGTCGTTCGGATGATCCCTCGCGCGTCGAGGCGCACCGTATGCTTGCCCGCCGGAACGCGTATGCGAGCGATGGCGACCCGGGCCGGCAGCGTCTCCCAGCTTCGCGTGTCCGGGGTGTCCAAAGCCGTGAGCGTCGCCTGCGCGCCGAGCGATAACAGGGCGCCGAGAAGCTCTTGTTTCCCCGCCGCCGCTTGAAGGGCGCTACCCGCCGCGTAGCGAGCGACCAGGCGCGTGATGGCGCTCACGATAATTCTCCCCTCGATCCTTTTCCACTCCGAATGAACTTCCCTCGTGACGTTCACGGCCTCTTCGAGCGGCACGTCGCGACCATCCAGAAGAGCCGTTGGCAGCGTGAGGCCGACCGATTCTTGTCCAAGCGCGGGAAAGTTGATCCAGGTGACGATGCCTTGAGCGGCCAGGCGATTGGCCGCGGCCACGTCGGCTGGCTCGAGCGCATCCGCGTACCACGTGAGCGCGAGACCGATGGGAATCCGGTGCGCCACTTTGTGGGGTACGCGGCCGTAGCCGACGACGAAGACAATTTCCCCTTCGCCCGCCTCTTCGAGCCCGGTCGGCGCGGGGCTGGCGGACGCCTGAAGCTCCTTCAGCCGTGGCGATCGATACTGTCCGCGCGCCAGGAGCAAACGAACCGGATCGCTCAGCAATCGAAAGCTGGAGAACCGAAGTGCCTCGTCGTACCAGCGAAGCGCTTCGTCCGCCTGCTCGCTCTTTTCGAACGTAAAGCCGGCGAGCAGCCCCCCGAGGCCGAGCACAGCCGAGTGCCGCTCGTTCAGATCGTCGGCGACGTACCGTTGCATCACGGCAAGGCGCCGCGCCTCGACGCGCGCGCCGTTGAGATCGCGAAGCTCGAGGTAGTTGATCATGTCGAGCGTGTTGACCAAGAGTTTCTCGTACGGAGGCGCCCGGTACCTGCCGCTGGAGCCCGAGAAGACATACTCGCCAATCGTGTCCTTCGCGTCGTGAGCCAAGTCGAGCATGTCGATCGACTTGTCGGCCGCCTCGAAGTCACGCTTTGAGCGATCGAATTGGGACGATGACTGCTCCACGCTTCCGCGGTCCAGCACCAAAAGCGAGTTGTCGCCGGCCATGTCGGCCGGAAGCTCGGCGTCCGAACGGACCGCCATTTCTTGATTGAGCAGCCGAATCGCTTCACGCGGCTGCCCCGAGTCGAGGGCAGAGCGCATCGGCAGCATGCGCTCCGAGTGAGAAGCGCAACCTTGGACAGCGACCAGCGCAAACGCTAGAGCCGCCGTCAGCGAATGGCTTTGGTCACGTAGGCTTTTTGCTGCCACCGGATTTCACTCGTCTCGGTGTCGATGACCTGCATGAACAAGAAGTACTGCACGCGGCGCGCGTCCTCCGTTCGCTCGTCGGACGCACCGACTTTTCCGGTGACGTAGTACTTGACTCCGAGCTGCCTGCCGTATTGCGGAATGTGGCGGGGATCGAAAACTGGGTGCTGCGCTCCTTCCACCTGTCGAATCATGTCGGACTGCCGCTCTTGGCTGACGACGCGAACGATGCCGCCGTTGACCAGCCAGGTCTCGGTCTCTCCCAACATGGCACTAAGCATCGAGTCGATGTGCTCGCTTGTCTCGTTGATGAACGGAGCAATGGCGACCGTTACCCGGTCGTTCTGACCCGCTTTGGTGCGCCATTCGTTCATGATGGGCGCGACGCGCAACTGGTTGAGAAGGGTCTTCAACGTGAGCTGGACGTCGTCCTTGTCGAGTCCCGTGCTCATCGCGGGCCGATCGACGCTGGGGTCGTCGGCGCCACGCACGTACTCCTTGCTCGCGCATCCGGTCCCAAGCAGGGAAACGGCGGCCGCGGCGAGCGGTCCTAAGGGAAGCCATCTGCGATTCATGGCTCTACTCTTTAGCAACAAACGCCGTTCACGCCCGAACGTGGGTGGGCGCCCGCTCGGCCGCAAACCCGGTTTGCGCCCGAACGCGCTGGGCGCACGCTCGGCGGTCGGCGCTTCGGTGCTCGGGCGAGCGGGAACGACCGGCGGGCGCCCGGATCGATGGGCCGTACCGGTGGGATCGATTGCATCAGGACGCAGCGGAACTCGCGTTTCTGGTTGGCTGCGCGGAGGCCCCTAGCCCGATTAAGTCATTGGGACGGCCCATCGACCGCCCTCCCCGCCGCCTCCGCGCCGAAACGCCGACCGCCGAGCTCGAGTGCATCCACGAGAGGTGCGTCGAGCCCGAGTCAAGGCGACTCACGTGCGAGAGCGAGGTGATCGAGCCCGAGTCAAAGCGACTCGCGCGCCAGAACGGCGGACTTGTGCCCGTATCCGCTGCGCCAGAAGACCGTGACGTTTCGCGTGAGCGTGCCACCAAGGGAGAGCAGGACCGGCGCGCTTGCCACGGCTCTCCCTGGTACCATGAGGCTTCGCCCGATTCATCGCGGTGGGGCTGCTGCGCGAGCGGGGACGATTCGGAAGCGCTTCTTTCCTTCGATACGATAAGTCTCGAAGTCGTCGTGGTCGATCGTGAAGATCGTGGTGAACGATTCACGTCGGGCGACGTGCACGAGCGTCGCATCCGCAAAGTCCATGGGACGATCGTGGTAACGCGCCATCAGTGAATCGAGCGCGGGTAGGTCTTCGTCGCCAATGGGCGAGACCGTAATCGCGCCCGAGCGAAGCAGAGTCCAGGTCGCCGCGACCTCTCGCCGTCTGTCTCCGACCAGATGAAAGAGCTCAGCGAGCACGGCTGCAGTCGTTGCCAGCGGAAGACGCATCGCGTCGAACGCGGCAGCACACGCGCCGTGCCAACGATCATCGCGGTCCAGCAGAGCGAGCATCGCCCCGGTATCAGCGAGCGCACTAGCCCGCACGTCGTCGCTCCAGGCGCTGGCGGACGGTAGCGCGAGCGTTTTCGGCGCGTTGAGCCCTTCCCCCCGCAATCCTTCCGACAGCCCGGCCTGCGGCTGCCCGGAGACGCGTCTGCTCTTCTTTGCTGCCGGAAGCTGCACCACGATGCGCCTCAAGCCATTCGCGCGCAATCCGATCGAGCAGCTGCGACAGGTTCTCACCCAATTGTCGAGCCTCGTCCTCGAGTGCTGCCTTGGTTTCGGGCGACAATCGCCAGCTATAGACTGCGCTCTTCATGATGCACTACATCGTAGTGCATCTCGGCGGTCACGCAAGCATGACGGAGACTGTGTGAACGCAATCGACACTCACCTCGGGCGCTCGTCCGACCTGCGCCCCGCCGGTCACCGAGTCGCTCGCGCGATCGCGCCTTCCAATGCAGTCGCGAGAACCTCCGCGGGCTGCGCCCCCACGATCTCATCATCGCCGATCCAAATGGTGGGCAGCGCATATCCCCCACTGGCCTTGAACTCCGACCGATCGGCCTCGATGCGCTGATCGGTGTCCCGATCGGCAACGCATGCGCGATAGGGGGCAAGCGCAACTCCCACTCGTTCAGCGAGCTTCTCGCATCCCTCGGGAGTCAATTCTTCCACGGGGGCGGCAAATAGCGCCTCGGCCATAGCGTCGCCCTCGCCGAGCTTCTCGGCGCAGCACTCGGCACGAGCCGCGTCGAGCGCGTGGGGGTGAATCCTCAGGGGCACCTGGCGGCGCACGAGGCGCACGTGATCCTTGTGAGCGGCCAAAAGCGGCGCGAGCTCCGTATGCATCTTGCGGCAGAACGGGCACTCGAAGTCGATGCAATCGATGACTGTGACCTTGCCCTTTGGCGTTTCGGCCATTTGCGCGCGAATGAGGGCAGGAGGACGGGGCTTCATACGCCAGCCGAGCGCCAGCGGAAGGAGTGCCGCAGCGGCCAGCAAGACGGCGCCCGAATAGGCCGGGAGACGGGCGAACGCGATGTGCTCAACGTGCGCCAATCGCCACACAGAGGCCGCCAGCAAAGCGATCCCGCCAACGTCGGCAACGCAGCAATACGGGCAAAAGCGGTGCAGCCCCGCCTGAACACACAGAAGAAGTACCCCAACGAGAGCAGCCCCTGCCGACAGCGCGACCTCGAGCATGCGTGCCCTGCGACCGGGGACGAGTCCCGTCACCCCAACAGCTAGGAATCCAATAAGACCCACGACCGGCAGGGGTACGCCCAGCGGCGCGGCAAAGAGCGTATGCCGGACGGCTTCGCAGCCGCTCGCTTCCGCGCAGAATACCGGCGCAGGGCGAAAATAGTCGACAGCGAGCATTGCGCTGGCACTGAGGCCGGCGACCGCCGGCCCAAGCGATGCCCCAAACAGGGCGAGCTCTGACCCCTTGATCGAACGCATCGGTTCCCTTCCGTATCGCTGCAACATCGCGCAAAGGTCAACCCTTCCGCACGTCCGTGCTACGTCTCCGGCCGCGCCGATGGCCACACTCCCTCCGACACGGCCCAGCCGGTCCGACGTCTTGGAACTCTTGGGTTCCGACCCTCGGCCAATGCATGTCCGCGAGATTGCGCAGCGGCTTCGGATCTCGGAAGTCGATTACCTCGGACTGCAACGTCTTCTTGACGACCTGAGCTTGGAAGGGGTTCTTGCTACACGGCCCGGGCAACGCTTCAAGCTGAGCCATGCCACGGCGCGAAACCGGGGAGGCGAGCGCGAGGGTTTGCTGACGGTGCATGCGCGTGGGTTCGGCTTCGTTGCGAGTCTGGATGCGACGGCGCGGGGGGACGACGTCTTTATCTCGCCCGAGGCTCTCGGCGGCGCCATGCACGGAGACAAGGTGCGCGTACGCGTACGGTCGCGGGGGGCTCGCGGTGCCGAAGGAGAAGTGGTCGCCATTCTGGAACGCGGCTGCAAGCGGGTGGCCGGCACGCTACGCCGCAAGGCCAAGAGCGCCTGGCTCGAACCGGACGACGCGCGCGTGCGTGGACCGATCGTCCTTCCGCACGCGATGGATACCAGTGGTCCCGAAGGCAACAGCGGGAACGACGGGGACGCCGTCGTCATAGCGATCACGCGCTTTCCGGAATCGTACGGCGAGACCCCCGAAGGCCGCATCGAACGAGTACTCGGCCGTCCTGGCGAGCTTTCCGTAGAAGTGGCGAAGATCCTGGTGCTCGAGGGAGTTGAGGAGGCCCATTCGGAGGCCGCGGTGGCGGAGGCCGAAGCCTTCGGCAGTGAAGTTCCCGAGGAGATGAAGGTCGGACGGGAGGGCCTGCGCCGGCTTCCGTTGCCAACGATCGACCCGGAGGACGCGCGTGACCACGACGACGCGGTCTGGGTGGAGCGCACCGAGCAAGGCGGTTATCGCGCATGGATCGCCATTGCGGACGTGAGCACCTACGTGAACACCGGCTCGGTGCTCGATAACGAGGCGAAGACCCGCGGCTGCAGTATCTACTTGCCCGAGCGGGCGATCCCGATGCTGCCGCGCGCTCTCTCGTCGAATCTCTGTTCGCTTCTGCCACGCGTTGATCGCCTCTGCCTTTGCGTCGAAATGGAGCTCGACGGCGAGGGCCTCGTCAAATCGAGCCGGATCATTCGAGGCATCATGCGGTCCCAGGCGAAGCTGACGTACGGCGGGGTGGCGCGCGCGCTCGGACTGTCGAGCGAAGCCAAACACGAGCCTGCGGCGGATGCGATGGTCGAGGGGCTGCGTGTGGCGTACGAGTTGTCGCGCACTCTGCGTGTCCTTCGCATGAAGCGTGGCGCGCTCGATTTCGAGCTTCCCGAGGCCAAGGTCGTTCTGCACGAGCAGACGCGTGAACCGATCGATGTCCTTCGCCGCACCGAGGACATTGGGATCAAGCGCGCCTATCAGCTCATCGAAGAACTGATGCTGCTGGCCAACGAAAGCGTGGCGCGCTGGTGCCAGGAGCGTAACCTCGCGACGATCTACCGCGTCCATGCTCCCCCGGACGAGCAGAAACTCGAGCGGTTTGCAGCGATGTGCGATTCGCTAAGCATCGACTTCGATGTCGAAGACACACGCGATCCGAAAAAGCTCGGGCGCCTGCTCAAGTCGTTTGCGGACCACCCACTGGCTCCCGTTCTGAACTCGCTCCTCTTGCGATCGATGAAACAGGCAACTTACGACGTGACCAACGTTGGCCACTTCGGCCTCGCGTCGAAAGCGTACCTGCACTTTACTTCGCCGATACGGCGCTATCCCGATTTGGTGGTCCACCGCGGCCTGCATTCGGTGCTCTTAGGCAAGGAGGCCGCGCGCGCCGACGCGCCTTCGGAAACGCTGGCTGCGGCGGCGTTCTCGTCGAGCGTCGCAGAACGGCGCGCGATGGAGGTGGAGCGAGCGGTGGTCGATCTCTACCGCGCCTTCATGATGAAAGACCGCATCGGCGAGCGCGTTGTCGGGACTGTAACCGCTGTGGTCGGTTCGGGATTGTTCGTTCAACTCGACGCGCCGTTCGTCGACGTGCTCGTCCGGCTCGAAGACCTCGGCCACGATCACTGGGAGGTCGACGACGATGCCCTTCGCGTCGTTGCGGCCCGATCGGGGGACGTTGTCGCCCTTGGCGATCGCATCAATTTGGAGGTCATTGACGTTTCCATGTTGCGCAGAACCGTGTACGCGAGGCGCGTGGGGGCCGCAGACGGCGATGGCGCCGCTCAAGGGCGCGGTCAATCCAAGGGCGCGCTCAGCAAATCCCAAAAACCATCGACCCGCGGGCGCAAAGGCAAGCGGGACGGCCATCGCCCGCGAGACGGCCATCGGCCCCCCGGCAGCCCCAAGGGCGCCCATTCACCGCGTGCCGCGAAACCGAAAAAGAAGCGCCGACGGTAAACCTTACAACGGCCTTCCTTCGCTCTCTTTTATTGACCCGGCCCGCCTCGCACGCTCAGCACGGGCACGGGTGAAGACCGAACGACCTTCTCCGCCACGCTGCCGAGGAAGATGTGCGAGGCTCTCCCCTCCGGTTGGGCGGAATGGCTGGCTGGCTACCGTAACCCGGTTACGGTTTTCCCCCGTAGAGACGGTTCTCCTCTTAGGCCGCCCGCGTCGCTTTGGATCGGTCGCACCGCGGCTCGGTCGTTCTTCTTGTCCAGCTCCGCAATGCGCAGGTCGTAGGTCTGCTGCAAGTTCAGCCAGACTTGTGGCCCCGTCCCAAACGCCCGCGCGAGCCGTAGCGCCGTGTCGGCGGTCACCCCGCGTCGACCCGCAATAATCGCGCTGATGCGGTTCGGAGGCACGTGCAGCGCATGGGCGAGCGCATTCGCGCTCATTCGGAGGGGTTTGAGAAATTCCTCTCGCAGGACCTCGCCGGGATGGATTGGGCGCATGCGGTTCTTCATGGCGTACTCCTCAGTGGTAGTCGACACACTCGACGTTCTCGGGACCGTTGGCGGTCCAAGTGAAGCAAAGCCGATACTGGTCGTTGACGCGGATCGAATGCTGCCCGGCTCGATCGCCGACAAGCCGTTCGAGGCGGTTCGCCGGCGGAGCCCGCAGAGCTTGCAAACTCACCGCTGCGTCTAGCCATGCCAACTTCCTCTCAAGCACCGTCCGGATGTTAGCGAATCGGCGGCACGGCCGACCTTCGTACACCGCTTGTGTGTCGCGACACGCAAACGACCGAATCAAGGTTCAAGCATAGGGGCCTGTACGTAGTACGTCAATCGTACCACCCAATGGCCATGGCCGCATGCACCTTCGAACGCGTGTAGCCCCACGACGGGTTGTCGCGCGCCGTGGTCAGCGGCTACTCGACCAGCGAGCAGCTCGTGCAAAGCGTTTCGGTCGACGAAGAGGCGCGCAAACGACGCTGCCGGTGACGACACGCGATGAGGAACTTCACCGTCGAGCGGGGTCACCACAACCGGCGGAACGCCTCAGATGGTGTGTCTCGTCCACGCGTCGCGTTCCATTGCCTTGACCGCAGCGTGCGTCGCGCGGGCGATGCGAATGCGCGCCGGCTCATCGAGGCGCGTGGCGGCCCAACGAGCAACGTCCCACGCGAGCTCGGCACGCCGTGTCTCGTCTCGGGCAATGCCGCTCATGACCCGGCCGCGTGCTTGGCCTGCCACCTGGCCAGCGCGGCGCCATAGGTCTCGTGGACGCAGCCTTCCACCGCGTTCTCCAACGCCACGGTCTCGAGACACCGCGGCCCGCGCCCGACCACACGGGGCGAAGCCGGGACGACGCCAAGGCGGCAAGCGATCGTGGTCATCCCTCGCGCCCGACGACCGCGACTGGAAGCATGTGGGGGTGCCAATTGGAGGAGCTCTACAAGCCAATTCCGCGTGGGAAAGACCAAAAACTGGCGATGTCCGGGCGCAAAGGTAAGCGGAACGGACATCGCCCGCGAGACGGCCATCGGCCCCTCGGCAGCCCCAAGGGCGCCCATTCACCGCGTGCCCCGAAACCGAAAAAGAAGCGCCGACGGCAAACCTTACAACGGCCTTCCGTAGCGTGGAACGAGAGGAGCCGAGAGGATGGCAACGAGTACTCGGATTCATTCGTACTCGGAGGACGGCCGAGCGTTCGATCGTGCGCGTGTCGCCCACGGAGAAGATTCCCGTCCGGCTCGAGGCCATCGACGCGGCCCGGCTGCGCGGAGCGCACGAGCCGTTGATTGCCGCGGTTCGACTCGCCCGACCAGCGCGGGTGACTCGGAGTCGCGGCTGAAGGCTGTGCAGCTGCTGCAGCGCTGGATGGCCGACAGGCCCGAGGTCGCCGAGCGACCGTAGTCATTTGTTTGGCGCCGCGCTGTTGTCGTTGACGCTCCGTATGCTGCGTGGGATTGCTTCAACATGGCCCTAGAAAAAAAGATCGCGGCCCAGGGACGATAACGACCTTCGACCATGGCTAGCCGCGGAAAACGACGCGTTCGCGAGCCCTTTCCTTTGCGTCCACATGCGACGAGCGACATGCGCGCGTCGCGGCTGCGAATTGGCACTGAGCAATACGTCGTGCTGAGTGTTCCGGCTCCCGCGAGCAGCCGCTCGCCGCTGAGCGAGGCGGAGCTTGCGGTCAAAGAGGCGCTCTTGCGCGGCGAGTCCAACGCGGAGATCGCCCATGCGCGCGGCACGTCGGTCCGCACCGTGGCCAATCAGGTCGCGAGTCTGTTCCGCAAGCTCGGCGTGCGGTCGCGGGCAGAACTTGCCACACGGGATGCCCTCGCCAGGGCCCGAGAGACGAGCTGATCGAGGTGCCGCGGTGGGCGACCTGCTGAGTATTATCGAGGCGGCGTACGAGGCCGAGGGAGACGAGCGGCGCTGGGTGCGCCGCGTCGTAAACGCCGCGGAGCCCTTCCTCGACCAGGGGCGCGGCGTCACGAGTTTCCTCTACGACGGGAGCGCTCCTCCGCGCCTGCGCATCGAGGAGATCGTGGGCTCGAAAAGGATGCCGCGCGGGCTTGCGTCGCTCACCAAGGTGGCGGCCGCGGTGATCACGCCGCGCTACCTCGAGCTCGTGATTCAAGCGACGTGCGGCACAGCCAGCCAGGTCTTGGGGGAAAACTACCTCGCCGAGACCTTCGGGTTCCGGAAGGTGAGCACCTTGGGCGTCGCCGACTTGCTGGGAATCAATTGCAGCGATCCGTCGCGGCGGGGCTGCGCCCTGGTCGTGCCGCTTCGCGAGCGAGGTCCGGCGCCGGCCGAGATCGTCGCTACGTGGGAGAAGGTCGCCGCGCACGTCGCAGCGGGCCTGCGGCTCCGGCGGTCGGTGCAGCGCGTGGACGGCTCGCGCATCGAGCCTCTCGACGACGCCGAGGCTGTCCTCGATCCCGACGGACGCCTGCGCCACGCGATCGGGCCAGCTACCAGCGCCGAGTCCCGCACGGCGCTGCGCTGCGCCGCTGTGTCGCTCGATCGCGCCCGAAGCCGGCTTGGACGGCGCGATCCGCAAGCAACACTCGCGACGTGGCAGGCGCTCGTCGATGCGCGCTGGACGGTCTTCGATCACTTCGATCGGGACGGCCGCCGCTTCGTCATCGCCCGGCGCAACGACCCGGATGTGCCTGAGAATGACGTGCTCACGCTGCGCGAACGGCAGATTCTCGGTTACGCGGCGATGGGCCACACGAACAAGCTCATCGCCTACGAGCTAGGCCTCTCGCCGTCGACGATCGCGACACATCTCTCGGCGGCAGCGCAGAAGCTCGGCGTGCAAACGCGCGTCGAATTGGTCCGACGGTTCGCTCACGCGCATCAGGCGAATCGCGACGGCGCAGTTGAAAGAGAGGAGAGATGACCGCCAGGGACGCCAGGAAGGAATATCGCTAGGGCAGCTTGCTGGTCACTGGCTATCAGAAACACGTCACGTCGGTGGTCAGGTTGCCCGCGACGTCGACGCCGCCACCGGAGGTCAGTTCCCAGGGAGCGAATTCGAGGAAGCCAATCTTGTAGTTGACCTTGATGCCGAACTTCACGCCCGAAGAGCCGACCGGCGCGATCATCTCGCCGCAGCCTTCTTTGCCTGCCAACCCGAGCGACACGCACGCCCCTGCGGTGATCTCGGCCGGCTCGAATGTCTTTGAGTAGCCGAAGAGCGTGACCGAGCATCCGTCGAAGCCGCCGACGTCTCTCGCGACGACGTTGCCCGTTGCCTGAAAGGTTCCTTCGTCGCAACTGCACATGCCCCCCCATTCGCGTTTGAGGTCGATAGTCCCTCCGACGTTGAAGTCGAGCTTGGCCTCGCAGCTTACCGGCCCCAAGCCGAACGGCAGCGCCGCGACCGTGATCGATCGCGCGTATCCCGCCTTCAGCGACCCGCTGCAGCAGGTGGGGTTGCCCGTAGAGCAGTCTTGTTTGGGTGGCGTCAAACAGTAGGTCGGAAAGTCACAGCTACCGCTCACGCCCAGATCGAACGAGTCGCACGTAGGGCGGCCGAGCGCGTGCAAGCACGTCTTGTAGGAGAGGGTGTCGTTGATGT
>WNFJ01092945.1_pt2 | contig 19016 bp, 18 predicted proteins | sample 5400461 | NCBI WGS metagenome assembly WNFJ01 (sample SAMN13153349, study PRJNA577476) | soil metagenome | isolation source: 115 cm saprolite on Douglas fir-dominated hillslope | place: USA:California | collected 2013-09-17
ATCCACGGGGCCTGGGCCGCTACCTGCTACTGGGAGTGGTCGGGGTGGCCGCGCTCGCGCTCGTGGTCGTGGGCGTGCTCGCCCTGCGCGGCGCCCTGTCCAGCAAGAAGCCGCCGCACCCGACAACGACGCCGACGTCGTCGTCCACACCCGCCGCGGACCAGCGAAGCACACCCGGGGCGCCGGTACTCCTCATCAGGGTCATTCGTGAGCCGTGCATGGTGTTCGTCAAGAACGCCGCCAGCGGCGACATCCTGCATTCCGACAACACGGTCGCGCCCCAGGGCGCGACCCTGCGGTACGCCCAGGTACCGCTGCAGGTCCAGATCAGCGATCCCCTGTGCGCCGACGTGTTCGTGCACGGCCAGCACCTGCCGCCGGCCCCCACGGCGCCCTGGATCTTCTCCGTACAGACCTGAGATCCAGACCCCGATCCCGAACGGCTGCGCGGGCGGCGTGCTGTCCCGCCGCACGCGTCACTCAGGGGCGAGATCGGCGAGTTCGTAGACCGCGCGGTACCGCAGGCCGCGCTCGGTGACCCGCTGCCGCGCGCCGCGTTCGACCAGGACGGCGACGCCGACGACGTCGGCGCCGGCCGCCCGCAGCGCGTCGACGGCGGTGAGCACGGAGTCGCCCGTGGTCGACGTGTCCTCCACGGCGAGGACGCGGCGGCCGGCCACGCCGGGACCCTCGATCCGGCGCTGCAGGCCGTGTGCCTTCTCCGACTTGCGCACCACGAACGCGTCGAGTGCCCGGCCGCGGCACGCCGCGGCGTGCATCATCGCGAGCGCGACGGGGTCCGCGCCGAGGGTGAGGCCGCCGGCCGCCTGATAGTCGAGGTCGCTGGTGGCGTCGAGCAGCACGCGGCCGGCCAGGGGTGCGATCCGCCCGTCGAGCAGGATCCGCCGCAGGTCGATGTACCAGGTGGCCCGCTGCCCGGACGACAGCGTGAAATCGCCGTGTATCACCGCTTTCGCCCGGATCTCCCGCAAAAGATCGTCACGGTCACCCATAGGGATGAGCGTACGCAGCCCATGCTCCGCAGGCCCCCGCACCAATCGATGGCGCATCCGCGGCAGCCGTTAAGGCGCCTGCTCGTGCCCGCGGGCTGGCCGCGTTCGCGGGAATCAGGCGGCGGCCAGGATCTTGCGTTCCTTCGCGGCGTCGAGGCCGACGCCGTCTGCGCCGACGCCATAAGCGCCGGCGTCGGCCGCGTTCACCGGCCCTTCCTGGCGCAGCCACGCCCAGGTGTCACGGACGGTGTCGGTGAGCGGCCGGTAGTGGATGCCCGTCATCCGCGCCCGTTCGCCCGACACCTGCCAGGTGCCGGCCCACTCCGGTGTGGCCGGGGCCCAGATGGGCAGTTCCCACCAGGGTTGCACCCCGGCGTCGAGCAGCGTCTCGTGCGGCGTCCAGACAAGCTGCGGGTCTGCTCCACCGCGGCGGGACTTCGTGACGTTGGCGCAGGCGGTCAGCAGGTCGCCGAACGTGATCCGGTCCGACCCCGGGATATCCACGGCGCCCGGGATCTGCCGGCGCGTGTTGTCGATGATCCAGGCCGCGAGATCGCGTACGTCAACCAGGCGCACCGGGTCACTGGGCAGGCCGGGCGCGACCATCCGGCCGCCGGCGGCCACCCGCTCCAGCCACCAGGGCAGCCGCGGCGGGCTCTCGTGCGGCCCCACGATCACACCCGACCGCACAAGCAGCGACCGGCCGGGGAGCGCCTGCAGGACCGCGCGCTCCGACCCGGCCTTGAGGACGCCGTACGGCAGGTCGCCGGCCGCGTCAGGCGCGCACTCGTGCGTTGGTGAGTCCTCGTCCACGCCGGCCCGCGGCCAGTCGCGGTACGCCCGCAGGCTCGAGACGTACGTGTAGTGGCCCACGTGGCCGGCCAGGACGGCCGCGGTGGCGCCAACGTGGACCGGCGGCAGCACCGAGGTGTCGATGACCGCGTCCCAATCTCGTTTTGCCAGTTCAGCTACGTCACTGGCGCTGGTACGGTCTCCGTGCAGGGCCTCGGCGCCAAGCCGCGGCTCGCCGCTGTTGCCACGCGAGAAGGTGGTGACGTCGTAACCGCGCCGCACCGCCTCGTCGACGACAGCACGCCCGAGAAACCGGGTGCCGCCAAGCACAAGAAGCCGCATGTGAGGCATTCTGCCGAGACATAGTGAATGGGCGGAAACGCTTACGCCGAAAGCGGACTTCATTACGCTGTGGGAGCGCCCCCCTCGTCTGGTCGCGACCCCCTACGGTGACGGTTCGGGCGCTGGTAAGGTCTCGCGTCGAGGGAAGGACGGTGCCGCGTGGACCGGTGCGCGCTGTTCGTTGACGCCGGCTACGTGCTGGCGGACGGCGCGATGGCTGTGCACGGGACCCGCCAGCGCGAGTCCGTCTCCTGGGACTACGCGGGGCTGCTGCGGTTCCTCGGCAACGTCGCCGGTGATCGCTGCGGGATTCCGCTGCTGCGGTGCTACTGGTACGAGGCCGCGGTCGAGGGCCGCCGCACCCCGGAGCACGACGCGCTAGCCGACCTGCCCGGCCTCAAGCTGCGCCTCGGCCGGATGCGCCCGGGCCGGCGCGAGGGCGTGGAGACCGAGATCCATCGTGATCTGTCGACCCTGGCCCGCAACCACGCCATCAGCGACGCGGTCATCGTGAGCGCGGAGGAAGACCTCACCCAGGTGATCGCCGATGTGCAGGATCTCGGCCTGCGGATCACGCTCATCCACATCGCGGTCGACGGCAACTGGACGATATCCCGCCTGCTGCGCCAGGAGTGCGACGCGATCGTCGAGGTGGGCGGCGCGCAACTCGGCCCGTACGTGCGCCTGCTCGCCAGCGCCGACGTCCCATCCCGCGACGAGTACCCGGCCGGGCAGTACGTGGGCGCGCCGCTCGTGAACGGGCACGGGCACGTCGCGGCCGGCGGGTACGGCCCGCCCGCGGGGTCCGGCCGGCCGGACCCGCACGAACGCGCGCCCGCGATCTACACCGCGCCGGCGCACCCGTACCGGCACGAGCGGCCAGCCCAGCCAGACGTGCCCAGCCTCCAGCTGGGTACCCAGCCCGGCGCCCAGCCGGATGTACAGCCGAACGCACAGCCGGGCCTGGAGCCTGTCGCTGGCCCAGGTGCGCAGCCGCCGGCTGGGCCGCAGGTCCCGGCCGGTCCGCCCATACCCGCGAACCCGCCGGCCCGGCGGAAACTCGCCGCCGCCCCGTCTCACGCTGCGGTGCCGTCTCATGCTGCGGTGCCGTCTCATGCTGCGGTGCCGTCTCATGCTGCGGTGCCGTCTCATGCTGCGGTGCCGTCTCATGCTGCGGTGATGCTGCGGTGCCGTCTCACGCTGCGGTGCCGTCTCACGCTGCGGTGCCGTCTCACGCTGCGGTGCCGTCTCACGCTGCGGCGCCGTCTCACGCTGCGGCGCTGGCGGCTCAGGCTCCGGCGCTGGCGGCTCGGGCTCCGGTGCCCGCCGCGGTGGCGCCGCTGCCATCGCCCACCGTGACGCTCGCCGACGCCACCGTGGCCGCGCACGGCGAGGGCCTGGAGTTCGGCGACTCCGTGGCCCGCGACGCGCCCGCGCTCTGGCTGGAAGCGGTGCTCGCGAGAAAGCCGCGGATGCCCTCCGACCTGGAGGCACGGCTGCTGCAGGGTTCCGCGCTGCCGATCGACTTTCTGCTGCACGACGAGGTGCGCCACGCGCTGCGCCGCGGTTTCTGGGACGCCCTCGAACGCGCGCGCCGTTAGCGCACCGCCCCCCCGCCCCGGCTGGCCGCGGCCCGGCCGCCGCGCAGCCTGCACCTGGCTCCGGCGTACCCAGCGCGCCCCGCACGGCAGCGGGGCGCACCCCGGGCGAGGGTGTGCGGCCACACCGGTCCCACCAGCACCAGAGTGCGTATCCGGGCGGCGGGGCCCCGTCGGCCTCTGTCGGACCCGGTCGGCCGTGGCAGCGTCAAGGCGGCGCTCGGCGGCTTTTGCCCCCGGATGCGCCGGTCCGGCGTTGAAACCGGTCGCGCCTGGGTAGCGTCAACCATGTGGCACACCTGACCGACGATCTCTTCGACGCGATCGAGTTCAATGCGGCACGCCGCGGTGATCATCTGACCGCGGCGCTGCGGATGTCCCGGCTCGCGGGCACCGGTGATCCAGCCGGCGGAATGTCGCGCGCCGAGGCTTACCTGCGGGCTGGCGAACAGTGGCTGCTCGCCGACGATCCGGCGGAGGCGGCCGGTGCGTTCAGGCTCGCGATCGCCGATGGCGGGCCGACATTCGTCGACCCGAGGGTGCCGCTGGCCCGCGCGCTTTACCTGCTGGGCGAGCCGGAACAGGCGGTCACCCTCGTCGGCCAGCTCAAGGCGGAAGGCCCGCGCGACCCACGGCTTTGTGACCTCGTCGGCGAACTGCTGCTCGAACAGTCCGACCTGCCCGGCGCCCTGTCCTGGGTGACGGCGGGCGTGGAGCTTTGCCTGCCCGACGGCGCGGCGGACGTGCCGCAGTCGGCGCTGGCTGGTGAGGCCGGCGCCGAACTGCGCCTGCTACTGAACCTGCGGTACCGGATCCGCAATGATCTCGGCCTGCCCGAAGACGGCTACGACCGCCTGATCGATTAGGGCGCGTCCCGGAGATCTCGGCGGATGCGGGCGGACACCGATCCGCGCCGCCAGAGATCTGCGGGACACACCCTGACCCGGCGCGCCGACAGCTGATCAGCCGACGCGCGCCGCGGCGGGGCCAACGGCGAGCGCGTCGGCCGCGTCGTCGCGGTCCACCAGGACCTCGTCGCCGTCCCTGATCTCCCCGGCGAGCAGGGACCGGGCGAGCTGATCGCCGATCGCCGCCTGCACGAGATGACGCAGCGGCCGGGCGCCGTAGACCGGATCGAATCCGGTCAGGGCGAGCCACTCACGCGCCGCCGGGGTGACGTTCAGCGTCAGCCGCCGGTCCGCGAGCCGCCTGGCCAGCCGGTTCACCTGCAGGTCAACGATCTTGGTGAGCTCCTCCGTGGACAGCGAGCTGAACAGGATCACATCGTCGAGCCGGTTGAGGAACTCCGGCTTGAACGTGGCGCGTACGACGTTGAGCACGGCGTCACGCCTCGCGTTCGTGTCGAGCACCGGATCGGCGAGGAACTGGGATCCGAGGTTGGACGTGAGGATCAGGATCGTGTTGCGGAAGTCGACCGTTCGGCCCTGGCCGTCCGTGAGCCGCCCGTCGTCCATGACCTGCAGCAGCACGTCGAAGACCTCCGGATGCGCCTTCTCCACCTCGTCGAGCAGCACGACGCAGTACGGCCGGCGCCGCACGGTCTCGGTGAGCTGGCCGCCTTCCTCGTACCCGACATAGCCGGGCGGCGCGCCGACAAGCCGGGCGACGGAATGCTTCTCTCCGTACTCGCTCATATCGATGCGGACCATGGCGCGCTCGTCGTCGAACAGGAACTCGGCCAGCGCTCTCGCCAGCTCCGTCTTGCCGACACCCGTCGGGCCCAGGAAGAGGAACGAGCCGGTCGGCCGGTCGGGGTCGGCCACGCCGGCCCGGGCCCTGCGGACCGCGTCAGAGACCGCCCTGACCGCCCTGGACTGCCCGACCAGGCGCTGGCCAAGCTCGTCCTCCATCCGGAGCAGCTTGCCGCTCTCGCCCTCGAGGAGCCGCCCGGCCGGAATACCCGTCCAGGCAGAAACCACCTCGGCGACGTCGTCGGGGCCGACCCCCTCCTTCACCATCGGCGTGCCACCGTCGAGGATGGCCCTGCCGTCCGCCGCGGTGGACGGCGCCATCGACGGTGGAGCGGCGACGCCGTTGACGGTCGCACCGCTGTCCGCCGCACCGGCCGGCGGCGCGCCCGCACCAGCCGCCGGCCCTACGCCGGCGGCGGGCACACCAGCACCGCCCGCTTCGGCCAGTTCGCGTTCCAGCGCCGGGATCTCCCCGTACATCAGCCGGGACGCGGTCTCGAAGTCGCCCTCCCGCTGCGCGCGCTCGGTCTCGACCTTCGCCTCGTCGAGCCGCTTCTTGAGCTCGCCGACCTTGTTCAGGCTCGCCTTCTCGCGCGCCCACCTGGCACTGAGCGCGGTGAGCTGCTCCTGCCGGTCGGCCAGATCGCGGCGCAGCCGCTCGAGCCTGGCCTTGCTCGCGGGATCGTCCTCCCTGGTGAGCGCCATTTCCTCCATCTTCATCCGGTCGACGGCGCGCTGCAGTTCGTCGATCTCGACCGGTCGTGAGTCGATCTCCATGCGCAGCCGCGACGCGGCCTCGTCGATGAGGTCGATGGCCTTGTCCGGGAGGAACCGGCCCGTGATGTACCGGTCGGAAAGGGCCGCGGCGGCGATCAGCGCGGCATCGGAGATCTGCACCTGGTGGTGCGCCTCGTACCGGCCCTTCAGCCCGCGCAGAATCGCGATCGTGTCCTCGACGGAGGGCTCGCCCACGTACACCTGCTGGAAGCGGCGTTCGAGCGCAGCGTCCTTCTCGATCCGCTCGCGGTACTCGTCCAGGGTGGTGGCGCCCACCATGCGAAGCTCGCCGCGCGCGAGCATGGGCTTGAGCATGTTGCCCGCGTCCATCGCGCCCTCGGCTGCGCCGGCTCCCACGACCGTGTGCAGCTCGTCGATGAACGTGATGACGCTGCCGTCGCTGTCCTTGATCTCGCCGAGCACGGCCTTCAGCCGTTCCTCGAACTCGCCGCGGTACTTGGCGCCGGCCACCATCGCGCCGAGGTCAAGCGCGACGAGCCGCTTGCCGCGCAGCGACTCGGGCACGTCACCGGCGACGATCCGCTGGGCCAGGGCCTCGACGACGGCCGTCTTGCCGACCCCCGGCTCGCCGATGAGCACGGGGTTGTTCTTCGTCCGGCGGGAAAGCACCTGGATGACGCGGCGGATCTCGGCGTCCCGGCCGATGACCGGATCGAGCTTCCCGTCGCGGGCGCCCGCGGTCAGGTCGACGCCGTACTTCTCGAGCGCCTGGTAGGTGCCTTCCGGATCCTCCGAGGTGACGCGGGCGCTCCCGCGCACCTTCTCGAACGCGCCGAGCAACCGGTCCGGGCCAGCGCCGAAGCGGCGCAGCAGAGCGGCGACGTCACCGCCGTCCGCGGCCAGCCCGACGAGGAGGTGCTCGGTCGACACGTATTCGTCGCGCAACTCGCGAGCACGCTGCTCGGCGGTGTTGAGCACGGTGGCAAGCTGCCGCGACAGGCCGGGAACACTGACCGTCTGCCCAGCGGCCCGGGGCAGCCTGGCGAGTATCTCCTCGGCCTCGCGCCGCACGTCGGCCGGGTCCGCGCCGATGCCGCGAAGCAGCGGTGCGGCCGTGCCACCCGACTGCTCGATGAGCGTCACGAGCAGGTGCGCCGGGTCGACGTGCGGATGGCCGTCAGTGGTGGCGCGCCGCGCCGCGGCCGAGAGCGCTTCCTGGCTCTTGCGCGTCAGTTTCTCATCCATCACTTATTTCCTGATTCAGTTGTCGTCTGCTACTCCGTGGGACGACTCGGTTACCCCGTGGGACGGGTCGTTCCGGTCCGGTGGACCGGAACGAGCTCAGCCCCTTCGGTCGCGGCGCGTCGCAGCCCGGCGAGCCGGGCCGCGACAGCGCGGGTGGATTCAAGCTCCGCCCGCACCTGCGCGATCTCCCCCTGCAGTTCCGCCGCCAGCAGCCGGAGCTTCCTCAGCTCATGCTCGAGTTCGAGGATCCGCTTGATACCGGACAGGTTCACGCCCTCCTCCTGTGAGAGCCGCTGGACCTCACGAAGCAGCAGGATGTCGCGCATCGAATAGCGGCGGCCTCGGCCGGCCGCGCGCCCTGGTGAGACCAGCCCCATCCGGTCGTAGCTGCGGAGGGTCTGCGGGTGCAGCCCGGACAGCTGCGCGGCGACCGAGATGACGTAGACCGGGGTGTCGTCGGACAGGCCGAAAGGGTTCATGGTCATCTCAGCTTCCGCGCGCCCGCTGCAGCAGGTCGTCCCGTGGGCTGCCGCCGCCCAGCGCCTGCTGGAACTGCTCGAGCGCCTCGGCGGCCTTGCCGTCCACCTTCTGCGGCACCGCCACCTCGACCGTGACGAGCAGGTCACCGTTGGTTCCGTCGCTTCTGCGCGTGCCCCGGCCGCGCACGCGCAGGGTGCGGCCGTTCGGCGTGCCTGGCGGAATGCGCACCGTGACGGGAACGCCGTTGTGCGTCGGCACCTTGATCTCGGCGCCGAGAACCGCCTCGGGGAACGTGATGGGGACGGTGATCGTCAGGTTGTCACCGGACCGGCCGAAGATCGCATGAGGTGTCACCCGCACCTGGACATACAGGTCGCCAGCCGGCCCGCCGCGCTCGCCCGGCGCGCCCTTCCCCTTCAGCCGGATCCGCTGGCCATCCTTAACGCCTGCGGGGATGCGCGCCTGGAGGGTGCGGGTGCTCATCGCCCGGCCGCTGCCGGAACATGCCGGGCACGGGTCATCCACGATGAGCCCGCGGCCGCGGCATTCCTTGCACGGCTCGGAGATGCCGAAGCTGCCGAGGTTCTTGCTGGCCTGGCCCGATCCCGCACAGGACGGGCACACCCTGGGCACCGTGCCGGATTTGGCGCCGGTGCCGTGGCAGGTCGGGCAGGGGGCCTCGCTGGTGAGCCGCAGCGGAACGGTGACGCCGTCCACCGCGTCACCGAACGAGAGCGTGGCCTCGGTCTCCACGTCGGCTCCGCGGCGCGGGCGTTGCTGAGTGCCACCGCCCCGCCCGCCGAACATGCCGCCGAGCAGGTCGCCGAGCCGGCCGCCGGTCCCCTGCGTGCCGAACAGGTCGCCGAGATCGAAGCCGAAACCGCCGCCACCCGGACCGCCCGGGGTGCCGACGCGGAAGCGGTCCGCGCCGAACAGCGTCCGCGCCTCGTCGTACTCCTTGCGCCGCTTCTCGTCCGACAGGACGTTGTACGCCTCGGAGATCTCCTTGAAGCGCTCCTCCGACTTGCTGTCACCCTTGTTGGCGTCCGGATGATACTTGCGGGCCAGCTTTCTGTATGACTGCTTGATCTCGGCAGCGCTGGCGGTCTTCGCCACACCGAGGACCTTGTAGTAGTCCTTCTCGAGAAAATCCTTCGTGCTCACGGCCTGTTCTCATCCGTTTCCCGCGACATCAGCTGCCGCGATCCTGCGGCGTCTCCGGCTCCTGCTGGGCCGGCGTGTGGTGCTCGTCCGCCGGGTCGCCTGGCGTCCCGTCGGACGGTCCTGCGCCGTACTCGCCGCCAGGCTCGGCGACCGCCACCCGCGCCGGGCGCAGGATCCGGGCGCCCACCTTGTATCCGGGCTGAAGGATCTGCACGCAGGTCGGCTCGCTGACGTCACTGGAGTACGAGTGCATCAGCGCCTCGTGCACGTTCGGGTCGAACGGCTCGCCGTTTTCGCCGTACCGCACCAGCCCCAGCTTGCCCGCGGCCGCCTCGATGGATTCGGCCACGGACTTGAAACCGCCCGACAGCTCACCGTGCTCCCTGGCCCGGCCGATGTTGTCCAGGATCGGCAGCAGTTCGACGAGAACGTTGGCCAGGGCCTGCTCGCGGACTGCGACCCGGTCCCGCTCCACCCGCTTGCGGTAGTTCGCGTACTCCGCCTGCAGACGCTGCAGGTCAGCGGTGCGCTCTGCCAGCTGCGCGGAGCGCTCTGCCAGCTGCGCGGAGCGCTCTGCCAGCTGCGCGGTGCGCTCTGCGAGCTGCGCCGAGCGGTCGGCCAGCTGAGCGGTACGCTCGGCGAGTTGCGCCGCCGCGTCATCTCCGCCGGCCGCGTGCCGGGGGACATGCCGGCCCCGGTCGGGGGCCTGGGCCGTTTCGTCCGCGCGATCCTGCTGTGCGGGCTCGCGTACCTTGCCGGTTACTGGGTCGATACGCCGCCGGTCACGGATGACCGGCCGCGCATCGGTTTCGTCAGGTGACGTCATCAGGCAGCCCCTGAGTCTCGCTTGTCCTTGCCCTCGTCCACGATCTCGGCGTCGACGACCTCGTCCTCACCGGCACCCGGTGCCTGCTGGCCGCTGTCACCCGCGGCGGCCCCGCTGTCCTGCGCATTCTGCGCGCTCTGCGACTGGGCGTAGATCGCCGTGCCCATCTTCTGGCTGACCTGAGCGGTCTTCTCCGAAGCCGCCTTGATCGCCTCGATGTCGGTGCCCTTGAGGGCTTCCTTGAGTTCCTTGACCGCGTCCTCGACCTCGGTCTTGATGTCGCCCGGGATCTTCTCCGCGTTCTCGGCGAGGAACTTCTCGGTCGTGTAGGCCAGCGTGTCTCCCTGGTTGCGGGCCTCCGCTTCCTCGCGGCGCTGCCGGTCCTCCTCGGCGAACTTCTCCGCCTCGGCCATCATCCGCTGGATGTCTTCCTTGGGCAGGGCCGAGCCGCCGGAGATGGTGACCGACTGCTCCTTGCCGGTACCGAGGTCCTTCGCGGTCACGTTCACGATGCCGTTGGCGTCGATGTCGAACGCGACCTCGATCTGCGGGACGCCGCGCGGCGCGGGCGCGATGCCGGTCAGCTCGAACATGCCGAGCTTCTTGTTGTACTGGGCGATCTCACGCTCGCCCTGGAAGACCTGGATCTGCACCGACGGCTGGTTGTCGTCCGCGGTCGTGAAGATCTCCGAGCGCTTGGTCGGGATCGTCGTGTTGCGCTCGATGAGCTTGGTGAAGATGCCGCCCTTGGTCTCGATGCCCAGCGACAGCGGGGTCACGTCGAGCAGCAGGACATCCTTGACCTCGCCCTTGAGCACCGACCTCGTCCGGGTTGACGCCCTTGTTCGGCTCCTTGCCGCCGGTCAGTTCCTTGACCACGTCCACGACCGCGGGCATCCGGGTCGAGCCGCCGACGAGCACCACGTGGTGAATGTCGCTGAGCTTGACCCCGGCGTCCTTGATGACCTGCTGGAACGGCCCCTTGCACCGGTCGAGCAGGTCGGACGTCATGCGCTGGAACTCGGCGCGGGTCAGCTTGGCGTCCAGGTGCAGCGGGCCATCGGCCGAGGCGGTGATGTAGGGCAGGTTGATCTGCGACTCGGTCGAGCTTGACAGCTCGATCTTCGCCTTCTCCGCGACCTCACGCAGCCGCTGCAGCGCCATCTTGTCCTTGGACAGGTCGATCCCGTGACCGTTCTTGAAGTCACCGACCAGCCAGTCCACGACGCGCTGGTCCCAGTCGTCGCCGCCGAGGTGGTTGTCACCACTGGTGGCCTTCACCTCGACGACGCCCTCGCCGACCTCGAGCAGTGAGACGTCGAAGGTGCCGCCGCCGAGGTCGAAGACGAGGATCGTGGCCTCGCTCTCCTTGTCCAGGTGGTAGGCGAGCGCCGCCGACGTCGGCTCGTTGATGATCCGCAGGACGTTGAAGCCCGCGATCTGCCCGGCCTCCTTCGTGGCCTGGCGCTGGGCGTCGCTGAAGTACGCCGGGACCGTGATCACCGCATCGGTGATCTTCTCGCCGAGATAGGCCTCCGCGTCCCGCTTGAGCTTCTGCAGGATGAAGGCGCTGATCTGCTGTGCGCTGAAAGTCTTGTCGTCGATCTTGACGGACCAGCCGGTGCCCATGTGGCGCTTGACCGATCGGATGGTCCGGTCCACGTTGGTGACGGCCTGCCGCTTGGCGACCTCACCGACGAGCACTTCCTGGTTCTTGGCGAACGCGACCACGGACGGCGTGGTCCGTGACCCCTCCGCGTTGGCGATGACCGTGGGTTCCCCGCCTTCGAGGACCGCGACGACGGAGTTGGTCGTCCCCAGGTCAATCCCTACCGCACGTGCCATGAGCAGTCCTTAGTTTGATCGTTTAGTGACGTTGAGTGGCTCGGCCCCAAGGTTGCCGCGCCACCGCTCGCGTGTCAAATCAGTTGAGTCAACTGCGCTCAACCTCACCGCCCCGACGTAAATTCCGCCAATCGGCCGCCACGACACCGATCCGGCGCCCTCGAGCGGTTCACACCGTCCTCGACAACGAGTATCACCGCCCCTGCGGACCACAAGGGTGGGCGGCATGGTGGACATACACGATGATCGCGGCGGGTTCCGAGCGCTATATTTGCGGGGAATTCACCACGAGGCTGTGCTTCTTTGATCGAGCGTCCACTGGAGATGCGGTTGACCGGGTCGGCGCGGCGGGTAAGTGACCCGGTCGTCAAGGCGGGCGCGACCGCGCCTGGACCGAAGACGGCCGGACCCGGCGCGCCAGGTGCGAGGTGGCAGACCTGGATGCCCGCGGTCCCGGCGCTGGTGACCTTCGCGGTGACAACGTGGGGAATCGGGTCGGCGTCGTTCTGGCGCGACGAGGCGGCCACGCTGTCCGCGACGCGCCGGCCGTTGCCCGATCTCATTGCCATGCTCGGTCACGTGGACGCGGTGCACGGCGCGTATTACCTGCTCATGTGGCCGCTCGCACACGTCGTGGGGGTCAGCGAGGTGGTCATGCGGCTGCCGTCAGCGGTGGCGATGGCCGCCGCGGCGGGCGGGGTCGCGGCGGGCGGGCGCAGGCTCGGCTCCTGGCAGGCGGGCCTTTGCTCCGGGCTCGTGTTCGCGGCGCTGCCGATGACCAGCAGATACGGCCAGGAGGCGCGGTCGTATGCGCTGGTGACGGCGGCCGCGGTGCTCGCGAGTTACCTCCTTGTCCGGGTGATCACAACGCCGGGCCGGCGATGGCTGGTGGGATACGGGCTGTCGCTGGCCGCGCTCGGTTCGCTGAACATATTCGGCTTGCTGATCGTTCCCGCGCACGCGGTCACGCTGGCCGCCACCCGCCGCCGGCCCACCCACGGGTCCGCGGGCGGGGAGAAGGCTGACGGCGGGCGTGAGCCTGCCGGCGGGGGCGAGGGTGATGGCGCCGACCCGGGCACTGGCGTGCTGCGTGGCTGGCTGATCGCCGTCGCGGCGGCGGTTGTGGGCGTCTCGCCGGTCGCACTGTTCGCCTGGCGGGAGCGCGCGCAGTTCGCGTGGCTGCTGAACCAGAAGCCCGGCTGGCAGGCGCTCTACGCGCTCGTCACCGGACTGACCGGGTCGGTCGTGTCGTTCGCGCTGATCGCCGCGCTCAGCGTGCTCGCCGTGCTGGGCGGCGGCCGCCGGGACCACGCGCGGCTGGGCCGCCGGGACCACGCGCGGCTGGGTGGCCGGCGCCTCGCCTGGCTGGGCGCGCCGTGGCTGATCGTGCCGCCCGCGCTCCTGTTCGCGGTGTCGCAGGTTGATCCCGCCTACCAGCTCCGTTATCTCGTGTTCTGCGTGCCAGCGGTCGCGATCCTGGCCGGCGCGGGGCTGGCCGAGTTCACCAGGTACTGGGGGATCGCCGCGCTGGTGGCGCTGGTCGCGCTCGTGGCGCTCGCGCTGCCCTCGCAAATTTCCATCCGCGAGCCCGCTGGTCACGGGGACAACATCAGGGCCGCGGCCCAGGTCCTGCAGGCACGGGCCAGGCCCGCGGACGACGTGATCTACGACGATCCTGGCACCCGCACCGACTCCCTCGCCTACCCGTACGGGTTCACCGGGCTGCGGGACATCTCGCTACTCACGACGCCGTCCGAGACCCAGAATCTGGGCGGCACGCAGGTGTCACCCCGCCTGCTCGCGTCCCGGCTGGCAGGCGCGCGCCGAGTGTGGCTCATCGAGGTAGCGGCGCAGCCGCAGGTCCCACCGGTCATGGCGGCGATGCCCTTCCGGCGGGTGCGGGCGTGGCAAATCGGCGCCATGACGCTCTGGCTCTACGTGCGCGAGACCCCGCACTAACTCCGCGCCGGAAGCCATGCGAACCGGACTAATTGTCATTAATAGGGCATTTGCGTCCATGTTCCCGAGAACGGTATGTGTGCGGCCGAGGTGGCCCATCATGTGCTGAATGGACCGTGCCGTGGAGCCAAGTAGCCCGCAGGCGCCACGGCCCATTCAGAACCTGCCGGACACGGATCTTTCTTCCGCCGTGCGGGACGCGCAGCGCGGCGACGAGGAGGCGTTCCGGCTGCTGTTCCGTGCCGTCCAGCCGAGACTGCTCCGCTACCTGCGGGGCATCGTGGCGGACGAGGCGGAGGACGTGGCTTCCGAGGCGTGGCTGCAGATCGCCAGGGATCTGGGGTCGTTCCGCGGCGACTTCGACGGGTTCCGCGGCTGGGCCGCGACGATCGCCCGCCACCGCGCCCTCGACCATCTCCGCGGCCACCAGCGCAGGCCCGCGAGCGTCGTGCCCATCGAGATGCTTGTCGACCGGGCCGGGGACGAGGACACCGCCGAGCGCGCACTCGAGGCGGTTTCCGCGGACGCGGCGGTGGCGCTGATCGCGACGCTGCCGCGAGACCAGGCCGAGGCTGTGCTGCTGCGCGTCGTCATGGGCCTTGACGCCGAGGCGGCCGGGCGTGTGCTAGGCAAACGCGCCGGCGCGGTCCGCACCGCCGCTTATCGCGGCCTGCGCAGGCTCGCCCGGCATCTTGAGGAGTCTGGCGTGCGGGCCGGCCCGCCGGGTGTGACGCGAACGGGCCCCGCGGCGCTTAAGGATACGAGATGAGCACGCGCCGCCCTTACCGGATCACCCGGGCTGTGGCCGAGCAGATCCTCGGCGGTAACCCGGTTGATCAGCAGGCTGGTCCAGATGAACTGGTCCGCCTGCTCGCCGCCGCGGCCGCACCCGCAGCGCCGACCCTGGGCAGCAAGGTCACCGGCGAGGAGGCGGCCGTGGCCGCCTTCTTGAACCCGCATCTCGGACCCGCTGTCCAGCCACGGAGAGATTTGATGATCAAGACCGCACTCGCGAAGGTCCTCACGGTGAAGATCGCCGCGGTGGCACTGGCCGCCGCCACCGCCTGCGGCGTCTGGCTCGCCACCTGGACTCCCGCACTGCACGGGCTCGTGGGCAATGCCACGCACACCGCCCGCGGGGCCGTGTCCCACGCCCCCGTCTCGCCCGCGCCGATGACGTCGGCGGAGAAGACCGCCTACCGTATCGCGTCACTGGCCGGTACCTGCGAGGCATACCAGACCGCTTACCGGCATGCGAATTCGGCGCCGTCGAATTCCAAGATCCGGAGCCTGCATGCCAAGATCGCGCGCGAATTCGCCCCTCTGATCGCCGCCGCGGGTGGCACCGAACCAAAAGCGGACGCGTACTGCCGCGGCCTGTTGCGCGAGCTGCGTCACCGTTACCCGGGCGGCCTGCCGTCGCACCTGCCGAGCAAACTGCCTGCCGACATGCCGGCGCGCCTGTCGGCGGCTCTTCCCACCGGCCTGCCGACCGGCCTGCCGACGTCGCTGCCCACGCTTCCCGTTGGGCTGCCCAGCCATCTGCCGACGAGCCCGCCGACCCCGGCCCCCACCATCCTGCCCCACGGATCACAGCTGCCGATTCCGTATCCGGGCCATTAAACGGGCCGTCCGAGTCTCGGACGGGGTGGCCAGGATCGGGGCCTGGCTGCACCGTCCGACTGGAGGTCCCGGCGACAGGGCGCGTGTGCCCCCATGGAGTCCTGTCGCCGGGGCCCTCCTATCTCCCCAGGCCTCCCGGGCGGACCTTGCCCGGCCCTCCCGGGCGGACCTCGCCCGGCCCTCCCGCGCGGACCTCGCCCCGCCCTCCTTGACAGCGCCCTCCCTGGCGGCGTGAAGCTACTGATCGGTAGTATTCGGCCCTGACGCGCGCCGTCGCGCAGCGGCAGGAAGATCGGAGAGCGTGCGCGGCGGCGCGGCGTACGCTGACACCCGACGCCGCCCTGGAGGCCCTTGTGACACTGCGAATCGTCATCGGCCTGACCCTGACCGCGATCGCGCTGGCCCTGGCGGGCTGGCGCGTCTGGTGGCTGTACCGCGTCGCGACCAGCGGCCAGCCAGCACCGGAACGCATCGCCGCCGTCGAGCGGCACCCGGCGCGCGACGCCGAAGTCCAGCTAACCGAGGTGTTTGGCCAGCGCAAGCTGCTGAATTGGACCGTCCCCGGTCTCGCGCACTTCTTCGTGTTCTGGGCCTTCGTCATCCTCCTCACGGTCTACATCGAGGCGTACGGCGCGCTGTTCAGCAGGACCTTCGCCATACCGGGCATCGGCCACTGGGCGGTGCTCGGTTTCCTGCAGGACTTCATCGCGCTCGCCGCGCTCGCCGGGATCATCGTTTTCGCGACGATCCGGATCGTCGACTCGCCCGAGCGGCTGGGGCGAAAGTCACGGTTCGCCGGCTCGCACCTCGGCGGTGCGTGGCTGATCCTTTTCATGATCTTCCTGGTCATCTTGACGATGTTCTGGTTCCGCGGCGCGTCCGTGAACACGGGCGACTTCTCGTTCGGGAACGCGGCGTTCATGTCCCACCTGGCCGGGAAGGCGCTGCACCCGGCCGGCGCCGGCGTGAACCAAAGCCTCGAGACGACTGGCCTGCTCGCGCACATCGCGGTCATGCTGGCCTTCCTGGTCATCGTGGTGCGGTCCAAGCACCTGCACATCTTCATCGCGCCGATCAACGTGCTGTTCGCGCGGCGGCCGGACGGGCTCGGCCCGCTGCAGCCGATGCGCAGCAACGGCCAGGTGCTCGACTTCGAGGAGGCCGACCCCGACACCGACGTCTTCGGCCGCGGCAAGATCGAGGACTTCACCTGGAAGGGCTTCCTCGACATGGGCACGTGCACCGAGTGCGGCCGGTGCCAGTCCCAGTGCCCGGCCTGGGCGACCGGCAAGCCGCTGTCGCCCAAGATGATCATGCTCGACCTGCGCGACCACGCCCTGGCCAAGGCGCCGTACCTGCTCGCGAGCTCGGACGGCGCTCGCGAGCAACTGCCCGGCCCGGTCAAGGCCGAGGCCGCCCGGCCGCTCGTCGGCGGCGAAGACGTCAATGGCGTGATCGACCCCGACGTGCTGTGGTCGTGCACCACCTGCGGCGCGTGCGTGCAGGAGTGCCCGGTCGACATCGAGCACATCGACCACATCGTCGACATGCGCCGCCACCAGGTGCTGATCGAGTCGAGCTTCCCCCCGGAAGCGTCCACGCTGCTGAAGAACCTGGAGAACAAGGCCAACCCGTGGGGCCTGGGCGAGATGGCGCGCGCGGAGTGGATGGAAGGCCTCGGGTTCGAGGTCCCGGTGGTGGACGGGAAGATCGGCGCCGACATCGAGTACCTGTTCTGGGTCGGCTGCGCCGGGGCGCTGGAGGACCGGGCCAAGAAGACGACGCGGGCGGTCGCCGAACTGCTGCACACCGCGGGGGTGACGTTCGCGGTGCTCGGCCCGATGGAGGCGTGCACCGGCGACCCGGCCCGCCGGATGGGCAACGAGTTCCTGTTCTCCATGCTCGCGCAGCAGAACGTGGCGACGCTGAACGACGCGGGGGTGCGCAAGATCGTGGCCAGCTGCCCGCACTGCTTCAACTCCCTCGCCCGCGAATACCCCCAGTTCGGCGGGACCTACGAGGTGATCCACCACACCCAGCTGCTGGCCCGCCTGGTCGCCGAGGGGAAGCTCGTGCCCGCCACCGCGGTACCGGAGAAGATCACCTACCACGACCCGTGCTACCTCGGCCGGCACAACAAGGTGTACACCCCGCCCCGGGAGATCATGGCCAACGTGCCCGGCGTGCGGGCGCAGGAGATGCACCGCTGCCGCGAACGCGGGTTCTGCTGCGGCGCGGGGGGCGCCCGGATGTGGATGGAAGAACGGATCGGCAAGCGCATCAACACCGAACGGATCGACGAGGCACTCAGCACCGACCCGGACACCGTCTCCACCGCCTGCCCGTTCTGCCTGGTCATGCTCGGCGACGCCATCAACGAGAAGAAAAGCGCCGGCGCCGCCAAGCAGTCACTCGAAGTCATCGACGTCGCCCAGCTGCTCATGCGCTCGGTGCGGCAGCCGGGCGAGACGAACGCGGGTGAGCCCGCGGCTCCGTGATCACCTGGGTGCGCGCCTTCCTCGCCCTGGCCCTGCTGTACCGCGTGACGTCGACGTTCTCCCTCGCCAAGTGCGTCCGCGGCCGCCAGGAGCCCGACGCCATCGCCAGCCGCGCCGACCAGGCCCGCCTGGACAAGCTCCTGGCCGAGCACGACCTGTACCAGGCCGACACCCCGTAACACCGCTTTGGCAGGCCCGGGTTTCCACCGCGAAGCCGTTCAGGATCATTTTCCATAACGGCTGCCGCAAGGTGGCGCCAGGCCCCGCCGGGCCGGTCAGACCTTCGAGCGGTAGAAGTTGAGGTAGGAGCGCGACGGCGTCGGGCCGCGCTGGTCCTGGTAGCGGGAGCCGTAGACGGGGGAGCCGTACGGATGCTCCGCGGGCGAACTGCACCGGAACAGGCAGAGCTGGCCGATCTTCATGCCCGGCCACAGCTTGATCGGCAACGTCGCCACGTTCGACAGTTCGAGCGTGACGTGCCCGGAGAAACCCGGGTCGATCCAGCCCGCGGTCGAATGCGTCAGCAGCCCCAGCCGGCCGAGGCTCGACTTGCCTTCCAGCCGGCCCGCAAGATCATCCGGCAGGGAGACCACCTCGTAGGTGGACGCGAGCACGAACTCGTTCGGGTGCAGCACGAAGGGTTCGCCGTCGGCGGTTTCCACCAGCCGCGTCAGGTCGGGCTGCTCCACCGCCGGGTCGATGTGCGGGTACCTGTGGTTCTCGAACACCCTGAAGTAGCGGTCAAGCCGCACGTCCACGCTGGACGGCTGGATGAGTTCGGGTGCGTACGGGTCGAGCTTGACCCGCCCGGACTCGACCTCGGCCCTGATGTCACGGTCGGAGAGGAGCACGCTGGCAACCTACCGGTTCCGGTACGATGTCGTGACGACGGCAGTGCGGGAGCGTCACCCCGCTGCGCAAACGCAGCGACCCGCCCAGCCCGCGCGGGTGTAGTTCAATGGCAGAACATCAGCTTCCCAAGCTGACAGTGGGAGTTCGATTCTCCTCACCCGCTCCACCTCTGTACTCCGAGGCCCACAGCTTGAGATCATCCGTGTATGCGTAGCGGTGGAGGCCGGTCCAGGGCAGGGACTGCGGTGGCGGGGGCGGTCATCCTGTTCGCGGTCACCGGGGTAACCACAATGGTCACGGTCAGCCGGAACCTCGGTCAGACCTTGATC
>WNFJ01091012.1_pt2 | contig 19015 bp, 16 predicted proteins | sample 5400461 | NCBI WGS metagenome assembly WNFJ01 (sample SAMN13153349, study PRJNA577476) | soil metagenome | isolation source: 115 cm saprolite on Douglas fir-dominated hillslope | place: USA:California | collected 2013-09-17
CGGCGAGGACCGCCGTCCACGCACCAAGACACTTGCCGATCATGTAGGGCGCACGCCGGACGCGTATCGTCCAAAAGCACACCGTGCGGTGCTGCATCTCTCCGGAAACGGCGTCGAATGCCATGAGAGCGACGAGCCACGGCGCAACCCAAAGGGTCGCGATGAGCATCATCCAGAGCGGGTACGGGCAGGTGGCTAGCGCCCTTCCGGTCTCAGGCACATACCAGTGCGAGAAAAACTCCTGCTGGGCTGCGCGCCAGTCGGTCCCCGGCGGGAGGTTCTCGCGCTTCACGCGGTCGAGCCAGGCAAAGAGCATTGCGAAGCCCGCCCCCGCGGCGATGCTCAGCACGGCGAGGAGCACGCCTTTCGTGCTCCGAAAGCTCTTGCGGAGCTCGCGCCCGGTGACAAGGGCTACCTCAGTGATGGGGCTCATGAAGAGGGAACTAGGGGCGGTTTTCGCTCGACGAAGGCGGGTGCACGCACTAATCATCCATCAAAGCTGCGCAAAATGGCGCGTGCGGCCCTGCCGACGTGGATACGTGAAACCCGCCAGGCCCGGAAGGGAGCAACGGTAGCGTGGAAGCGTGTGGTGGGGCCTTTCTTTATGCGAAGTTGACTTCGCACTGGCCAGGCGGCGTACTTTCCGGTAATCGAATGCGTACGGAAGGTGCGTCGGCTTCGGCCGGGTCCTGCGCCGTCCCCAAAGGTTCTCCCGTCCGCCGCCCGCTTCTTTGGACGCCGGCCGATTCACTCCAGTCGCCAGGGCCGCGCGCGCAAAAAAGCGCGGCATGTCCCGCGGCGGCGCCCGAGGCAAGACAGTTGATTCGTTCCGGCTCGCGCACACCAATGGGGGATGATCGTCGGACTCACGACGCACCCCGGTCCCGCCGCTTCTACGGCGCTTTCGCGTGTGTGAAGTCTGCAAGCGATCTGCACCCTCGGGCGGGAAAGCTCGCCCCAGAATGGCCAAGAATATCCTCGTTATTTCCTGCGACATCGCAGAGACCCGCGTCGCCCTCATCGAGAGCGGCATTATCGCCGAGCTGCACATCGAACGGAGGGGTGCGCAACCCCGTGGCGGCACAGTAGGCGACATCTACCTGGGCAAGGTAACGCGCGTCCTGCCCGGTCTGCAGGCAGCCTTCGTGGACATCGGCCTCGAGCGTGCCGCCTTCTTGCACGTCGAGGATCTCATCCGCCCCGACGACTTCGAGACGTATCTCGCCGGCGGTCGCAAGCATGCTCTTGGCACCGGCGAAACCATGCAAGGGGGCGAGGGCGGAGCGGGTCGAGACGCGGGCGGTCTTGAGGAAGCGCCGGAAGAGGTCATCGACGCAGCCCCAGTCGACGAACCCGCTCCCGAAACGCAGGAGCCGGACGTCGACTCGGGCGAGATGCCCGAAAGCGGCGCATCGAGTGCGGCGATGGCAGACAGCTCACCGGAGGAAAACGCCGAGGCGGGCAGCGGCGAGGAATCACGCGAAAGCGTCCCCAGCAGCGGTGACGAGTCTCCCTACGAGGCGCCTGTGCGAGGGAGCGAAGACGACAGTGCGGCACGCCTCGATGCGGAGCGGGATGAAGAACTGAGCAGCGATGAGGATCGAGAGGCTCAGTCGCTGGACGACGCCGGCGCAGCCGTTGACCTTGGATCGGCATCGATGCAAGCGACCGCTCCCTCGCTCGAGGATCCGGATAGCGAGCCGCCCCCCCCCCCCGCCGACGACGGCCTCGAGGACTTGCTCGACAATCCAAACCTTCCGGGCTTTACGATCAGCGATCCGGGTGCTCCGGCTCCGATGCCCCGCGCGCCGGCTCCGCGGCTCGAGGGGCCTCGAGAGGGCCGCGGCGATGGCCGTCATCGACGTCGCGGTCGCGCCCGGGGGCGCAGCGGGCGCGGACGCGAACCGGCACGCCCCCCGGAGCGCCCCCGCACGAACCTCTCGGCAGGGCGGATCTCGAAATCGACTCCCATTCGCGATGTCGTCAAGGAGGGGCAAGACATCATCGTCCAGCTTACGAAAGAACCGATCGGAACGAAGGGGGCGCGCTGCTCGAGCCACATTTCTCTCCCCGGCCGCTACGTCGTGTATCTGCCGACGCTCGAGCACGTCGGAGTCAGCAAACGCATCGGAAGCGAAAAAGAGCGGGCGCGTCTGCGAGAGACCATCGAGAGCATGAAACCGCCGAGCGGCGGACTCATCGTGCGCACGGTGGCCGAGGGCCTGACCAAGAAGCAGCTGAAGCACGACGTCGGCTACCTGGTCAATCTTTGGGGCGAGGTGGCGAAAAAGCGCGAGAACGCCAAGGCGCCGGCCATGCTCGTGAGTGAGCTCGACATCGTACTCAAAACCGCGCGCGACCTCTTCACCGACGATGTCGATCAGCTTGTCATCGACGACCGGGCTCAATACGACCGACTTAGCCGCTTCGTCGAGATGTTCATGCCCGAGCGGATGAAAGATATCGCTTACTACGGCGACGACGAGCCGATTTTCGATGCATACGGAATCGAAGATGAGATCTCTCGCGCCCTGTCGCGCAAAGTGCCGCTGCCCAGCGGCGGATACTTGATCATCGATGAAGCCGAAGCGCTAACGGCGATTGACGTCAACACGGGGAGGTTCGTCGGCAAGGGCAGCAAGGACATGGAGGAAACGATCCTCAAGACCAATCTCGAGGCCGTGCAGGAGATCGCGTATCAGCTGCGCTTTCGAAACATCGGGGGACTCATCATTCTCGATCTCATCGACATGGAAAAACCCTCGAACCGCGAAAAAGTTCGAAAGACGCTCGACGAGCTCTTGCAGCGCGACAAGGCGAAGACGACGCTCAATCGGATTTCCGAGCTCGGTCTCATCGAGATGACACGTAAGCGCACGCGCGAGAGCCTCGGTCGCCTCTTGCACGAGCCCTGTTTCTACTGCGACGGCACCGGCCACCTGCAATCCAAGGAGACGGTCGCGTACGAGATCTTGCGGGAAATTCGGCGACGGCGGCAGGACTTGCCCGGGTACACGATCCTAGTCAACTGCCACCCCGCGGTGGCCGATTTGCTCACGGGCAGCGCGAGAAATACGCTCCAAGACGCGGAGAGCCGCTACATGCGTCGGATCCAAGTCAACTCGCGAACGGAATATCACCTCGAGCAGTTCGATCTTTCGGGCAAGTAGTGGGAGGGGCCATGGACGAGGCGAACAGGCGAGCCGGCGAGCGTGTCACGATCAACAAAGAGTTTGAGTCGTTCGACGCGTTCATCCAGGAATACGTGACCAACATCTCACGCACCGGCGTCTTCATTAAGACCCAGCAGCCGCTCGCGATTGGAACGCGCGTGAACCTCCGGTTCACGGTCATCATGAGCGACATCGAAACGATAGAGGGCGTCGGGGAAGTGGTGCGCGTAGAGAAGGATCCGCCAGGCATGGGCGTCGTTTTCCGCGAGCTGTCAAGCTATTCGAAGGACCTGCTCGAAAAGCTGCTCGTTCAGCAAGTTGGCTAGCGAGCGCTGTCTTGACTCGACGAACTTCGGCATTCGCGAGGCTTGGGGCGTGCTGCGCTCTAGTGTCTTGCTGTTCTTGCAGTGGAAAGGCGCCCATCTCGCACGGACCCTATCCCGCCCCGCACGCCGACCTGCCAGCGGTCCAGTCGAGCGGGGGTCCTGTTCTTGCCGCTGCCAATGTGATTCCGGTGTTCTTTGCCAATGACTCCGCGCAAGGTCAGGTTGAGCGCTTTTTGAGCGCGCTCGCCGTTTCTTCCTTCTGGGCCGCAACAACGAAGGAATACGGGGTTGGCCCTTTTCACGTCGCGCCGTCGGTCGTCCTGTCGGACCCATTGCCATCGGCCGGCGCCCGCGCAGACGTACTCTCTTGGCTGACAGCCTATCTCGACGGGTCGCATCCCGAGTGGCCTGCGATCGATGCCAACAACGTTTATGTCGTCTTCTTTCCGCCGCTTGCCACGATCTCCGACAGTACGGGAACGAGTTGCGTCGACTTCGGGGGCTATCATTCGGAAGGCATCCAGGGCGCCAGCGCCGGTGGCGATGCCGGCGCCCCGAACGCTTCGGGCGCTTCGTTCGTCTATGCGATCATTCCCGAGTGTTTGACGTTCGCCGATCTGAGGGGTATCGACGTCATCACGGCCGCTCTTTCGCACGAGCTCGTCGAGTTGGCCACCGATCCTTTCGTGCGAACGAACCCCGCGTACGTCGGAGTTGACGACGCTCACCGTGCATGGAGCCTCGTCGGGACGGGCGACAGCGAGGTGGGCGACATGTGCAACGTATCCGAGAGCCCCGACAGGCTCTACCGGCGCCTCGTGGGAGATTTTGTCGTCCAGCGTACGTGGTCGAACCGAGCGGCGCTGGCAAAGCAGGATCCGTGCGTCCCCGCCATCACGGAGGCGTATTTCAACGCGGCGCCGGACTTCCACGAGAGCGTGAAACTCGGCCCATTTGCGACCGTCACGACCCCTGGCGCGCGACTCGCAATCGGCGAATCGACGACAGTCGACGTTCGCCTCTTCTCGACCGGCGTAACCTCCGACTGGTACGTCGAGGCATCCGAAGTCGCGCCCTCGACGAACGGAACGGTTACCCTGACCGCTCCCGCGCAATCGGCTCTTTCGTTCGCGTATGACAAGCAGCTTGGCAACAATGGCGACGTCATCAATCTGACAATCACAGGCAAGTCTGCAGGGGGATTTGGTGGCACCGGGTTTGTTGTCTACTCCGCGATTCCGAACCCCAACCGCCAAAGTGGCGACCCGTGGTTGGGGTGGACCACGTGGGCGGGCTTCGTGGCGAATTAGCTGCAACCAAGCTCCAACCCCGCGCAAAAAGCGCCTGGTCTTGCCGGAGTGAACAGCACTTTCACGATTTCAACGGTTGACACGGCACCGCGCCGCGGCATTCCATCCCCTGCCCCCGCGCAAAAGGAGAGTTGCCATGCCGTTTTCGCTTCCGCCCCTTCCGTACGAGAAGACCGCGCTTGCCCCGCACATCAGCGCTGAGACACTCGAGTATCATCACGGAAAACATCATCAAGCGTACGTCACCAACCTGAACAAGGCGATCGAAGGAAAGCCCGAGGCGAGCAAGAGCCTCGAGGACATCATCTTGTCGAGCGAGGGGCCCGTCTTCAACAATGCGGCGCAGATCTGGAATCACACGTTCTATTGGCACTCCATGAAACCCAATGGCGGCGGCCAGCCCGCGGGCGACCTCGCCGACGCCATCAAGCGCGACTTCGGTAGTTTCGAGAAGTTCGCCGAAGCGTTCACGACCGCGGCGACGACGCAGTTTGGCTCTGGCTGGGCGTGGCTCGTTCTCGGCAAGGACAAGAAGCTCGCCGTGACCAAGACGCCGAACGCCGACCTGCCGATGAAGCACGGGGAGAAGGCGCTCTTGACGATCGACGTTTGGGAGCACGCTTACTACATCGATTTTCGTAACCAGCGGCCCAAGTACATCGAGACGTTCCTCAAGAATCTGGCCAACTGGGACTACGCGCTCGAGAACCTGAAGAAAGGCTAGACGCGCGGACCCGGGTACGACGGACTTGGCCGGAATCTTGCGCGAGGAGAGCGCCGGGGGCTGTTGTTCACGGTGTTAGCTGATTGGCTTTGAGCCACGGCAGAAACTTGTCCGGCCAGTCGCGCCCCGGACTGTTGGGATTGCCGACGTTAAACCCGTCGTGTCCGCCGGTCGGGTACACCTCGAGGTGCTCGAGCACGCCCAGGGCCTTGAGTTGTTGGTCGATGGCCAGCGACAGGGCGATGGGCGCCGTGGTGTCGTCCTGCGCATGACAGAGGTACGCGGGCGGCGCGCTGGCGGTGAACTTGAACGGCGACATCGCGCTGCCGAAGTTCCACGTGCACATAGACGCAACGAAGTCCGGCCGGCTGCTCAGGCGCTCCACGGGATCGACGGTCGCGGGTTGACCAAGGTCGAAGCCAGCAACGAGGCTCATGTCGAGGTGAGACCCTGCCGAGTAGCTGATGACGCCGATCCGGTTCGGCGCCAGCGCCCATTGCGCAGCCTTGCTGCGAACCAGGCGGACAGCGCGCTTGGCATCGAGCAGCGCATCGCGCGGCACGTTCATCGATCCGCCGCCGACTCGGTACTTCAGGCCGAAGACCGCGATACCCAGCGGTCCCAGGCGCTGCGCCAGCGCCGCAGCGTGGCCCTCCATGTTCAGCGTCGCATAGCCACCGCCGGGAAAGACGACGAACGCCGTACCCGTGGCCTTGCTCTCGTCGAGCGGATAGCGGCGCAGCGTGGGGATGCTGACGTCGTGGATCCGCCCGCTCGGCTCGATGGTTTCCATGGGGGCGTTGGCCAGCAGATTCGGCGGATCGCCCGGATAGAGGTTCATCTCAACGAATGCTTTGGTGGGGGCGGGTTCGTAGGGAGCGGATGCTTCCCCTGTGCCTGCATCCGCACTTCTGCCTGCATCCGCGCTCGCGCCCGAGTCCACCGGCGCGCCGGCCATCATCGCCGCCGCTCCAGCCGATCCACCGCTTCCGAGTCCACCGTCGCCTGCGCCGCCGAGGGAGGGGGTCGATCCGCCGTTTCCGAGTCCACTGCCGCCTGCGCTGCCGACGGAGGGGGTCGAGGCGCCGTCCCCGGCTGCGGAGGTCGATTTTCCTCCGCTGCCTCCCGTGGCCGGCTGGTTGCCGGACTTGCCATCGGCGGCGCACGCTCCCACCAAGAAGGCCGGAATCAGAAGTAGACATGCACGCATCGTCTCACCTCGCGTGGCCGTGTTCTGCCCGAGTAGTCTCGCACGCGCCGGCTACGAAAGCTGGCCCCAAAGCTTAGCCCTCCCGGAGGGCTGGCGCTGCCACGGCATCCACGTCTCGAGATAGTCGCCCGCTCCTTACGTGTTGGGGTTGTCGGCCTTCCAGCGACGCGCATTCTCCAAGATCCTCTGGATGAGGGCTTCGTAGCCGATGCCGACCTTCGCAGCGGCCTGAGCGAAATCGTCTTCTCTCGCCAGCGAGGGATTCGGGTTTGCCTCGATGACCACCACCTCCCCTGCGGGCGTCAGCCGGACGTCGATGCGCCCCAACCCCCGCACGTTCAGGATGCGATACACTCGCCGGGCCAGATCCGCCAAACGCCGTTCGAGACCCGCGGGGAGAGACGCGGCCGGCCCATTGCGGATCTTCCATTTCCGCCGATAGGCATCGTCCCACTTGGCTCGGGCGGTGGCGAAGCGCGGGGCGTCTTCGGCCCCGGCCTGCTCGCGGGCCTCGGCCCCGGACGACGAGGGGCCGAAGAAGATTTCACGCGGCGGAAAGACCGTGAGTCGCTTGTTGCCGAGAACACCCAAGTACAGCTCCCTGCCGTCGACGTACTCCTCGATGAGCGCGTCGCTTTCGAACCGTTCGTGGAGAAAACGCGCGCGCTCCAGGGCCTCCTGCTCGCTCTTGGCGAGCGAAGAGAGCGCGATGCCGTCGCTGGCCTCTTCCCCGATGGGCTTGACGAAAGCCGGATACGCGAAGCGCCGGAGCCGTCGCAGTGGCCGCTCGCGAGGGGATACGACGAAACGCGCTACTCGCACTCGGTGGAAGGCGAGAAGCTTTTTCGCCAGGGCCTTGTCCTTGCACAGCATCAGCGCTTCCGGCCCCGCGCCCGTGTACGGAACCTTCATCAGCTCGAGTAGCGCGGGGACGTTGGCTTCGTGCGCGCGATCCGAAAAGAACGTCTCACAGAGGTTGAACACGATGTCGGGCTTGAAGGCCTGGATCTTGGCGAAGACAGCCTGCACATCGTTGAAGACTGCAAGCGTGTCCGTTTCGTGGCCGAGCTTCTGCAGGCAGGCGAGCACGTCCGCCTCGGTGGGCTTCTCCTCCTCGGTGCGTAAGCTTCGAACGCTGAACGTCTCGTCGGGTGCGATGGGCCGATGCACGTCGAACAGGACCAGGATGCGCATCACACGGACCTCTTGAATCGCCCGGTGTGAAGGTGGTTCGTTACGAGCGAGCCGAGGTACGCCCCGACGTCCAGCGCCAGCGCTACGTCATCGACGGGCGCGTGGAGATCCAGATGCACGCACCGCTGCACAAGCTTCCGGGCGAGCGCGTCCACCACGTATTTCCTCTGTCCCGTTGGCGACGGCGCATGAATGCCGCTGCCGTGCCGTGCCCCGCGGGACCCGGCGCGAAGATTGTCCGCAGGTCTCCGTCGTAGAAGTCCGGCTGGTCCTGGGCGGAGACGCGACGCCTCGTGGCATAGTACCGTCCCAGAGTGGACGAGAGCCGGGCGGCGTCGGACCTGCGCCTTCCCCCCCGGACGCGCGGCGGACGTCTGCAGGCTTCCTTCATCAGATGGCCGACGAACTCGAGCTTCTCGAGGGCCTTCCAGGTCCGGTAGCGTGCTCGCCACTCCTGCTCTGGCGTCGCCAGCCACACGGCAAAGGTCTCGGCGAAGTCCTCGTCCGGGTGCGCTTGCGCGTACCAATTCGGCAAGTGCAGGACGAAGCTCCGGCTGTAGGGCCTGGGACGATACCGCTCCGGCTCGTAGTCGACGTCCGGGCTTCCGAACACCCGTCTCCATCGGCGGCTAGACGAGAAGCGGTACGCGTGATCGAACGCATGGCCGCACTCGTGGCGCAGAAGCTGGCCGCACCAATCGGGGGTGCCTCCCTCGACCTCCATCATCTGGCGGAGCTCGAGTTGCTTGAGTCTTGGGTGGGCCAGATAGAAGGGTACGGCAATGGCTGGCACGCCATCCGGGCTGAACCACTCGTCGCCCAGGTAGCAGGGCGGGCGCAGCCGGAGGCCGCGCACCTCGAGCTCCGAGTACAGCCTTTCGACGCGCGATTCGAGCTCGCTCCCCTCGATGCGTACTCCGAGGTCACGTATCCGCAGCTTCAGTAGCTCGTCGTCTCCGAGCGTTGCCCAGTGGGGATCCACGCGGCATCGAGCTTAGCGCAGTCATCGGCGTCCCCACCGCTGGTATTGACCTGGTCTTGTATTGGCGATACCCAACCACCACAAAAATGGTCCCTCGCGCCCAAGCAGGTGTCTCCCATGGCTGAAGTGAAAGTTCCCTTCTACGGTCACGTGCTCCAGTACCACAACGTCAAGAGGGAGCTCGACGAGGCGATCCACAAGGTTCTCGAGAGCGGCAACTACGTGATGGGGCCTGCCCTCAAGCAGTTCGAGACGGATTTCGCCAAGTACTTCGGTGCCAAGCACGCCGTCGGCGTCGCGAACGGCACCGACGCGCTGTGGCTCACGTTCATGGCCCTCGGCCTGAAGCCGGGCGACGAGGTCATTACGACGGCCAACACGTTCTTCGCGACCGCCGAGGGCATCTGGATCGCGGGTGGCAAGACGGTCCTCGTCGACTGCGACCCGAAGACGAAGAACATCGACCCCGCGCAGGTTGAGAAGGCGATTACGCCCCGCACCAAGGGCATCGTTCCGGTCCACCTCTACGGGCTCACCGCCGACATGCCCGCCATTAGCGCGATCGCCAAGAAGCACAACCTGTGGGTGGTCGAGGACAACGCGCAGGGCATCGACGGCTACGGCAAGGGATTCAAGCAGAGCGAGCTCGCCGACGCGGTCTGCACGAGCTTCATCATCCAAAAGAACCTAGGCACCTTCGGCGACGGCGGCGCGGTCGTGACCAATCGCGACGACATCCAGGCCGAGGTGCTCCGGATGCGCAACCACGGGTCGACGCAGCGGTCGGTGCACAGCTTCGGCTTCAACAGCCGCCTGGACGACCTCCACGCGGCAATCCTGAGCGTTAAGTTGAAGCACATCACGAAGTGGACCGACCGCCGCCGCGAGATCGCCGCCCGCTACACGAAGGGCCTGCGGGGCACGAGCTTCGCGCTCCCCTACGAGCCCGAGGGCTACCGCCACGTCTACCACCTGTACGTCATCGAGACGCCGAAGCGCACCGAGGCCGAGCGCTGGCTGCTCGAGCGGGGCGTCGACGTCAAGCTGCACTACCCAATCGCGATTCACCAGCAGAGCGGCTTTCCCTGGGGAAAGCTCGCCGAGGTCAAGCCCGTACCGAACTGCGAGGCCAATGCGGCGCAGTGCATCTCGCTCCCGATGTTCCCCGAGCTCACCAACGAGCAGGCCGATTACACGATCGAGCAGTGCGTGGAGTGGGACAAGAGGGCTCGATGAGCAAGAAGTATCGGGTCCTCGTCGCCGGCCTCGGCAAGCGAGGAAAGCACCACGCCGTCGCGTTCCGGAACAATCCGCGATTCGAGCTGGCCGGCATCGCCGAAGTAACGCCGGCCGTGCTCGAGAAGGCGAAAGCGGAGCTCGGCGACGTCAAGGGCTCCACCGACGTCGCGGCCCTGGCGCGCGAAGTCAAACCAGACGTCTTCTGCTTCTGCACTCCGCCCAGCGTGCGACTCGAGCTCGTCAAGATCGGCATCGCCTCGGGCGCGAAGCTCATTGCCTACGAGAAGCCCATCGCGACCTCGATGAACGAGGCCCTCGAGATCCGCAAGGCCGTGCAGGGCGCCGGCATCAAAACGGTCGTCAGCCATCAGCACCGCTACGGGAAGCACTACGAAGCCGTCGCGAACGTTATCCGCAGCGGCGCCATCGGACGCGTCCACACCGTGTACGCGCACTCCCCGGGCTGGATGATGCACATGATGACGCACATGGTGGAATACGTCCGCTGGTACAACGGCGACGCCGAGGCCGCGTGGGTCATGGGGCAGGCCGCCGGGCGCAGCAAGCTCACCGACAATCACCCGTCGCCCGATCACCTGGTCGGCATCATCCATTTCGCCAACGGCGTACGCGGTTACGTCGAGACGGGGGCGGGCTCGCCCGACGTGCCCGAAGTCGACGCGTGGTGGCGCAAGAATCGGATCGGCGCGCAGGGGACCGAGGGATTCGCCGAGGTCCTCACGGGAGGGGGCTGGCGCGCCGTCACGAAAGAGGGCGTTCAGACAGGCGACGGCAGCATGAACTATGACCTGGACATGCCGCCGTACGTCGAGGACATCGCCCGTTGGCTCGACGACGACAAGGCTGTGCATCCCAATAGCGGCGAGAGCGCCCACAAGGGCTTCGAGATCACGATGGGCATCCTGCGGTCGGCCGCGCAGCGGGGTCAGGTGAAGCTCCCTCTCGGTCCCGGCGAGCCGGAGATCGAGGCGCTCGGGCGGGTCCTCACGGATCGCCCCGTGCTGCTCGGGTTCGAGGGGAGCCGGAAGGAATTTCCGGGCGCCGGAAAGTAGCCACGGCCGGCGTGGCCTGCGGCCCCAGGAACTGCGATCCCGGCACGGTGTGCTGCAATGCGAGCTGCGGTATTTGCACGCCGACGACTGGCGCTTGCCCTGCGATCGCCTGCGTGTCTGACAGCGGCTTGATGTGCACGGCGGATCCAATCAGTGACTCGATGTGCAGCGGCAAGCCGAAGCACTATTGTCGTTGCCTCTTTCCCGCGATGGCCGCGAGCGGCTGCGTTCTACTCATGCCGGGCAACGCCACCGACATTTATTGTTGTCCTTAGAGCGCTCGTGTCCGCGCTTGTCCGCGGCCCCTGAAACGTTTTCGGATCGTCGGTGCATTTGCGGTGTGCAGCGGATCAAAACCTCTTCGCGCCGCGACAACAGCGCCTCGCGCTCGATCCAAACTTCTGTTTGCACCGACAAGAGCGCATTTCGGGGGTACAAAGGCTCGTTCGCCCGCGTGCAAAGCGCGTGTTGCCGGTACAAAGGCTCTTGGTGACGTATGTGAAGGGGATCGTGCCGCGACAAGACGTCTTGGCGTCGTGACAACAGCGCTTTGCGCCCGATCAAGACTTCTGATCGACGTGACAAGACTTCGTTGTGACGTGACAGAGGCTCTTGGTGACGTGCGTGAAGGGGATCATGCCGCGACACTACTTCATTGCGACGCGACAAAAGCTCTTTGTCGAGGATCAAAACTTTCATTCGCAGCGACAGAACTTTGTTTTGCACGCACAAAGGCGCTTTGGACACGGGTGAAAGGGCCTTGCACACGCTGAGACGGGCTTTACACACGCTGAGACGGGCTTTACACACGCTGAGACGGGCTTTACACACGCTGAGACGGGCTTTGCACGCGGGCTATCGCGCTGTGGTCACCGGCTAATGCGCTGCGGCCACCGGCTATCGCGCTTTGCACACTCGCTACTGTCCCGTGCTCGCGGCATCACGAGTCTTTGATCGGGCGACGCGAAGGTCGCTCGCCTCCCGCTGCGCGTCTGCGCGTCGCACGCGGGCGAACGCGCCTTTGTCCCGGGCGGAGGCGCGCTTGTCGTCGCCACACGGCCCTGTCCGCACGCAAAAGTGGCTGTGCCCTGAGACCACCGAAGAGCATGTTGAACGACCGGCACACTCGCAGGATATCGTTGGCGAGGAACGCGGGCACGAAATCGCGGCTATGGCCCTCAAAGTCACTCCAGTACGCCGCGATCACCTGGTCGATGGCTTCCCAGTACACGTTATCGCCGAAAAGAGGCTTGCTCTCGAGTAAGAGCAGCAGACGCGCCGTAAAGGTGTTCCTCGCATCGTCGTCGGGGTGTCCCAGCGTCTTGACCAGCTGCTCGACGGTGTAGTGATCCAGGTACTGCCCATCACCGGAGAATTCCTGAATCCCCATCGCTCGGGTCGCTTCGATCAGCTCGGCTTTGATGCAGATCTCATTCAGGCGACTGAGGGCGGCGCGACGCTCGCTTTGGCCGGGGACAGGATCGACCGTTCGACCTGCGATGAAAAGGTCGAGATCGCTATGCAGAGTTGCTTCCCCCCGGCCGAAGGATCCGGTCACGTATACGCAGGCGCGGTCCTTCGCGATCCCTTCGGCCTCGCCCAGCTTGCCGCGCAGTGTGATGAGCCGACGCGTCGTCTCAGATCGACGTGCGTCGAGGTACGCGCTCACGGACCTCTCCACTCAAACAGGTTGGCAAAAATCTCGGCCTGTTCCTTGGCACCCCGCGAAGCCGTTTTGATCGCGCGACCGCGGGCCGTCAGCACCCGGACATTGGGTGCACTTGCTTGTGCCACCTGGCACATCTCTGTTGCCATAAGTGATTGAAATAACATGTTGAGTGCGTTGGCTCGCGTCGTGCTCAATTCGTGCGTACTCGGGGCTGGTCCATCAGCTCGGTCTCGAAGCAGGGCAATCAGCTCTTTCTGTCGAGTGGCGATTGGGGTGTGCAAGTGGTGAATTTGCAGTGAGTGGGCACGATCTCCGCATGGCCGTCGGCCGTGACCGCAAACGCTCCCAGGAGTGTGCGTCTGGGCCCGCGACCTCACACGCGCTTGGCTAGCTGGCGGATGGCCTCGGGATTCGCCGCGTCCTCTAGGAGCAGCGGCAGGAATGTGGCGGGCACGGTCAGCTCGCTGGAGAGGCGATTCAAGCTCTCGGCCTGCATTCGCTCGCGTGTAGCGCGATCGCGTGCAGCCGAGAGTGCCGCTTCTCCCGGCGTGTGCGCCTCGAAGGGGGCGAGGCCTTCGAGGGCTGCCCGTTCTTCTCGGGAGAACAGAGGAGGCAGCACGCCGTTGACGACGACCCGGTTCACCTTTAGGCCCATTTCGACGAGGCCGTGTGCGAGCTCGATCGTTTCGGTCGTGGGCATCTCCTCGGGGACAGTGACGACGACGATGGCGCAATTGGCCGGGTCTCTGAAGAGCGCCCAGGCGCGCTCGGCGTCGCGCCTCAGAAGGCCCGGTGGAACGACGTCTAGGATCACCTTTGGCACGCGCAGCATGTCAAGCCCGTGACCGGTTGCAGGTGCGTCCAAGATGACGACGTCGTACTTGAACGCGCCATCGGGCAAAGTTTCCGTCGTGTGCCACCACGCCTTGCCGAGCATCGACCACTCATGCATCCCGGGCACGGCGCGCAAGAAGGCGCGGACATACTTGCTGTCGAAGAGCCTTTTGGAGATCGCTCGACTGTGAAGAACGAGGGAGCCGTACTCCTCGATTGCCTTCTCCGGTAGAATGTTGACGGCCCAAACGCTGCGGCTCACAAGAGCCACGTCGGGCCCGACGGGAGGTCCGCCGAGCAGGGTGCTCAACCGTTCCTTGGCATTGCACATGGCCACGAGAACGCGTTTGCCTTTTTCAGCGAGCGCCAGCGCCTCGGCCGCGCATACCGTTGTCTTGCCGACGCCACCCTTGCCGGTGACGACCACGAAACGCTTGTCGGCGAGCGTCGACATGCGATGACGGACCCCACGCATAGCACGCGCGCGCGTGCTAAGCAGGATTTCCCGCGCGGACGATGGTCCCTCTCCGCTTTCCCCTCGGCTCTTCCCTCCGCCTTATCCCCCTCGGCGGCCTCGGCGAAATCGGCATGAACTGCCTCGCGCTGGAGCAGCGCGGGGAGGTGTTGCTCATCGACTGCGGGGTGGCCTTCGACGGCCGCGGCCTGGGCGTCGACGTCATCCATCCCGACTTTGGGCCCCTTGAGGGCTACCGCATCGTGGGCCTCTTTATCACCCATGGACACGAGGACCACATCGGCGCGATCCCTTACCTCCTTCGCCGGTTTGACGTTCCGGTGTTCGGCCCCCGATACGCGCTGGGTCTCGTCCGTGAGCGCGCGGCCGAACACGAGATCCTCCAGCACGCCGACCTGCGGTGCGTGCAGCCCCGATCGAGCGAGCGCATTGGTTCGTTCGAAGTGGAGCCGATCCGCGTCACACATTCCACGGCAGACGCGACCGCGCTGGCCATTGGCACGGACGCAGGCCTCGTCGTGCACACGGGGGACTTCAAGTTCGACGACAATCCGCCCGACGCCGAGAGCTTTGACGTCGCAAGGTTCGAGGCTCTGTCGCGCGAGGGGGTTCGCCTGCTTTTCAGCGACTCTACGGGTGTCGATGCCAGCGGCCCGACCGGTAGCGAAGAGGGTGTGGGCGACGCGCTCGACGAGATCATCGGCTCGACCGAGCAAGCCGTGGTCGTGGCGCTATTCGCCTCCAATGTGCATCGATTGCAGATGCTCGGCGAAATCGCGAAACGCCGCGGCCGCAAGATTGTCGCCCTTGGGCGCAGCGTGTTGACGCACGCTCGCGTGGCGCAAGCAACGACGCGAGCCACGGGGCCGAGCGCAGGCCGTCCGTATCTGAACTGGCCGGCTGACCTCGTATGGCCCGCCGATCGGGCTCGCGAGTTGCCGAGGCGCGCGGTTCTCGGAGTTGCGACCGGGACGCAGGGAGAAACGTCGGCGGCTCTCGCCCGGCTCGCGCGCGCCGAGCACCCGGCGCTCGACCTTCTTGCGGGGGACCTCGTCGTCATGTCGAGCCGTGTCATTCCGGGCAACGATCGGGGCGTTATGCAGGTTGTCAGTGAGCTCCTGCGGCGCGGCGTGGAGCTACGCTCCTGGTGGTCGGACCGTGCGATCCATGTCAGCGGGCACGCGCACCGGCAAGAGCAGCGCCGCATGATCGACCTCGTTCGGCCGCGCGCCTTCGTGCCAGTGCACGGAACGCTTCATCACTTGTCGAGACATGCGGCGCTCGCGCGCGAGGCGGGGGTGCCCGAGGTGGCCGTTCTGGAGAACGGGGACGTGGGAATCGTGGACGAGCAGGGTCTTCGCAAATCGGGCCGCGTGGGTGCAGGGAGAGTTCACGTGTTTTGCGGACGAACGCTGCCTTCCAGGGTGCTCGAGGAACGGTCAAGCCTCGCCTCGCGCGGCGTCGTTCATGTCACGATTCCGTTGGACGGGAGCGGACGTGTCGGCGCACCACTCGCGTTCACGTGTCGCGGTGTGCTCGATGAGATTTTGGACGGGCCTCTGGTGACCACGGCGCGCCAAGAGGCACTGGTCGCGATTGAAGAGCTGTCCGAGCGAAGCGACGAAGACATCGCAATTGCCGTCAAGCAAGCGGTGCGGCGATCGCTAGGGCGTGTGCTTGGCTTCAAACCCGTCACTCTGGCCACCGTCGTGAGGATGGCTCCATGAGCTCGGGACGAGTGTCATCGTCGCGCAGCGCGGCGGCCCCGCACACGCGGCCTCCGCCGCGTCTCGCGCGGACGGCGCCGATGGCAGGTCCGTTTCTGGCGACCAAGCTGCGGGCCTTCAGTGCGCGGCTCGAAGAGCTCGGTCAGCGCGCGCTCGCGTCCGCGGACAACGACGCCGTCCACGATTTGCGAGTGGCGCTTCGCCGTACGCGCACGTTGCTCGATGTCGGTCGCGACATTTTCGGCCGTTTCCGCGCCGACGAAGTTCGTCGTGCTCTGGGTGCCGTCCAACGCGCGACAGGCGGCCTGCGCGACGAAGAAATCTTGCTTGAGCTCGTCGGTTCGCTCGTCATGCAGCGGCCGGACGTCCGCGGGTGGGTCGAGGCCCGCCAGCGCCGCGAGCGCCGCCTGCGAACAGAGTTGCGCCACATCTTACGGGCGGGCCAGCTCCAGAGTGCGCGATACCTTTTGGACGCTCTGTTGGCGTTCCGTGTCAAGCCATCGCGCGAGCGACGCCTGGACAAGTTCGCGCGCCGAGCGGTCCTGCAAGCGGAGAGGGACGTCGCGCGACGACGAAGCTGCAGCGGCGACGCGCAGGCGCTGCACCGCCTTCGAATCGCTTACAAGCATCTGCGCTACAGGGCGGAGACCTTCGCAGACATCTTGCGGCCGGATGTCGTCGCCCCCATCGTGCGCGTTTCGTCGCGCTTGCAGAGCGTGCTGGGCGAGGTTCACGACGTGGATGTCGTCACAGCGAGCGTGGAGCGCGCGCGCTCTCTGCCCCAAGACGGCCGATCGGCGCTCTTGAGCGCCCTGGCTCGCGTCCGCGCCATCCGAATCGCGGCGTTCGAAGACGGTACGTCCGCACCTTCGCCGCGGCTTCAGGCTTCGGGAACGGCCTCGCTGCGGAACACTTCCACACGATAAATCACGACATCCTGCGCCGGCTTGTCGCGCGGGCCGGTCGGTACGCGCGCGATTTCCTTTATCACCGGAAGGCCGGCCACCGCTTTGCCAAACACCGAGTGCCGGTTGTCCAGGTGCGGAGTCGCTCGCTCGGTGATGAAAATCTGCGAGCCGTTCGTGCCCGGCCCCGAATTGGCCATCGAAAGGGTCCCGGGACCGGAGTGTCGGAGCTCGGCATGAAACTCGTCCTCAAAGCGATAACCAGGCCCCCCGGTTCCTTGCCCCAGCGGATCGCCGCCCTGGATCATGAAATCCGGAATGACGCGGTGAAAGATGGTGCCGTCGTAAAGGGGCACGCCCTGTTGCACTTGTCCGGTGCGCGGGTGGACCCATTCCTGGGTGCCGGTCGCAAGGCCGACGAAGTTCTTGACGGTCTTCGGGGCACGCTGTTCTTCGAGGTGGATCAGGATGTTGCCCATCGAAGTGTAGAGTCGTGCATAGAGCTGTCCGGCGCCGGAGGCTTGAATGTCGGGGAACGTGGCGTTCGGCATGAGTCGAGGCTACTTCGCTTGACCGCAGGGTGCTAGCGTAGATACTCCCCTCGGAAGGGCCGCGCGCGGAGGCAAGATTGATCACCTGTCCCAAGTGCTCGAAGGACAATCAAGACCACTACAAGTTCTGTCTTGGATGCGGCGCGGAGCTACCACGTGACCCAGCCCCTAGGCCGTTTTCCCCTCAGACGCCTCCCCATGGAATGCGCGCGAGCGGCGGACAAGCGCCAGCGCCGCCCGCCGCCCCCCCTGCCGCTGTATCAGCGCTCGGGGGTACCGTCGCGCTCTCTCCCGCGGTGGCCGCTGCGCCGCGAGCGCCTGCGCCCGCCGTCCCGGTTGCCGCCCCGGTTGCCGCGACGGTCGCCGCACCCGCACCCCCCGCTGGTGCAGCCACGATGGCGTGCCCGCAATGCGGTCACATAAACGCGACGACCAACCTCTTCTGCGGGTCCTGTGGATTTCGTCTCGGCGGGGCTGTCGTCGCCCGGTCCGTCGCGCCTGCCCCGCAACCGGTCGAGGCGGTGGCGGGGAACATGGTTCTGACGGCGCTTCGCGCCGACGGAAGCGAGGCTGGAACCTACCAACTTCCAAGCAGCACGAGCGTCGTGGGCCGTGAGACAGGAGGAATCTTTGCCGGTGACAGCTACCTGTCGCCGCGTCATGCGACGTTCCGGCCCGCCGGTTCCGGTCGCGCGGTCGTGAAGGACGAAGGGTCGCTCAACGGCATCTACAAGAAGCTCGGGCGGGACTTGCCCACCGAGTTGAAGCCGAACGACGTTTTTCGCATTGGCCAAGAGATCATCAGGTACGAGCCGTTCACGACCCAGCCGCCGCCCGCCGACGGCGTCGAGCGGCTGGGCGCCCCCAGCAAGGGTTACATCGGGCGCATTGCGCTCGTGATCGGCCGCGAGGAGACGGGCAACGCCTTTCCGGTTCCGGAAACCGGGGTTCACCTTGGCCGCGAACGCGGGGACATTTTGTTTCCTGAAGACGGGTACGTCTCCGGTCTTCATTGCAGACTGAGCTGGGACGGTCAAAGGCTCTTCTTGACGGATCTCGGTAGTTCGAACGGTACCTTCATGCGCATCACCGGCGAAGCCGAGCTGCGATCAGGCGACGTCCTCCTGATGGGACAACAGCTGTTCCGAGTTGCGCTCTAGTTCGCGATTCACTCGCGGGGCGCGGCCAGGTGGGGGGGAGCGCGGCTGATTTCCCCCCGCGTTTCGTATTTTCCTCCATTTGAGTGAAGAACTCGACCCTTGCCGGCGCGTGGTACGCTGATCGCGGTGCGATGAGTCCTTTACCGACGATCCGCGTCGTCGCTGCTGTCTTGGAACAAGACGGGCGGTACCTCATCACGCAGCGGCGAGCTACCGCGGTCCTTCCGCTGATGTGGGAGTTCCCTGGTGGTCGCGTTGAGGAGGGAGAGACCGACGTTCAGGCTCTTGCGCGCGAGGTGCGCCACCGGCTTGGGGCGGAGATGGACATCGGAAAGCTCATTTCCTTTGCGAGTCATCCGTACGACCACTACGTCGTGGACCTCTTCCTTTACGAATGCCGGCTGAAGAGCAACGCTCTTTCGGCGCGCAACGTGAACGCCTACAAATGGGTGTCGAGTGCCGA
>WNFJ01597544.1_pt3 | contig 19013 bp, 22 predicted proteins | sample 5400461 | NCBI WGS metagenome assembly WNFJ01 (sample SAMN13153349, study PRJNA577476) | soil metagenome | isolation source: 115 cm saprolite on Douglas fir-dominated hillslope | place: USA:California | collected 2013-09-17
CTTCTAGCTTTATAATATCGCTGGCGATTGCGAGGGCTTTCGTCTTGGTCATGTGACGACGCAGCGCGTTCTTGGCAACGATGAAGCGCGGTTGGTCTTCGTCTTTTCCGATGAACACTTCGATGGGCACCTGGCTGAACCGGAAGCCAAGCTCATACGCTAGGCGCCACCGAGTTACTCCGTCGATAATGGTGTCCTTAGCTTTGTTTAACACGATCGGCGTGTCAATGCCGTTCGCCTTAATATCCTCGCGCATTCCGCTGAGTAGTTCCGCATCCGGTGCTTCAAACAGCTTGGCTACTGGATGAATCTCCATCGCATCCGACACCGACAACAGCTTGTCTTGCAAGTGAGCAGGCCAAGCACTGGGTTCGGTCAGAGCAACCAAGCCCGGGGTAACAGCCGGGGGCTTGAGCGAGAAATCGATGGGTTCGACTGATAGCCCGTTGCGAGCAGGCGCCTTTCCTCCTACGCGTTTTGTGTTGCTCATACCATGTTCTCCCTCAGGAAGCGGTCGAGTTCTTCCCGGCTGTAGATGTAATGCCGCGTGGCGCGGTTCGCCCGTATCAGCCCGCGCTGCACCAATCTGGCCAATGTCCAAACGCTGACGTTCAGATACCGTGCAGCGTCCTTGTTCTTGAACCCGCCCACCGGAACGTCCTCGTTCTGGAACCGGCTAGTTAATACCGGCCTCTTCTGCTTTGTTACTCGCTCTGAGTGGACCGGAGCTTCCGCCTGACGAACCTTTGGGTTCGCCTTCCTCTTGGCCCGCTTGGCCGCCGCCGCTTGCTTCTTCTGCAAGCGCGTAGCCATCCTCCTTAACCGTTCTTCTAGCTCTTTGTTCATGAGACAAACCACCTTTCATTTGTTTTAGTTTGAGGCCTCAGTCTTAGCGAACCTGCTTGTCCGCCCTCGGCCCCTTAGCTTGTCTCCTTCGCGCAATGCGATATATGGATCGCAGCGCAGCATTTAAATATAATAGCTTAAATAAGCCCCGCAAGGACAAAGGACAGCTATGGGTGCGCTGTTACTCGAAGCTTATGCTGTTTTCAGCATAAGCTTAACTAACCCTGCTGCTCCTTGGTGAGTTGAATCACGTTCGGCGGCTGCTCATCGCTCATCAGCGCCGCCATGCGGTTGCTGTGTTCACTTCGGATGTGCGAATAAGTTTGCAAGATCAACACGCCCTGGTCGCGATGGCCTTGCCAAGCAGCGATTACCTTCACGTCGATGCCTTTTTCGAGTGCGCGTGTGATGAACATTCGCCGGAGCGAGCGCTGCGTGAATCGCGAAAAGCCCAAGCGCCGGCAGGCATGAGTGAGTGCGCCACGCGCCTGATTGATCGCGAACAAGCGTTCATGCGGCTTCTTGCCTTCGCACAGTTTCTCAACCAGCGCCCGCACCTGTGGGTAAATCGGGACGATAAAAGTTTCCGAGGTTTTACGGCGGTAAATGATCATACGACCGCTTTCCAAATCGACGTGCTCACGCTTGATGGCCGATGCTTCGGCTTGGCCTAGTCCGGCAAGGCCCAAGAGTTCAATGAAGTCGCCGCTTTGTTCCGCGCCATGCCCGTTATACTGCTGCACGCGAACATCGGCTACGATGCGCTGAAATTGCTCAAAGCTCGGCGTCAACCGGATTCGCGGCGCTTTGCGCCTGCGGTAAGTCAGACCCGCAGCCGGATTCTCTACGATGACACGATCAGCGACGGCTGCTTCCAGCGCGTCCCGCACAACACTGAGCGCACTATTCCAATATGAATCCGACCAGCCGCTGTATTGCTCGTTCAACCAAGTAAGCACCTGCGATTTTCGCATATCGCGCATGGGCTGAGCGTTTGCGAACGGCCACGTCTCTTTCACGCGCTCGACGATGCGGCGTTTAGCTTTGAGAGCGCCTTCGCTCCCTTTAAGCGCGGGAAGGTAAAATCGTTCCAACCACTCCGCGAAACTGATCTTGCCGAAGCGCGGGTCCGTGCGGTCAAGCCGCGCCTTGAACGCCGCCAGCGCCCGCTTCGCGAGCTGCAGATCCTTTGTGCGCAGCGATTCGCGGCGAGGTCTGTTGCCGTGCTTGACGTTGGCGAAGAATGTTCCGGAAGCAGTGTATTCGTAAAGGCCAATGGTGTTGGGCACCTTGCGCCAGATTGGGGTTTTCTTTCTTGGGTGTGATGACATATAATTGCGCTGATATTGAGGTTAAGTTAACTGCGCTAAAGCTTATGGGTATGAGATATGGGTTGCAATGAAAGAATCGCAACCGTAGCAACTGCACTCGTAACTACTGCGCAGCGTAGGAGTTAAATATATTTCGGGGCGTAGCTTAGCTTGGTAGAGCGCGTGGTTTGGGACCACGAGGTCGGAGGTTCAAATCCTCTCGCCCCGACATGAACCACCGATCGTCGAGCAATGTTTCATTGTTACGTTTTGCAAAGTCAAAAGACAGGGCGACGCTATGTGGGTTCCTGCGAGAATTTGAGTGAGCGGATTCGCCGCCATAATGCTGGCGATTCCAAAGCGACGAAGCATGGAGTACCGTGGATCCTGCTCCGTAGCGAAAGCGTCTCCACTCGATCCGAAGCAGCGCAAAGGGGCGATATTACAAGACTGGGCGAGGCAGAGATGAACTCCATAAGCTATCGTAGAGCGGTCGCCGCGGCGACAGGTCGGAGGTTCAAATCCTCTCGCCTCGACTGAACTGACGATGACGCATTACGTTAGGGCAACCAGCTGGGAATGAAGATACACGCATCGATACTTTCGGTGATACTGGTCGGTGCCGCGCTGATCATCCATGCACAAGAGGCCGCGCCGCCTTCTGTAGATCTTTATGAAGGGCAACAGCAACCTGAACCGACGCCTGCTCCGCCACCTAACGGTCCCGAGTTGCCGGAGTTAAAGCAGCTTGATGAAACTTTTAAGCCCCCATCTTTGGGCACCGACGCTGAGGCAACCAAGTTGCGTGTCGAGTGGCGACAACTGAGAAACCGGACAGTCAACGATCCGACGGTGCAGGCGGCGAAAGCTTTTGCTCAGACTGCTCCAACGGATCTGGAAAAGCGGAAACGACTCCGCGAGTACTACAGCATTTATTACCAACGCATGTCCGCTCTAACCACTAGCGCCGAAATCAAATTAGCGTTGGAAGCATTCAAGGGTAATCACCAGAGTTTGTTGGCTCAGCCACGGGTGCGACCTACGCCACCGGGGAGTCCGACACCCCCGCCTCCACCTGCACAAAAGAAGAAGCAGGCAAACAAACACAAGAAGAATAAACTCAAAGGGTAGTGTTGGGCAGCTCCTTGTCATCTCACCTACGATGCAGTATTCCTAGGGCGTGCCTCTTTTGCGGCGCGTTCGTCTAGTGGTTAGGACACAGCCCTCTCAAGGCTGGTGCACGGGTTCGACTCCCGTACGCGCTGCCACTGCTCTTCATAGGTAAAAAACGCTTGTCTGAAAGTTTTGGCTTGCAAAGTCGGACACTTTGCGGACAGTATTTGCGCACTTAAGCACCAAAATAGCCTATGAAAGCAAAACGAATCAGGTTCCCAATTGTCGTTAAACGCGGGTCGTCCGTTGTAAAGATTTATCGTGATCGCAAACCGACCGGCACATACTACCGCGTTGCCTATCACATCGGCGGAAAACGCCACCGGCCGCATTTCAACGATCTCGAAAGAGCAATTGCCGAGGCCGAAGCGAAAGCCTCGCAGTTGTCGCGCGGTGATGTGGACGCGATGCAGTTGTCTGGCAAGGATCGTTTAGTTTACGGCCGCGCCGTTGAGGCCGTTAGAGAACATGGCGTGCCATTGGACGCTGCTGCGCTTGAATACAGCGAAGCGCGGAAGATTCTGGACGGCGTCGGGCTGGTTGATGCAGCTCGGTTCTACGCCCGGCATCATGGGCGCGACGTGAAGCGGAAGGCGGTTGTCGAGGCGGTCCGGGAGATGATCGATGCAAAGAAAACTGGCGGGGTTAGTGAAGTTTATCTTAACGACCTGCGCTATCGCCTAGGCATGTTTGCGGACTCTTTTCAGTGCGATGTGGTGTCACTGACGCCGGATGATGTGCAAAGCTTTTTTGATCGTATCAAACTTAGCGCCAGGAGTTTTAACAATTTTCTACGCACGTTAAGGACTTTTTGTCGATTTGCGCAAGATCGCGGCTGGCTCTCGAAAGAAGTCGATTTACTAAGCAGTGTGAAGAGGCGGAAGGAAAAAAGCACTCCGGTTGAAATCCTTACGCCCCAGGAAATGGCCGCGCTGCTGGAGCATGCCACGCCGCAGATCGCGCCGTGTTTCGCCTTGGGAGCGTTTGCCGGGCTGCGCTCCGAAGAGATTCTCAAGCTTGAATGGGCAGACGTAACCCGTAGGCCAGGCTTCATCGAGGTTGCTGCACACAAGGCGAAAACGGCGGGGCGCCGGCTTGTACCAATCACAGACAACCTCGCGTGCTGGCTGGCAAAACACCAAGGGCATGTTTCACAAGGTTCGCTCCAGCGTGGCACTCCAAGCGCAAGTTAGATGGACACAGAACGCGCTCCGGCATTCCTTCATCTCTTACCGGCTTGCGCTTCTCCAGGACGTGAACCGTGTTGCCTTGGAAGCGGGTAACTCGCCGCAGATGATCTTTCGCCATTACCGGGAGCTGGCTACACCACAAGAGGCAAAGACCTGGTTCGCAATAGCGCCAGAAGCAGCACCTAACGTCGTACCGCTCGCGGTTGCCTAGAACTGCCACTTAGAATGAAAAAAAAAGAAGCGAGCACCACTGCCAGGGCGGGGGCGTCTGGGGCCCCCAAGCGGCCAAGAGGATAAGTACCGTCGGAGGGGCGCACAAAAATTTTTTACAAAAGAAGGACGGAAGCGAGCCGGCCGCGGCGGGCGATGGGAAGATAGTGCGTCCGAGTGACCCGGAGTTGGTTATTCTCGGTGTTAACAGGCTGTTGGCGCTTGCGCGAAATGCAAAGGATCCCGCGAGCACGGCGGCTGGTAAGATTCTGGCTCTCATTGAAGCGTTGATTGCAGCGGATTGCGAGAAGCTCTGTGAAGCGAACGAGGCATTCAAGCTGGAGCGGCAGTGGTTAGGCAAGTCGTTGCGCGATGATGTCTGGTTTCCCGCTGGGTCGCCGGCGTCACCGTTGTACCAGGCGCTTCACTGTGAACTAATGCATTGTTATTATTACCGGGGAGAAAACCACGACCTGCTGGGAGCGCTCAAGTGGGGTGCGCAAGAGTATCAGGCGTTGATGAAGCTGCCTCCATTGTCAGTGGAGTCCTTGAAGGACTGGGAGCGGGAGCTGTGGAAGCTCTTGAAGAAACATAATCCGGATCTGCGGGCGGAGCTGCGCCGTAGAGCGTCCCGGCAAGAAATCGTGTGGACTTATTCGGACGGATCGAGCAAGCGGCAGGTGAAAAGTCGAAAGCTATCATGGAAAGATTTCCGTGGGCAATTCCACAATCATCTAAAAACCGTGGCAGAAGCGTGGGGTAGTACTTCGCAACCACGAACTACATCCCTATCGGGTTGAAGATGGACGCGCTTAACTGCGCGCGTGAAAGACATAATTGAAACGGGGCAGGTCATTGATCGGGTAACCGATGGCTTGCTTTCAAAGAAGGAAGTTGCCGCGCGTTTGCGGATTTCACCGCGTACTCTGGAGGTCTGGATGCGTAAGAAGCGCGTGCCATTCCTGAAGATTGCCAAGTCGGTCCGGTTTCGGTGGCCGGATGTGCTGGAGAAACTTTCCGCGTATCGGGTGAACTGATGAAGCGGCCTGGCTTATGTGAAGGTGGAAGGGGAGGTGCGCCATGTCCCCCTTAAAAGCGAACGCCCCTCTTGCGAAGGGGCGGCGCGAAAAACTAACTGGCGCAGAAGCGTATTCCATTTGCGCGCACGCTGCAACTCGCATCGAGCGAATGCCGGAAGGTCACGTTCACCATGAGGCGGTGCGGTGCGCCATCTGCGGACGACATCTCGACTGGGTTGCGAAGCCGGAAAACGTCGCTCGCCGAAAGTTGCTCGTCGCTTACGTGGCGCGTCTTTTGACGGTCAAAGTGCTCAGCACATGGGAACAGGTTTTTCTTAAGAGCCTGTCTCGCCAAACGAAATTCAGTCCACGGCAAGAGATGGTTCTCGGCCGGATCTATCGCCAATTTTTTGGGGGACCGGCAACATGAGAGAACCATTTTTGCGCGACGAAGTTCGCAGGGCGCTCGCCATCTTGGTCGAGCCACGAGCGGTGTTTGAGATTCGTGCGCTCAATGCGCAGTTTAAAGGCAAGGATTACCGGCCAACAATAACAATCTCCGGTTACTTCAAGGACCCTGATGCATGCCTCTCCCGGCTCTCCGAGCTGCGCCGGGCAAGCGGGATCTACGTTACTCTCAACCCGGTGAAGCCGGCGTTGCTATCCCGTCGTGCGAACCGGCTGGATTACGCTGGGAATGACGGCACGACGAAAGATCACCATATCGAAAGGCGAAGGTGGCTACCCCTGGACGTTGACCCTGAGCGTCCTACGGGAATCAGCGCGTCGGCACAAGAGAAAGAAGCAGCGCACAAGAAGGCGCAGGAAATATATGACTACCTTGAAGCGCGCGGCTGGCCGGGGCCGCTTGTGGCGGACAGCGGGAACGGTTACCACCTAGTCTATCGCATCGATCTCCCCGCCGGTGACGATCATTTGATCGAGCGGCTGCTCGCCGGGCTTGCCGATCGTTTCGACGGTGACGGAGTAAAGATCGATCGAACTGTGTTTAATCCATCGCGGATTATCAAGCTGCCAGGAACTCTGGCGGCCAAAGGGGACGACACAGAGGAGCGTCCTCATCGTTATTCGAAAATACTGCGTGTGCCGGAGCATCTGGAAGCAGTCACCCCGGAGCAGTTGCAGGGGTTGCTGCAGGAATTACGAGCTCTAGATCCAAAGCGCGAGCCGGCTGCTGCTGCACGCAAAGGTTCCTTCGACATGGAAGAGTTTCTTGCGCGTTACGGTGTGGAAGTTGCCGGGAAGATCTTCGAATCCGACAGGATTAAATGGCGTTTGAAGCAATGTCCTTTTGATCCGGATCATGAAACCCCGGACGCGGCGGTGTTTCAGTATCCTGACGGGAAGCTCGGCTTTAAGTGTTTTCACACCAGTTGCTCGGACAAACACTGGCAGGATTTCCGGCGACATTTTGAGCCTGAAAGATCGCGAACAGGCAAGGTTGAGTTTGTCCGGCCCGATACCGGATCCAGCCGTCCCGCTAATCGCGAACCGCTCGAACTGTTACCGCCGCCCCCGCCGTACGTTCCGCCACCGCTCACGTTGTTACCGTCGCTCCTGCAGGATTACGTCATAGCCGCGGCTGAGAGTCTCAAGGTCGATGTGAGTTTTATCTTGCTCCCGATGCTTAGCTCGCTTGCCACTGCCATTGGGCACTCGCGTTCAATCCAGCTAAAGCGCGGTTTCATTCAACCGCCGGTGCTCTGGACTGCCATTATCCAGCGCAGCGGGTACCTGAAGTCACCGGCCCTTGAAGCCGGCTGCCTTGCAGTAAATGAGCATGAGCACGAGTTGATGCGCCTGAATAAAGAAACGCAGGAGATTTACGAGAACGAGTATGCGGAGTGGAAAGCTGAGAAGCCCGCAAAGCGTGGCGTAGAACCAGACCGGGCAGTGTTTTTGACTTGCTCAATGGATGATCTGACCATCGAAGTCCTGGCAGATAATCTGGCAGGCAATCCGCGGGGCATACTGGTGATGAAGGATGAGATTTCGCATTGGTTTGCCTCGTTCGATCAATACCGGAGCAAAGGCAAAGGCTCCGACGTGAGCCGTTGGTTGTCACTGTATACGGCAGCTCGCTTCTCGCTGGATCGCCTAACCGACCACCGGCATCTCCGCATCTGGCAACCGCGCGTCTCCATCACAGGCGGAATCCAACCCAAGGTGTTGCGGCGCGTGCTCACCGAAGATTTTTTTGAGCGCGGATTGCCCGCTCGTTTCCTATTCGCCTTTCCGAAAGCGGAACAACCTCGCTGGAGCGAAGCAACGATTCGGCCTGATCTTCGAAATGCTGTCGTGGAATTGTCCGAAAGGATTTGGTTGTTGGTCCCTGAACCTGGCGATCACGGGACAACGCGGCCGACTTTGCTGGGCCTGGATGCCGACGCCAAAGCACAGTACATCGCTTTTTATGATGAATGTGGGGAGTGGGCTATTGCAGCGGATGAGAACGAGGAGGCTGCATGGAACAAGCTCGGCGGGTATGCAGCCCGGCTCGCTTTGGTGGGACAACTGGCGCGCGATCCCGACGCTGAGTTGGTGACTAGCGACACCATGCGGGCGGCGTGCGAGCTGGCGCGCTGGTTCGGGAAGGAAGCCGTGCGGATTTATGCCGGTCTGTCGGAAACGCAAGAGCAGAGGCAGCTGCGCGAACTCGTTGAGTTCATCGAGTCGCGAAGCGGAACTGTGCGCGTGCGAGATCTGATGCAGTCTTACGCGCCGCTAAAAAACCAGAAGGACAAGGCCGAAGCGGCATTAAACGCGCTGGTCAAAATTGGTCGCGGAAAATGGACAGAAGTTCGCCCCGTTGCGGCAGGCAGACCTACCCGCGAATTTCACCTATTAAGGTTATCTACATCTACACAATTCGAGAGTTTCATAGGAGAAACGGATAATTCCGTAGATGTAGATAAACCTAATAGCCAAAAAAACGAGGGGGTCGGCAGTCCTGCCGGTGGGGCTGTTTCGGGTGAAGTGGACGCCACGCCAGCGGAGTCTGACAAAGAGGTCGAAACGCTCACTGGCGATGAAAAAGGGGTCGGCCGGTTATGAACCAAACCACCATCCAAGTCCTGGAGAGGGCTGCAGAGCTTGGCCTCAAACTCGGCATCGAACCGCCGGACACGCTAACGGTGCAACCCGTCGCTTCCTGCCCGCCAGACTTCATGGAAACGCTCCGCTCATACAAACCGCGGCTCCTGTCCCTGCTCGCACTCCCCTTTGTCATGGTGCGCTCCCAAGCCCTGGACGGCGAGATCCTCTTCTTCTGCCAGGACGAGCATACCAAAGCCGCCTTGGAGGAAGCTGGCGCCGAGCCCTGGAGCATTTACACGCGCGACGAGCTCCGCATTCTCTGCGAACAAAACCGCATCGCTCCAATCAGCGATGCCGAGTTGCGAAAGCTCCACGACATCAAATGCACCTTTAACGCTCGGATCACCTCGGAGGACTTCAAATGATGATGCGTTCAGGCGTACGCTTGGTGTCGGCCGGCGGCGTTTTGTACCAGCGCGGAATAAAATCGCGCTATTCTGGCTGATCAGATTATCGCCGCAGGTTCATCGCCCGCGCTTTTTCCGGCCCGTGGGTTTTTTGGGAATCCGGTAATCGGGGAAGCGCTCCTCATCATGCATAATCTCCTTAATCACTTCGCCGATGTCCGATCGCAGTAGCCAATCGACGGCTATGCGCACAAACTTTGATGTATCCAGGATCGCGCTTCGCTCCACGATTGCGTTAATTCGCTCTTCCTGATCTGGCCTAAGCCGGATATTTACGATTTTTTTTGCCATCTGGTCTCTCCTGATTCGCTTCGCTGCCTACTTTTGATTGCTTTCGTAGGGCGACGTAACACGAAGACCTTCGATCTGTCACGCTCTTTTTCCTATAAAAATCTTGACCAAAATCGCAGCCCCATAATTTTTTGTTGACTTTCGTAATACGTTATATATTGTAACACTTACAATACAAGACAACCAATGTCGACAGAGTATCACATGAAATACAATCTCAACGTCATCAAATCGGTTTGGCACCGGTCAAACCAAGCCGAGCCGCGCTCGACGCGATCTGCTCGAAAGATGCAGTTTACAGCGAAGTGTTCTCTCAAACGGCAATTGTCTGCGAGAGATGGAAACCCCTCTTGCATCCAACGATTTTCCCCGAACGACCGCTATCGCGGCCCGTTCGAATCACCACAAGAAACCGTCTTGGTGCGCCACGGGAATGGCTCCCCAGACAAACATTAGAATACAATAAACGGCCGGAAATGAGTTTTCAATGACGAGAAGTCACGGAAGGCCAAACAAGAAAGTAAAAGAAAAATGAAAACAAATATCATCAGCAAACTCCTTCTTAGCCTCAGCTTGGTGTTCGTGCTTGGGAGCGCGATCACTCAGGTGCGCGCCGATAGCCCAATTCAGCCTCCTGGCCCGGTTGTTTCTATCCATAGCACCGGGGACGTTACCCGGGGAAAAACCGGTTCATTCGTCCTGGATACGAGGCAGCCCACAGCTAGTGGAGTCCCGCTTCCAGCGGCGTTACCTTACTACCCGTACGTAAACTTCTCTGTTAGCGGCACCGCTATCCCAGGAGTTGATTACACGCCGCTTATCTCGCCAGCCTTCATCGGCCAATCCGGCTTCGGCGTAATCCTGGTCAAAACCTTGCCCAACGTCAGAGCATCAGCCGGCGTCCAAAAGTACAGCGTTGTCGTAACCCTGCAACCTGGCCCAGGATATACAGTAGGCGCACCTAGCTCATCCACAATGTGGATTGGGCCTTGTACTAGCGCTGCGGGCTGCCAGTAAAACGAGCGGCGAACTTCGAAAGGCGGCAGGAATGGAGCGCCGCGTAAAGCCGCGCCAGCCCCGACAAAACAAGCCGCATATTACAATCAGCCGTCACACTTCACCGTGTGGCGGCTTTTTGTTTCACGCGCGTCTGAAATGAACCGTTGGACTGACCCGATACCCTTTGCGCGTGACATGATCGCACTGCCGCGACCGCTGCGATTGCTAGGCCGCCGGAGACCGCCCCGAAACGGGTTGTATCGCGTGCGCAATACCAAGAGGGTGCTCGGTGGTTTCCTTGTGCAACGGCGCAGGGTGACGCGCTGCTCACCTGCCGTGCGCAAGCGCATACACATTTGGGCGCACACAGCGGAGTAACGCTTTCCGTCATCGCGGTGCGCGTCAGTAATCCAGATCGTGCGCCCGTTTTCAAAGCGTGTTGAGTTTTTGCTCGCATCACGTTGCACTTACCGCTAAAGACGCAGACATCGCGACTTTGTATCGCTTATAACCTAATGATCTTCGCCTTCTCGATTCGTTGTGATTCTCCTGCTCGTTGCCGGTGTATTTCGCACTCGCTTCCAGCAGGCAACGTCCAGCGACCAAATCCGAAGCTATGCTAGGTGAGCAGCCGGCCGTTGCCGTTTGGTTGCCAATGGCAACAAGCCTTGTCCCGCCTCACAGGATTGCGCTTTATCGGGTGCTTGACAAAAAAGCAGCGCATCGTGGTAAAAGGCAGTGCGGGAATTACCATTGGTGACGTGAAGCCCCTGTCTTCCATTTTGTGGCTTGTCCTTGCCGCGTTCTTCAACGCGGGGGTCCCGGCGAGCGCGCAAGTCAACGTTACGCAGTTTCACAACCACGAATCACGTGACGGTCTTTACATTGATTCCGCATTCACCCAGCGCGCAGCCGTCAATCTGACACGCGACCTGAACTTCGACGGCACAATTGTTGGCAACGTTTACGCCCAGCCCCTTTACATCGAGAACGGCCCGGGCGGTAAAGCGATGATCATTGTGGCGACGGAATCGAATAATGTGTACGCGCTCGATGCGGGCGATGGCATGATTATCTGGCAACGAAATGTGGGGGAGCCAGTATCGGCAGATTATCTTATATGCACGAAATTTGACCCCATGGGCATTACTGGCACGCCCATTGTCGACCTCGCTTCACGTGCACTCTTTCTGGACGCGATGATCACACCTGACGGCGGCACGACCAAGAAACATCTTATCCTCTCGCTGAATGTTGACACAGGCGACATCAATCCTGGCTGGCCGGTAGATGTAGACGCAGCTACATACAACGGCATACACTTTGATGCATCCATCCAACAGCAACGACCGGCGCTGGGCATCGTGGGCAACATTCTTTATGTTGGCTATGGGAGTATGATGGATTGCAGTCCCTATCATGGCTGGCTTGTGGGCGTGCCGATAAACAATCCGGCCAACATAACAGCATGGGCCGCGGCTACTAAAACCCACGGCGGTGCCATATGGGGAGTCGGCGGCATCGCTAGCGATGGGAAGAACCCGTTTGTTATCACTGGTAACACCTTCAGTCCCCCAGATTGGCAAGGTGGAGAAGCAGTGATTCGCTTCCAGCCCGGGCCGATCTTTAGCGGCTCGCCCGCCGATTACTGGGTGCCCGAAGACTGGCTCACTCTGGACAGTTTCGACTGGGATCTGGGCAGCTCAGGCCCATTGCTGGTGGACGTGCCCGGGGCAAGGCCTTCGCATCTGGTAGTCACCTTGGGTAAGGACCGCAGGATGAATGTGGTTAATCGAGACAACCTTGGCGGGATCAGTGCGCCCATAGCCGCGGACGAAACAAAGCACCCTTGTCGCGCTACGCGCGAACGGCAACGGCGACACCGCCCTCTCGGCTTTCCGCATCACCCCAACCAACCCGCCTGCCATCGCCAGCGGTTGGAATGTGAACCGGGGCTCCGGCGGTTGCGGCTCCCCTTTTGTCACTTCTACTGATGGCAATAATAACATGATTGTATGGGTGGTAGGCACGGAGGATCATCTTACTGCCGGGGACCAGCGGTTACACGGTTATGATGGGGACACTGGAGCCCTTGTTTACGACGGCGGTGGGCCAAACGAACTGATGGCGGGAACACATTACTACAGCACCACCGGCATTGTGGCTCGGGGACGCATCTATGTCGCCGGAGACAATAAAGTGTATGCCTTTGCCGCGCCTACCCCAAGACCTATCCCGACTCCCAGGTCTCGCCCGACGCCGCGCCCTCGGCCGACTCCGTCGCCTCGTCCCTAGGAGGATGGGTCGGTTGGAGTGATGCTTGGCCTACAAATACGTCCGTACTCGGAAGACCTTCGATGTCGGTCATTCTCTCAAAGATCAAAAATTAAACCGGAGAAGTCATCTTCCCGGCTACGCTGCATGGGAAATTCATCCGGTGATGAAACTTACAGTCCAGTGATTCGCGTTTACGATGCAGTTGGCAACGTGATCGAAACGCACGAGCACGCGGGGGATTTCAAAGAGTGGTAAGCGAGCCAAAACAAAAAGCCGCCACGCGGTGAAGCGTGACGGCTCATTGTGAACTTGTTTGCTCAATCCTGTTACGGAGAACAACCCGGGGTCAGCAAGCCGTTATTGTAACTATTCAGCGTATTGGCGTCGTTGACCATCCGCTGGCCATTTGTTGTATTCGGCCTGACCCTGTATGTCGTCCACCGGAGCTACGGCTGCTGGAACTCGAAGTTTCTAATGATCACGTCCACCTCGTCTCCGTTGGTCGGCCCAGCATGGGCAGTATACCGAGGCAGGCGGGTCCAATTCGGGTAGTAGAAATTGCCCAACCAGAGGTTGATGTGGAACCGCGCGCAACCCGGTGTCGGGATGAAGTCCCTTAGCTCGGGTGGTGTCGTCCATTCGAATTTCTCCTGCGTGGGAAGGTTGTCGAGCGTATGAATCCCGTCATACTTCTCGAAAGTAACCTGGCCCTCGCGCCACCTCATGACCAGCGTGATCTTGTTGGTTTGTCCGATGTCGTAGCGCTTCACCATTCCTGAATGTTGCGTGAAATCCTGAAGCGCGAACTGCGCGTTCCCTTCGCAAAGCGTCCTGTTGTCGAAAGATTCCTCAAAGCCCTTGAACGGGCAGGCTGCGGGCGTTACATGGTTCCAACCCCACCGGGAGATTTCCGCTAAATCGATCTCGCGGGCACTGTTGAATCGGGACCCGGTATCTGGACGCTCGTACGTGAACATGCCGAGTGCCACATTTGGGTCGAGGGTTGCAAAGGTCGCGTTCAGGGGCCTCACAATTTCAGCAGCGACCAGATAGTCGCCATAGCCAAGGTTGGCTTGGGTGCCATCTGCGCGGAACATCAATACCGCTTCGGCCCCGGCCCATTCCCTGGGTTTTTCCCCCATCCAATCTTTGGCCATCCTGAGATGCAGGTCGCCTTGACGGTCCACAACAACGTGCTCGGGTGCAAAAGTAGTCCCGAGGCTGCCGTTGTAATAATACCCCTTTTCTGGATTGTATGTGAAGGCCGTCCACCATTTATAGTTGTTGAAATTCACCAGACATCCCGTCCCGTCGCAATGGTCATCGGGCGCCAAGCCGAAAGGCGCCAGTGTGCTGGTTGGACACGGCGGACCGTCTTGCGGTTGCTGAGCGAAGGCTACGCCCCCGCCCATGCCCAGGACGACCGCAAACGCCAGGTAAAGAAGCTTAGTTAATTGTTTCATGTGTTTGTTTTCATTTAATTGTTTCATGTGTTTGTTTTCATTTCTTTTGTTGAGGATTAGATTGTTGAACTGCACTAACTGCAATCCAGTTCCGCGCAGAACCGGGAATCAATTTGACGAGGCGCTTTGAAGAAGCGGCCTCACTTCGGCTGACTCGGGGACTCCGTTTGGAGCTGGGGGATCGCGCTAAACGGTGTCTCAGCGAAGATTCGGGCCACTGCGGCTTTATTCAGCCGTGCCGAAGATAAGGTGAAACTGTCGGATGACGAAATCTTATTGGAGACGCCTTTTACACGTAGATATGGCGCATGTCAACAACAAATTTGAGAGGAAAACGAAGAAGTGGAATTTTCTTCCGTCAAAGCAGAAGGCGGGGAGAATTTCTCGGACCGAGAATCGCACTACAAAATGCTTGCCAGAAAGAGAGCGAGAGAATTTCAACCACGTCCTTTTTGCTTTCGCATTTTTCTCCCGGCGACAAGATCGAGAACTGCCCGGCGCAATTCCTCGCGGTCTGCTGGATTGTCCATGTCGACTTTAAGGTCCATCGCCTCCGCGACGGTTTTAGCGTAAGCAACGCCCTGCTGCTCGGCCAATCGCTTCCAGCGTTCATCGGCCATGACCTCGATAAGATTGGAGACGGAACGCTTCTCTAAAGATGCCATTTGTTCCAGTTTGTGTCGTTGCTCCTCACGCACCGTCAGGTTGAGCTTCGGTTTGTTCTTGTTCTTTTTGGATTTTGCCATTCGCACCTAAATCGCGCCTCCGATCTCAAGCGGATGGGGACCGAAGTTCAATAAAAGTTTTATACACCTCGTTCTTCATAGCCGATCACCCAGGCTGACTGGACTCGTTGAGCGCCCGACACCAGTGGCTATGAGTGGGTAGCGCGGTGTGCGATTTCCGACGAATCGGCGGTTTCACGAAAATTTTAACTTTTTCGAGAACTTTGTCTCATCGTTTCCGTAGAAGTGGTTACATACGTCAAAGAAAAACAAACGCAAGGCGAGAGCGCGGACAGGCCGGAAACGGGCAGCGGAGCGCGGCAAATGGAAACGGCAATACGGCGCGAGGCTTGGCAAGTCATAGACCGACTGATAGCGGAGCGCGACAGGCTCAGGGCAGCGTGCAAAATGATGCTGCGGGAGTTCGTACCGGCTCGGGATAAGTTTACTGGCGCACAAGCAGACGCATTCGACGCAGCACGCGCCGCAATCAAATTGGCTGAGATTCACAGTTTACCCGCCGTGGCGGGCGGCGAACACGCAGGGGAGGGCAAATGACGCGCCTTTGCATACTAGCCGCGCTCGCCTTGAGTGGCTGCGCCGGCGAACCTTGGCTGACACCGGAGCAAGGCGCAATCATAAACCAAGGATTCCAGCAAGCCGCCGCGAATATCGCAAGCGGCCGCTCGGAGATCCCTGCACTTCCGCCTGTGCAGTATCAGATGCCGCCTCCGCTACCGATTTATCAACCTGCGCCGATGCAGAATTATCAGATCGACACGCCGCAGTATCAGAGGTTCAACGGTGCGAGTCCAGGGCAGATTCATTACTAGAAATGCTCGAAGCTACCGTGAAATCTCGACTTCCACTGGCCATCTCACACCGGCCTGTGGTTCCACCCCTGTTACTGAGACAGGTTCCTGGATTGAGATAGGTTCCTGGATTGAGATAGGTTCCTGGATCTGAAGCGGCTCTCGAATGTGGAGCAAGATGAGAACTAGCGTTGCGAGGATTCCCGCTAGGAGAAGCGTGTTGAGGACACGAAGCAAGGGAAATTCAAAAAAGGTGTTATTCATTCCGTGATTTTAGACGCGACTTCCGAAGTAGCGCACGGCAAATTAGTCGCCTCACATGGTCCATCTGATCGGAGTTAATCATGCTGTTCAGTTCGACCGCTCCGATGATTCAAAAATCGTTCAGGAAAAGAGGGCGTCGTTCAAGACTCACGTTTTAGACGTGATCGACAAGTTGGGCATCGAAATCTTGGCGGAAGAATTTAGCGACGAAGCCAAAAAGCGTAAGGGTGTGAGCGAAACGACGCTCGAAAAGTTCGCTAAGTCCAAAGGCATTGAGTATCGAGGATGTGACCCCGCTCGCAGCGATAGAAAAAAAAACGTAATTGATGATGATGAGAAGCGCGAAAAATTTTGGCTCGACCAAATTACCGACTGCAAAAACCGCAAAATGTTGTTCGTTTGCGGCGACAAGCATTTCCACTCATTCGCGGCAAAATTAACTGCGGCAGGCTTCGATGTTCAGCATCCCCACAGATGGCGTATCCTTCGTGACGAATTTATTCCATGAGCGAACGGGATTACAGTTTTCGATCTGTCTCATCAAAGGGAATGACGCGCTCAACCGCGCCGCTTGAATCCGCAATGCGAATCTCGCCAGAGCGAAAGCACGCACGGCAAGTAGCGTAGCCAATCGCCTGCTCTTGATTCAAAAACACAGACTGCACGCCCGGCGCCTCATTGACTTGCCAGCGTGTTCCTAAATGGTCTGATTTCGATGATCGTCATGTGAAGGCCATTGCATTTTGCTCCAGACAAGCTTACCTCTTTTCACGTGACCATGAGCGAGCCAAAGCAAGGCCAAGTGGTATCACCAAAGCCCAACCAGCTCCTCGCTCCAAAAGACTCTCAAGCTCGCCACACCGGCGAACTCCTCTCTGGCGCCCGCCCCAAAACTGCCGGCGCTTACACAGGCGAAACCCTCCTGCGCACTCGGCCGCGCACATATTACAAGGTGCTTCGGTTGCTCGCTGACCCTGATTGGAGCGCAATCGCTATCTCTAAAGCTTGCAAGGTCTCTGAGAAAACCATCGCTGCCATTTCGGAGCGACGACGAGACGACATCACCGAGCGTAAAAAGCAGATCACATCCACTTTGTGTGATGTAGCAGTGATGGGAAGCGAGCGAATGAGTGAGAAGATCGGACACGCGAGCCTGCGTGATGCAGCAATCGGGACCGGGATCGCGGTCGACAAGATGATTGCATTGACTGGTGGGTCGCCGGCTGTTCAAGTGGCTATACTCAACGTGCCAAGTGAAGCGGAGCGGGAAGAACGCCGGCGGATAGACGCGCGGCTTGATGAACTTACCCGCAGGCTCATGGAGTCCTCTTGAACTTTTAAGCCTAAGTGCCGCAGAGATTGCACGCTCGCTTGCTGCTCCGTGCATTGGCCTTAAGCGTTCCAGCTGAACTCGCATTTTGCACGGCTGCACCGCCATGTGCGGCGCACTGAACTTGAAGCGCAAACCTCCCAAGTTTGGGCTTTGAATGGTGAGGCTCTGCGCTCTGCTCTCAAGCAAAGCTGCTCGCCACTCTCTTAATGTCGTTAACCTTTTCGGACAAATTCGGACACGAAGGTTGCGTTTAGATGCGCGATCCGTGCAAAGTGCTCGTTAGGCCATTTCCCCTCTAAGATACGTTATCGCGCAGAGTTGCGCTTAAATCACGCACAGACGCGAAGTGTCGAAAACGGGTTCGACTCCCGTACGCGCTGCCACTATGAAACAGCGGTTTTCATAGGTAGAATTGTCCGAAAGCTGTCAACGGATGCTGACAGATGAAAGCAGATAAAAACACATTTCGCTAAAACCGTCGCGGAGGCGATGAATCTTAAACTCGGCGGACAATCCAGCAGACCGCGAGAAATTGCGCCGAGCAGTTCTCGATCTTGTCGCCGGGAGAAAAATGGGGAAGCAAAAAGGCAAGGTTGAAATTCTCTCGAAGCTTGACGTCGCAAGAGTGCGTTGAATAGAACTGCACGATGAATACTCATAAATCTGCCTCATTATCGCTCGCAGCCGTTCTTGCGACTTCATTAATAACCTTCTCGTCATTCGCGCAGGTCCCGGGGACGGCAACAAGTCTCTCGGTGAACGCCAATCCAGTTTTGCCCTGGGCGCTCGGTGTCCGTATCCCGTTGGTGAAGGCCAGGCCGCCAACTCTACTCGAGGAGCTGTCGGCTCCATCGCAATGGACACGCACAACAAACAACCCTCCCGTTAACCTTGGCACCGCCCTGCTGCTTACCGATGGCACAGTCATTGCCCACGAAGAGAACGACCAGAACGGAAACGTAGCAACCACGAGCTGGTATAAGCTCACACCTGATATTAATGGGAGCTACATCAACGGGACCTGGTCACAAATCGCTTCCTTGCCCGCCGGCTACGGGCCTCTGTTTTTCGGATCTGCGGTACTGCCCGACGGTCGTGTCGTTGTAGAAGGAGGGGAATACAACCAATATGGTGGAGGTTTTACCAAGCTGGGAGCCATTTACGATCCCGTGGCCAATACCTGGACCAGCGTAACTGCCCCTACTGGCTGGAACAATATTGGTGATGCCTCTACCGCAGTCTTGAGTAACGGAATCTTGATGCTGGCCAACACGGTTACGGTCCAAGCAGCACTTCTAAACCCATTGACTCTGACGTGGACCCCTACCGGCACCGGCAAGTTTGACATCAACGACGAGGAAGGATGGACGCTGCTTCCCAACGGAAAGGTGCTTACGGTCGATGCGTACGTCCAGCATTACCAGTCCAATGGAATGAATTACGAACTCTACGATCCCATCAGCGGGACCTGGTCCGTTGCAGGCACAACGCCCGTGCAACTCTGGGACTCGGCAGCCAATTGCGGTGGACAGAGTCACGCCTCATTTGAAGTGGGTCCAGCTCTTTTGCTCCCTAAC
>WNFJ01645041.1_pt2 | contig 19013 bp, 20 predicted proteins | sample 5400461 | NCBI WGS metagenome assembly WNFJ01 (sample SAMN13153349, study PRJNA577476) | soil metagenome | isolation source: 115 cm saprolite on Douglas fir-dominated hillslope | place: USA:California | collected 2013-09-17
GCGCGGCTTCCGGATTTTGCTCGGCGATATGGTCAGCGATCGCGTTGAGATGGCGCAGCGCCCGCAGCGTGTACCGCAGCTTCACCGGTCAAACTTTTTCCAAGTGTCAGCTATTTGAGCGGCGGTGGCAAACTCGCCGCGATCCGCTTCTTGGACGGCGAGTTTCAAATCTTCGATTTGCTCACGCGTCAACCGGTATTGCGAGTCGCCGGAAGCTAGCGTGAGCAACAGCTCTCCGGCCATATCTTGCCGCTCCGGGGGCAGGTCCCGCACGGCCTGAATTCCTTGCTCGAGCAATTTTGTCATATCATAAGTATATCCTATCTTTGCGCGCTCGCACAGTCCGTCTATCGATCGCCGGATTGTTCACGCTGGTGCCCGGCCGGATCATGCATGCGGCGGCGCTTGGCAATTGATGCGCTGCGCCCCGAACGGTGGAGGACGTCGGAGCACTCGCCGTCGGTGAGGCCATTCAATCAATAGAGATCGCGCCGCAACGCTACTTCTTATGTTACGCAACCGCGGCGGATGGATCCGATGATAGGCCCGCAATTGGCGTCAACGATCGTGCGCATCGCGGCCATGCTTGTGCAATGGCCGATGCTTTTGGCTGGGCGGTGCAATATAACCATAGGCATTGCCATTTTTATCCGTGTGGTACTCGCGCTGAATCTGCCGCTGAATGTCCTGCCGGGACCGCTCGATATCTTGCCATGACTGGGTCGGCCCCCCGTAGGGCTCCAAAAGTTCATAATCCTTCTCCGCCAGAGCCGGCAGAGTGGTGGCGAGGAAGCCGAGGACGACAGCAGCGGAGAGTATCGGTTTTCGCTGGGTGAGCATGGTTTACCTCCTGTCTTCACCTCCTCACCTATCTAATCGTCCGTGGCGGGCCATTCCAGATCCCCTCACCCCCGTAGCACCACCCGCACGCCGTCGATGACGAATTGCACCGCCAGCGCCGCCAGCAATACGCCGAGCAGGCGCGACAGCACCACGCTGCCGGTCACTCCGAGCAGGCGTTCGATGCGCTCCGCGACGAGGAAGACGCCGCAGCACACGGCACCGACGACCACGACAACGCCGAGCAGCCCGGCGAGCAGCAGCGGCTGGCCGTGCGCCTGGCCGGAGAGCAGCAAGGTTGCGGTGATCGCGCCCGGCCCGGCCATCAGCGGGATCGCCAGCGGGAAGGCGGCGACATGGCGGACGTGTTCCTCGATCGCTTCCTCGGCTTGCTTCGATTGCCGTTCGATGCGCACCCCGAGCACCATTTCCGAGGCGACCGCAAACAGCAGCAATCCGCCGGCGATGCGAAACGCCGGAAGCGTGATCGCGAGCTTGTCCAGGAGCCAGTCTCCGATCAGCGCCGTGCCGGCAAGTATGGCGGCGGCGATGAGACAGGCCCGAAACGCGATTTGCCGGCGCGCCGCAACCGGCAAGCCCTGGGTCACGGCCAGGAAGGCCGGCGTCAGGCCGACCGGGTCGACGACCACCAGCAGCGTCACCAGTGCGGAGACGAGATAATCGAGCGGCATGGCAGGGGTTGTAGTCGAAGGTGATGCTGTCCCCAACCCTGCTCTACGAGCGCCAGGGCATGAACAGAATTGGGTCGTCCCGGCCAGGCCGCCGCAAGCGCGTTAACGCGCGTCTTCGGCGCGCTATGGCGGCCATAGCGCCGGGGCCCATGCGCCGCAGCCGACCGAGATGGCACGGCGTATGGGTCCTCGCTTGCGCGCGGACGACCACGGTGAGAGGTGCCCGTGACAGGCCTGCCAGGCGCTCTGCGATCTTGACGATAAGTATCTGAATTACCATCTAAAACCGGTTCGTCTCCGGCACGTTTTGCGAGTGGCGCGGGGAGAATGAATCAGCTAAGCAATCCAGGCACCAACCGCGCGGGAATTTCCTTTGGCCGATAATGATGCACCGCCTCCGGGGGATGGGGATCCCACCGATATTCGCCCCGTCTCGATCACGGAAGAGATGAAGCGCTCCTACCTCGCTTACGCCATGAGCGTGATCGTGGCGCGTGCGCTGCCGGACGCGCGCGACGGCCTCAAGCCGGTGCACCGGCGCATCCTCTATTCGATGCACGAGAACGGCTACGAATGGAACAAGCCGTATCGCAAGTCGGCGCGCGTCGTCGGCGACGTCATCGGCAAATATCACCCGCATGGGGATCAGGCGGTCTACGACGCGCTGGTGCGCATGGCGCAGGATTTTTCCATGCGGCTGCCGCTGATCGACGGCCAGGGCAATTTCGGCTCGGTCGACGGCGATCCGCCCGCGGCCATGCGCTACACCGAGGTGCGACTGACCAAGGTCGCCAATGCGCTGCTCGAGGATCTCGACAAGGGCACGGTCGATTTCCAGTCCAACTACGACGATTCCGAGCGCGAGCCGACCGTGTTGCCGGCACGCTTCCCCAACCTCCTGGTCAACGGGGCGGGCGGCATCGCGGTCGGCATGGCGACCAATATCCCGCCGCACAATCTGGGCGAGGTGATCGATGCCACGGTCGCGTTGATCGACAATCCCGCGCTCGGCATCGAAGAATTGATCCGCATCATCCCGGGACCCGATTTCCCGACCGGCGGCATCATCCTCGGCCGCCAGGGCATCCGCGCCGCCTATCATCTGGGCCGCGGCTCGATCGTGATGCGCGGCAAGGTGACGTTCGAGACGCTGCGCAAGGATCGCGAAGCGATCATCATCACCGAGATTCCCTATCAGGTGAACAAGGCCAGCATGGTGGAGCGCATCGCCGAGCTGGTGCGCGACAAGAAGATCGAGGGCATCTCCGACCTGCGCGACGAATCCGACCGGGACGGCTATCGGGTGGTGATCGAGCTCAAGCGCGATGCCACGCCCGACGTGGTGCTCAACCAGCTCTACCGCTTCACGCCGCTGCAATCGACCTTCGGGGCCAATACGGTGGCGCTCGACGGCGGCCGCCCGCTGGTCATGAACCTGAAGGATCTGCTGGTGTCCTTCATCGTGTTCCGCGAGGAGGTGATCTCGCGGCGCACCAAGCATCTGCTCGGCAAGGCGCGCGACCGCGCCCATGTGCTGGTCGGCCTCGCCATCGCGGTGGCCAATATCGACGCGATGATCGCCCTGATCCGCGCCTCGCGCGACGCCAACGAGGCGCGCGAGGCCTTGATGGGGCGCGATTGGCCGGCCCGCGCGGTGGAGGCGATGATCACGCTGATCGACGATCCCCGCCACACGGTGACCGCCACTGGCGCCTATCGGCTCTCGGCCGAGCAGGCGAAGGCGATCCTCGATCTGCGCCTGCAGCGCCTCACCGCGCTCGGCCGCGACGAGATCCAGGCCGAGCTCGACAAGCTCGCCGACGAGATCGCCGACTATCTCGACATCTTGCGCTCGCGCGCGCGCATCCAGACCATCGTCAAGGACGAGCTCAAGGCCGTGAAGGCGGAATTCGCCACCGCGCGCCGCACCGTCATCATCGACCAGGAAGGCGAGATGGAGGACGAGGACCTGATCCAGCGCGAGGACATGGTCGTCACGGTGTCGCATCTCGGCTACGTCAAGCGCGTGCCGCTGTCCACCTATCGGGCGCAAAAGCGCGGCGGCAAGGGCCGCGCCGGCATGCAGACGCGCCAGGAGGATTTCGTCTCGCGCCTGTTCGTCGCCTCGACCCACACGCCGGTGCTGTTCTTCTCCTCGCGCGGCCAGGTCTACAAGGAGAAGGTCTGGCGGCTGCCAGCGGCGGCGCCGCAGTCGCGCGGCAAGGCGCTGATCAACATGCTGCCGCTCGAGCAGGGCGAGCTGATCACCACCATCATGCCGCTGCCCGAGGACGAGCAGACCTGGGGCGAGCTCGACGTGATGTTCGCCACCACGCGCGGTACCGTCCGGCGCAACAAGCTGTCCGATTTCGTGGACGTGCGCCGCTCCGGCATGATCGCCATGAAGCTCGACGAGGGCGAGGCGATCGTCGACGTGCAGATCTGCACCGAGCGCGACGACGTGCTGCTGACCAGCGCTGGCGGCCAGTGCATTCGCTTCCCGGTCGCCGACGTGCGCGTGTTCCAGGGCCGCACCTCGATGGGCGTGCGCGGCATCGCGCTCGGCGAGAAGAACAAGCTGATTTCGCTGTCGATCCTGCGCCACGTCGACGCCACCGCGGAGGAACGCGCGGCCTATCTCAAGCGCGCCAGCGCGGTCCGGCGCGGCGGCAACGGCAACGGCGAAGGCGAGGAGGTGGCGCTCGATGCCGAGGAGGCAACCGGCGCCATCGAGCTCGGCGAGCGGCGCTATGTGGACATGTCGGCGGCCGAGGAGTTCGTGCTCACGGTTTCCGAGCGCGGCTTCGGCAAGCGGTCGTCGTCCTACGAGTACCGCACCACCGGCCGCGGCGGCAAAGGCATCGTGGCGATGGCCATCACCGGCAAGAATGGACCACTGGTCGCCTCCTTCCCGGTCGAGGAGCAGGACCAGATCATGCTGGTCACCACCGGCGGCCAGCTCATCCGCTGTCCGGTCGACGGCATCCGCATCGCCGGTCGCTCGACCCAGGGCGTGATCGTCTTCTCCACGGCGGAAGGCGAGCGGGTGGTCGCGGTCGAACGGCTCTCGGAAGAGGGCGAGGAGAACGGCGAGGGCTAGCGTTGTGCGACTCCGACGCTTGCTTCGCACGTATCCCCGGAGCACTGCGGTCTCCTTCTCCCCGCGTGCGGGGAGAAGGTCGGGATGAGGGGGCCGTTTTGCGAGTCTGAGCGCTTGGAGAGGCCCCCTCACCAGGCCGAGATTTGGTTTTCCTCAGTGCTGTGTTGCCCTCTCCCCGCAAGCGGGGCGAGGAAAGCCGCACCGGTCGGCAATCGCAGTACGCGCGCGGCCGGGATGGTGGGTGATGGGCGGGGCCGCGCGCCCGCCATCGGTGGCAGTAACCCATCAACGCTCTACGATCGATCAATCAATCTGCAGGTTGAGGGCCTTGACGATCGGGGCCCATCTGCCGATGTCGGATTCGATGATCTTGGTGAGGGCCTGCGGCGGTCCGCCGAGCGCGTCGCCGGCGAGCCGATCGAGCGCGGCTTTCATCTCGGCGCCCCGCAGGGCGCCGTTGACCGCCCCGTTGAGCCTGGCGATCACCTCGGGCGGCGTCCCGGCAGGCGCCAGCAGGCCGGTCCAGGCGCTGGTGGTAAAATCCGGAAAGCCGCTCTCGATCATGGTGGGTACGTCGGGCAAGAGCGGGCTGCGTTTCGCGCTGGTCACCGCCAGGGCCCGCAGCTGGCCCGCTTGGATCAGCGGCAGCAGAACCGAGATGCCCTCGAAGGTGAATTGGATGTGACCGGCGACGACATCCTGGATCGAAGGCCCGCCGCCGCGATAAGGCACGTGGATCACCACGATGCCGGCCTGCGACTTGAAATATTCGCCGATCAGGTGCGGTAGCGTCCCGATGCCGCCCGATGAAAAGTTGATCGTGCCGGGATGCGCCTTGGCGTGGGCAATGAGCTCGCCCACCGATTTCGCCGGCACGGAGGGATGCACCACCAGGATGTTCGCGGTCGCGGCGACGAGCACGACCGGATCGTAGCTCTTGAGCGGATCGTAGCCGGCATTTTTCTGCAGCATGGGCGCGATGACGAGCCCGCTCGAGCTCGAATAGAGCAGGGTATAGCCGTCCGGCGCCGCGCGCGCGGCTTCGGCCGAGCCGATCGTGTTGCCGGCGCCGCCACGGTTGTCGATGATCACGTTTTGCCCGAGCGCCGGCGAGATTTGGTTGGCGACCAGCCGCGCCATCACGTCAACCGGCCCGCCGGCGGGGGTGGGCACGATGACGCGCACGGTCCGGCTCGGATACTTGTCCTGGGCCACGGCGCCGTGGCATCCAAGCAGAGCGATGAGGGCGATGGCGGCTGCAAGCCGCGCGCGGTTACGGGTCACCATTTTCTCCCCAGAGCGGTTTCACATAGACAGGAAATAGAAACCGCTCGCGCATTTTACATTGTCGCATTTTCGGACGGAAAACCGGATTCCACTTTTCCTGAAATGCTCCTGTGGTCAGCCGATCAGGTCCGCCGGCCGACCGCTTTCTCCAGGATGCGCACCATGTCGGCATAGCCGCGGGCGCGGGCGTAATCGATCGCCTTCTTGCCCTGGTGGTCCTTGATGTCGCCGTCGGCGCGGGCCGCGACCAGCGCCTCGACCGTTTCGATATGCTCCTTGCCGCCGTTGCCGAGCACGACCGCGGTGATCAAGGCGGTCCAGCCGCGCCGATTGACGTGGTCGATATCCGCATTGGCCTCGATCAGCGCGCGCACGATATCGACAAATCCGAGCTGGGCCGCCGAGATCAACGCGCTGCCGTCATCGCGCCCGACCACGGCGCGGGCATTGGCGCCGCCGGCGAGCGCCGTCTTGAGCGTCTCGATGTCGTGGTTGACGGCCGCGATCGTGAGGACATCATAGCCATCCCCATCGCGCGCATTCGGATTGGCGCCCAGACGCAGGAGCGCCTGCGCGGCGCCATGCTGGCGGCGGAAGGCAGCCACGATGAGCGGCGTGCGGCTGTTGGCGTCCTGGAGGTTCGGCTTCTCGCCGTCGGCGACGAGCTGCTCGATCGCGGCCACATCGCCGGTGGCGGCGGCCGCGTGCAGCCCGGCGTAAATGCGCAGATCACGCTCGCTCGGCGGCGTCTGCGCCATGAGCAAGTTCGCCGGCGCGGTGGCAAGGAACCCCAGCGCCGCGGCAATCGGCAACGCTGCGAAGCGGCAATTCATGGCCGTCCCCGGTGATCCGATGAACGATAATGGAATTCTAGCACGTATCGCTGTCCAGGCGATTGAGATTGTCGCGGGCAATCTCGCCTCTGGACAAAAAGTCGCGTGGCAGGCGCAAGATGCGCCCGCCACGGAGATATCGACGGCCGGGAATTTCTATTGGGGCAGGCGGTCGGTGGTGACGAGCCGCACCGCGCGCGCCTGGCCGGCCACTTGGGTGCGGTCACCCAGGCAATTCGCCCCGTAATAGGGCCAAGCCCGCTCCGTGCACGCACTGCCGAGGGGGCGGTCATCAAGCCGATCGGTCTCGATCATGGGGGCCGACGTGCCGGCTTCGACGGCAGGGCTGAATCCCGGCAAAGCCATCATGACCGCGGCGCCCAGAGCCGCCGCGGCGATAGCAGAAAGAACCCGATGGATCAACATGTTGCGTCCCCCCATTCAGGCGCCCGTGCAGGCGCCGGATACCGCCCTCTCGCCCCATTGGTTGCACCGGGGGGCCGAAAGGTTCACGTGGCCGCGCAGCTTTTTGGGCCCGCAGACATCTGGGTCGTCCCGGCCGAAGAGCCGGGACCCATACACCGCAGCCAATCGAAAGAGCACGGCGTATGGGTCCCTGCTTTCGCAGGGACGACATCTGAGCCGGCCGCCGGCGGCCTTGCGGTTCCCCCAGGCGACGGGTTAGACCGCCAGCCATGCCACGTGTCGCGCTCTTTCCCGGCTCGTTCGATCCGGTGACCAATGGCCATATCGATCTGGTGCGCCAGTCTACCCGGCTGGCCGACCGGCTGGTGCTGGCGATCGGAACCCATCCCGGCAAGGCTCCGTTGTTCACGGCAGAGGAGCGGCTGGCCATGCTGGAGGCGACATGCGGGCCGCTCGCGCGCGCTGCTGGCTGCGAGTTGCGCTGCATCACATTCGCCGACCTCGTCGTTGCGGCGGCGCGGCGCGAGGGCGCGACCTTGCTGATCCGCGGCTTGCGCGGCGCCGCGGATTTCGACTACGAGATGGAGATGGCCGGCATGAACGCAACGATGGCTGCCGATCTGCAGACGGTGTTCCTGCCGGCGTCAGCCGCGGTCCGCCCGATCACCGCCACACTGGTCAGGCAGATCGCATCCATGGGCGGCGATGTGACGCCCTTCGTGCCGCCGTCGGTGGCGGCGCGGCTGAAGACCAAATTCGGCTAAAAGATCGCCGATTTTCCGTTCGAACAATTCGACGTGGAGAGTCATCCATCCCGGGAGTTCCCATGACACGCTTGGTTCATCTGTTCGCCGTCTTGTTTCCGGTCCTGGCCGCGCTGATCTGTGCGGCGCCTGCGTTCGCCCAGCCGCTGCCGGCGGGCCTCGATCCGCAGAACGCGATCCTCATCGACACCAAATATGGCCGCATCGTCATCAAGCTGCGGCCCGATCTCGCGCCCAAGCATGCCGAGCGGATCAAGACGCTGGCGCGCGACAAGTACTACGACAATGTGCCGTTCCATCGGGTCATTGCCGGCTTCATGGCGCAGACCGGCGATGGCCAGCGCGGCGATGGCACCGGCGGCTCGAAATATCCCAATCTGCCGGCCGAGTTCACCAGCACGCCGTTCACGCGCGGCGTCGTCGGCATGGCGCGCACCCAGGATCCGAATTCGGCGAACAGTCAATTCTTCATCATGTTCGGGGACGGATCGTTTCTCAACGGCAAGTACACCGTGGTCGGCGAGGTGGTCTCCGGCATGGAGGTGGTCGACAAGCTCAAGAAGGGGGCGGAGGCGCAGAACGGCGCCGTCACCGACCCCGACCGCATGATCAAGGTGCAAGTCGGGGCCGATGCCAAATGAGGAGGCCTGCATGCGCCCGATCCGGGTTTTGCTCGCGATCGCGGCCCTAGCCGGGGGAGTCGACGCGATCGGCGCGGGACCGGCGGACGCCCAGTGCAGCGTGTTCAGCCGGCATCCCTGCGTGCCCAACGTATGCAGCGTATTCAGCCGGCGTCCCTGCGTGCCGGAGCCCGTCTATCCCTTCAGCGAGGATCTGCGGCTGACGATCGTCAGCGCCGCGTCCGATCAAAAGAACGAGAGCGCCGAGGCCGCCGCCGCTGCCGATACGGCGGGCAGGGCCGACGGGGAGCACCGGCTCGACACCATCCGCGACATGTTCGACGCGCTACGCGCCTGTTGGGTGCCCCCGCCGCCAGGCGAAGCGCGGCCCGGCATGCAGATGTCGGTGCGGCTGAGCTTCAAGCGCAGCGGCCAGATGATCGGCGCGCCGCGGGTGACCTATGCCAGTCCCGACGCGCCGCCCGCGGCAAGAGACACCTACCACGATGCGATCATGGCGGCGCTCGAGCGCTGCGCGCCGCTGCCGCTCACGGCTGGCCTCGGCGGCGCCGTCGCCGGGCGCCCGATCGCGATCCGCTTCGTCGACAACCGGAACACGCAATGACGATGCCGGTTTCCAAGCCCGTGGTTTGCACGACCCTTGCGATTTGCACGACCATGGCACCCTTCGCGATCAGCGCGAACGCATTCGCCCAAGACGCAAGCGAGGCGAAGAAACCGGCGGCGCCCCTCAACACCATCGCGGAGGTCTTTGCCGCATTGGAGGCCTGCTGGATTCCGCCCGCTCTCGACCAGGCGCGGGCGGGCATGCAGATCACCGTGCTGCTGAGCTTCAAGCGCAGCGGCGAGCTCCTCGGCAAGCCGCGCATCACCTATGAAACGCCGGAGGCATCGGACGATGAGCGGGCGTCCTATCGGGTCGCGATGGCGCAGGCGCTGCGCCGTTGCACGCCGCTCCCGTTCACCGATGGGCTCGGCAATGCGCTCGCCGGGCGCCCGCTTACCATACGATTCATCGACAACCGAAAACTCAAGCAGGCAGGAACAGCTCATGACAAAGAATGCTGAAGGCGACGAAAACAAGCTCATCCTAGAGACCACCAAAGGCACGATCCTGATCGAGCTGCGGCCCGATCTTGCCCCGGCGCACGTCGCGCGCATCAAGGAGCTGGTGGCGGAGGGGTTCTACGACGGGGTCGCCTTCCATCGCGTGATCGACGGTTTCATGGCGCAGACCGGCTGTCCCCAGGGAACCGGCACCGGCGGCTCGGGCCGCAAGCTCAAGGCCGAGTTCTCCAAGGAAAAGCACGTGCGTGGCACCGTATCGATGGCGCGCTCGCAGAATCCGGATTCCGGCGACAGCCAGTTCTTCATCTGCTTCCAAGAGTCGCCTTGGCTCAACGGCCAATACACGGTCTGGGGCATGGTCGTCGAAGGCATGGAGAATGTCGACAAGATCAAGCGCGGCGAGCCGGTGGCCGATCCGGACCGGATCGTTTCGGCGCGCCTCGCGGATGCCGCATAACCAAAAATTATGTCAGATAGGTCGATTACTTTCGCCGCACCGTCAACTGGGGCATAAGGGCGGCGCGAACGGCTCGGAATCGCGCACCCAGGCTTCCTTGGCGAACCATTCGTGCTCGGTTCGGCACATCGGGCAATAGACCCGCGCGAAAAATACCGGCATGGCATTGAAGCTGGCACGATCGGCAACGATGCCGGTCGAAATGTGGTGCCCCGTGTCCGGACATTTGACCATGACGGTGCCCATGGAACGCTCCTGGTGCGAGAGGTCGCCTCGAATGGCCGTGACGGTATCGCGTGCATGCGAAGATAATTTGACGCGACCGAGGTCATACTGAGAATTAGATGACAATAAGGCGACACTCGATGCTGCGGCGCACATACGCATCGTCGGCAATTCAATTGAATTTGATTCGAACAAATTAATCCGTTGTGGTGGAACCGGGACATAGGGGAGCGCGTTACAGGTCGCTGTGACCCATAAAGGGGAGATCATGCCTGGAACCCACGCTCAGGATCAATCGCGAGCCGGCACCGTGGTTCAGCCTCAACCGCGCAAACGCTACATCGTGGTACGACGCGAAGACGTCTGGTTCATCATATTCGGCGGCGAGGAATTCGGCCCTTACAAGACCGAGCGCGAGGCCAAGCTGTTTGCCATCGAGGCCGCCCACAAGCTCGGCGAGCAGGGCGAGGAGACGGAAGTGCTGGTGTCGTGGGACGAGGCCGGCGCGGTTTCGCCGGTCTGGATCTATGGACAGCACGCTTATCCGCCGCGCGAATAGCCCCCCAAGACGTGTTGCAAGACTGGACGGTATGTGCGAACCGCCTTTGCGCGGTGATCGCGAGTCCAGAGTTTTGCAGTGCGCACTGATCTGTTCGATTTCGAGCTGCCGGCCGACCGGATCGCGCTACGTCCCTGTGCGCCGCGCGACGCCGCGCGGCTCTTGGTGGTGCGCCCCGGCTCGGCGCCGGTATTCGACGACCAAAGCGTGCGCGATCTTCCGGGGTTGCTGCGGCCCGGTGATGCGCTCGTGGTCAATGACAGCAAGGTCATTGCGGCGCGCTTGACCGGCCGGCGGGTCGGGCGCGGCGATGCCGAGCCCGCGATCGAGGCGACCCTGCATCAGCGCCTCGACGGCGCGCGCTGGCGCGCCTTCGCCAAGCCGGGCAAGCGGCTGGCGCCGGGAGACATCATCCGCTTCGGCACGGAAGGCAAAGTGTGCTTGCTGGGCCAGCTCGATGCCACCGTCGAGGAAAAAGGCGAGGGCGGCGAGGTGACGCTCGCCTTCGCGTTCCATGGCGCGGTACTCGATCAGGCGCTCGCGGAACGCGGCACCATGCCGCTGCCGCCCTATATCGCGGCGCGGCGGGAGGCCGATGAGCGCGACCGCGACGACTACCAGACCATGTTCGCGCAGCAAGAGGGCGCGGTCGCCGCGCCGACGGCGGGTCTGCATTTCACGCCGGGGCTGGTCGCTGCGCTGCAAGCCCGCGGCATCGCGCTCCACCGGGTGACCCTGCACGTGGGGGCGGGCACCTTTCTGCCGGTCAAGGTGGCGGACACGGCCGATCATCGCATGCATTGCGAGCGCGGCAGCGTGAGCCCGGCTACCGCGGCCGCGCTCAATGGCGTCCGCCGCGCCGGCGGCCGCGTGGTGGCCGTCGGCTCGACCTCGCTGCGGCTCATCGAGAGCGCGAGCGGGGAGGACGGAACCATTCGTCCGTTCGCGGGCGAGACCGCGATGTTCATCCCCCCCGGCTATCGCTTCCGGGCGGTGGACGCGCTGATGACCAATTTCCACCTGCCGCGCTCGACCCTGTTCATGCTGGTCGCAGCCTTTTGCGGTCTCGACGTGATGCGGCAGGCCTATGCGCACGGGATCGCGGCGGGTTACCGGTTCTATTCCTACGGGGATGCCTGCCTGCTGTTCCGCGCGTAAACCAGGATTTCCGCCGCTTCGATTCCCTCGATCCTCGATGAGCGCCGGTGCCCGCGCTCGCCCAACCTGCGGCCGAGCAGGGTATAAGATTCTTCGCCTCAGACCGTTCGATGCCGATGCCCGATGCCTTCCAGTTTCGCTTAGCTGCCACCGACGGCGCCGCCCGCTGCGGCGAGATCACCACGCCCCATGGCCCGGTGGCGACGCCTGCCTTCATGCCGGTCGGCACCCAGGCCACCGTCAAAGGCATGCTGCCGCAGGCGGTGCGCGCCGCCGGCGCCGACATCGTTCTGGGCAATACCTATCATCTGATGCTGCGCCCCGGCGCCGAGCGCATCGCCGCGCTGGGGGGCTTGCACAAATTCATGCACTGGCCGCACGCGATCCTCACCGATTCCGGCGGCTTTCAGGTCATGTCGCTTGCCGGCCTGCGCAAGGTCGAGGAACGGGCGGTGACCTTCCGCTCCCACCTGGACGGCGCCATGGTCGAGCTTACACCCGAGCGTGCGATCGAGGTTCAGGCGCTGCTCGGCTCCGACATCGCCATGCAGCTCGACGAATGCATCGCCCTGCCGGCGCCGCGTGCCGATCTCGAGCGCGCCATGCGATTGTCGTTGCACTGGGCGGAGCGCTCGAAACGCGCTTTCGCGGGGGTGCCGGGTGCTTTGTTCGGCATCGTCCAGGGCGGCGACGATCCCAGGCTGCGCCTGGAAAGTCTCTCCGCGCTCATCGATATGGACTTTCATGGCTATGCGATCGGCGGGCTTGCGGTCGGCGAGGCGCCTGCGGTGATGCGCAAGACGATCGAAGGCATTGCTCCGGCGCTGCCCGTGGATCGACCCCATTACCTGATGGGCGTCGGAACCCCCGTGGACCTCATCGAGGCGGTGGCGTGCGGTATGGACATGTTCGACTGCGTGCTCCCGACCCGTAACGGCCGGCACGGTCTTGCCTTCACGCGCCGGGGGCCGATCAGCCTGAAGAACGCGCGGCATGCCGAGGATCCGCGTCCGCTGGATGAGGCAAGCCCATGCCCGGCGGCGCGGGACTATTCGCGCGCCTATCTCCACCACCTGGTCAAGGCCGGCGAGATGCTCGGCGCCATCCTGCTGACGATGGTCAATCTTTCCTACTATCAGGAGCTGATGGCTGGTCAATCTTTCCTACTATCAGGAGCTGATGGCGGGGGCGCGCGCGGCGATCACGGGGGGCCGATTCGAGGACTTCCGGCACCAGACCAACGCCATGTGGGCGCAAGGCGACGTTCCGCCGCGGTAAAACGCATCTATTCGGTCGCATGATCTTTATCCGAAAAGTCTGCAACTTTTCGGGACCATGCTCTAAAATACAGTTGTCGGAGGTCTCGACGGCTGCGTCGCGGCGACGCAAAATGCTCTATTATCGAAGCATGATCTTTTCCGAAAACCGGTCCACCCCCGCTTTCGCGAGGGCAGGCTTTTCGGGATCATGCTTTTAGAATCTTGCAATGACGGCGTCACAACCGCCGCCCTTCTTTCGAGGACTGGCATGGCCATCAGCCTGAAGGTCAACGGCGTCGTTCATTCGGTTACGGCCGAGCCCGATACGCCCTTGCTCTATGTGCTGCGCAACGATCTGGCGCTCAACGGCGCCAAGTTCGGCTGCGGGCTCGAGCAGTGCGGCGCCTGCACCGTCCTGGTCGACGGCGTGCCGACGCGATCATGCGTGCGGGCCATCCAGGATATCGGCCAGCAGGAGGTCACCACCATCGAAGGTCTCGGCAGCATCGACAGGCCGCATCCGCTGCAAAAGGCGTTCATCGACGAGCAGGCGGCGCAATGCGGCTATTGCATCAACGGTATGATCATGACGGCCAAGGAATTGCTCGATCGCATTCCGCATCCGACCGAAGCCGACGTGCGGGCAACCTTGGCGCCGAATCTCTGCCGCTGCGGCACGCACAATCGCATCATCCGCGCGGTCATGCGGGCGGCGCAGGCGAACGGGAAGACCTGACCATGAACGCTCCCAACCTCTCTCGGCGTGAATTCGCGGCCGCGCTCGGCGGCATCGTGATTTGTTTCAGCCTGGCGCCGCGCCTCGCGCTGGGCCAGCAGGCGAGCCTGCCGGGAAGCCTCAATGGCAATCGCATGCTCGATGCCTGGCTGCGCCTTGACCGGGATGGCACCGCGACCGTGTTCACCGGCAAGGTCGAGCTCGGCCAGGGCATCGTCACCGCGCTGGCCCAAATCGCGGCCGAGGAGCTCGACCTGCCGCTCGAGCGCATCAAGATGATCTCCGGCGACACCGGCCAGACCCCCAACGAGGGACAGACGGCGGGCAGCCAATCGATCGAGGCGAGCGGGACCGCGCTGCGGATGGCGGGCGCCGAGGCGCGTGCGATCCTCATCGATCTCGCCGCCAAGCGGCACGGGGTCGCGGCCGACACGCTGACCGTGAGCGACGGCGTCATTGCCGGCCGCGACGGCCGCAAGGTCGGCTATGGGGAGCTTGCCGGCGAGGTCGATCTGCATCGCGAGGCCACCGCCAAGGTGGCGCCCAAGCCGCCGGCCGAGCACAAGATCGTGGGCAAGGCGATCCCGCGCCGTGACATTCCGGCCAAGGTGACGGGCGGTGCCGCCTATGTGCAGGACGTCCGTCTGCCCGGCATGCTGCACGGCCGGGTGGTGCGTCCGCCGCGTTACGGCGCCAAGCTCGAGAGCTTCGACCAGGCGGCCGTGCGGGCACTGCCCGGCGTCACCGCGCTCGTGCGCGACGGCAGCTTCCTCGGCGTCGTCGCCGAGCGCGAGGAGCAGGCCATCAAGGCACGCGATGCGCTCAAGAGGTCAGCCCGCTGGTCCGGCGGCGCCGAGCTGCCCGACCCGGCGAAAATCTACGAGCACCTGCTGTCGCTGGCGATGGATGACAAGGTCATCAGCGACAAGCAGTCGCCGCTCCCGGACGGCGCCAAGCGCATCGAGGCCACCTATCACCGGCCCTACATGGCTCATGCCTCGATCGGACCATCCTGCGCGCTCGCCCAGGTCCAGGACGGCAAGGTAACGATCTGGACCCATAGCCAGGGCGTGTTTCCACTGCGCGCCACCATGGCCAAGGCGCTCGACCTGCCGGCCTCCGCCATCCGCTGCATCCATGCCGAGGGCTCCGGCTGCTATGGCCACAACGCCGCCGACGACGTCGCCCTCGACGCGGCCTTGCTGGCCCGCGCGGCGGCCGGGCGGCCGGTGCGCGTGCAATGGATGCGCGACGACGAATTCATGTGGGAGCCCTACGGCGCCGCCATGGTGATGCGCGCGCGCGCCGCGCTCAAGGACGGCCGCATCGTCGATTGGAACTACGATGTGTGGAGCAACACCCACAACATGCGGCCGGGCGATCCGGACGGCGTCAATCTGCTGGCGAGCTTGTATCTGGAAAAGCCGAAGCAGCCTGGCCCGCCGCGCGCGCTGGCGCAGCCCGCGGGCGGCGGCGATCGCAATGCGATCCCGCTCTACGACCTGCCGCGTTCGCGCATCACCAGCCACCTGATCAAGGACATGCCGCTGCGGGTGTCGGCGCTGCGCACGCTCGGCGCCTACGCCAACGTGTTCGCGATCGAATCGTTCATGGACGAGCTGGCGGAGGCGGCGCAGGCCGATCCGGTGGAGTTCCGCCTCGCTCACCTCAAGGATCCGCGCGCCAAGGCGGTGATCGAAGCGGCGGCCAAGGCCGCCGACTGGAAGCCGGGCCGCAAAGGCGCCGGTACGAGCGGGCGCGGCATCGCGTTTGCGAAATACAAGACGCTGGCCACCTATGTGGCGGTCATCGTCGATCTCGAGCTTGATCGCGCGAGCGGCCAGATCAAGTTGCCGCGCGCCTTCGCGGCGGTCGATTCCGGACAGATCATCAATCCAGACGGTCTCACCAACCAGATCGAGGGCGGTATCGTGCAGTCCACGAGCTGGACGCTGCATGAGCAGGTGCGGTTCGACAAGACCGGCATCCTGTCCCAGAATTGGGACAGCTACCCGATCCTGACCATGACCGAAGCGCCCAGCGTCACGACCGTGCTCATCGACCGGCCGAGCGAGCACCCGCTGGGCGCCGGCGAGGCGGCGCAAGGGCCGACGGCGGCCGCGATTGCCAACGCCTTCACGGCCGCCACCGGAAAGCGCATCCGCGAGCTGCCGTTGCATCCCGAGCGGGTCAAGGCGGCGCTGGGTTAGGGGCACCCGCTACAACTCTGATACAACACCGAGGCCTCGACGTGACGCCTTTACGGCTTGCCCCCGACGTGAAATTGTCGGGACTCGACATCCGAGCGGCCAATCGCTCGCAAAAATGACAAATGACAGCAGGGAGAACTGGTCCATGATCCTTGACCACTTCATCAGCCGCCGTGCCGTCGCCGGCGCGGCGCTCGCCGGCGCGCGAGGCGCGCGCGATCGCGGGACTGCCGCCGCTTTAGTGGCGTCGCAGATGTAGCCCGGATGGAGCCATAAGCGCGTTTACGCGCGTCTTCGACGCGCTATGGCGAAATCCGGGAACGCCGCACCCGCATTGCGCTTCGCTCCATGCGGGCTACGGTGCCTAGACCAAAGAGGGAGATTGTCATGCCAGGTCCTCGACTGCCGACGGCTGCGGCTGTCGTCGCCGCGCTTGCGTTCCTCCATCCCGCCGCCGCCCAGCAGATGCAGAAGATCGGCGCGCCGCCCGAAGCCATGAACATGCGCCTGGTCGGCTACAACGAGTTGCAGGCGCGCAGCGCCTATCAACCGATCATCGTGCATCAAGGCGATCGTTACATCGCCTATATCGGCCATCACGGCGGCAGCCCCGACGTTCCCAAGCCGATCAATCCGCAGACCGGCGAGCCGGAATTCAACGGCACCTCGATCGTCGACGTCACCGATCCGGCTCATCCGAAATATCTCAAGCATATCGCGGGCACGGCCGGCTCCGGCGAAGGCGGCGGCGCCCAGATGGCGCGCGTCTGCTCCGGTGCGACGCTGCCGAGAGCCGATCGCGGCAAGTTCTATTTGCTGCGCACCTTGGGCACCCGAGGGCACGAAATCTGGGATGTCACCGATCCCGGGAAGCCGGCGCTGCTGGCGAGCATCGGCGGCAACTATAAGGATACGCACAAGAGCTGGTGGGAGTGCGAGAGCGGCATTGCCTATATCGTCTCCGCGGTGCCGGGATGGCGCACCAATCGGATGACCGAGGTCTACGATCTCGGCGATCCGGCGAGGCCTATGAAGATTCGCGACTTCGGCCTGCCCGGCCAGGAGCCCGGCTCGAGCGGGCCGGTGCCGACCGAGGTGCATGGTCCGATCGCGCTGCCGCAGAACAACCGCATCTATTTCGGCTACGGCAGCAGCAAGGGCGGCATCCTGCAGATCGTCGACCGCGACAAGCTCCTGAAAGGGCCGAAGGAGCCGACGCCCGAGAACCTGCGCTATCCGGAGATCGCGCGGCTCGAGATTTCGCCGCTGGTCGGCGCCCATACGGCCTTCCCGATGCCGCAGATGCCGATCGCCGAATTTGCCAAGGACGGCTATTCGACGCGCGACTTCGTCATGATCGTGAACGAGGCAACGCAAAACGAATGCAAGCCGCAAGGTCGCGAGATGGTCTGGTTCGCCGACGTCACCATCGAGGCCCATCCCACGATCGTGTCCAACTTCATGGTGCGCGAAGCGAGCGGCGATTTCTGCTCGCGGGGAGGGCGCTTCGGCGCGCACTCCTCGAACGAGAGCATGGCGCCGGTGTTCTACAAGAAGCTCGCCTTCGTCACCTTCTTCAATGCCGGCGTGCGCGCGATCGACGTGCGCGACCCCTATGCGCCCAAGGAGGTCGGCTATTTCATCCCGGCGATCACGGAAGCGACCGACAAGCGCTGCATCAGGGTCGACGGCCAGCCGAAGTGCAAGGTCGCGATCCAGACCAACAACGTGGAGACCGACGACCGCGGCTACATCTACATCGTGGATCGCGCCAATACGGGGTTGCACATACTCGAGCTGACCGGCGAGCCGCGCGCGATCGCCGGGCTGCGGCCGCAGTAGCGATAGGAGACGACATGAAGCTCAGGCCCAGCACGTCGGGAACGTTCGCGATCGCCCCGACGCCGTTCCATGACGATGGCCGCATCGACGCAGCCTCGATCGAGCGGATGACGGACTTCTACCTGGAGACCGGCTGCACCGGCATCACCGTCCTCGGCATCATGGGAGAGGCGCCCAAGCTCGAACCGCAGGAGGCCCTCGATGTCGCCTGCCGCATGATCAAGCGGGCCGCAGGCGCCCCCATCATCGTCGGCATTTCGGCGCCCGGCTTTGCCGCCATGCGTTCGCTTGCGCGCGGCGTCATGGAAGCGGGCGCCGCCGGCGTGATGATCGCGCCGGTTCCATCGCTGCGAACCGACGATCAGATCGTCGGATATTTCCGCCAGGCGGTCGAAGCGATCGGCGCCGATATCCCATGGGTCTTGCAGGACTATCCGCTGACCCTGACGGTGCAGATGACGCCCGGGGTCATTCGGGCGATCATTGCCGACAATCCGTCCTGCCAGATGCTCAAGCACGAGGACTGGCCCGGGCTCGAGAAGATCACGGCGCTGCGCGGCTTCCAAACAGACGGCTCGATGCGGCCGGTGTCCATCCTGACCGGCAATGGCGGCCTCTTTCTCGACTTCGAGATGGAGCGCGGGGCGGACGGGGCGATGACGGGCTACGCGTTCCCGGACATGCTGGTCGACGTGGTGCGGCTTTCGCAGGAAGGCCGCCGCGACGCCGCGCACGATCTGTTCGACGCGCACCTTCCGCTCCTGCGTTACGAGCAGCAACAAGGCGTCGGCCTGGCGGTGCGCAAATACGTGATGATGCGACGCGGCGTCATCGCCTCCGATGCGCAACGCAAGCCCGGCTCGAGCCTGAGCGGCACGGCCAGGAACGAGGTCGACTATCTGCTGGCGCGGCTCGC
>WNFJ01068960.1_pt3 | contig 19007 bp, 13 predicted proteins | sample 5400461 | NCBI WGS metagenome assembly WNFJ01 (sample SAMN13153349, study PRJNA577476) | soil metagenome | isolation source: 115 cm saprolite on Douglas fir-dominated hillslope | place: USA:California | collected 2013-09-17
CACCTCCGGCCCTGAACCTTAAGCCTCGGTAGCTCAGTGGATAGAGCGAGTGCCTCCTAAGCGCTAGGTCGCCGGTTCGATTCCGGCCCGGGGCACCATACAAAAACCGCTCGCGGCATGTGACTGTGATTGTCTGAAGTAGAGTTCGCCCCATTGCCTCGGGAACGCTCCGATACTTCAGCAATGCGGCAACGCAGCATTCGCCGAATGCCATGGCATGAGTCCGCGGCTAAGTGATTACCGAGGTCCTTGCGTGGAGTGTGACGTGGGCGCGGGAAGCGCTTCATTTCATGGGCGTGTAATGCACCCGCGAGAAGTGTCGCATGGAAAGGCTGAGCCAGAAAATGGAACTTATGGAGCTTAGTGTGTTGCTGATCGAAGATTCCGAGCCGGACTCGGAGTTGGCGATCAGGCGATTGGACGCGGCAGGATTCAAATGCAGCTATCGCCGCGTGATCAACGAGCAGGAAATGCGAAGCGCGCTGAAAGAGCGGCTGCCGGATCTCATCCTGTCGGATTTCAGTTTGCCCGGATTCGGTGGGATGACCGCTCTTGCCGTTGCGCGCGTCGAGGCGCCCGATGTTCCCTTCATTTTTCTATCCGGGACCATCGGCGAAGAGGTCGCCATCGAAGCGTTGAAGTGTGGGGCGATCGATTACGTCCTGAAAAGCAATCTGATGAGGCTGGTGCCCGCCGTGAAGCGCGCGCTCGCGGACGCTGAACTGCGCCGCACCAGCCAACTCGCCGAGCGGCAGGTGGCCCGGCTGACCGGGGTTCTGCAGATGCTCTCGGGAATCAACGCGGCTCTCCTGCGTATACAAAACCGCGACGAGCTGTTGAATGAGACATGCCGGCTGGCGCACCGCATAGGCGGATACGCGATCTCGATGGTGGCGCTGATCAATCCGGCGACTCGCATGGCACGCCCGATCGGATGGGCGGGCTACGAGTTTCTTGCCCAGCCCGATCGCGAGTTTCCCGTAGCGGATCACGAGGCTGCGGACACGAGTCTCATGGGGCGCGTCATCCGCACGGGCCAGGCCGACCTCTGCGAGGATATCGATCGGCCCCCGTTTGTCATCGAGGGAAGGGATACGCTCATCGCTGCGGGCGTCCGATCACTGGCCTGTCTGCCGTTGCGGATCGACGGCACCCCGGTTGGCGCATTCCTTTGCGGCACGACGACTACCGGCGTCATCGGTCAGGAGGAATTACTGCTGCTCGAGGAAGTCGCCGCCAATCTGTCGTTTGCGCTTCAGTACCTGGATAAGCAGGATGCGGTGCGGTTTCTGTCGTATTTCGAGCCGTTGACGGGTCTTGCCAAGCGGGCGCTTTTTTGCGAACGCTTGAGCCGCCTGCTGGTACGCGGGACAGAGAGCTTGCCGAGGCTCGCGGTGGGGGTATTCGACATCGAACATCTGAGCGTCATCAATGACTCCTTTGGCCGCCACACGGGCGATCGGCTGCTGCAGTGTGTGGCGGACCGGCTGAAGGGACATTTTCCCGACACGGAGCAGGTTGCGCACCTCGGCGGCGGGACCTTCGTCAGCATGCGAGCCTTGCCCGAGCGCGCGGCGGATGAAGATCGAACTCTGCATCGCGACTTCGCGCGGCTATTCGATCGGCCGTTCAGCGTCGACGGACACGAGATTGTCGCAAAAATAAAAACCGGGCTCGCCTGCCATCCGGAGGATGGACGAGAACCCAACGAACTCGTGCAAAACGCCGAAGCCGCCCTCAAAGAGGCGAAGGCGTCGAGCGAGCCATACCTGCATCACCGGATCGACATGAACTCGGGGCTTGCGCGGCGCGTGGGGATGGAACACCGGTTGCGCACGGCGCTCGACTACGAAGAGTTCGTGCTGCATTACCAGCCGAAAATTGCGCTGCGCACGGGCAAAATTGCCAGCGCCGAGGCGTTGCTGCGCTGGCAGGATCCGGAAGGCGGACTGATCGCGCCGGGAATATTCCTGCCGCTGCTCGAATCCGCCGGACTCATGGCGGCGACCGGCGCCTGGGTTCTGCGGCAAGCAGCGTCTGATTGCCGCGAATGGCGCCGCATGGGCTTGCCTCCCGTCAGAATCGCCGTGAACATCTCTCCCCCGGAGTTGAGGCGCCGCAATGCCGCACGCGAGATCCTCGACTGCATCGGCGATCTGGCCGGCGATTCCGATTGGGGCATCGATATCGAGGTCACCGAAGGCGCGCTGGCCGGCGATTCCTCAGCGTGCGTCCATGAGCTCAGATTGCTGCGCGCCGCGGGTGTACGCACTGCGATCGATGATTTCGGAACGGGTTTTTCCTCGCTGGGCCGCCTGTCCGAGCTGCCGATCGATACTCTGAAGATCGATCGCACGTTCACCGACCGTCTGCCCGCCGACCGCAAGAGCTGTACGCTGGTCTCGACGATCATCGGCTTGGCGCACGCATTCGACATGACCACGGTCGCCGAGGGCGTGGAGACTCAGGCACAGCTCGACTATCTCACCCGTGCAGGCTGCGACGAGTCGCAGGGCTATTTGCACAGCCGGCCTGTAGCGAAGGCGGAATTCGAGCGCTTGCTGGGCGTTTCGCGCCCCGCGCCGGGCGATGCCGCCGCACCCATTGCCTACATCGATGCCGGCACTCCCGCTTCACGAACCCGGCGCGCTTGATGCGTGGTGCTCATTGGCTCGCGACGAAGCTGGGGATGATGCCGGGCACGAGATACTGCTGAACGATGACGATGACGACCAGCACCAAGGTCAGCACGATGCTGTGAACGAAGGTGCGCGCCAGCACCGCTCCCTCTTTGCCCTTCAAGTCCGTGACGCATACCCCGGTGGCGATGTTCTGCGGCGAGATCATCTTGCCGAGCACACCCCCGGAAGAGTTGGTGGCGGCGAACAGCAGTGGATTGAGCTGCAGTTGCCGAGCGGCGACGACTTGTAAATTGCCGAACAGCGCGTTGCCGGAGGTATCGCTGCCGGACAGGAACACCGCAATCCATCCCAGGAAGGGCGAAAACAAGATGAAGGCGTGCCCGGTCGACGCGACCGCCAACCCAAGGGTATAGGCGAGACCGGAGTAGTTCATCACATAGGCGAGTCCGACGATGAACATGACGGTGATGACCGCCTGCCAGATCTGGCGGATCGTACGGACGACGCATCGAAAAAGCTCGACGGGCGGCAGTCTGACCAGCAATGCCGTGATGAGCGCCGCCAGCAGGATCGCGGTTCCGGTTCCGAGCGGCTGGAAGGTCCAGACCGCGGCATACGGCTTATCGTGGTACAGAGTGATTGATACCGCCTTGTCCAACCCCGGCCAATGAATCGCGAGTTGACCGACGGCGGCAACCTTCTTGTAGGTCCACAGAATCACGGTGACCGTCACTATCACCCAGGGCATCCATCCCTGCCAGGCAGGAACCGGGCGGGAGTCGGCGGTGGGCGTCGCCGGCGGTGAATGCGAGATGGCAAATTCGGCATCTGCGGCCGGGCGCCAGACTTGCAGAAATAGCAAGGTCGCGACCAGCGATCCGAGCGCCGCGAACACGTCGGTCAGGGTGTAATCGAGATAGTTTGACGCGCCGAATTGCGCCAGACCGAAGCTTAGGCCTGCGACCAGCAATATGGGCCAGAGGGCGCGGATGGAGCGCCATCCACCGTAGAGCGCCATGACATAGAACGGCAGCAAGCCCGCCATGAACGGCAGCTGACGACCGATCATTGCCGCCAACGCCGGCGCCGGCAGTCCGGTCACCGCCGCCAAGACGGTGACGGGCGTACCGAGCGCACCGAAAGCGACCGGAGTGGTATTGAAAATCAGCACGAACACCAGCGCCTCGAGCGCCGGAAAACCGCACATGATGAGCAGGGAAGCGGTGATGGCAACCGGTGCGCCGAATCCGGCAACACCTTCGAGCAGCGCGCCGAAGCAAAAACCGATGGCGATCAACACCACGCGCCGGTCATTCGGCAAGTGCGTGATCAGCCACTCGCGAAATGCGTCGAAACGGCCCGATGCGACGGCGACGTTGTAGAGCAGCAGCGCATTGATGACGATCCACATCACCGGCCAGAGCGCAAATACCATGCCATTGATGGCTGAGGCGAATGCCGTGCCCACCGGCATGCGCCAGACGGTGACGGCGATCAACAATCCGACTGCGAGCCCCGCCAAGGCAGCCTGCCATGCCGGCCGCTTGAGTATTCCCAGCAGGATGAGAACGGTTGCGATGGGCAGTATCGCGACCAGGAAAGACAGCAGCAGGCTGTCCCCGACCGGCGTCAACAACTGGTGAAACATGTGTACTTCCTGTTTGCGGTCTTTCGCCGCCGTTTTGCTTTTGGCGAATCCTACTCCAGTGCCGCCGATTCTGTCATTGCCGAGGTGGGGCCGGGAGTGATGCATAATACGGAGATGAACACCTCACTGGGGGCCGACGCGCCGCGCGCCGCAGCGCGGACGGAAACCTCGCGCGATGAGCGCCAGGCGGACGTGGTGGCCGCGCTCACCGCGGTTTTGCCGCGCGCCGCAATCCTGTGTCGCCATGAAGACACCGCGCCCTATGAGTGCGATGCGCTGACGGCCTACCGCGCCTCGCCCCTGGCCGTGGTGCTTCCGGAAACCGAAACGCAGGTCGCGGCGGCCCTCAAGATCTGTCATCGGATGCGGGTGCCCGTCATTGCCCGCGGGGCGGGCACGGGCTTGTCCGGCGGCGCCACGCCGCACCATGGGGGCGTTGTTTTGTCGCTCGCCAAGTTCAACAGAATCCTCAAGATCGATGCGGGAACGTGCACGGCCGTCGTACAATGCGGGGTGCGCAATCTGGCCATCAGCGAGGCCGCGGCTCCCTACGGCTTGTACTACGCCCCCGACCCCAGCAGTCAGATCGCGTGCACCATCGGCGGCAACGTGGCTGAAAACTCCGGCGGCGTGCACTGCCTCAAATACGGTCTGACTCTGCACAATGTGCAGCGGGTGCGCGGCTTCATGGTGGACGGAGAACCGGTGGAGTTCGGTTCGGGAGGCTTGGATGCGGCGGGCCTCGATCTGCTGTCGGTAGTCGTGGGCAGCGAGGGCATGCTGGCGGTTACCACCGAGGTTACCGTGAAGCTTACTCCCAAACCGCAGCTGGCCCGCTGCATCATGGCGAGCTTCGGCGACATCGAATCGGCCGGCGCCGCCGTGGCCAGCGTGATCGCGCACGGCATCATACCTGCGGGCCTCGAGCTCATGGACAAGGCCATGACTGCCGCGGTGGAAGCCTTCGTGCACGCCGACTACGACCTCGATGCCGCCGCCATTCTGTTGTGCGAAAGTGACGGCACGCCCGAGGAAGTGGCCGAGGAGATTGTTCGAATGGAGGAGGTGCTGGTCGCCGCCGGGGCATCGCGAATCGAAGTCAGCATCGATGAAGCGCAGCGTCTCAAGTTTTGGAGCGGCCGCAAGAACGCTTTTCCGGCGTCGGGAGGCATCAGCCCCGACTACATGTGCATGGATTCCACCATACCCCGGAGGCGGCTGGCGGAGATGCTGCGCGCGATCGAGCAAATGCAGGGCAAGTACGGCCTGCGTTGCGTCAATGTCTTTCATGCCGGCGACGGCAATCTGCATCCGTTGATCTTGTTTGACGCGGAAGACCCGGAGGAGATGCGCCGCTGCGAGCTGTTTGGCGCCGATATCCTGGAAACCAGCGTGCGGCTGGGAGGCACCGTCACCGGCGAGCATGGAGTCGGTGTCGAGAAGTTGAACTCCATGTGCGTGCAGTTCTCACCGCTCGAGCGCGCGCAGTTTCAGGCGGTGAAGCGTGCCTTCGATCCGCTCGAGTTGCTGAATCCGGGAAAGGTGATCCCGACCCTGCGTCGGTGTGCCGAGTACGGGAAGATGCACGTACACCGCGGCATGCTGCCGTTTCCGAACTTGCCGAGGTTTTGATGGATCAGCGCGATCCGGTGCTCGTACGTTTGATCGACCAGGTCGAACGCGCGCGGTCGCATCAAGCGCCGGTGGACATCCGCGGCGGAGGCACCAAGGCTTTTTACGGCGGACTGCCCAAAGGCGAACCGCTGGACGTGACCGGCCTTTCGGGCATCAGTTCCTACGAGCCCACCGAATTGGTGGTGACGGTGCGCGCGGGTAGTCTGCTCTCCGAGCTGGAGGCCGCACTCGACGAGCAGGGCCAATGCCTGCCGTTCGAGCCGCCGCGTTTTTCTCCCGGCGGCACGGTCGGGGGAATGGTGGCGGCGGGTCTGTCGGGACCGGCACGCGCGAGCGTCGGAACGGTGCGCGATCATGTATTGGGCGTGACCATGCTCAGCGGCCGCGGCGAGGTTCTGACCTTCGGCGGTCAGGTGGCCAAGAATGTCGCCGGCTACGATGTGTCGCGGCTCGTGGTGGGGTCCTTGGGAATCCTGGGGGTCATCTGCGAGGTGTCGCTCAAAGTGCTGCCGATGCATCGGGCCACCGCGACGCTGTGCTTCGATTGGGACGAGAATCAGGCCCTCGAGCAACTCAACCTCTGGGCCTCGCAGCCGTTGGCCGTGAATGCCAGCGCCTGGCACGACGGGCGGCTGCACGTGCGCCTCGCCGGCGCGGCCGCTGCGCTGAGCGCGGCCTGCGACAAGATGGGCGGCGCCGCGGTCGCTCCCGATGCCGCACTGTCCTGGTGGCGGAGCCTGCGCGATCAGAGCGGCGATTTCTTTTCGCTGAGCGACGCGGACCTGGCTCGCGGCGACTGTCTCTGGCGGCTGTCCGTGCCGGCCACCGCCGCGCCCGTCAGATTGCCCGGCCGCCAGTTCATCGAGTGGCATGGAGCAGAGCGCTGGTGGCGCACCACCGTGGAGCCCCGAGAGGTGCGCGCGGCCGCGGCGCTCGCGGGTGGACACGCCACGCTGATCCGGGGCGCCGACAGGTCCGCCGGAGTGTTCACGCCTCTCAGCGATGTTCTGATGCGGATTCACCATGAATTGAAACAGGCCTTCGATCCCGAGTGCGTGTTCAATCCCGGGCGTATGTACGCCGAGCTGTAACGCTGCCATGCAAACGCATTTGAGTCCCGAATTCGCGGACACTCCGGACGGCGAAGAGGCGCAGGCCATCATCCGCAAATGCGTGCATTGCGGGTTCTGCAACGCGACCTGCCCGACGTATCAATTGCTGGGCGATGAGCTCGATGGGCCGCGCGGACGAATATATTTGATGAAGCAAGTGCTCGAGGGCGGGGAAGTCACGCGCAGCACGCAGCGACATCTGGATCGCTGCCTGACCTGTCTGAATTGCCAGACCACGTGTCCGAGCGGCGTCGAGTACGGGCATCTGGTGGATATCGGCCGAAAGATCGTGGATGCGCGGGTGGAGCGCCCGGCGCCGGAGCGGACGGTGCGCTGGCTGCTCCGGGAGGGACTCACGTCGCCGCTGTTTGCGCCGGCGCTGCGGGTGGGCCGCGCGGTGCGGCCGCTCTTGCCGGCCGTGCTCAGGAATAAGGTGCCGCGGCGTCCCGGAGAGCGCGCAGCGAGCGCTGCGCCGCTCGAGCATCGCCGCAAGGTGTTGATGCTCAGAGGCTGCGTCCAGCCTTCGATGATGCCCAATATCGACATCGCTGCGGCGCGCGTGCTCGATGCAGCCGGCATTCAGGCCGTGTATGCCGGCGGTACCGGCTGCTGCGGCGCCGTGCGCACGCATCTCGGCGACCACCATGGAGGCCTCGACGACATGCGCCGCAACATCGATGCCTGGCTGCCGTCGGTGTCTGCGGGCGGCGCCCAGGCGATCGTGACCTCCGCGTCGGCCTGCAGCCTCGCCATCAAGGAATATGGTCATGCGCTCTCCGGCGACGCGGAGTATGCCGACAAGGCCGCCCGAATCAGCGCGATGGCGTGCGATTTGAGCGAACTGCTTCCGGAGCTCGTGCCCGCGTTGAAGGGCAAACTGCGGCTCGAAGGGCTGACGCGGCTGGCGTTTCACCCGCCCTGTACCCTGCAGCACGGCCAGAAATTGCGCGGCGTCGTCGAAACGCATCTGCGCACGCTGGGGTTCGAGGTCCATGTCGCGAGCGGCGAAAGCCACTGGTGTTGCGGCTCCGCGGGCACCTATTCGATGCTGCAGCCGGATCTTGCCAGGCAATTGCGCGACCGCAAGCTCGAGAATCTCGAGAAGATCGGAGCGCAAGTCATCATATCGGCCAACATGGGCTGCATCCAGCACTTGCAGACGGGAACGCTCACTCCGGTGAAGCACTGGGTAGAAGTGTTGGACCAGGCCCTGCCGGCCTGACCGCCGTATCGGCCGCCGCGAGGAGCAGCTTCGATGTGTCTGGTTCTTGTAGTCTGGCGAGTGCATCCGACGTATCCCTGTCTGGTGGCGGCGAATCGGGATGAATTCCATGCGCGGCCGACGGCCCGCGCCGATTGGTGGCCGGACCGTCCCGAGATTCTCGCGGGACGGGACCTCGAGGCCGGCGGGACCTGGCTCGGGGTCACCCGGACGGGTCGATTCGCCGCGCTCACGAATTACCGCGATCCGGAGCAGCGGCGCCCGGAGGCACCCAGCCGCGGTGCGCTCGTGACTTCCATCCTCGAGTCCGGCGCCTCGGTGGCCGAGGGTTTGGCCTATCTGCGCGGAGTGGGCGCGAACTACAACGGCTTCAACCTGATCTTTTCCGACGGCGAGCGCCTCGGCATCTATGAAAGCGTGCTCGGCTCGGGCCGCGAGCTGGGACCGGGTATTTACGGGCTGTCGAATCACTTGTTGGATACGCCCTGGCCCGAGGTGCACCTCGCCAAGACTCGGCTGGAGGCGGCGCTCCTCGGATTGACCGATACGGCCCCCTTGCTCGATCTGCTGCGGGACGACCGGCCGGCATCGGATGCGGAATTGCCGCGGACCGGCGTGAGTCTGGAGTGGGAGCGGCTGCTCTCGAGCGCCTTTGTGCGCGCGCCGGATTATGGTACGCGCTGCTCCACAATTATTCGCATTGACGCGCGAGGCCGAGCATACTTTGACGAGTGGAGCTGGAACTCCGTCGGGTCGGACATAGGCAGGATCAACCTGCAGTTCGAACTGGGGTGACGTTATGTTCAAGCGAGTGCTGCTCTGTTACGACGGTTCCGAGGTGGGCCGCCGGGCCCTGAAGCGCGGTGCGGAACTTGCGATACTCGTCGGCGCGCAGGTCTACGTGTTGTCCATCATTCCGACCGGAGTTGCCGGTGCCGCGGTGGTCGCCAGTGCCGCCGGCCACGCATGCCTGGTGGATGAGGCGGACGGCTATCGCCAACTGCTGGATGAGTCCATCGATTGGCTGAAGGCGCGCAGGGTCCACGCCGAAGGATATCTGGCGAGCGGCAATATCATCGAGCAGATCGTCGCGTTCTCCCGGCGGTTGGGCGTAGATCTCATCGTGCTAGGGCAGCCCTCGGGCGGTTTTTGGTGGGGTAGTCCGCAGCGTGTGTCATTGGCCGAGCGGGCGAATTGCTGCGTGTTCGTGGCGGTCAATGCGTCTGAGGAACCGAGTTCAAGCGCTGCTTAACGCGGCATCGACGGCACCTGCTAGCTTCACCACGATTTCCTCCAATTCGCCGTCGCTGGCATTGTAGGGCGGGGCGATGATGATGGTGTCGCCCGCCATGCCGTCGGCGTTGCCGGAACAGGGGTAACAAATCAGCCCGTCGGCAAAAGCGCGCGCTCCAATGTCGAAACTCAGCGCCCGATCCGGAGAAAACGGCAACCGGGTCCGGCGGTCGCGAACCAGTTCGATGCCGATGAAAAATCCCCGCCCGCGGACATCGCCGACCTCGTCGAATCTCGACAGGGTGCGGCGAATGGTCTCTTGAAACGTGGCACCGACGGTGCGAACTCGATCGAGCAGGCGATCTCGCTGGACGATGTGCTGCACGGCAAGTCCCGCCGCGCAGGCGGCGGTGTGGCCGGTGAAGGTGTGCCCGGTCATGAACGCACCGTGCTCGGCGTGAATGGGCGCGGCGACGCGTGCGGTGACCAGCGCCGCTCCCAACGGGATGTAGCCGCCGGCCAAACCTTTGGCGATGCACATGATGTCCGGGACCACTCCATCATGCTCCAACGCGCGCCAAGTGCCGCTGCGGCCCGAACCGCACATGACTTCGTCGGCAATCATGAGGACGTCGTACTTGCGGCACACGGCCTGGATGGCTTGCGCATAGCCGTCGGGCGCCGGTACGACGCCGCCGGCCGCACCCACGATGGGTTCGAATACGAATGCGGCAACGGATTGCGGCCCCATGGACACGATGGTGTGCTCGAGCTCCGCGGCAAGATGACCCGCCAGAGCTTCGCCGGATACCCCGTCGGGCATTCGGTAGGCGTTCGCCGCCGAGACGAAGCTTACGTCGAGCAGACTCCCCTCGAAGGCGCGGCGCCGCTCAGCAAAATCCGAAATCGACAGGGCTCCCAAGGTATTGCCGTGCCAAGACCTGCGGCGCGCGATGAACCGGCGCTTGGGCATCAGGCCGCGGGCGGCAAAATGCTGAAGGGCAATCTTCAACGCCGATTCGACGGCTTCCGAACCGCTGCCGGTGTACACGATGTCCTGGAAGCCGCCGCCGCAGAGACGCAGGACCGTCTCGGTCAGGCTCTCGAGCGCCGAGCTCGTGAACAGATATCGATAGGCGTAGGCGATTTCATTCAGCTGCCGCGTGATGGCCGCGTTGACCTCGGGGTGGCCATGGCCCAGGCAGAACACCGCGGGACCGCCCGAGCCGTCGAGATAGCGCCTCCCCGCGGCGTCGAACAAGTAGCTGCCCTGGCCGCGCACGATCCGCGGCAATTCGTCGATTCCGAACCCGCTCGGACGGTTTTTCAATGAGTAAGCTCCCCTGGCAATATGCGAATATATCGCATGGACCAGCCAGTCTCGGCGCCCGATCCGTTGCCGCTACCCAATCGCGAACGAGCCCTTGGAATAATCGCGACGGCGACGCTATTGGCGCTGCTGTACTTTGGCCGGGACGTCTTGGTTCCGATCACTTTGGCGGTCATTCTGAGCCTGTTGATAGCGCCGCTGGTGCGGGTGCTACGGCGCATCGGCTTTGGGCACATTCTGTCCGTGCTGGCGGCCGTGCTCGTGCTGGGCTTCTCATTCGCCGCGGTCGCCGGCGTCATCGGGTCGCAATTGGTCCATATGGCGCAGAGTCTGCCTCGATACCAGCAGACCATCGAGCACAAGCTGAAGACGCTGAATGACGTTACGGTGGGCAAATTCAATGAGCTTACCGGACAGGCCGGGCGCTTCACGAACCGCCGCCCGGCGGCGACCCGGGAGCCGGGAACTCTCGGGGAGTCGGGAGCACCCGAGCGGCAGCCGGTCGCTCTCGAGCCGCCGAGCACCCTGCAGCAGTCCGCGCCCGCCGGCCCGAACAGTCCGATCCCGGTGGAGTTGCATCAACCGCCGCCGAATCCCGTGCAGGTCATCGAAAGGGTACTCGGCTCGATCTGGGTGCCCATCGAGACCGCCGGCATCGTGCTGGTCGTCCTCGTGTTCGTCCTGCTCGAACACGAAACCTTGCGCGACCGCTTCATTCGCATTGCCGGCGGCGCCGACATTCGCTTGACGACGCTTGCGATCAACGATGCGGGGGAACGCCTGTCGCGGTTTTTCGTATCGCAATTTGCGGTCAACTTGGGATTGGGGGTCGCGGTCTGGATCGGGCTCAGCCTCATCGGGCTGCCGCAGCCTCTGCTGTGGGCGGCGCTCGCGGCGGTTCTACGCTTCGTGCCCTATGTCGGGGTATGGATTGCGGCGCTGTGTGCGACGCTGTTGGCGCGGTCGATCCGGGGTGGATGTTGGCCCTGACCACCCTCGGCCTTTTCGCCCTGGTCGAACTGCTCGCGGGTCAGCTGGTCGAGCCGCAATTGTACGGTCACACCACGGGTCTATCGCCGCTTTCGGTGGTGGTTGCTGCGATATTCTGGAGCTGGCTGTGGGGTCCGATCGGCTTGATCGTCTCGACTCCGTTGACTCTTTGTCTGTTGGTTGCCGGAAGGCACATCAAGGCGCTCAGTCTGCTCGATGTCTTGTTGGGGGATACGCAGGCGCTGACCATGCCGGAGCGGTTCTACCAGCGCGCTCTGTCGGCCGATTCGGCCGAGCTCATCGCCAGTGCGCGCGAGTTTCTCAAGCGCAAATCGTTCGCGGCGTATTGCGACCTGGTGCTGATCCCCGCCCTGCACCTGGCAGGCATCGATCTCTTGGCCGGTACCATCAGCGCCGATCAACAGGCCAAACTCCGCAACACCATGGTCGCCGTAATCGCCGCCATCGGCGGCGAGAGTCGAAGACCGCCGCGCCGCTATCGCCAATCCTCGGTTCTCGACAGTTCGGGCGTAGGTCGCGAGCTCCGCCGGCAGCGGGAACAAGTGAGCGGCCGCTGGCAGGGACCGCTCGTCGTGCCTCCGGGGTCCGTCATGATATGCGTGGGCTTGGGATCCAAGGCCGACGAGTTTGCGGCGGAACTCCTGGTGCGCATCCTGCGCGAACAGAAAATGGATGCCCGTCACTTGTCCCTCGACGACCTCCCGGATGCGCCGCCTCCCAATGCCGCCGACGCCGTCTCCATCATTTACGTCGTCAGTGCCTTCCCGAGCGAGGAGCGAGGGCGCAGCGAGGCTACGACGGAGGAAATGCGCCGGCGATTTCCGCATGCGTGCATCGTCGCGGTGTTCCTCCCCGGAATGCTGCTGCAACCCGAGCCCGCGATCGACACCGTACGCGGGGCCGATAAGTCGGCATCGTCTCTGGGTCATGCAGTGCAGATCTGCCTCGACATGCATCGAAAGCCGACTGAACCATGATGGAGCGCCAGGCATGAGACGAAGCGAATGTTGACGCCTGTTGCACGCGCGCCTCTCATCCGTATCCGCTGGCGAATTTTCTCTCTGTTGTTCGGTTTCGGCTTTCTGGCTTATCTACAGCAGAAAAGCATCACAGTGGCCGCCGAGCGCATGATGCCGGATCTCGGTCTCAGCCAGTTTCAGATCAGTTTGATCGAGTGGGCGTTCGTTCTGGGGTACGGGCTGTTCCAAGTCCCCGGCGGCATTTTCGGGCAGCGCCAAGGCGCGCGGCGCACCTTCGTCATCATCGGGCTTGCCGCGTTCCTGGCCACCGTCGCGACCCCGCTGGCGCCGTACTGGCTCACCGGCGTCTCGCTGTTCGTCGCGCTGCTCTCGGCGCAGCTGCTGTTGGGTTGCTCCCAGGGCGCAACGTTTCCCGTCTCCGCCGGTGTGTTCGAGGTATGGTTTCCTCCCCGCAGCTGGGCTTCCGTGCAGGGGCTGCAGACCATGGGATTGTCGCTCGGCGCGGCGCTCACACCGCCGCTCATCGCGAATCTCATGTCCGTGATGGGATGGCAGCGGGCGCTGCTCTGGGCAAGTCTGCCGGCCATCGCGTTGATTTCGATCTGGGCCTGGTATGGGCGCAACTCGCCGCGCGAGCATCCCGCGGTCTCGCCGGCGGAACTCGAGGAGATCGGTACTCTCAGTGCGGCGCCGGTCGATAGCACGATCAGCGCCAGGCAGCTCCTCAACATTCTCAAGAACCGCAATGTGCTGCTGCTTGCGGTTTCCTATCTATGCTTGAATTATTCGTTCTATCTGCTCTCCAATTGGGTCTTTCTGTACCTGGTGCAGGAGCGAAAATTTTCCGTGCTCGAGAGCGGCTGGCTTGCCATCGCGCCGCCCCTGGCCGCGGCCTTAGGCTCGGGTGTCGGTGGATTCGGCGACCGTTGGGGCTACCGCCTCGTGCCGCTGATTGCCATGCCGATCGCCGGCGTATTGCTGTTGGTCTCGGTGGATGCGGCGAATCCCTATTGGGCTGTGGTGGGGCTCGCCGTGTGTTTCGCGGCCGTAGAGCTCAATGAGGGCGCGTATTGGGGCGGGGCCATGACCGTGGGCCGCGGCGACACGATGGCGGTGAGCGGCGTCATGAACACGGGGGGCAATCTCGGCGGCATCATCGGCATCCCGATCGTCGGCTATCTATCGGGCGAGCATTTGTGGCGCACGGCATTCGTCCTCGGCGCGGTATTTTCAGCCGCGTGTGCCATCGCGTGGCTCTGGATCGAGGTCGAGCAGCCAGTGGATGCGGACGCGAATCACGCGGCATGAGCACGCGGTGGCAGTTCTGGATCGATCGGGGCGGCACTTTCACCGACATCGTGGGATGTGCGCCGGACGGCGCACTGCATACCCACAAGCTTTTGTCGGAGAACCCGTCGCAATACCCGGACGCCGCGGTGGAAGGCATCCGGCGGCTGCTCGGGCTGGCGCCGGAAGAGTCGATCCCGGCGCAACGCGTGGCCTGCGTGAAGATGGGGACCACCGTGGCTACCAACGCGCTGCTGGAGCGCAAGGGCGAGCGCACCGTGCTGGTCATCACGCGCGGCTTCCGCGATGCGCTGCGGATCGCGACCCAGGCCAGGCCGCGGCTATTCGACCGGCACATCGTCCTCCCTGAAATGTTGTACGAACGGGTGATCGAGGCGGCGGAGCGGGTGAGCGCCCGCGGCGAGATCGTCGAGTCATTGGACGAATCCGCACTCCGGGCCGGATTGCAAGGCGCGTTCGCGGATGGCTTGCGTTCCTGCGCCATCGTGTTTCTACACGGCTACCGCTACGTCCGGCACGAGCGCGCGGCGGAGGATATCGCAAGGCAAATCGGCTTCACGCAGATCTCGGTGTCGCACCGCGTGAGTCCGCTCATGAAACTGGTACCCCGCGGCGATACCACCGTGGTGGACGCCTATCTGTCGCCGATCCTGCGGCGCTATGTGGATCAGGTCGCCCGCCTGATGCCCGGCGTGCCGCTTTTTTTCATGCAGAGCTCGGGCGGGTTGACCCGCGCGCATCATTTCCAGGGCAAGGACGCGATTCTCTCGGGCCCGGCCGGCGGGATCGTCGGGATGGCGCGCACCGCGCAGGCGGCCGGGCACGCCAAGCTCATCGGCTTCGACATGGGCGGCACCTCCACCGACGTGAGCCACTTTGCGGGGGAGTACGAGCGCGCCTTCGACACGGAAGTGGGCGGAGTGCGGGTTCGCGCGCCCATGATGAGCATTCACAGCATCGCGGCCGGCGGCGGGTCCATCATCCGCTTCGACGGCGCGCGCCTGCGCGTAGGCCCTGAATCCGCGGGAGCAAGTCCCGGACCCGCGAGCTATCGGCGCGCAGGCCCGCTGACCATCACCGACGCCAACGTCTTGCTGGGCCGTATCCAACCGGATTTCTTTCCGCGCGTATTCGGACCTGCGGCCGATGAATCCCTGGATGCCGGCGTCGTCGCACGGCGCTTCGGCGAGTTGGCGGAGCGCATGACGCTTGCCACGGGTAATCCCATCAGTCCCGAACAAGTTGCGGGCGGCGCGCTGCAGATAGCGGTGGGCAGCATGGCCAACGCCGTGAAGCGCATTTCGGTCATGCGCGGCTACGATGTGAGCGACTACACTCTGCAATGCTTCGGCGGCGCGGGCGGCCAGCACGCCTGCCAGGTGGCCGATGCGCTCGGCATGACCCGGGTGGTCATCCATCCGTTGGCCGGCGTGTTGTCCGCCTACGGGATGGGACTCGCCGATCAGAACGTCATTCGAGACGCCGCGATCGAGCGCGAACTGGGCGAACCTGGGTTGCACGAAGCGCGGATGCTCTCCGTGCGCCTGCAGGCCGACGCCGCCGCGGAACTCGAGGCGCAGGGCGTGAGCGTCCAGCGCACCGTTGCCCGTGTCCGCATCCGCTACCACGGAACCGACACCGCCTTGAGCGTAGATCTGCCGCTGCGGAGCTCTCTGCCTGAGGCCGTGGCGTCCATCCGCAAAGACTTTGAACATGGCTATCGCCGCCGATTCGCCTTTCTGATGCCGAGCCAATCGTTGGTGATCGAGTCGGTCTCGGTCGAATGTGTTGCTCCCGGGGTGGACACGCCGGGCGCCGCTACGCCCGTTACCGCGGCGCCGAGCGGGTCCACGCCCGGCGCTTTGACGCCTGCGGCGCCCGGGAGTCCCGCGCCAAGTGAAGAAGCTGCGGCGGATGCGACGGTGCGCATGTACTGTCTCGGCGGCGAAACGCCCGCGGGCTGGCGTGAAGCGCGCCTGTTCCGCGTCGAGGCATTGCGCGCCGGCGCGCACATCGACGGACCGGCCATTCTGGCCGAGCGCAACGCGACCACGGTGGTCGAACCGGGTTGGCGGGCGTCGGTGACGGCTGCGGGCTGCGTCGACCTGCGGCGTGTTCACCCGCGCGCCGCGCGCCATGCGGCGGGCACGCGGGTCGACCCGGTGGTGCTCGAGTTGTTCAACAATGTGTTCATGAACATCGCCGAGCAGATGGGATTGCGCCTGCAGAACACGGCCTACTCGGTGAACATCAAGGAGCGGCTGGATTTCAGCTGCGCCTTATTCGATGCCGAGGGCTCGCTGATCGCCAATGCGCCGCACATGCCGGTGCACCTGGGGTCGATGAGCGAGTCGATCCGCACCGTCATTGCACGCAACCCCGAGATGCGGAGCGGCGATGTGTATGTGTTGAACGACCCCTACAACGGCGGGACCCATCTGCCGGATGTGACGGTGGTGACGCCGGTCTATCTCGATGCGGAAGACACCCGGCCCAGCTTTTTCGTGGCGTCGCGCGGCCATCACGCCGACATCGGCGGCACCACGCCGGGTTCCATGCCGCCATTCTCGACCCGCATCGAGGACGAGGGGGTGTTGATCGACAACTTCAAGCTCATCGAACACGGCGCCCTGCGTGAGGATGCATTGCGCGATTTGCTCGGCAGGGGCCCCCACCCGTCGCGCAACCCGGACCAGAACCTCGCCGACCTGCGTGCGCAAATCGCGGCGAACGAGAAGGGGGTGCTGGAACTCAAGTCCACGGTCGCGCAGCATGGGCGCGATACCGTGCTGGCCTACATGCGGCATGTGCAGGACAACGCCGAAGAGTCGGTGCGCCGCGTCATCACGGCGCTCAAGGATGGAGAGTTCACGCTCCCGTTGGACAATGGGTCGCGGATCAGGGTGAGCGTGCGGGTCGACGCCCGGCAGCGCAGCGCCCGCATCGACTTCAGCGGCACCAGCGCTTCGCTTACGAATAATTTCAATGCACCGCGGGCGATCACCACGGCCGCCGTCCTGTACGTGTTTCGCACCCTCGTGGATGACGACATTCCATTGAATGCCGGATGCCTCAAGCCGCTGCAAATCACTCTGCCCGAGGGGAGTATGCTGAACCCGCGATTCCCGGCTGCCGTGGTCGCAGGCAATGTCGAGACTTCGACCTGCGTCACCAACGCCCTGTTCGGGGCCCTTGGCGTCATGGCGGCGAGCCAATGCACCATGAATAATTTCACGTTCGGCAACGCGCAATACCAGTACTACGAGACCGTCGCCGGCGGCTCCGGCGCGGGTCCTGAATTTGCCGGCACCAGTGTGGTCCAAACGCACATGACCAATTCGCGGCTCACCGATCCGGAGGTGCTGGAGTTTCGCTTCCCGGTGCGCCTGGAGTCCTATGAGATTCGGCCGGGCTCCGGGGGCGCCGGGCGTTGGCGCGGCGGCGACGGTGGAACACGGCGGATTCGTTTTCTGGAAGCGATGACCGCTTCCATCTTGAGCAACGGGCGGCGCCACGGTGCGTTCGGCTTGAACGGCGGCGAGGCCGGCGCCGTCGGCGAGAACTGGATCGAGCGGGCGGACGGGCGGGTGGAGCGGCTTTCGCACCTCGCGGAGGTTGATATGCTGCCGGGCGATGTCTTCATCGTTTCTACACCAGGCGGCGGTGGATATGGCCCGTCCGGATAAGGGCAGTGCCTAGCTCTGATTCAGGCGTTAGATCCGACTCGAATTGGTATGATGTTATCCAATTAACATATTGATATGAAAGAGCTTATATGCCTGACATAGAGATGGTTGAAGTCGGCCCGCGGGACGGGCTGCAAAACGAGTCGGTGTTGTTCACCACGCCGCAGAAGTTGGAGCTCATCGGCCGCGCGCTCGATGCGGGGGTGCGCCGGATCGAAGCGACCAGCTTCGTGAATCCCAAGCTCGTTCCGCAGATGGCCGATGCCGACGCCGTGGCAGCCGGCATGCCGCGCCGTGAGGGCGTGATCTTCATCGGCTTGGTGCTGAACAAGCGCGGAGCGCTGCGCGCCATCGAAGCGGGCATGGATGAGCTCGGCGCAGTGTGTGCGGCGTCCGACGGCTTCGCGGCCCGCAATCAAGGTACGACGTCGGACGCGTCCCTGGCCATGTGCTGCGAGGTGGTGCGTCTCGCGCGCGCTCACGGCCGCCGCGCGCAGATCACTATTTCAACGGCCTTTGGCTGTCCCTTTGACGGCGAGGTGGATCCCTTGCGGGTCGTGGAAATGGCGCGGGCCGCCGCCGCCGTGGGACCCGTGGAGGTCGCGATCGCGGATACCATCGGTGTCGCGAGTCCTGGAGAGGTAGCGTCGCTCGTCGCTCGGGTGGCCGCAGTGATCAAGCCCCTGCCGGTGCGCGTACATTTTCACAACACCCGAAATACAGGCCTCGCCAATGTCTGGGCCGCGGTTCAGGCCGGTGCCAAGATCGTGGACGCGTCCATGGGCGGCATCGGTGGCTGTCCGTTTGCGCCGCGCGCCACCGGCAATGTCCCCACTGAAGACGTGGCCTACATGCTGGAGCGGTCCGGCTATCACACGGGATTGGACCTGGATCGCCTGATCGGCTCCGCGCGATGGCTTGCCGGCGCGATGGGCCGGGATGTTCCGGGCATGCTGAGCAGAGCCGGTGCCTTTCCTAAAAACTTGTCAGAGCCGAGCATGAACTGATCAACTGGGTGGAACGGGAATGGCTGATCAATTTTATACGGACTAAATATTAATTTAAAAACAATAATATACGAGTTTTATCTATTCTTGTTTCTATATGAACATGAGTGAGGGGCGGCGTTGCCGCGAGGGGTAGGCGATGAATGCACAAACCGCGACCGGTGATCTGGAGCCGCTGGTTCTGCAAGAGCGC
>WNFJ01725218.1_pt1 | contig 19005 bp, 18 predicted proteins | sample 5400461 | NCBI WGS metagenome assembly WNFJ01 (sample SAMN13153349, study PRJNA577476) | soil metagenome | isolation source: 115 cm saprolite on Douglas fir-dominated hillslope | place: USA:California | collected 2013-09-17
TCCGCCCGTGGCCCGCACGCTCGCCCGCCTCGGCGCGCGGGTGACCGTGGTCGATGGCCGCGACGACGACGAGCGGCGGCGGCTCGCGGCGGAACTGGAAAGCCTGGGCGTGGCGGTGGCTCTCGGCGATCGGCCGGCTCAGGGCGGCGCGCTGCTCGCTGAAGTGGCCCCCGGGGGGATCGACCTGGTTGTCACGTCCCCTGGCTGGCGGCCGGACGCGCCGCTGCTGGCCGCAGTGGGCGCGGCAGGCATCCCGGTGATCGGCGATGTGGAGTTCGCCTGGCGGCTGCGGCCGGCGTTGCCTGGCGGGGGCAGGCAGGATTGGCTCGCGGTCACCGGGACCAACGGCAAGACCACGACGGTGCGGATGCTCGCCTGCATGCTCACCGCGGCCGGCTACCGGGCGATCGCCGTGGGCAACGTGGGCACGTCGGTGGTGGACGCCGTCACCGCCGCCAGCCCCAGCCCGGTGCTCGCCGTGGAGCTGTCCAGTTTCCAGCTGCACTGGAGCACCACCGTGGCACCCTTCGCGGCGGTTGTGCTCAACCTGGCCGGGCACCACCTCGACTGGCACGGTGACATCGAGTCCTACGCGGCGGACAAGGGCCGCATCTACGCGCCCGGCACGATAGCGGTCTGCAACGCAGACGATGCCCGGACGCGCCAGCTCGCGGCGGCGGCGGCCGCCCCGGCACGCATCGTCGCCTTCCGCCGGGATGCCCCGGGGCCCGGCGAACTCGGTGTGGCCGGCGGTTTCCTGGTGGACCGGGCGTTCGGCGACGGCGTCCGGCTGGCCGCCGTCGACGACGTGCGGCCCGCCGCGCCGCACAACGTCGCCGACGCCCTGGCCGCCGCCGCCCTGGCGAGGGCCTACGGCGCCGCGCCGGACGCGGTCCGCGCCGGCCTGCGGGCGTTCCGGCCGGACCCGCACCGGATCAGCCTGATCGCCCGGGTCGGTGGCGTGGACTACGTCGACGACTCCAAGGCGACCAACCCGCACGCCGCAGCCGCGTCGCTGGCGGCGTATCCGTCGGTGGTCTGGATCGCCGGTGGCCTCTTCAAGGGAGCGGACAGCGATGTCGATGACCTGGTCGGCGTCGCGGCCCCGCGGCTGCGCGGCGTGGTCCTGCTCGGCGTCGACCGGGCCAAGATCCGGCATGCTCTCGCGCGACACGCGCCGGATGTCCCGGTCGTCGAGGCGGCGGGCACCGACACTGGGGTAATGGATCGTGTAGTGGCCGAGGCGGCCAGGCTGGCCGGGCCGGGCGACACGGTGCTGCTCGCCCCCGCCGCCCAGTCGTTCGACATCTTCCGCGACTACCCAGCGCGCGGTGACGCGTTCGCGGCCGCCGTCGCCGGCCTGGCGGGGACGGACCTGGCGGGGACGGAGTGAGCGAGCCGAAGGGGCGCAGCGCCGTCTGGAGCGAGGAACGAGCGAAGGCGGTGCAGTGAAGGGGGAATGGGGGAGCCGCAGCGCCCCCCGCGTGCGGGGGCCAGGGTGGTAAGCGCCGCCGAGCCCTCCCGGGCCGACGGCGCGGGGCGGGGCCGCCAGGGCGCCGGTAACGCGCGGGTGCGGTTCACCGCCACGGCCGGGCTGCTCGACCGGCCGCTCACGTCCTACTACCTGGTCCTCGGCATCACCACGCTGCTGCTCGCGCTTGGCCTGGTCATGGTGCTGTCCACATCGTCGATCACCGGGCTGATCGCAGGCGGGTCGCCATGGTCGGGCTTCCAAAAGCAGGTGCTCGGCGTGGCGCTCGGCCTGCCCTGCATGTGGTTCGCGGCCAGGTCCTCGCCCACCTTCTTCCGGGCCATCGCCTACCCGCTGATCGGGCTGTCCATCCTGGGCATGGTGCTCACCCTCATCCCGGGTGTCGGCGTGACCTCGGGCGGGGCGTCGCGCTGGATCCAGCTCGGCCCGCTCCAGCTCCAGCCGTCCGAGCTGGCTAAGCTCGCCTTCGTCATCTGGGGCGCGGACCTGCTGGCCCGCAAGGAGAAGCTGGGCCAGCTCGATGACTGGCGGCAGCTTCTGATACCCCTGCTGCCCGGCGCCGGGTTCCTGTGCCTGCTTGTGATGCTCGGCGACGACCTCGGCACCACGTTCATGATGCTGGTCATCCTCCTCGCCCTGCTGTGGGTGATCGGCACGCCGGGCCGCCTGTACCTCGGCATGCTCGCGATGATCGGGCTGGTGCTACTTATCCTGATCGTCGTCGCGCCGTACCGGTGGGGGCGGCTGATCGGCTTCCTGAACCCCGCGGGCGGCCCGACCGGCCCGCACATGCAGAGCATCCAGGGCAAATACGCGGTGGGCTCGGGAAGCTGGTTCGGCGTGGGACTCGGCGCCAGCCGGGAAAAGTGGGGCTGGGTGCCGCACGACTACAGCGACTTCATCTTCGCGATCCTCGGCGAGGAGCTGGGCCTGGTCGGCACGCTCTGTGTGTCGTTCCTATACGGCGGCCTCGCTTACGCGGGCCTGCGGATCGCCAGGCGGGTGGAGGATACCTTCATGCGGCTGGCCGCGGCCGGGGCCACCGCCTGGATCGTTCTCCAGGCGATCGTGAACATCGGTGCCGTACTCGGATTGTTGCCGATCACCGGCGTTCCGCTGCCGCTCGTGTCCGAGGGCCTGTCGTCGCTGCTGGTGACCATGGTGGCGCTGGGCATGCTGATGTCGTTCGCCAAGCGTGAGCCCGGCGCCAGCCAGGCCCTTGCCGCTGCGGGCCCCAGCGTGCCGCTTCGCGTCCTAAGCTGGCTTGGCCTGGCCCGGCGAGGATAAGCCGGGCCGGGGCTGGGCCAGCGCCCTCACCGGGTGGGGCCCAGCCCCCTGGGCCGACCGGTCCGTAAGGAGGTGAGGTGGCCATGAGCGTCGTTCTCGCGGGCGGAGGCACCGCGGGCCACATCGAGCCCGCCCTGGCCCTCGCCGACGCGTTGCGGCGCGCTGACCCCCGGACCGAGATCACCTGCCTGGGCACCGAGCGCGGCCTGGAGACCAGGCTGGTGCCACTGCGCGGCTACGAGCTGGCGCTCATCCCCGCTGTCCCGTTGCCCCGCCGCATGACCACGCAGTTGCTGCACGTGCCTGGAAAGCTCAGCACCGCCGTAGGCGCCGCTGCCCGGGTCCTGGACCGGACGCACGCCACAGTGCTCGTCGGATTCGGCGGGTACGTCGCCACGCCCGGCTACCTGGCCGCACGACAGCACCACGTGCCGATCGTGGTGCACGAGGCGAACGCCCGGCCCGGCCTGGCCAACAGGCTCGGTGCGCGGTTCACCCGGCACGTGTTCACCGCCAGCCCACGCACCCGGCTGCCCAATGCCACCTGCATCGGCATCCCGCTGCGGCATGAGATAGCCGCCTTGGACCGGCTGGCCGTCGCGGACAAGGCCCGCGCGCACTTCGGGCTCCGGCCCGACCTGCCTGTTCTCCTGGTGACCGGGGGCTCCCAGGGCGCCCGCTCGCTGAACTACGCGGTGCTGGACGCGGCGGGCTGGATCCGGGCGGCCGGCATCCAGGTGCTGCACATCCTCGGCCCGCGCAGCGACCTCGACGTCCGGATGCCCGCCGCCGGCCCGCCCTACATCACGCTTCCGTACGTGGACAGGATGGATCTCGCGTATGGTGCCGCGGACTTCGCGATCTGCCGGAGCGGGGCGATGACCTGCGCGGAGCTCACCGCGGTGGGGCTGCCCGCCGCGTACGTGCCACTCCCGCACGGCAACGGCGAGCAGCGGCTCAACGCGCTGCCGATCGAGGAGGCCGGGGGCGGGCTGATCGTGCCCGACGCCGAACTGAGCCCGGAGTGGATCCGGGACATGCTGCTGCCCATCCTGCTGGATGCGGAACTGGTGGCCGCGATGTCCGCGGCCGCTTCCTCGATCGGCTCCAGGGACGCGGACTCCTGGCTGGCCCGTGAGGTGATCGCGGTCATGCGGGGCGATAAGTGACAGGGACTCAGCTACGCGGCAGGGGAACGGCATGGGCCTGGTGACTCCGGTGGATCCGGTCAGCCTCGACGAACTGGGCCGGGTGCACTTCACCGGCATCGGCGGTGCGGGCATGTCGGGGATCGCCCGGATCATGCTGGCCAGGGGAGTGGCCGTATCCGGCAGCGACTCGGCCAGCTCGGACATGCTGGCCGGGTTGGCGGCACTCGGCGCGCAGGTGCACGTCGGGCACGCCGCGGCGAACATCGGCGACGCTGACACGCTCGTCGTGTCCACCGCGATCCGGGACAGCAACCCGGAACTGGCCGAGGCCCGCCGCCGTGGGCTGCGGGTGCTGCACCGGGCGGCCGCGCTCGCCTCGGTCATGCTCGGCAAGCGCGGGATCGCCGTCGCCGGCACGCACGGCAAGACCACCTGCACCTCCATGCTCACGACCGTGCTGCGGCACTCGGGCGCTGACCCGTCATACGTCATCGGCGGCATCCTGGCCGGGACCGGGCTGGGCGCCGACGAGGGCGGCGGTGACTTCTTCGTCGCCGAGGCGGACGAGAGCGACGGCTCGTTCCTCATGCTCTCGCCGGAGGCGGCGATCGTCACCTGCGTCGAAGCGGATCACCTGGACAACTATCCCGGCCTGGCGGAGATCGAGGCGGCCTTCGCCGCCTTCACCCGCCGGATCCGCCCCGGCGGCCTGCTGGTGGCGTGTGCCGACGCCCCCGGTGCGGCCGCGCTGGCTGCCCAAGCACGGGCCGCCCACGCACGGGCCGCCGCTGGCGCCCTCCCGGTCCGGGTGCGCACCTACGGCGAATCCGCCGGTGCGGATTACCGGGTCAGCGAGATTGCGACCCGCGGCATGACGGTTCGCCTGGCTGTGACGGGAGCGGCGGCGGATGGTTCGTTTGGTAATGATGGAGTTGTCCGGCTGGACGTCGGGGTGCCCGGGAGGCACAACGCGCTGAACGCGGGCCGAACTCGGCGTCCCCGCCGGGCAGATCGCCGGCGGGCTGGCCGCCTACCGTGGCGCGCTGCGGCGGCTGGAACTCAAAGGCGAGGCCGACGGTGTGCGGGTCCTCGACAGCTACGCTCACCACCCGACCGAGGTGGCGGCCGACCTGCGGGCGGCGCGGGACATCGCCGAGGGAGGGCGGGTCATCGTCGTCTTCCAGCCGCACTTGTTCAGCAGGACGCGGATCTTCGCGGCTGAGCTCGGCGACGCCCTGGGCCTCGCCGACGAGGCGTTCGTGCTCGGCGTGTACGCGGCCCGGGAAGATCCCGAGCCAGGGGTGACCGGCGAACTCGTGTCCTCCCGGGTGCCCGGGGCGCGGGCCCGCTACCTCCCGGACGCGGCCGCCGTGCCCGCTGCGGTGTCCGCGACGGCTAAACCGGGAGATCTCGTGCTCACCATGGGAGCGGGCGACGTCACCACGCTTGGCCCGCTCATCGTGGCGGCGCTGCGTGCCCGGGCCGGGGCAGACGGGTGAGCAGGCAGGTGAGTCAGGCGCCCGGCCAGGCGAGTGGCCAGGCGAGCGGACACGCGCCCGGGCCAGCCAGGCGCCAGGCGAGCGGACAGCGGCACACCCCGTGGCGGGCCGCCTTCTTCGCGCTCGCCATCACCGGGATCGTCGCCGGGGTGGCCTGGGCACTGGTGGGCTCGCGGTTCCTGGTCGTGCGCTCGATCCAGGTCACCGGCACGCACCTGGTGCCGCGGAGCGAGGTGCTGGCCGCGGCCGGCATACCGGACGGACTTCCGCTGATCCGGGTCAACACCGCCGCGGTGGAGGTCCGGATCGAGCGGATCACGCAGATCGAATCCGCCCAGGTGTCCAGGGCGTGGCCAACCGGGGTGACGATCTCGGTGCGCGAGCGCACGCCCGTGCTCGCGGTGGCCAGTGGCCGCGGGTATCAGCTGATCGATAAGTTTGGCGTGGCAGTGGAGCCTGCCAGCCCGCCGCTGCGGCTGCCGCGCTTCGTGTTCCCCCCCGGATCGCAGTCCGCCGGGTCCCAGTCCGCCGGGTCCCAGCCCGCCGGGCCGCAGGTCCTGGCGTCGCTGCGGGGCAGCCCGGCGGTGTACGCGGCGGCGGCCGTTCTGCGCGAACTGCCCGCGAGCCTGGCCAGCAAGGTCACCGAGGTGGCGGCGTCAAGCCCGTCCGATGTGACACTCACGCTTTCCGGCGGGATCACGATCGTGTGGGGCGGCACGGACCGGCCTGCCGCGAAAGCAAAGGAACTCGGCGTGCTGATGCGCATCCGCGCCCGCAGCTATGACGTCAGCGCGCCGGGGACCGCGATGACCGGTGGGTAATCGTCCGCACGCGGAATCCGGGTGATCGCGACACGCCGGCCCAGTTCGCGCGTGGTTAGTTGACCCCGGTGCCGCGCAACCCTACTGTCCGTATCAATCGCCAGGATAACATAACTCTAAATCTCAAGTTGAGAGTGAGGGTTGACTTACTGGGAATCGCGGGAAATGCGCAGCCGACGCTATGGGGGATGTATTTCAGCGGAACACTGACGCGGTAGTTTCCCGAGGTTAACACCCTCGCCGGCCGTAAAAAAGGCGGCCAGGAACACGACAGAGGCAAAACGAGCGGAAAGGGCCCTCCTCGTGGCAGCACCGCAGAACTATTTGGCGGTCATCAAGGTGGTCGGTATCGGCGGGGGTGGCGTCAATGCCGTGAACCGGATGATCGAAGAGGGACTCAAAGGCGTTGAGTTCATCGCGATCAATACGGACGCGCAGGCGCTTCTCATGAGCGATGCCGACGTGAAGCTTGATGTCGGGCGGGAACTGACCCGCGGGCTTGGCGCGGGCGCCAACCCTGAAGTCGGCTCCCGGGCCGCGGAAGACCACCGTGAGGAGATCGAGGAGGTCCTCAAGGGGGCCGACATGGTCTTCGTCACGGCCGGGGAAGGCGGCGGCACCGGCACGGGTGGTGCGCCCATCGTCGCCAACGTGGCCAGGTCGCTCGGCGCACTCACGATTGGCGTGGTCACCAGGCCGTTCGGTTTCGAGGGAAAACGCCGGGCATCCCAGGCTGAACTGGGCATCGAGCGTTTGCGCGCCGAGGTGGATACGCTCATTGTTATCCCGAACGATCGTCTGCTGTCGATCTCCGATCGCCACGTGAGCGTGCTTGACGCGTTCAAGGCCGCCGACCAGGTTCTGCTCTCAGGTGTGCAGGGAATTACCGACCTAATCACGACACCCGGGCTGATCAACCTGGACTTCGCCGACGTGAAATCGGTGATGTCTGGAGCAGGTTCCGCCCTCATGGGAATCGGGTCGTCGCGCGGGGATGATCGTTCCGTTGCGGCCGCCGAGATGGCGATCTCCAGCCCGCTGCTCGAGGCCAGCATCGACGGCGCCCATGGTGTCCTGCTGTCCATCCAGGGTGGCTCCGACCTCGGCCTCTTCGAGATCAACGAGGCCGCTCAACTCGTATCCAACTCGGCGGCACCGGAGGCCAACATCATTTTCGGCGCGGTCATCGATGACGCCCTGGGCGATGAGGTCCGGGTCACGGTTATCGCTGCCGGGTTCGACGAGGGGGGCAGCAGGCGGGTGCGCCCGCAGCGGGTGTCCGTCGGCTACGGGACCAGCGCCGAGGCCGCGGCCCCGGGCTCGGCCGGCGTATCCCACCTCTTCCGGGGCGCCGGTGACGGCAGGGGCGGGGACGACCGCCATGCCAGCGTCGGGGGAGGACGTCTGGCCCTCGATATCTGAGCAGTCGGCGGCCTCGCCGGGGGCAGGCCTGTCCGCCGAGCACGACGCCGGGACGGATGGTGTCCCGCCGCCACGCCCCGAGTCAGGTGCCGCGCCTGCCGCCACCCCCCGGCCGCGCCCGGATGCCGCGGCCGCGGCACGGGTGTTCGACGCGGCGACGACGCGGCGGCGGTCCGTGGTGTTCGAGGAGGACGACGAACTCGACGTTCCCGACTTCCTCAAGTGAGCATGCCGGCTGAGGGACCCGGTGGTTGAGCGGCCGGTGATTGAGGAACCCGGTGGCTGAGGAGCCCGTGGTTGAGGAATCCCGTGCTGCCGCCACCGCGGGCGCTGCGTTCGACTTCGCACCCGGGGTACGCGCTGTGTTCACCGGCCGGTCCGGGGGAGTCAGCCTGCCGCCCTACGACACGCTGAACATGAGCGGCGCGGTAGGTGACGACCCCGCCTCCGTGGCCCGCAACAGGCTCAGCGTGGCGCAGGCCTGCGAGGTTGCGGAGTCCGGACTGACCTGGATGCGGCAGGTGCACGGATCGCATGTCAGCTACGCGGATCACGGCTCGTCAGGCCGGGAGGGCGACGCGATCTTCACCGACGTGCCCGGGCTGGCTCTCGGGGTGCTGGCGGCCGACTGCGCCGGCGTCCTGCTCGCCGACCCGCGGGCCCGGATCGTTGGCGCCGCCCATTCGGGCCGCGAGGGAACGGCTGCGGGAGTGGTGACCGCTCTCGTGGCGGCGATGGCCGGCGCGGGCGCCGTTCCGGCCCGGATGCGCGCGCTGATCGGCCCGGCGATCTGCGGCCGCTGCTACGAAGTGTCTGCCCAGGTGCGGGACCGGGTGGCGGCGGCTGTCCCTGAGGCGGCCTGCCGCACCCGGCGGGGCAGCCCCGGGCTTGACATTAGGGCAGGCATCACGGCGCAGCTGGCCCGGGCGGGGATCAGGCAGGTGGACGACGATCCGCGATGCACCGCCGAGACGCCAGATCTGTACTCATTCCGCCGCGATGGGCGCACCGGGCGGTTCGCGGGCCTCATCTGGCTGGCGGCATGATGGGCCGGTGACGGACGGCCCGCTGGTCGCGCCGGACAGCCGGAGTGCCGAGCTGGCCGGGCGGCTTGACGTGGTGCGCGGCCGGATCGCGGCGGCCTGCGAGGCCGCGGGCCGCAGCCCCCGTGAGGTCACCCTCATCGCCATCACCAAGACGTTCCCCGCCTCCGATATCCGCCTGCTCAGCGCCCTGGGTGTGCACGATGTCGGGGAGAACAGGGATCAGGAAGCAGCGCCGAAGGCGGCCCAATGCAGCGACCTGCGGCCCACGCTCACCTGGCACTTCGTTGGTCAGCTGCAGACCAACAAGGCCGTCAGTGTTGTGTCCTATGCCGACGTCGTGCACTCGGTCGACCGGTTGCGGCTGGTCCGGGCGCTAGGCACGCAGGCGCGCCGGGCTGACCGTACTGTCCGCTGTCTGGTTCAGGTCAGCCTCGACGGAGACGTCACTCGCGGGGGGGTCGTGGCCGGGCAGGTACCGCAGATCGCTGACGCCATCGCGGCGGAAGGCGGCCTTGTGCTGGGCGGGGTGATGGCCGTCGCTCCGCTGGCTACCCCGCCATCAGCCGCGTTCAGCAGACTCGCCGAAATCGCTGCCGTCGTCCGCGCGGCGCACCATGAAGCGGTCATGATTTCTGCTGGAATGAGCGGTGACCTCGAAGAGGCGATCGCGGCCGGCGCGACACACGTGCGGGTCGGTACGGCGTTGCTTGGCGGCCGTCCGGCCTTCGTCGGGTAATGTCCCACGCATCGGGGCTCCGAGACGGTGATGACGGAGGGCTGAAGGATGGCCAGCGCGATGCACAAGATGGCGGTCTACCTCGGCCTTGTCGAGGACGACCACCGGTACGAGGATGGCTACGACTCCTATGAGGAGGAGTACCAGGAGTACGAGGAACCGGTCGAGCCGGAGGTCGGCGGCGACGGGACGCCTGCCCGCGCCATGCGTGGCGACTTCGCCGCAGAAGCAGGTCAGCCACTGTCCGGCCGCGGCAGCACCGTGACGGCCCAGGTTGCTGACCTTGCGCGTATCACCACGTTGCACCCGCGCACATACAATGAAGCCCGTACGATTGGAGAGCACTTTCGCGAGGGCACTCCGGTGATCATGAACCTGACTGAGATGGTCGACAGCGATGCCAAGCGGCTCGTCGACTTCGCCGCAGGGCTGATCTTCGGGCTGCACGGGAGCATCGACCGTGTGACCAACCGGGTGTTCTTGCTGTCTCCGGCGAACGTCGAGGTGACGGCCGAGGACAAGGCGCGAATGGCGGAGAGAGGCTTCTTCAACCAGAGTTAGACGCTCGGTGACGAGCTGACAGCAACGGCACCCGCGGTGGTCATCCCGGCGTCCGTGAAGGCAGGCAGGGATGTTGGGGATTGTAAAGATAGTTTTGTTTTACGTGCTCTCGATCTACCTTGTGATTCTCCTGGGCAGGTTGATCTTCAGCTGGATACAGACCTTCTCCCGGTCATGGACGCCCAGCGGGCCCTTGCTGATCGTCGCTGAGGTGGTCTTTACCGCGACTGACCCTCCGCTGAGATTCCTAAGGCGGTACATTCCTGCGGTCAGGCTCGGTACTGTGGCCTTGGACCTCAGCTTCATGGTGCTCTTCTTCGTGGTCATTTTCGCGATGCAGGCCGTGACGCTGCTGTGATCGGGTAACGTCCGACAGGAACACAGTCCAGGCGTGCCGAGGAGACGAGATGCCGCTGACGCCCGCGGATGTGCGGAACAAGCAGTTCAGTACCACCAGACTCAGGCCCGGCTACGACGAGGAAGAGGTAGACGCCTTCCTCGACGAGGTAGAGGTCGAGCTAGACCGGCTGATCCAGGAGAACGAGGAACTCCGGGCGAAGCTGGCTGAGAGCCTGCGCGGGGGCAAGGTACCGATGTCCGCGCTCAGCTCTCCCCTCGCCGAACCGGCTCCTGAGCTGATGGCTCCCGAGCCACCACGTCAAGAGCTTGACCGTCGGCCGGAGCCCCAGATGATGGGCATGCCGCCGGTCGAGGACAACATGGACACGGCCGCCCGCGTCCTGGCGCTCGCGCAGCAGACGGCAGATCAGGCGATCGCCGATGCCCGGCGCGAGGCCGACGAGACGCTCGGCCGGGCCCGCCGTGAGGCCGATGACATCCTGGGCAAGGCCCGCCGCCAGGCCGAGCAGATCACCAGTGACGCCAGGGCCAGGGCCGAGGCCCTGGAGCGGGACGCCCAGGAGCGGCACCGCCAGGCCATGGGCTCGCTTGTCCAGCAGCGGGAAGAACTCGAGCGTCGCGTGGACGACCTGCGTGCGTTCGAGCGCGAGTACCGCAGCAGGCTCAAGGCGTACCTGGAAGGCCAGATGCGCGACCTGGAGGCGGGAGCAACCGACAGCGGGACCTTCCCGGCCGTGGCCACCGGGCCTCAGCCATCGATTTCCCCTGGCCCCTCGCGCATGGAATCCCGTAATGGGGGACAGCCCGCCGTGGCCGGTGCCTACGCCGGCGCCTCGGAGTCTGTGCCGCACACCGGGGGTTTCCGCCCGGCTGATGGCTCAGCGCACGACCGCCGTTAGGCAGCACGCCGTTAGGCAGCACACCACTGGGCAGCGGCAAGGCACGCCCTGCCCGGTCATCCGTACGGCCCGTGGAGAGCGCTCATGATCCGGTTCAGCGCTCTCCTCGTTGCCGTGGCGATTGCCTTGCTTGTTTCGGGGGTCATCGCGAGCAGCCTGCCGCTGGTGTATGTGTCGATAGGCGGGTGTGCTGTCGCGGCGTTGCTGCTGGCGGTTGGCGTGTATCGGCACCGCCAGCAGATTTTCGGCGCATCGGGCGCAGTTGTGCAGGTCAGCCCGCCGGAGGCCGTGCCAGCGGCCCGGCAGATGTTGCTGGCCAGCGGTTCTGTGGCGGCCGGCCCGGCCGCAGGCTCCGTCGTGGGCGGCCGGATGACGGGCCAAGCAGCCGGATTGGCGCCCGGGCCGGCGCGGGAGTCGGTAGGCCCGGATACTGCCCAACGGCCGGTGCGCGAGCGAGCGCCCGGGCCGGCGCGGGAGTCGGCCGCCCCGGATACAGCCCAACGGCCGGTGCGCGAGCCAGCGCCCTGGTCGGCCCGGGAGCCGGCCGAGCGAGAGCCAGCAGCCCGGGGGACAGCAGGAGGAAGGCCACAGGCTCGCGAGTCTGCGGGTAGTCCGCCGGCCGGGCGGCCCGGCGCACGAGGCCCCGAGCGGCCGAACGCGGCGCCCAGACACGGGTCGGACGACCACTTCTGGCAGCGCGTGAGCGACGAACTCGGCTCGGTGGGCCTGCACAACACCGGGTCCGATTCGCGGCCGAGGTCCGACGACCCGAGGCGACCGGAGCCGACGTCAAGGTCGGATTCCGGCCCGCAGTCCCCTTCGGACCCGAAGTCCGGCACACGGCCCGCTGAGCCGCCGTGGCCCGGGGCGGCCGCTTGGCGCCCGCCGACCCATGAAACTTTCAGGGAAGCTCCCACCGGGTCGGTCACAGCCACCGGGGCGGATCTGTTCACCAGGCCGGCGGCAGCCACCGGGGCGGATGTGGCTAGCGGGCCGATGGCAGCCGCCGGGGCGGATGTGTCTAGCGGGTCGACCGGAGCCACCGGGTCGGATGTGTTCACTAGGCCGGCGGCAGCCACCGGGGCGGATGTGTCTAGCGGGTCGACCGGAGCCACCGGGTCGGATGTGTTCACTAGGCCGGCGGCAGCCACCGGGTCCAATGTGCCCACCGGGCCGGCCGCAGCCACCGGGCCGGCCGCAGCCACCGGGCCGGATGCGCCCGCCGGGTCAGACGGTGCGGCTGCGGGGTCAGACGGTGCGGCTGCCGAGGGTACCGACGTTCAGGCCGACGCCGTCGTGCCCGCCACCGCGGCTGACGATGCTGGCGGACCTGAGGGCGCCGACTCGGCTCAGCCGGCCGACCATCCGGCCGCCGATGACAACATGGCCACGCCATCCGCACGCGCGGTGGACCAGCCATCCGCGGAGCATGTCGGCGCGGCCGGAGATGCCGATCGGCGCGCCGACGACGCTGCTCCGGCCAGCACGCCTGAACGTGATGGTGGCGCGGCTGCTGAGAATGCTGAACAGCCAGAGAAGGCCGCGGCCATCAGCGCGAGCGTGGAAGTGACGGTGGTGCCAGGCGTGGCCCGGTACCACCGCAGCGAGTGCATTCTGATCCGGTTCCTCGGTCCCGATGATCTCGACATCATGACGAGGCAGACGGCCGAGGCCGACGGCTGCGTGCCGTGCCGCGCTTGTCAGCCCGACAAGCTGCCCGCCGACGCTTAACCGCACCCCAGCGCCGCCGAACGGGTCAGGCTCGGCGGAGCCAGAAAGTCAGCCCCAGATCCTGTTCTTCGTGGATGCCGACCGCACCATCGGCGGCCGGGTCGGGCTGTCCGGCGCGGAATTCCACCGCGAGGACCTCACTCGCGATCAACGACCCGTGTTCGGTCAGCGCCGCGGCGAGTTCGGTGTCTGAGGCCTGCCACCACAGCACGATGCGGTCGCTGACGTGCAGGCCGTCGCTCTTGCGCGCGTCCTGCACCAGCCGGATAACCTCGCGGGCCAGCCCTTCCCGGCGCAGCTCAGGAGTGATGGCGACCTCGAGCGCGACCGTCTCGCCGCCCTCGGTCGCCACCGTCCAGCCCGACCGCGGGGTCTGGGTCACAATGACGTCGTCCGCGCCGAGCAGCACCGGGGCACCGTCCACGAGGACAGAAAATTCCCCTTCCGAACGCATGGCCGCCGCGACTGCCGCAGGATCAGCTGCGGAGAGCGCGCCCGCCACGGCCGGGGTCCGCTTGCCGAACCGGCGGCCGAGGGCACGGAAGTTCGGCTTGACGACGTGATCCACCAGGTCGTCCGCGACCGTGGTCAGCGTGTCCAGTGACCGCACGTTGAGCTCGGTGGCTATCTCGGCGCGCAGTTCGGGTGCGAGGCCGGCAAAGCCCGAGGCGGCCACGAGCGCCCGGGGAAGCGGCTGCCGGGTCTGCACCGCCGCGGCGGCCCGGGCCGACCGGCCGAGTTCCACCAGCCGCCGGGTGAGCGCCATCTCCGCAGACAGCTGCCGGTCGATCAGCCCCTCGTCGGCCTGCGGCCAGTCGGCCAGGTGCACCGAGTCTGGTCCGCCCATGGGCCGCAGCACGCCCCACACATAGTCGGTCAGGAAGGGCACCATCGGCGCCATCAGCCGGGTGAGAGTCTCCAGGCAGTCATACAGGGTGGCGAAGGCGGCCGCGCTGTCCGGGGTGGCCGGGCCCTCCCAGAACCGCCGCCGCGACCGGCGCACGTACCAGTTGGACACGTCGTCGATGAACGCGGCGAGCCTGCGGCCGGCCGCGGCGGTGTCGAACCCCTCCAGGGCGTCGGTGACATCCGCCGTGACGGCGTGCAGCTCACTGAGCACCCAGCGGTCCAGCAGCGGCCGGTCGGCGGGCGGCGGCGCATCGGCCATGTTGCCCGGCCCCCAGGCCTGGCCCTGCGCGGCCGCCGCATTGGCGTACAGCACCAGGAACGAGACGGTGTTCCAGTAGGTGAGGAGCACCTTGCGGACGATCTCATCGAGCGCGGCGGCGCCGATCCGCCTGGTGGACCACGGCGAGCCCGCGGCGGCGAAGAACCAGCGGACGGCGTCCGCGCCGTGCGCCTCCATGAGCGGGATCGGCTCCAGCACGTTGCCGAGGTGCTTGCTCATCTTGCGACCCGCCTCGTCGACGACCAGGCCGAGGCAGACCACGTTCTCGTAGGCGGACCGGCCGAACACCAGGGTGCCGACCGCCATCAGGGAGTAGAACCAGCCGCGGGTCTGGTCGATGGCTTCGCAGATGAACTGCGCGGGGTAGCTGCGCTCGAACTCCTCCTCGTTGCGCAGCGGTGCGCCATGCCGGGCGAACGGCATCGACCCAGAGTCGTACCAGGCGTCGATCACCTCTGGCACCCGCCGGGCCCGCGCACCGCACTCGCGGCAGCTGATCACGACGTCGTCCACGTAGGGCCGGTGCGGGTCCAGGTCGGAGAGGTCCTGGCCAGCTAGCTCGCTGAGTTCGGCCAGCGAGCTCACGCACGTCAGGTGCTGATCCCCGCACTCCCAGATCGGCAGGGGGGTACCCCAGTACCGGGGACGTGACAGCGCCCAGTCCACGTTGTTGCGCAGCCACTCGCCGTATCTGCCGTGCTTGATGGTCGGCGGCTGCCAGTTGGTCCGCTCGTTCTCGGCCAGCAACTGGTCCTTGATCTGGGTGGTGCGGATGTACCAGGACGGCAGTGCGTAGTACAGCAGCAGCGTGTGGCACCGCCAGCAATGCGGGTAACTGTGCTGGTACGGCTCGACCCGGAACATCAGCCCCCGGTCGGTGAGGTAGCTGACTATCGGGGCGTCGGCGTCTTTGAAGAACATCCCGCCGACGAGCGGCACGGACTCCTCGAACCGGCCGTCCGGCCGGATCGGGTTCACCACCGGCAGCCCGTGCGCCCGGCCCGTTTCCATGTCGTCCGCGCCGAATGCCGGTGCCAAGTGCACCAGGCCGGTTCCGTCCTCGGTGGTCACGAACGCCCCCGGCACGACCCGGTGCGCGTTGGGGATGTCGATCAGGTCCAGCGGGCGCTGGTAGGTGGCCCCCACAAGGTCGGTGCCGGGCACCCTGGCGACGATCTGCCAGCCCTCCCCGAGCACGTGCGGCACGCGCTGCTCGACGACCACCACCGTGTCGCCGCTGCCCGGCTTGCGGGCGATCGCGTAGGTCTCGTCCGGGTGCACGGCGACCGCGGTGTTGGACACCAGCGTCCACGGCGTCGTGGTCCAGACCAGCAGGTCAGCCCCGGCCAGCTGCGGATTGGCCCCCTCGGGCAGCGTGCGCAGCGGGAACCGCACGGTCACCGAGGGGTCGGTGACCGGCTGGTACACATCGGGCTGGCCCATCTCGTGGTCGGACAGCGGTGTCTCGCAGCGCGGGCAGTAGGGGCTGATCCGGAAGTCCTTGACCAGCAGCCCCTTGTCGAAGATGACCTTGAGCGACCACCAGACGGACTCGATGTAACTCGGATCCATGGTCCGGTAGGCCCGGGACAGGTCGATCCAGTAGCCGAGCCGGGAGGTCATCTCCTCGAACGCGTCCACATGGCGCAACACCGATTCGCGGCACCGGGCGTTGAACTCGGCAACGCCGTACGCCTCGATTTCCTTCTTGCCGGACAGCCCGAGTTCCCGCTCGACCGCCACCTCGACCGGCAGCCCGTGGCAGTCCCAGCCGCCCTGCCTCGGCACGTGGAAACCCTGCATGGTCTTGAAGCGCGGGAAGAGGTCCTTAAAGACCCTGGCCTCGATGTGATGCACGCCGGGCATCCCGTTGGCGGTCGGCGGCCCCTCATAAAACGTCCACTGCTGGCCGCCCGCCGTGGCGTCGAGGGAGCGTTCGAAGACCTTCCCGTCCTGCCAGCGGGCCAGCATCTCATGCTCCAGCGCAGGCAGGTCGATGGCCGCGGGCAGATCAGGGAAAAAACGCGCGCGGCCGGCCGCGCGCGGCTGGGCTGGCTGCGGCTGGGCTGTGTCCGGCTGGGCTGGCTGCGGCTGGGCTGTGTCCGGCTGGGCTGGCTGCGGCTGGGCTGTGTCCGGCTGGGCTTCCTGCGGGCGTCGCGCGGGCTGATCTATGGGTGCCCGTGCGAACGGCTTCGCTGGAGGGACGAGGCTCGCCGGCGGCGGCCCCGCGGTACCACCCTCCTTGGCCGCGGCGACCCGCCTGGTGCGGACCACGGCCCTCTCTGCAATGTTCTGCGGCCGGTTCTACTGAGCTGGCCATGCCTGGCCGCGGCTGTTCTTCCGGCAGTTCCGGGGTGATCTGGTCCGCTGGGCCTGCCCCGGGCTCCCACCATCCCCGGGTCGCTCCTGGCCGCGATCAACGGCAGCTGTCCCCATCAACACCTTCGCAGGGCCTTAACGATAGCCGATGGCCAGGCAAGCACCGGAACGATTTTAGAGCGCCCGGCAATAGGACTGCCGGGCTCGCGGCGCCCAGACGACGACCGGCGGCGTTCTCACTAGCCCGCATAGCTCCGCTATGCGGGCTCGCTCGGCCTTGCCGGACCGCCGCCTGGATCACCGCTCCCTGATCCAGCGCCCTATTGCCGGGCGCTCTTACCCCGGCCGGCCGGTCGCCGGGATGATTGGCCGACGCGGATGTGTTTGCAGACGCGGGGGACGGCGATTTATCCTCCGGTGACTACCCGCAATCAAGATCGATTTGCGTGCGGTCATCTTTCCCGAACATTCGCTGAGAGAGGGGCCCGACATGACCGCAACCGCGCGTTCGGGTGCCGCCGCTCTTCCTGTCCGGCCGGGCGAGAAGCCCTGGACCGAGGTGGAGTTGGCCAAGGTGCGCAAGGAGCTTGACGCTGAGGTCGCCGGGCTGCGCGCGGACATTTCCAGGGCCGAGTCGGAGATCGCTGAGCGGCTCGGTGACGCGGTCGGCGACGCGGGAGACGACCAGGCGGATGCGGGGGCCAAGACCTTCCAGCGGGAGCACGAACTGGCGCTGACGCAGAACGCCCGTGAACTGCTGGTCCAGAACGAGCGGGCGCTGGCCAGGATCGATGCGGGCACCTACGGCGTCTGTGAGTCCTGCGGGCAGCCGATCGGAAAAGCACGCCTGCAGGCATTCCCCCGTGCGACCCTGTGCGTGTCATGCAAACAGCGCGAGGAAAGACGCTGACCGGGGCGTCGGCCAGGCCGCACGAGCCCTGGAAGCCAGGAGATCCCTCCGTGCGCGGGGTGCACGGAGATCACGGGGGCCACGAAGATCACGGGGTGCACGGGGTGCACGAAGATCACGGAGTGCGCGGAGTGCACGAAGATCACGGAGTGCGCGGAGTGCACAAAGATCACGGGGTGCGGGAAGACCAACCAGTCCGCCCGCGGCGCACGGGGCTGCTGCTGGCCATCGCGGCCGGGATTTTCGCCATTGACCTGGCGACCAAGACGATCGTGGTGGCCACGCTGTCGGACCGCCAGCCCGTCCGGCTCCTCGGTGGACTGCTCACCCTGCGGGTGCTGCGCAACAGCGGAGCGGCGTTCAGCATCGGGACGTCCATGACCGCCGTGTTCACCCTGATCGCGGTCGCGGTGATCATTTCCATTCTGCGCACCTCGCGCCGCCTGCGCAGCCTGCCCTGGGCGATGACGCTGGGCCTGCTGCTCGGGGGGGCCACCGGTAACCTGGGCGACCGGCTGTTCCGTTCCCCGGGCCCGCTGCGCGGCTACGTCGTCGACTGGATCGAACTGCCGCACTGGCCGGTCTTCAACGTGGCTGACTCCGCGATCGTCTGCGGCGGCATACTGGCGGTGCTGCTCGCCGCGCGTGGCATCCGCCTGGATGGGACTCAGGACCGGACCAGGAAGAGCCCAGGGGACGGGCCTGGGGACATTACGGGAAACGGGCCTGACGGGCCGAGGCAGCGGACGCCGGACGGGACCCTCGCCCGCGACCGGCCAGCCCCTGGATCAGCGGCCGGGGGCAGCACGACGTGATACCAGCGGACCAGCGCCGGGTGCCGGTTCCGGAAGGGCTGGACGGCGAGCGGCTGGACGCCGCGCTGGCCCGGATGTTCGGGCTGTCCAGGACCCTGGCGGCGGAACTGATCAGCGAGGGCCTGGTGCTCGTCGGCGGGCGGCCTGCGGCCAAGTCCGACCGGGTGCCGGCCGGGGAGTGGCTCGACGTGACGCTGCCCGCGCCCGTGGCGGCGGCGCCGCCGAAGGCTGTTCCCGGCCTGGCCGTGGTCTACGAGGACGCCGACGTCGTGGTCGTGGACAAGCCGCCGGGCGTGGCGGCTCACCCCACGCCCGGCTGGACCGGGCCCACGGTGCTCGACGGCCTGCTCGCAGCGGGTCACACGATCGCCACCAGCGGCGCCGCTGAGCGGCAGGGCATCGTGCACCGGCTGGACGCGAACACTTCCGGGCTCATGGTGGTGGCCAAGAGCGAGCCTGCCTACAGTGCCCTCAAGCGAGCGTTCAGGGAACGAGAAGTGGATAAGCGGTACCACGCCCTGGTGCAGGGGCACCCGGATCCGCTGCGCGGCACCGTCGATGCGCCGATCGCCAGGCACCCGTCCGGCGACGGCCGTTTCGCGGTGGTCGCCGGGGGCCGGCCCAGCATCACGCACTACGACACCATCGAGGCGTTCCGCGGCGCCAGCCTGGCCGAGATCATCCTGGAGACCGGGCGCACCCACCAGATCCGGGTGCACATGGCCGCGTTGCGGCACCCGTGCGCGGGAGACCGGCTGTATGGCGCC